>Ga0335397_10001274_pt1 | contig 34245 bp, 29 predicted proteins | sample MAT04_FD_205740 | JGI IMG/M metagenome (GOLD analysis project Ga0335397, IMG submission 205740) | Freshwater microbial communities from Lake Fryxell liftoff mats and glacier meltwater in Antarctica - MAT-04 (spades assembly) (version 2) ... | reverse complement strand
ATTCGGCTCTTGGAGATGATTATATACATTTCTGGAATTATGATGTGGCCGGCCATAGTCTGGTTCAATGGATTAATGATGGACTTATGGCTATCTTTTTCCTGATGATTGGTCTGGAACTGGAACGCGAAATATACATTGGTGAACTTTCGAGCGTGAAAAATGCAGCTTTACCTGTTTTCGGTGCTTTGGGTGGTATGCTGGTTCCTGCCGGAATTTTCATGTTGTTCAATTTCGGCACAGCTACTCAGGCGGGAGCAGGCATCCCAATGGCTACTGACATTGCTTTCGCCATTGGTATTTTATCGTTGCTGGGCAAAAGAGTTCCGGCTTCGCTTAAAGTCTTTCTTACGGCACTTGCAGTTATTGACGATCTGGGAGCAATCCTTGTAATTGCCTTTTTCTATACAACGGCTATTTCATTTTTCGATTTGAGCATAGCATTTGGCATTATGGGTGTATTGTTTATACTCAACCGCTTAAAAGTATATAATTTAATTCCTTACCTGGTCGGTGGGGTAGCCATGTGGTATTTTATGCTGAACTCCGGTGTTCATGCGACAATAACCGGTGTACTGCTTGCTTTTGTAATTCCTTTTGGCGATGGGAGCGAGAAATCACCCTCGTATATTCTTCAGCACTTTTTACACAAACCGGTGGCCTTTGTAATACTTCCCTTGTTTGCCCTGGCTAATACCTGCATACTATTGGGAGCCGGATGGGATAGCAATATTAACTCTGCAAACAGCCTGGGAATTATTACCGGGCTTGTTGTTGGAAAACCTGTCGGGATAGTTCTGTTTTCGCTTATTGCTGTATGGCTGGGAATAGGGTTGTTACCTGCTGAACTGAAATGGAAGAATATATTCGGGGCAAGTCTCCTTGGCGGAATAGGTTTTACAATGTCAATCTTTATCACTCTGCTTGCATTTAACGACCTCGCTCTGATTAACAGTTCGAAAATCGCCATCCTTATTGCTTCAGCCCTGGCGGGGATTATAGGGTTTATTGCGTTAAAACTTTCGCTCCCTAAAACAGTTAATGAAAGTGATAACATTGATTAGGGAATAATTATTTCTGCCTTTCAACGATATGTTTTACTATCAGTCGCCAGTTGAATAGTGTTTCCGTTTCTCCCGCTTTATAAAATTATTTTTCTCAAGTAAGGAATAAGAAGCCTTGTTAGTCCTAATAGTTGAAGCAATAATGGATTTCACACCTGGTTGAGATGTGGCCCAAGCAATAATAGCGCCAACAGCTTCCTTCATATATCCGTTTCCCCTGGAATCTTCATAAGTGCCGTACCCAATCTCAATTTCCCCGGCCTCGTTAGGCTCACCATAAAAACATAAGTCACCAACCATTTTATTTTGTTCCTTCAATATCAGTGTCCACAGTGTGCTGAATAAATAATTCTTGGTTGTGTCGGCTACATTTGGCAGAATTGTGTTTTTAAGTGGTTCCATTAGTTCAGCGGATATTACTCTTGAAGTCTCATTCAGATTGAGTTCCGCTTCCAGTGAATTATCATTTTTAAGATATTTCAGTAACTGGTTATACGATAAGGGTTTTAGAATCAGGCGTTTGGTTTCAATCATTTTTAAGAGAGTTATATCTTCAATTCAGCCACAAAAATTGTAACCGCTTTCCCTTTTATTTCCACCCTGTCATCAATAAGTTTTACCTTCAATTTACCTGTACGTTTCGATACCTGTAGGGAATCCATTTCTGTTTTTCCAAGTTTCTCAGCCCATAAGGGCGTTAAAGCACAATGCGCCGAGCCTGTTACAGGGTCTTCATTAATACCTAAGCACGGTGCAAAGCATCGTACCACAAAATCATTTTCTGCAGAATTACTCTTCGCTGTAATCATCAGAAGTCCAATTCCTTTGGCAGCCATATCCGCAAATGCGGGTTCTGCTTTTCTGATTTCATCTTCTATTCCGGCAACTGCAATAATCCAGTTGTAAATACTCGAATAGGTTTCCAGAGGTTCAAATCCAATCGTCGCTCTGAAATCTTCAGGAATATCGATTCGCGTAAGAGTATACTTTGGGAAATTCATCACTATCCATTCCGAATCTTTTGTAATTTTCAATTCACCGGCTTTGGCTTTGAAAATGATAGTTTCGTTTATTTTCCTTATCCCAAGTTCATAAATTATATGAGCACTTGCCAGTGTGGCATGACCACAAAGCGGAACCTCATTTGTGGGCGTGAAATACCGGATACGGAAATCAGTGCCTGTTGGAATTATAAATGCAGTCTCCGACAGGTTCATCTCTGCTGCTATATTCTGCATCCATTCATCGGTAATGCTTTCGTCACTAATCATTACCCCTGCGGGATTGCCTTTAAATGGCTGGTCGGTAAATGCATCGACCTGGTAAATTGTCTTTTTATACATCACTTCTTCTTTATTAAACAATTCTTTGCTTCGTCCAAAGTATCAACAAAGTTTATCCTGCCCATTTTGTTGCTCTCACGAATAAAGTCACGGAGGCTATTGCCCGGAAATCTGGCAAAATCGCCAACTATAGCCAGCCGGCTTTGATACGACGAAAATTTTTGAAGCATATCTCCCGCCACTTTGGTTTTTAAGTCAAAGAAACTCTCTATCACATTCTCTTCCCTCAGGATTATCCCATCAGCCCCCTGAAAATTGCAGTTTGCTATTAAGTCAACAGCATCCTGGGTGTTATCCAATACGATGTTCTCAGAAACTATTTCTGCCAGACAAATACCGTTTATTTCTATCAGTTCAATTGTCATTTTGGTTGTGGATTGATTTATGTTCTGTTAGCTAACGTTATTGTCTTGAAATTTGTTTACAGTTTTTAGGTAAATATTGCTTTAGGCTCTTTTTGTGCCCCTTTGTCCTTCGGACATCTCCCATTGAAAAAAGGGGAGAACCTCCAGCCAAACCCTTCAAACAAATCCCCCAATCTCCCCGTCCCCAGGTCTCCCCATCCCTCAGTCTCCCCTTCCCCCAGTCTCCCCATCCCCAAGTCTCCCCATCCCCAAGTCTCCCCATCCCCCAGTCCCTCAGTCCCTCTTAATCACCTTCCCCGCATAAAGCAACCTATCGTCCATAACAATTTTGTAGAGATAAAAACCTTGTTTCAGATTCGGGTCAAATTGGAACTTGTAAGTAGTAATATTGTTGTTCAATTTTAAGGATGCCGAACTCTGTACCAGCTTGCCTGCATAATTATACATCTGAATTATTGCTTTACCCGGTTTTTTACTGCTTATCTCAAATACCAGGTAATCTGCCGCGGGATTTGGATAAACATGCAAGGTTTCGCCATTTTCAAACTGTTGAATAATTGATGTATGAGGATTTGGATTTTGAATTTTGGCCAGTTCAGTATCCATCCAGTCAAAACGTTTTTTAAGAAAACCTTTCAGGTACTCGACCTCAGATTTATAGGTGGTGCGTTTTTGAAATCCGGAAGTTTCGCGCCATACATATTTTCCAAGTACCGGCCATTTTGCAAATTCCCTGCTTTGCGCTTCCGACAGATAATTTGCAATCGAATCTATGTAAATATTGATATTATCGGTTTTATATAGCTCCTTTCTTAGTTCTGTCCAGCGCAATTTCACCTTGTAGCTAAAGACCGGATCATCAAATAATAATTTCCAGAAAAAGGGCGTATTCATTGTTCCCTGATGCTTAAACATCCAGCCCTCGGCAACACCATCATCGGGGTACGAGGAATTTCCTGCCGACTGATCAAAATCCCAGACCGGGCCGGCATTTATTTTCTGATTCATGTCCTTATGAAAATACGAACTCCATCCATATGCATCGCTGTTTCGGGTAGCTTCCTGCACTATAAGTTCGTCAACAAACGATGGAACATCTATCCACGCGGAATAGCCTGTAGTTTCATCTTTATACGTAGTTGAATTCATTACGCTTCTGAAATTGTTATCATATTTTATAATATAATTTCTCTGCGCGGGAGCAGCCTCGTCGTATTTGGGGTATTTCAAATTCCGGGCATAGCCCATGTTATTTTCAAAACCGGTAACTTCCCATATATAACCACCCGTAATATCGGGTGAGGTTATTTCGGCAGGGTCAAGTTTGGCAATGTTAAGCCTGTTTTTGTCTCTTTTAATCGATTCCATCAGGATATAAATTCCCTGGTAATTTCCATTCAAAACAACTTCCACCATGAGGCAATGGCTGGCCCACCTGCCTGTAAGTTGCGATAAATGTGAAGCCAGCGGATTACGGATAAAAGTATGATCGACATAACTTGCACTCAGAACCCAATCATTTTCTTTTGGCAAGCCCAGTAACGATACATCCAGGTTTGCCCCGATGTTGTCCCTGGTTTCGAAATTATATGGTTTTTTCGGGAAATCCTGTGTCGAATTCCCCCTCAGTTCAATACCAATAGTGCCATTGTAATTTGTATATGCATCACTTATAGTATTCCGGTTTCCGGGGCCGTTATCAATAATACCCATATGGGCGGTAATTTTCGGATCGTCGATAATAACAGCGCCATTATCGGTGTTTATAACCACTATAGGCAGGTTGGATGATGAAAAACCGGTTTCGGACAAATTTTCGACGAGCGAGGAAACAGCTTTTGAAATTAAGGCCGACTTTGTTTTATACGACACTAAAACCTGGCCAAAAGCAGCGGTTCCCATTAAAAGTAAACCAACGGATACAAGTAAATTTCTGATCATGGAGGATTGTTCAGTACGAATTATTAATTTACAAATTAATTCAATAATTTATGGTTACAACCTGTTAAATTGAAAAGGTTTAAGGAGTTTAGGTTGGCATAATATTTAAACCATAATAATAACACGTGCCGGTATCTAGCCTCATTTCAACTCAAAACAATCCGTTTCTGCACGGTTTAGGCGGCTTCAACTAGTCTCAGCCTGACAAAAGTCTGAGACATTGTGAATAATCATTATAATTACAACATTGAGACAGTTCTAAGCTTACAGTATCTGTTTCATATAGAACACCTGCCCAACTCTGTTGATATGTTCTGCCAGATCGGGCGAGTTCAGTTGGTCATATATCGAAATATCAAACAGATAGGGGGTATTTAACTCGTCTATTTCCAAAAAAATTTTTGAAAGGACTGAATCGTTCAACTCCTGGCCCTTAAGTGTAATGTCAATATCTGAACCTTCACGAAAATTCCCTTTGGCCCTGGAACCGTAAATGATTACCTCTTCCACTTCGGGATATTTTGCAAATACTGAATTGATTTTTGCTAATGTCGCGTCATTTAGCCCGAATTTCATAGCAAGGAGTTCATTTTGGTTTGAAACTCACTGAATAAATGGAAATAATTATTGACAATATTTTTAAACTCAACTTCAAGTATATTCTCGTTGTAGGTATGCACTGTGTTATTACGGCTTTCAATCATATCCATCCATACCTGTCCGCGGGTTAGCAAGCCTTTGTTAAATGCTTCTTTTGTAGCTGTTCGGGAGCCTGCAACATTTTGATATCCTTCATATTCCAGATAGTCTTTCATTACTTTCCACGCAAGTTCGTGCGTAAATTCAAACCGCTGTATTATACCTTCTTTTATAATACTTGCCGGATTTACCTCATTGTTTGCTATTCCTTCCGAAAGCTGATTGAGTGCTTTGTTATAGTTTGCAAACCGCTGTTTCCACCTTAGATCTTGTTCCATATTTTTTGTTTTTTATCCAATATCTCAAACAAATACTGTATCTGCTCTGCTAAAGTCAGTGCCTTGAATCTGCGGTTTGAGCTTCCTGCTATGTTCACTGTAAAATTAATTATTAAGTCGCTAAGTTACGTTTTAAAACGTTTTTAATGCAGACCTTCACGGTTTATCAACATAATATTCGCCTAAGTTAATTCCGGGAAAATCTGTGACCCCATAAAAAAACCGCTCCCAATCCGGAGGCGATTCTTTGTATAAGAAAGAAATGTATGATCAGTTTCGGATTAGTTTTTAACTAACCCTATTGAAAGGGAAAAAGGTACGATTTACGCGTACGATTTACAAATTGTCCCTTCAATCGTCCCTCGTCAATCGTCCCTCGTACCTTGTTAATCGTACATCTTACTATATTGGTACCTAAAATCAGATCTTCCGCAGTTTCACCGTAAAGTGCCTCATAATAGGTGCTTCCTCTTCGATGGCAAAGCCGGTTTTAATCTGATTTCGGCGTTCGTACACATTTCCCATAGCGACTGCCACATAGTTCATATGGTCGTTGGTGTAAGTACGGCGCGGAATGGCAAGCCTCAGTAATTCGAGTTCCGGATAGCGGTTTTCGCGTGTCACAGGATCGCGGTCGGCCATAATAGCCCCGATTTCAACACCTCTTACTCCGGCTTCCAGGTATAATTCAACACCTAAAGTCTGTGACCTGAATTGTTCCTTTGGCAGATGCGAAAGCACTTTGCTTGCATCTACGAAAATGGCATGGCCTCCATAAGGCATTTGCACCGGAATTCCGAAACCGGTCATTTTTTGCCCTAACATTGCAACCTGATTTATTCTTGATTTCAGATAATCAAATTCGGTGCCTTCGTACAGTCCCTGGGCCATGGCATTCAGGTCGCGACCGGCAAGCCCGCCGTAGGTTAAAAAGCCTTCGAACATGATATTAAAAACCGATGCCTGCCTGAAAAGCTCGGGATCGCGTAGTGCAATAAAACCGCCTATGTTCACGATTGCATCTTTTTTACTGCTCATGGTCATGCCATCGGCATACGAAAACATTTCGGCAACAATTTCGCGTATGCTGCGATCCTGCTGACCGGCTTCACGCGTTTTAATAAAATAAGCATTCTCAGCAAAACGGGCCGAATCGAAAATTACAGGCACATTGTATTTCGTTGCCAGTTGTTTTACTGCTTTAATATTTGCCAGCGAAACCGGCTGTCCGCCCGACGAATTGCAGGTTACGGTAACGATAATCATCGAAACTTGCTCGCGAGGGTATTTTTTTAAAACATCTTCAAGTTTCCCCAGGTCGAGGTTCCCTTTAAAGGGATGATCGATAGTGGTGTCGAAGGCTTCGTCTATAGTGCAATCAATGGCTTTGGCTTTTCGGAATTCAATATGCCCTTTGGTGGTATCGAAATGTGAATTGCCGGGAACTATATTGCCATCTTTAACCATCACGCTGAAAAGTACATTTTCGGCAGCGCGGCCCTGATGGGTCGGCAGAAAGTGATCAAAACCCAATAGATCCTTTATGGCTGATTTAAGTTTATAAAAGGATGACGCCCCGGCATAACTTTCGTCGCCAAGCATCATTTCGCTCCATTGTTTATCGCTCATAGCGCCGGTTCCTGAGTCAGTCAGCAGGTCGATAAAGACCTGGTCGCTGCGGAGGTTAAAAAGGTTGTAGCCGGCTTCTTTTATCCATTGTTCACGTTGTTCGCGCGTACTGCAACGGATGGATTCCACCATTTTTATCCTGTAAGGTTCTGCAAAAGGTAATTCCATAATAATATAGCTTTAGATTTTTATAAATAAGATTCATTCGGCTGTTTACACAGCAGGACTCACGAACTCGTCGCGTTTCTTTATGTTTTTGAATCTCAGTTTATTAAATCCCAGCATGATGATGGATAGATTTATATTACCCTGATATGAGGGGTCAAATATACATCATTTTGATTCAAATGGTGAAAAAGCGATCTTTGTAGTGAAAAAAAATTTTTTATACAATTCAGCATGATAAAACAAATCCTTTGCAGCGCGGCATTTGTTATAATTCTTTTGGTTTCGGTTTCCTGTGTTTCAGGCCAAAAGCACCAGGGTCAGGATTTCAGTAACTCGAAAATTTATCCCTTAGTAAAGTGTCAGGCGGATACCAATGTTTCCTATGCCTTGTTTTTGCCACCTCAATACGATATAAGCAAGCCCAGCCCTTTGCTTATTCTTTTTGATTCGCATGGCGATGGGCTGTTGCCGGTTAATCTTTTTAATGCAGAAGCAGCAAAAAGTAGTTTCATAATTGCCGGTTCAAATAATTCGAAAAACGGGCTACCTACAGAGCAAACCACCGATTTTTACCGAAAAATGTTTGCTGACCTCACAGCCCGCTTCAATATTGAAAAACGTGCCGTTTATCTTTGTGGATTTTCGGGCGGATCGCGGGTAGCAGGAGCTGTGGCGATTATTGAAGCCGGAATTGCCGGAGTTGTGGGCTGTGGTGCCGGTTTGCCGGACATTAACCAGAAACCGGTTAATACATTCAGCTTCCTGGCCGTTGTCGGGAATCAGGATTTTAACTTTACCGAAATGCAGCAACTCGACGAATCTCTTGAACTGGCAGGCTACCAGCATCACCTTCTTGTATTTGATGGAATTCACCAATGGCCACCTAAAGAACTGATCCCTGATATTTTTACCTGGATCAGGTTTGATGCTACGCGGCAGAAAGCAATTCCGGAGCAAAGGGCAGATGTTAATGCTTTTATCGAAAAAAACGATAAAATAGCCAGTGGTTTTGAAACGGAAGGAAAACTTCATTTGCAACAGGAAACTTATCTCAAAATGCTTCATTACCTTCAGGGACTAACAGATGTTGAACCTCTTCAGGAAGAAATCAAGAGGTTGTCGGCTGAAAAAGAAGTTATTGAATACAATAATCAGAAAAAGGATATGCTCGAACTGGAACAAAAATTACAGCAGGAATATCTGCCTCAAATTCCTGCTCAAAGTATTGAATGGTGGACCAAAGAAACATCACGGCTGCGATCATTGACACAAAATCAGACGAAACCTGAATTGAGCCAGGTATATGAGCGGTTGCTGGGTTCGCTAAGCATGAACAGTTATATGTATTGCAACAATGCACTGAAACATGCTGATATAACATCAGCATCACGGTTTATCGAAATATACCGTCTGGTTGATCCTACCAATGCTGAACACCGTTTTATGGCCGCTAAAGCTGCTGCTTTAAATCGTAACCCGGATAAGGTATTCGGTATGCTGAAACAGGCTTTTGATCTTGGATTTAAAGATATCAACCGCCTAAAATCGGATGCGGATTTTAAACCCTACCTGCAGGATGCCAGGATTAAAAACCTGATGAATAACAAATAGCGATTAATATAATCTCAAAAGTTGTGAAAATCCTCAGGACAATTTTCAACTGCCTGTAACTTTTACCTTGTCACTCCGTTATACTAAAATGCTGCGAGAACACTTTTAACCAGAAATGATAAGTTGTTAGAGATATATAACAGTATCTGAAATACATACAAATATCCGCTTACCCCTGCATACAATCACCTGCTGAAGTTAATTTAGTTCAGCATGTTTTTTTAATCACTGTTATCCAGGCTAAGCGTTATTTTGTCCCTAACGGCACTTTATTCTGAATTGCAACTTGTTTTCTGCCAATATGTTGGCCCTAACGGGACTTTCACATTATGCACACCATACTGGTAGAATGAAAAGTAACCCCAAAGCGATAAGTCCAGTCAGGGACTTAATAGTTTCGAGGGCTTCAGCATATCTGTTATGTTTTAATCGAACAACAGTGTTTTTTTAATTTTATATCCGGATAAATATTTCAAGTTTACTGTTTATCAATTCTGTATTCTGTATTTTTGCACACTTATTTCTTTTGCTCCAGCACACTTTACAATTTAAGTCTTTCAATGGCCAGTCGCATTTATGCCGATCGTAAAATAATAATTATCACCACCTTCCTGGTTATTGGTTTTATCTATCTGGTAAGATTGTTTTATATACAGGTTATCGACAGGAGTTACACCGTTTCGGCCAATAATAATGTGCTTCGTTATATGACCCAATTCCCTGCACGTGGATTGATTTACGACCGTAACGGGAAACTGCTTTTGTACAACGAAGCTGTTTACGATCTGATGGTAATTCCCCGGCAGGTAAAGGACGTGGATACAGCCGAAATATGCCGCTTGCTCGATATTCCTGTTGAAGGCTTTATTGAGCGGATGAAAAAGGCAAAAGATTATTCACCTATATTGGCATCGGCATTCGAAAAACAGATTTCAAAAGAAACCTACGGTTATATTGAGGAAAAGCTCTATCGTTTCAGAGGTTTCTTTGTGCAGCCGCGTACCTTGCGGAAATATCCAATGTCAATTGGTGCTCATCTCTTAGGTTACATCGGTGAAGTAACCCCGGCACAGATCGAAAAAAATGTTTACTATAAACAAGGAGACTATATTGGCATAAGCGGAATTGAACGCGCTTACGAAACGCAATTACGGGGTATTAAAGGTTTGAAAATCCGTATGGTGGATGTGATGAACCGCGATGTTGGCAGTTTTGAAAACGGACGTTACGATACCGCAGCAGTAATGGGTGGCGACTTGCAAACCGGTATTGATGCCGACCTGCAGCAATATGGCGAAAAGCTTATGGTTAACAAACGCGGAAGTATTGTTGCTATTGACCCCGGTACCGGCGAATTGCTCTGTTTCCTTTCGAGTCCCGGCTATGATCCGAATTTACTGGTTGGCAGAGTCAGAGGCAAAAATTACGCCGTCCTCAATCAGGATCCTATCAAGCCATTGTACAACCGGGCTATTATGGGTCAGTATCCTCCGGGTTCCACCTTTAAAATGGCGAACGATATGATAGGGCTGCAAATGGGTGTAATTACAAAAGAAACCCGCTTTTCGTGCCAGGGGCCGGGTTCGTCTCCCATCAGATGTACGCATAATCATGTTTCGCCCCTGGATGTTTACATGGCCATACAGCAATCCTGCAATCCTTTTCACTGGCAGGTGTTCCGTAACATTATGAACGACCCGAATTATGCAACCGTTAAAGAACGTTATGATGTGTGGCGTAATCATTTGCTGAGCATGGGATTCGGCCGGATGCTTAATACAGACCTTGCTTTTGAATTGAAAGGGAACTTGCCTTCATCATCCGTTTTCGATAAAATTTACGGAAAAGACCACTGGAATGCCATGACTATAAGATCATTATCCATTGGGCAGGGTGAAATTCTGGCTACTCCACTACAGCTTGTAAACTATGCCTGTCTGGTAGCCAACCGCGGATTCTTTTATCCGCCCCACGTGGTAAGGTCTGTTGGAGGCGAAAAAACCAAATTTTCATCCGATAAAAATGTTTCTACCATTAACCAGGAATATATTGATGTGGTTCGCGAAGGTATGATGGAGGTTTTTGAAGGTGAACATGGAACCGCAAGAGCATATAAACTCGACAGCATTACTATGGCCGGAAAAACAGGTACAGCTGATAACCCGCATGGTAAGCCTCACTCAAACTTCATTGCTTTTGCACCCGTCGAAAATCCGCAGATAGCGATTTGTGTAATTGTCGAAAATGCCGGTTTTGGATCAACATATGCTGCTCCAATTGCAACGTTGATGATTGAAAAATACATTACACGCAAAGTAAAGCGTAAGGAGCTGGAAGAAAAGATGATCAATTATAATCTACTGAACAATTGAAAGAGCAAAAAGGAATTTTCCGCTATATCGACCGTACACTCGTGCTTTTATACCTTACTCTGGTGTTGATGGGGTGGATAAGCATTTATGCTGCCGTTTATAACAATGAGCATTCAAGCATTGTAGATCTGTCGCAGTCGTATGGCAAACAATTGCTCTGGATAGGAACAGCACTGCTAATTGCATTAATGATAATACTCACCGATGCAAAATTCTTCAATGCGTTTGCATACCCGATTTATATAGGGACTATTGTGCTACTCATTGTTGTGTTATTTCTCGGAAATGAAACCTCAGGTGCAAAATCATGGTTCGAGATAGGTGGTTTTAAACTTCAGCCTTCCGAATTTGCCAAGTTTGCCACTACCCTTGCTTTGGCGCATTACCTCAGTGCATTGGATTTTGATAACCGGAAACGAAAATCCCAGATCATTCCCTGGATTATTATCGCTCTTCCGGCAATACTCATTATTCTGCAGAATGATACCGGATCAGCAATTGTATATTCCGCATTAGCTTTGGTATTATACAGGCAAGGAATGCCAGGTATCATTTTACTGATAGCTGTGGCCGTGGCAATACTGGCAATAATGGCTCTGCTTTTTAATCAGTATATTGTTATTCTGGTTGTTGCAATATTGTTGATTGGTTTTGTTTTCTTTATCCGGCGCACACTGAAGAATATTCTGACAGTATTTGGTATTTTTATTATTGCTGTGTTGTTTGTGCTGAGTGTGGAGTATGCTTTTCAGAATATCCTCGAGCCGCACCAGAAAACACGTATCAACGTGGTACTAGGCAAGCAAATTGACCTCAAAGGTGCCGGATATAATGTAAACCAGTCGAAAATTGCGATAGGTTCAGGTGGTTTCTGGGGCAAGGGATTTCTGAAAGGAACCCAAACCAAGTTTAATTTTGTGCCTGAGCAGAGCACCGATTTTATATTTTGTACGGTTGGAGAGGAGTGGGGATTTGTAGGAGCAACGGTAGTAATCCTTTTATTCATGGCTTTAATTACGCGTATTATCCTGATGGCTGAGCGACAACGCTCGGAATTCAGCCGCATTTATGGGTATGGAGTAGCCAGCATTCTGTTCTTTCACTTCGTGATAAATGTGGGATTTACCATAGGCCTTATGCCGGTAATCGGGATTCCGCTGCCATTCTTTAGTTATGGTGGATCTTCCTTATGGTCGTTTACCATACTGCTCTTTATTTTTATCAAGCAGGATTCGAACAGGTTGCAGTTGGTATAATTATAATCTGCTATTAAACCTGATTTCGAGGTTGCATTTGCCCGTAGGGCATTTATTTTAATAGGGAGAAGAAAGAAGATAAAATTAATTTGCTTATAGGACATTGATAATTAATATATTGTGTGAATCCTCTTTGGGGAACAATCCTTTCTCGATTGATTATTCTTTTTCATATATCCCCTAACGGGGAATGCCAAATTTATTCCTCTACTATAACAACCTCTGCGGAGTCAGCGTTTATAATGTTAAGGCTGGAATTAACAGGTGGCTTTGTGCCATCTCGATCAGTTCAATAAAACTTAGTTCAAAAATCATTTCATCGTACAAAAATTCAAATTCAAACATTTCCCGCTACTAATTGTATAAGCGGGCAATAAAAAAACCGCTTCGTTTCCGAAGCGGTTCATAGTAATTATGGTCGGTTGTTGTTTAGTAGAAAGTTAACCTGTTATCTTTAATGTCTGCCTTTTCCTGCAGGATGTTCGATAACATACCAGCGCGGTTTTGGAAGTACATTGACATTTGCATTTTCTGATTTGTGAAATCAGTGGTTGCAGGGGCTTCTTTTAACTGGTCGAGTATGAAAACATACACACCTTGCTCACCTTGCACCGGTCCGGCAATAACACCTTTTTTAGCTGAAAAAATATTGCCTGTCAGTTTAGCCTCATGCCCGTAGTTCGGGATATTGGCACTGGCAAATGATACATCAACCGTGTCGATTTTTGTTCCGGGGAATTCCTGGGCAAGTGCATTCATATCTTTACCTTTTACCTTGCTGATAAGGTATTCAGCTTTTTTCTCGCGGATAACCAGCGGTTTAATAGGGTCTTTCAACGCTTCGAGAGGTACAAACCCTTTTTCTATCTTCGTTTTCAAAGCAACTACAACATAAGTTCCTTCGATATCAAAAACATTGGAGACTGTACCTTTTTCAGTATCCTTGTTAAAGGACCAACGAACAACCTCGCGGGCAGCTTTAAGGCCAGGGATTGTATTATCGCTTTCCGAAAGTTTATCGGCGTTACGCATACCTTTGCTTTTGGCCGCTTTTTCAAATTTATCCAGTGTGTTATTTGTTGAAGCGAAAGTGCTGGCTTCGTTATAGATGGCCTCTATGGTTTTAGCGCCTGGCTCCATAGTGAAATCAATACTGGCAACTTTAATTTTGGTCGAAAGATCTTTTTTGCCAACTACTTTTATGATATGATAACCAAACTGGCTTTCTACTTTTTTAATGTCACCAATGTTGCCATTAACAACAGCTTCGTTAAATTCGGGAACCATAGTTCCGTCAGCAAACCAGCCGAGATCGCCCAGTTTTGTTTTTGCAGTTTCATCATCGCTGATTGTTCCGGCTATGCCTTCGAAAGCTACGGGGTTCTTTTGCACAACCTGGAGAATACTGTCAGAAAGTTTATCGGCGGCTTCGCGGGTACGGGTGGCAGTTTGAATCGGAGTACCGGCGTATGAAATAAGGATGTGACTTGCGCGGAGCGAATCAGGTTTGCTCTGGCGGTCAACAATTTTAAATATACGGAACATGCCGTTATCTTCCATCGGTTGCAATACCTGGCCCACAGGAGCAGTGAAAAGCAATGTGTCGATGTTGGGTGCGAAAGTTCCGCGTTTGCGCCAGCTACTGTCGTAACGGTTGTCGGAGGTTGAATTTACAAATCCTGCAACATCAGTAGCGGTTACAAATTCATTATAGGCTTTGTCAACATTACTTTTCAACTGAGTCATATCATCAGCCGACATCTTTGGCTCGAACAAAACATACTCTATGTCGCGAGCAGGCTTATCCTGTTTAAATTTGTACTTGTACTCGTTATAGTATTTTTCGTAATCGGCATCCGTAACTTTTACTGCACTGTCCGAAACTGTCTGGTAACGAATACCTGTAATACGAACCTGTGCCATGGTATTCGATTCGGTGTAGTTGCGTTTTGCAAATGCTGTAGGCACATAAAATCCTTTGGTGATCAGGCTGGTGTATTTAGTTGACTGCCTGTCATTTTTAATTGCCTTTTCCATCATAAGGTAGCGCTGTTTCATTTCAGGCTTTACCATTTCGGGATTGTCGAGGTTCTGAAGGAAGTTATTAACGGCTTTTTGATCAAACTGGCCGGTTTTAGGATCGGTAAAGCTTTGAACAATATATTGATGCGGATTTTTGCCTCTGATAAGGTCATCAAGTTCTTCAACCGAAACCGAAACGCCAAGCAAATCGTATTGCTTGTTCATAACAATTTCGTTTACCATCTGCTGCCATGTTTGCTGACGTACCTGATAGTTTTCCTCTGATGTAAGATTTCCTTTGCCTGTGTTAGCTTTCTGCATTTCGGTGTTTTCATCAAATCGCTTGTTGAATTCAGTAATTGCGATTTTCTCACCTGCAATAGTGCCTATTGTATTGGTTTGTTTTTTGCTTTTGCGCTGAAAGTCGCTGAGTACGAAAAGTAGCAAAGCAACACCAATAATTGCAACAAGTAACCAGTAATGTTTTCGTATTTCGCCAATAATTGCCATTTGTAATTTATTTAATAGTTTTGGTAAAAAGAGGTGCAAATTTACAATAATTCCCCACTTGGAAAAATAATTTTTACAATCTTACAGGATAAGGTACAAATGGAAAGCCTTTACTAATGAAATCATTAAGCAAGGTATGCCCGAAACCTACAATTCTGTAAGATATAATCACTTATTATTGCCGGAAAACTTGTGGATCATGATTCAATTATCAACTGAACTTTATCGATCCGGCTTCCTGATGCTTCGAGAATTGTAAAGGTAAATTTGTCGATATGGATATGCTCCTTTATTTCGGGGATACTCTGGTGATGGCTCAGGATTAAACCGGCAAGTGTTTCATATTCATCACTCTGTGGAAGGTTTAAAAAATATTCCTGGTTCAGATAATCTATTTCCAAACGGCCTGCCAGTATAAATTCGGTTTCACTTGTTTGTTTTACCAGTAATTCGTCCACGTCAAATTCATCCTCTATTTCGCCGAATATTTCTTCAATCAGGTCCTCAACCGTCACCATTCCGGCAGTACCGCCAAATTCATCCACAACCACGGCCACACTCTTGCGCTGGCTTATCATCATATTTAGCACATTGCTGGCCGGGATGGTTTCGGGGACAATCATTACCGGCTTCACTACCGAGTTAATAGCTGTAGGTTTGCCAAACAGGTCATACAGATGTACATATCCGGTAAGATTATCAATACTTTCTTTATAAACAGGTATTTTTGAATGCTGCGATACAATAAACAAGTCATGAAGTTCTTCAATGCTTATGGTATCCTCAACCGCAATAATTTCGTTTCGCGGCACCATGCACTCACGCACTTTGGTTGAGTGGAAATCGCGTACATTCTGAATCATCTGCATTTCAGGAGCTTCATCCACCTGGGCAGCCGCGGGGTTGTAAAAATCGCGTATATACTCATCGAAATCAATAGCTGTGAACTGGTAGCGGACGGTGCCGGTTTTCATGCCAAATATATACCTGAGTATGAGTTCGGATAAACCCAGAAAAAAATACATGAACGGATACAGCATAAGGTAGATCAGGTAAACCGGAACAGCGAAAAAATTAAGCAGTCCGTTCGGGTTGAGCCTGAAAAGTATTTTTGGCAGAAACTCCGCTGTGATCAGTATCAGCAAGGTTGAAATTATGGTTTGAAAACCCAGGATGATGACTTCGGTTGCGAGTGATGCCGGAAGTGTGTTCTTAAGCATCGGTCCAAGGATGGCTGCGGCTGCTATACCATAAATTACCAGCGAAATATTATTGCCCACCAGCAAAGCCCCTATAAAACGCGATGGATGATGAATAAAACCGGAAACAAGCCTGGCCGACAATAGACCCTTGCCTTTTTCGAGCTCAACACGAAGCTTGTTGGAGCTTACAAATGCGATTTCCATCCCCGAGAAAAAAGCGGAAGATGCAAGAGTAAGAGCTATTATAAGGTAATTGTTCATTTTTGGGTGCGACGGGATCCGGCTTTCAAACCGGTGATCATGATATCAAAGATAGAGATACTTTCCTCACTATTTGTTTTCATTCACATAAATAGTTGAACTAACATGCCTGATAACCCAGTTATCAAACAATTCATCCGATTCCATGCCTTTACCTAAAATTGTTTTATCAGGTTGTGTGATTTTTATAAATTCTTCTGTTGAAACTTTTTTAGTCAATTGATCATAAAGAAGACTTTCGGTATTGAGTTGCTCCTGTTTCTGGAAATTACGGACAACAACGTTCCCTCGGGCCAGCATGGTATGTTTGCTGTCGTAGCTCACACCATAATTGGCAGTAAGCTCACTTTTGGGCTGCATAATGGAGTCGTAAAATATGATTTTGAGTCCGTTAGGGAATTCGGTGTACGATTCACGCGCTTGGTAACTAATCATTTTAGGTGCCGTAAGTTCAAGGGTCATCTTGCCGTTTTCACTTTGTTTTACATGCACATTATTAATGGTAATATCAGGAATGGAGTCTTTCGACGAAAGCTTAATAACAGCCATCATATCATTTTCGCATGAAAAAAGCATTGTTGCCAAAAAGAGAACAACAATGCTGAATATAATTCTGTATTTTAATATCGCAGACAATTTACTGCTCATAATAACATGGTAATGTTTTAGCGTGATTTGCAGACTGAAGTTACCTCGTTTTGATTTTTTTTTGGTTGTTAGTCGCCCCAAACTCAACAGTTAAATTGAAGTGTTTCCGGAATTGGCATTGTGAAAACCTGCTTAGTTAAAACGTCGTTTCTGAAACCATCTTTCCTGTAAAGCAGCACCAACTGTAAAACGCACGTAGTTATCCTTGATCAGCCCGTTATCAGTTGTGCCCTGCGATCCAACTTCAACAGCAATATTAATGGTTGATCTTGATTTTTTCATTGGCAGGCCTACACCAAAACTAACTCCAAGGTCGTTGACACGTGTATTTTTAATTTCGAGGTTACTCTGCTCGAACCTGAAACCGGCACGGTAATTTATACGTTCGTAGTATTTGCCCATCTCAACGATAGCTGGCCGAAACTGTCCACCCAAGGAAATCCGCAGGGTGTTCTTCATTTTCAAGTCATTGCCCAGGTAGCGGAATTCGGTCCATTGCTGCCAGTTAATATCAGCTGTAGCAAGCCAGCGGTTAGTGCTTCCGATCATAAAACCGCCTCCGATTGCTGCGGGTAATATAACCTCACCTTTAGTACTTGTTTCAATACTTGCTGTATCTTTTATCACTTCCAGATCTTTCGTTCTATCCCATTGATAGGAATATGCAATTTTTTCGGAATTACCATCTATTATCTGCTGGGGTTTATAGGTGAGGCCAAACTGGAAAAACCGGCCTTCTTTCATATTTTTACGGTAAATCAAACCAAAATCAAAGTTAACTTTATTAAGCCTGGCCGAACTACGAATCATTGAATTGATATTAGCCAACGAGTCAGGAAAAGTCAAAGTACGTTCTTTAACGATATTACCAAAAAGATATGCCATATTGATACCGACCGACAAATTTTTTACCGGTGAAAATCCGCTGCCGATATAGGCTTTGTTCAGGCCTCCGTTTCCTTTATATACACTAACAGTCCTTCCTATATCAGTAATAACCTGATCGCCGTAAACTTCGTAGCCAACATTTGAATACGGCATTACCCCGGCACTGGCTCCCCACCACTTGGTTACAGGGAAACCAAAATATAAGTTCGATATACTTCCAAACTTGGTTTTTTGGGACTGGTCAATGGTTTTCAGCGTTTCCGAACGGAGATGAAATGCACCATCGAAAACAAAACTATTGGTATCGAATGCCGTGTAAGAGGCCGGATTGGCAGGGTTAATATAATACGGGCTGCTGAAAGCTGTAGATGCCCCGCCTATGGCCATGTTCATCTGGCTTCGGATGCCGTACAAATTACCTATCCCAAACATTGAATACGGGGAAGAAATTTTTACCTGTGCCGAAGCTAAATAAGCAGATGATATTAATGCTACAGCCAGTAAGAGTTTACGAATAACTTTAATGTGTTTCAATGTTGAAATTCAGGATTAGGTTTAAGCCCTCAAGTACCAGATTGGGGGCTGCAAAGGTCTTAATTTTTAATCGTTTATCAAAATAATTATGATTGCCACCTGTCAGAATTATTTTAAGGCCGGGATATACAAGCTGGTAACGTTGTATTATCCCGTCCATTTCGGCAACTGCGCCGTTGAGTACACCCGAATGTATGCTGGTTGATGTATCGTTGCCGACAAGTGATGCTTCATCGTAAAAATCGAGTAACGGCAACCTATCGGTAAAAGTGTGTAAAGCCTTGTAACGCATAGCTATTCCGGGCGATATGGCTCCTCCTGCGTATTCGCCTTCGGCTGTAATAATGTCGTAGGTAATGGCTGTTCCGGCATCTATTACCAAAATATTGTTAGCAGGAAACATTTGATACGCCCCAACAACACCGGCCAGCCTGTCCTTGCCTAATGTTTCGGGAGTGCCGTATTTATTGGTGATTGGCAGCGAAGTTTTATGGCTGAAAAATACAGTGTTAAATAACTTGCTGAGGTAATGGTCAATTTCGGGTGGATACGCTTTAACTGTCGAAAGGATTGCATTTTTAATAATAGCATTCGTTTCGCAGAATTGAATTATAAGCTTTGATTCAATACCCGAAAAACTGGTAAACGCAACCATTTCCCTATCCTGAAAAACGGCAAGTTTGGTAAGTGTATTCCCGGTATCGATTACTAAATTCATAGTCATCCGCTTTAGCGAAACAGCAATTTGATAAAGGACAAAATTAGAAAAAGCAATAAACCCTTTGCATAAGCCGGGAGTTTATACCTTTGCATTTGTGAATTTTTAACATGATATGGCAGTTCCTTCAATGTCATCTTTTAGGCAAATCTGTTAATATTGCAGCCTTAAGCAAAACAATACAACTTTATATGAAGCAAAGCATTTTTCTTACTTTTATTATTGGGCTGATCAGCCTCAGTTTATCAGCACAGCAGGCTGTAAAAATATATAACCCTGAAGCCGATGCAAAAGCTGAAGTTGCCGCTGCCGTTGCAAAAGCCGCCGCCGAAGGTAAACATGTTTTTTTGCAGGTTGGCGGCAACTGGTGTCCGTGGTGTGTGAAATTTCATAAAATGATAGCTGAAGATGCAAAACTCGACAGCCTGGTTAAGGCAAATTATGTGGTGGTTAAAGTGAATTTCAGCAAGGAAAATGATAATCAGCAGTTGTTGGCTACACTCGGTTATCCTCAGCGTTTTGGTTTTCCGGTTTTTGTTATCCTGGATGAAAAAGGCAAGGTGCTGCATACGCAGGACAGTGGCTACCTCGAACTTGATAAAGGCTACAACCGCGAAAAAGTGGAGCGTATGTTTCAAATGTGGTCAGTCTTTACGATGAAGGAAGCAGCTATTAAATACGGTAAGTAAATTTCGGATTTCGGAATTCGAAATATATCATAACACTTTGCTTTATTTCACAGTCCCCCAATCTCCTTTTCCCCTTTCTCCCGGTCTGCTTGTTCTCCCGGTCTCCTTGTTCCTCATTCTCTCATTCTCTCACTCCCTTCATCTCCTAATCTCTCATTTTCTCAAAAAACACCTAAAGTAAAAAATGGAAAACAACCGCCGCCCCAATGTATATCTACCCATTGCCTTTGCAATGATTCTCGTTATTGGAATCCTTACGGGATATTACCTTTTGCAAAGTTCATTTATTCAGAATTATGTTCCGATAAAGGGTATTCAGAGCAAAAATACCCTTAACGAACTGATACGTTTTATCGACAATAATTATGTTGACAGTGTTAGTGTAAAAAAGCTGAATGAAGAAGCTATAACAGGCATGTTGCTCAGCCTCGATCCTCATTCGGTGTATATTCCGGCTTCCGAATTTGCCGATGCCAACGATCCGCTGATGGGTAATTTCCAGGGAATAGGCGTACAGTTCAGGATTGAGCGCGATACCGTGATGGTGATAAATACCATTGCCAGTGGTCCATCGGAAAAAGTCGGGTTGCTTGCCGGCGATCGCATAGTGAAAGTGGATGGTAAAAATATTGCAAGCATAAAAATTGTTAACGAGAAGGTGATGAAGTTGCTTAAAGGGCCTAAAGATACCAAAGTAACTGTAAGTATTTTTCGTAGAGGTTTGAAAAAGCTGAACGATTTTACCATTACCCGCGGGGTAATTCCGACCTGGAGTATTGATATATCGTATGCAGTAAATGCGCAATCTGGATATATCAAGCTCAGCAAATTCAGCGCTACCACCGGCGACGAGCTGCACGAAGCGCTGAAAGAACTGAAAGCAAAAGGCGTTCGTAAACTCATTCTCGATCTGCGCGGCAATTCGGGCGGTTACTTGCAGGAGGCAATTGCCGTGGCCGATGAGTTTTTACCCGATAATAAACTTATTGTTTACACCAAGGGACTGCATCGCCCCAAACAGACAGCCACATCCACTTCTGATGGCCTGTGGGAAGATCTTCCACTTGTTGTGCTTATTGATGAAGGATCGGCCTCGGCCAGCGAAATTGTGGCCGGTGCCATACAGGATAACGATCGCGGAACTATCATAGGTCGCCGATCCTTCGGCAAAGGGCTTGTGCAGGAGCAAGTAGGGTTGAGTGATGGCTCGGCATTACGGCTTACCGTGGCACGATATTACACACCCACCGGTCGGAGCATTCAAAAACCTTATACCAAAGGAGCCGAGGAATATTATATGGAATACTATCATCGCATGACGGATGGCGAACTCGATAACGTTGACAGTATTAAACTAAACGATTCGCTCAAATTTAAAACGCCTGGAGGCAAAACCGTATATGGAGGCGGTGGTATTATGCCCGATATTTTTATCCCGGTTGAGCGCAATGCGGCATTGAAATTTTACAATGAATCCGTAAATAAAGGAATACTCTACCAGTTTGCATTTGATTATACCGACGGCAACCGTTCGAAATTCAGTTCTTACAAAGAGGCATCGCAGTTCGATAAAAATTTCCAGGTAACCGGCGGCATGTATGACGATTATATTGCTTTTGCCGCGAAAAACGGCATTAAATACCCGCCTGCCGAAACAATGGCATCACAGCCGAAAATCAATGAGCTGATGAAGAGCTATATTGCCCGAAATCTCTACGATTCAAAAGGTTTTTATCCAATTTTTCTGCGTTCGGATAAAACATTCCAAAAGGGAATTGAAACATTGGAGAAGAAATAAAGCGTGGCTCTTTTTGTTGAATAATTTTGATACTTTCCGTGATTCCGGATGATTTATTTCAGTGATTTTCTGCTGGTTTTAATAATAGCAGGAAATATTTCGCTTGCTTTGCAATAAATTTTGCCCTAAATTTGTTATCTGTATAACCAAAAAAACTTAATGCCATGGGAAAGTCAAAGGATAAAGAAAATAAAGAGGTTAAAAAACCTGCTGTAAAGTCATTAAAAGAAAAACGTCTTGAAAAGAAAGAGAAGAAAGCCGGTAAGGTATAATTCTCCTATATTGCCAAACCTTTTACACTACTTGCAGCCGGGGCGAACCACTCCCCGGTTTTTTTATGCATCCATACAATTGACTTTTCCTGTGTAAGGAAACTACTATCTTTGTTCTTTATGAGACTCCGCCATTTTACCATCCCAATATTTATTCCCGAAGAAGCCTGCCCCAACCAATGCGTTTTTTGCAACCAACATCGGATTGCCGGTGCTGAATGTGCTCCTTCGGTTGATGAGGTTATCCGTAAAGTTGAGGCGCACTTGCTGACCATTCCTATGGGTGGCGAAGTAGAAATTGGTTTTTTTGGAGGCAATTTTACCGGTATTCCCGAAAAAGAGCAGCAGGCTTACCTCGAATCGGTTCAGCCTTATGTTAAATCAGGCAGAGTAAAAAGCTTACAACTATCTACACGCCCTGACTACATCAGCCATCATATTCTTGACTTCCTGAAACGTTATCATGTTACTTCTATTGAACTCGGTGCTCAGTCGCTGGATGAAGAAGTCCTGAAACTCGCAGGCCGCGGGCATACAGCGGGGCAGGTTCATGAAGCATCCCGAATGATCAGGGAGAACGGCTTTAACCTTGGGTTGCAAATGATGATTGGTTTGCCGGGCGATACTCCCGAAAAATCAATTTTCACGGCAAATGAGTTCATAAGGCTCGGAGCCGACTGTACCCGGATTTATCCAACCCTTGTAATCAAAAATACAGAGCTTGAAAATTTATACCTCGACGGGAAATATACTCCGCTTTCAATGGAAGAAGCCATAAGCCGGGTTGCTGATATTGTTCCCTTGTTTATCAATGCAAATGTAAAAATACTCCGTATCGGACTACATCCGTCCGAAGGGCTGCTGGATAATACCAGCCTGGTGGCAGGACCGTTTCATGTGGCATTCGGCGAAATGGCATTTTCGGAAATCTGGCGTCGAATTCTGACTACCATGGTATTCGAAAACGGGAAAAGAAATATGCTTACGCTTACAGTAGCCGCTGGGATGAGCAATGCTGCCATCGGTCACAAGGCGATGAACAAAGCTTTGCTTCTGGAAGAATTCAGGAAAGTGATTTTTGAAGAAAGTGCTGATTTAAAAGGATTTGAATACCATGCTCATACTGTGTGACCGCAAAATGCCTGAAACGGCAAAAGTGAAACTGGCTGCTTACGGTGAAATCGAGGAATTTGCCACCGGAGGCATAACCTACGAAGCCATCTCGGGACATCCCGATATATTTTTCTGCCCAACTCCTGCCGGCTTAATAATTGCGCCTAACCTGCCTGATAAATATTTTAAACTTCTGAAAAAAAAACATATACAATATTCTATCGGACAATTACCTGTGAGCTTTCAATATCCTGATTCTGCACGATATAATACCTTAGTTACCAAAAAATTCATCATTCAAAATCCTGCCATCAGCGATAAATCAATCCAAAACCTGAATCCAAATCAGGAAATGATAAAGGTCAGGCAAGGGTATATTCGTTGCAACCTGTTAGCTTTGCCAAACGGTTCATTTATAACTTCAGATTTTGGAATTGAGAAATCTCTCAGAGCCAAAAACATAGAGACTCTTTTTGTTGGTCCTGCCTGTATAAAACTCGACGGATTTGAGCATGGATTTTTCGGAGGAGCCTGCGGTATTTATGGAAATTCTTTATTTCTCTGCGGAAGTCTGACTTATTTTAAAGAGCCGGAACTTATCCGGGAGTTTGCTGAAAAGGCCGGTGTTAAGATCATTGAATTATATGATGGGCCGCCTGTGGATATCGGCACTATTATGTTTTTGAAAGGCTGAAAACTCAGAGCCCTTCAAGGATTTTAAATCCCTGAAGGGTTCAAGAAAAAAAAATACAGGTTAGATTATTCCGGTTTTACCGTAGGCTGACCGCATCTGCCTCTCCATTCCGATTTCATCTTTTCCCTTTCTTCGGGAGTAGGATGCATCCATTTTTCGCGCATTTCACGGCCATTGCCATGAAAATTGTGGTGGCCATGTCTGCCCCTGAATCCGCCAAAAAGGATTTTCGACAACACCAGGATTCCTATGGCCTGCCAAAAGGTAATAACACTCAGACCCAGCACTGCCGTAATTATGGCGTTCCAGAGGTACATTACCACCATGCCGAAAATAAATACTCCTGCAGCTATTGCAATTGGGATGAATATGGCTCTTTTGATCCAGAAATTTCTTCCCCGTTCTTGTCCGTAACACATCATGATTTCTAAGTTTTTAGTTGTTAATATTCGTTGTAAATTGTCCGAAGCCGTTCCCGCAAATGCCCAACCGCGTAACGCTTCCGCGATATGATCGTTTTAATGCTTTCACCGGTTTTATCAGCAATTTCCTGCAGCGTCAGGTCTTCCATTTCGTTCCATACAAACACTTCCCTTTGTTTTTCGGGCAATTCATCAATAGCTTTGAAAAACATCTCTTTAAGATACGCTTGTTCAAATTCCGTTTCAGGATTCCTGACATCCGAAAGCAGGGCTTCAGGGAAAACCATTTCTCCGTCTTCATCTTCATAAGCCAGGTCTTCGAGCGATTGCGGGCTTTGCTTGCGCTTTTTGTCCACAATCCTGTTCCTGCTCACCCGGTAAAGCCAGGCGCTCAGTTGCTCAATAGGCTCACTGTCGATAATGGAACTCAACTGGTACCATACATCCTGCAGAATATCTTCGGCATCTTCGTCGTTTTTAACGCGTCTGCGTATAAAACGGAACAAACGCTTCCCATAATTCTGTACAGCATTTACAATACTTTGCTGTCGTTGTGCCATTGGGATTGCAATTAATTCGTCCATATAAACAGTAAGACGAATGAGTGAGGAAATTACTTTAAAAGTAGGATAAATATTTTAACCGGCCACTTTTACGTTGATCCCATTGTCAGTGACTGAAAGTGCCAAATTCAAAGTGCAAATTTAATATCTGATTGCCATCAAACCCATCAAGCCATTCAATCTCTTCAAACTGTCACACTGAGCGATGGTTGGTGAGCGTAGCCGAACCAAGTCGAAGTGTCAAACTCTTCAAACACTTCTTTCCGTCGATGGCAACCCATTTTTTCGTTATTTTGCATAACCAAAACCATTCCTTAAACCTTGATTCCTCACGATACAATATCACAGATTTTTGATGCCGCCCGCGTGGAGGAGGTAGTTGCTGATTTCGTAGCACTGAAAAGGCGTGGCAGCAACTTTACGGGTTTGTGTCCGTTTCACAACGAGCGTACGCCTTCGTTTCATGTGTCGCCCACCAAGGGGATTTACAAATGTTTCGGATGCGGGAAGGCTGGTAATTCGGTGAATTTCGTGATGGAGCACGAAAAGTTCACTTATCCCGAAGCCCTTCGCTACCTGGCGAAAAAATACAATATCGAAATACAGGAAGAAGCCGAAACTGCCGAACAGATCGCCGATAAATCAGCCCGGGAAGGTTTGATGGCTATTGCCGATTTTGCTGCAAAATTCTTTGCCGACCAGCTTTTTAATACCGACGAAGGTCTTTCCGTTGGCTTATCATATTTCCATGGCCGCAGTTTCAGCGACGAAACTATAAAAGAATTTCAACTTGGCTACAGTCCCGAAGAATGGGATTCGTTCAGTAAGCATGCCATCAAAAACGGTTACAGCACCGATATGCTTGAGAAATCTGGATTAAGCATAAACAAGGATGGCAGGCTTTACGACCGTTTCCGTGGAAGGGTGATGTTCCCGATTCACAGCCAGGCCGGACGTGTTATAGGTTTCGGCGGACGCATAATGTCGTCGGATAAAACCCGGCCGAAATATGTGAATTCGCCCGAAAGCGAGATTTACAATAAAAGCAAGGTTCTTTACGGGATTTCCTTTGCCAAGCATTCCATTGCCGCCAACGATATGTGTTTCCTGGTGGAAGGCTACACCGACGTGATTTCGATGTACCGCGCAGGAGTTCAGAACGTGGTTTCCTCATCCGGCACCTCGCTAACCGTGGACCAGATCAGGATGATAAAACGGTACACGCCTAATATCACTATACTTTACGATGGCGATTCAGCCGGAATTAAAGCTTCGTTCCGTGGAATTGATATGATCCTGGAGCAGGGAATGAACGTTAAAGTTGTTCTTTTCCCTGATGGCGAAGATCCGGATTCCTTTGCCCGCACTCGTCGTGGTGCCGAAGTGCAGGAATTTATACAGCAGAATGCCAAGGATTTTATTCATTTCAAGATCGACCTGCTGCTGAAGGAAACCGGCCGCGACCCGCTGAAAAGGGTTGCCGTGCTAAAGGATTTTATCGAAAGCATTTCGCTAATACCCGATCAGCTTACCCGCCTGGCCTACGTTAAGGAAAGTGCCGATCGCATGCAGATGGACGAAACGGCCATCCTGAATGAACTTAACAAACTGCTACGCAAAAAATACACACAGAAATCATCTGCCACTCCTACAGAAGCTGAAGAACTCGACAATCTTTTTGCCCCCGAGCCTGCCGGACCGCAACAGGAAACGTTTGATACACTAAGCACTGATGATATCGAAAGGGAGATTATAAGGCAGTTGTTACTTTACGGTGATGACGAAATTGAAACAAATCATCCCGATCCTGTTACCGGTGAACCGGTGAAAAAAATGGTAAAAGCTGCCAGTTTTATTATTAACGATATTAACGCTGATGAGCTTGATTTCAGCAATGCGCAGTATCAACAGATTTTTAACACCTGTGTGGATGAGCTGAAAGCCAACCCGGATATGGATTATCGAAAACTTACCAATCATCCTGATAATGCAATTTCGGGTCCGGTTATTGATCTGATTGCCACCAAATACACCTTTAGCCCCAACTGGGAAAAGCGCAAAATTCGCTTGCTCCAGGAACATGAAGTTCTTGATTTTCTTATACCAAATTCTATATTATCCTTTAAATCTAAACGCGTGCGCCAGATTTTAAAAGGGCTTCTCGAAAAGATAAAAACCGCCGAATCGGACGAAATTTCCATTGATCTGCAAAAACAGTTTATCAATGCCAAGCGTATTGCAAACCTGATTGATGGCGGACAGCTTGGAAGGACAATTGTTTAATTCCCTTTTTTCAAAACTATCTCCCATTACTTTTTGCTGTTTCACGCATCGGTCATGATTCAGAAGACCTCATACTTTTCAGTAGGAACCGAGTGCGGCGAATTTTATTCACCATTTTATTCAACGATTAAAAATCGCTGCACCCTTAGCGGCGGCCAAATAGTTTGAAAGGAAAATTGTTTAGCTTTGATATACTTTAACACAAAGTTTCAGGGTTAAACTTTTTAAAACTCCGGTAATCCTGATTTCGTCGTATATTTACATATTCATTTAATTTTCAGATCAGATTTTAATCCTAATCCCATGAAAAAGATTCTCAGGTTGTTCCTTGCAGGCACTCTTATGCTAACTGTCTGCATTGTAAATCCGCTGAAAGCACAAACCACTCAGCATCCCACTGATTCGCTTAAATTAATACCATCTGATGTGCAACTGATTATTGAGAAATCCTGTGTTGGTTGCCATTCGGAGCCGGGAAAAATCATGGCACTTTCTAAAGTTAATTTCACAAAATGGAATGAATACACCGCTGAAAAGCAGGCTTCGAAAGCTAGAGCGATTTGCAGTGAGGTAACTAAAGGGGAAATGCCTCCAAAAAAATACAGGGAAAACAATCCTGATGCAATACCAACTGCGGAAGAGCTGAAAATACTTTGCGACTGGATGCAAACCACGCAAGCCGCTAAACAATAATTCACCGATTTACACGAATTACAACAAATGATTGGCGTAAAATACGTTTTTCTGTTCGCGGAAATTCGTATCTAAGCCGTTTTTTCAGACCTGCCTGAGAAAATCAATATTAAGGGTCAGAAGTTGTTTTGATTTTACACAATTAGCTTTTTTCCCCTTCTGATTTGTGAATTCGGAAATTTCTTCAAATATCTTTTTAGGATCTTCAGCATTGACTGGCAAAGTTACTTTTTGACTTTTAGCCTATCAATATATGGTATCTTTTTAAGAATTTCAGAATGAAAACTTTTAGCAAATACACTGTACCTGTTGCAGTATTCATAATTAGAGCACTTTTTCCTACAGATTGTTTGGCACAATGGGCAACCGATCCGCACCTGAACAATCCTGTTTGTACTCTAGTATCGAACCAGGAGAAAACTGCCATTGCCCCCGATGGCTTTGGTGGTGCTTATATTGTATGGCTTGATGGAAGAGTTTCAGATCCCGATATTTACGCCCAGCATATGGATGCCACGGGTGCTGTAAAATGGGCTGTTGATGGTATTCCTGTCTGCGATGCAAATGATTACCAGGTAAGCCCGGTAATTATACCCGATGGAAACGGAGGCGCAATAATTACGTGGGCTGATTTCAGAAACGGGCTCGACTATAATATTTATGCCCAGCATTTGGATGTCAATGGGCAGATGCTTTGGGGTGCAAATGGCAAGGTTATACATCAGGGTGCCGGTGATCAGACTCACCCGGTTATAGCTTCCGACGGGGAAGGCGGAGCGATTATTGCCTGGCTTGATCAAAGTTTGCTTGTCGCCAGGGATTTTACAATACAGGCTGAAAGGATTGCTGCCAACGGGCAAACGCTTTGGGGAATTTCAAGTGCTCCAGTAATTCTTACCGACACGGTGGGAACAAAATCAAATCCTGCTATTATTTCTGACGGAAACGGAGGTGCAATAGTTGCCTGGACAGATTTCAGATCCTATTACAATGGGAATACAGCTACCGATATTTATGCTCAGCGAGTGGATGGAACCGGAGCGATAAAATGGAGTCACTATGGAACAATAGTATGCAAGGCTGAGGGGAACGAAGATTTCCCCACTTTGGTTTCCGTTGGAAGAGGCGGTGCTATTATAACCTGGCAGGATAAGCGGGATGATGTCGATCAGAATATTTATGCACAAAGAATGAGTATCGATGGTTTAGCACTTTGGACAAAAAATGGAATAATGATTTGTGATGCCGTTAAAGATCAGACTTATCCTGTTATTGTTTCCGACCAGTCAGGTGGTGTAATAATTGCCTGGAACGATATGCGAAACTTTGGCGGGTCAGTAATCTATGCACAACGCGTTAACGGAAATGGAATTACACAATGGGTCAGCAACGGGTATTATGTTAGCGGAGGTGATTCAAATTCGGCAGCCAATATTGTTACTGACGGGCAAGGCGGTGCCATCATAGCTTGTGAAAGTTATAGCAATTTGAATAGTGATATTTATGCAACGCATGTTGATAAAAGTTCGGATATAGTATGGACTTCGGTTATAAGTAATGCCGACGGGAGCCAGAAAATTCCAATGCTGGTTCCCGACAACAGCGGAGGAGCCATAATAACCTGGGAGGATTACCGTGCAGTCGATAATATTGATACCTATGCTCAGCATGTGAAAGCCAATGGGGCATTGGGTAACAGCACTTTTACCGGGCAACAGGATTTTTCAGAATCAGCCGTTTCCGTTTATCCTAACCCGGTAGTAAACGATCTTTTTATCGATGTATCATCACTTTCGTTACAGGAACCTGTTGAAGTAACTTTACTTGATTTAGCAGGTCGAAAACTTAAAACAACATCAGGAAAGAGTGTCATCAGGATAAACATGACTGAATACAAGGCTTCTTCGTACATAGTGAAAATTGTTGATGGTAAACAAGTTACTGTTAAAAAGATAATTAAAAACTAATATATACTAAAACCTGTAGATGCTTTCCTTAGGTTTTTAAATTCCCCGTGCATCAAGAATTTTTTAATATTTACGCCCTTCAAGGTGGTTAATCCCTTGAAGGAAACACTCTATATCCAACAAGTGCCTGGTACAATTATAGGTTCATTTGAATAATTTAAAACCGGGTATTTGTGCAACAAACAGGGTTAGGGTTTGTATGCTCAGATTATGAGTGGAAAGCACAGTGTATCAACCTTTCAGGTTTGAAAACTAAAAAACAATTATTTCTTTTTCTTCGGTTTAGGAGCAGAAATCTCACCGTTATACGAAATATTGCTCCTGTTATTACTGCTGATCGAAAGCGTAGCCCTCCCTTTAAACCCTACAGAAAGCAATATCTGGTATGTATCATTTTGCTCTTTTACCAAAGCATTCACGTTATAGCTGTTCGTGCCTTTTGCAACAGTAAAATCTTCGGGTTTCCCTTCAAATTTAATGCCTGTATCGCCACCGAAGCTAACTCCGCTGTATGAAATACCGTAAAAAGGCATGTAGCTTTCAATGGTATCGGGGCTGAATTTTACATAGTAGATTGCGGTGAGGTTAACGGGTTTGGAGCCTTCAGGAATAGCTGAACTTGCATTAAAAACAAAGGTTTTGGAATTCACTAATGCCTCGGTTTGTTTCTGTTTTTCAATTTTCTTTTCCTCTTTAATCTGCTTTCTGCTTTTTTCCTGTGCAAATCCGGATATGGCAAAAATTGTAAAAAGTATTACTAAAACTGAGATTCTTGTATTCATACGATAGATATTTAATTATTGTTCGGATTTTAAAACATGAAATTGAAACAAAGGTAATCAGTTTTAGTACATTGAGAAATATAGGCTAAATATTATTATGATGTACTGGGAAAAGAATACATAAGTCTATATTCTGTTTTTTATTTTTTTTCTTGTTCTTTTGTCATAATACTTCGGCTTCGCTCAGTACAGGTACAAAAGAACAAACTTAACGAAGTGGGTTCATGAGTTCCTTTAAAAATGAGCAATGGGCGAATAAAAGGTCTAGGCTTACTATAAATTTCACACAGATGTACGACTTGGTAAGGCTCGTGATCCCAATAAATTGGGATGGGCCTGATAGATTTGTCCATATCCATACAGCACGTGAGGCTGGTGTTTTCCTACGCACATGCCCGCGCTGTTTACCTTCATCTACATCTGTTTTGAAATTTCTATCAGGCCGGTCCCTACACCCTGAAAATAACCCTGAAATGCCAAACCGTTGTTCCGCAATGTTGCCATAAAAGGAAGCTCTTTTAGAAGGGACCGGCATTATAAAAATGCGCCTGCGGTTCTTAGCCGGAAGTATGTTCGAATGGCATGTACGTAACAATACACAGCAAGGTAAACTGTCAGGATTTGTTGTACTCTTTCATGCCTTGTATTGCGAGGAGATACCTCTGGCTTAGAAACGCAAGCATTGTTATTAAGCCTTGATTTTTTATGCTCATAATGCTTATTTTTACTGGTGTGCATGAGACCGCGTTGCTAAGTTGGTACTTTTTGATCAAGGGAAAAGTACGAAAAGATAAACATTAAATCAATTTTCGAATTAAGCATGGAACATAGTTATGATGTCTTAACCTTTAAAGCACATCAAATAATACAGCCGGAAAATAGTTGTTTTAAAAGTTTCCCGGCTACGATAAACACAAGAAAAAGGCAAATGAAATCTGAAACAAACTTAACTTTGCTCACATTGTTATATTAATACTTTCAGCAGTTATTTGATGTAGAGATTAAATCCCTTTCAAAGTTCACTTTATGTTTAATTAAATGATCTGAAAATTGTGAAAGTAAAACTGAAAAAAAAGAAAAATGATAGAAAAAATAAAAATTGAAAATCGCCGCAAAGTTGTGGTGGTAGGAGCTGGTTCGGTGGGAGCAACCTTCTGCTATGCGCTTGCACAAAGTGGACTTGCTGATGATATTGTACTCATTGACAAAAATGAAGACCAGGCTCGCGGGCAAGTACTCGATCTGGTGCACGGTCAGCCCTTCTTTCCAACTGTTTCGATTAAAGTAGGAACTCCGGATGATTATACTGATGCACAGATAGTGGTGATAACAGCCGGTGCAGCGCAGAAACCCGGCGAAACCCGATTACAATTACTTCAAAAGAATGCTGCAATTGTAGGAGGAATTGCTCAGGAGGTTGCCGAAAAACAGTGCAAAGGAGTTATGCTTATTGTAAGTAACCCTGTTGATGTTCTCACTTATGTTGCATTAAAACGCTCCGGCTGGGACAGAGGTCGGGTTATAGGTTCGGGAACCGTACTCGATAGTGCCCGTTTGCGTTACCTGCTGAGTAAGCATTGCGGCATCGATGTTCATAATGTACACGCATATATGCTCGGCGAACATGGCGACAGCGAGTTTGCTGCTTGGTCTATGACCCATATTGCGGGTATTCATATTGATGATCATTGCGAAATTTGCGGAAAATGTTCCGACTGGAAAGAAGAGCGCCGGAACATTGAACAGGAAGTGCGCGATTCGGCATACCATATTATTAATTATAAAGGCTCAACTCATTACGCAGTTGGATTGGCACTTGTACGGATTGTTGCCGCCATACTACGCGGACAGAACAGCGTGCTTAGTGTCTCAATTTTGCTGGATGGCGAGTTTGCAATAAACGATGTGTGCCTGAGTGTACCCAGTATTGTGTCGGAAAGTGGCGTGAAGAAAATTATAAAAAGTCCTTTTTCGGCAGATGAACTGGTTTCGCTTACCAACTCGGCTGATATTTTGCGAAAGGCTATTGCTTCTCTGACAATTGAACCTTTAAAGAACTTGCTATAATAACTTCATTCCTGATCAAAAACATCTTAACTTTGTTGTAAATATCACTAATTCTGTTTAAATGGATACAAAGAAGGAAGCCTCCGTAGTAGTTGCCCCGGAAAAAACAAAAGCCAAAAGAACACCTGTAACTGAACTGAGCCGGAAAGATCTGATTGCGCGTGTAAAAAAGCTCTCGAAAGAATTCAGGGTTACAAGCGATAAGAAATTTAAACTCAAGGATTTCCCCACTTCGGTGAGTTCCGATTTAGGCAAAATAGAAAAACCAATGGCCCAGAGTGTTTTGCAGGTTGGCGTGGAAGCCCTGTCGGATATGCAGGATAAGTTGTATGCCCAAGACAAGTGGGCTTTGCTTGTAATTTTCCAGGCCATGGATGCAGCCGGTAAGGATGGAGCAATAAAACATGTTATGTCGGGGGTTAATCCTCAGGGCTGCGCGGTAACCTCTTTTAAATCGCCCAGTGCCGAGGAACTCGATCACGATTATATGTGGCGTTGTATGAAACACCTGCCCGAACGGGGGCAGATCGGCATTTTTAACCGTTCCTATTACGAGGAAGTTCTGGTAGTGCGTGTGCACGATGAAATACTGAAATTTGAGAAGCTCCCGGATAAGCTTATAACAGAATCCATCTGGGATGACCGGCTGACTGATATCCGCAATTTTGAAAAATACCTCAACAATAACGGGATTCTGGTGGTGAAAATTTTTCTGAATGTTTCGAAAAAGGAACAGAAGAAACGGTTTCTCGAACGCATTGAAAGACCTGATAAGAATTGGAAATTCAATGCTTCCGACCTCACAGAAAGAAAGTACTGGAAACAATATATGGCTGCTTACGAGGAGCTTATTAAGGAAACAGCTACCGAAAAATCACCCTGGTATGTTGTGCCGGCCGATAACAAACCCTATGCCCGCATTGTGGTTGCCGCAGCTATTCTTCATGCGCTTGATTCCATGAAACTGGAATATCCCGTGGTTAATGAGGAGCAGCTACTCGAATTGCAAAAGCTGAAACAGGTACTTTTGGAGGAGAAATAGTTTGATTGAAGGGTTTGAAGGGTTCGAAGAGTTTGAAGAGTTTGAAGAGTTTGAAGAGTTTTAAGAGTTTCAGACCGCTGAGCGAAGCCGAAGCGCAGTGTTTCATGGATCTGAACTGCAAAATCCTCAATCTGACATCCGAATTCACCATTTCTAAACCCTAACCTGGACAAGCTAAAACCAAAAAGGATTTGAATACTGAATGCTTCGGCTTGGTTCGGCTTCGCTCACCAACCAACGCTCAGCACAAGTACCGAACAAGGAATATCGAATAATGAAGTAAAAACACGACGAAAGGAATTGAATAAACACTATGATGACAGCAGTAAAAAAATCTATAGTTTCACAACT
>Ga0335397_10001272_pt1 | contig 34283 bp, 29 predicted proteins | sample MAT04_FD_205740 | JGI IMG/M metagenome (GOLD analysis project Ga0335397, IMG submission 205740) | Freshwater microbial communities from Lake Fryxell liftoff mats and glacier meltwater in Antarctica - MAT-04 (spades assembly) (version 2) ... | reverse complement strand
TTCGTCGCGACGACGCGCCCCTCCTCGAGGCGGAGGGCCTGTCCCTCGTAGCCAGTGAGCGCGAAAGCCCTCCATCACCAGGGCGCCTGCGCGCTCGGCGATCGGCCGCGCGATGGAGAGGATCTGCACGAGCTCTTGCATCGGCCGCGTCTAGCACGGTGCGGAACTACGGAGCGCGAGGCGCGCGATCAGCCGGTCGTAGAGACCGCCGAAGTCGCCGTTCGACATGATGACGATCACGTCGCCGCGCTCCGCGCGCTGAACGATGGCGGTCTCCACCGCCGGCACATCCAACGGCGCCACCGCGTCGATCCCGTGACCGCGAAGGACCGACGCGATCGCGTCCACATCCAGGCGCTCACCGTCCGCGATGTTCTTGCGACCGACCGGCGCGAGCACCACCGCCTCCGCCGAATAGAACGCCTCGCCATACGCCGCTTGGTGCAGGTTGCGCGAGGCGGTCGCGCTCCGCGGCTCGAAGACCGCGATGAGTTTCCCCTCTGGGTGCCGGGCCTTCACCCCAGCGAGCGTCTCCCGCACCGCCGTCGGATGATGCGCGAAGTCGTCGTACACCAGGACGCCGCCCGCCTCAGCGAGCAGCTCCTGACGCCGCTTGAGCCCGCGAAAACCGCGGAGTGCCTGGCTCAGATCCGTGACCGGCAGGGTTCCGTTCGAGGTCTCGCAGCACAGGGCGATCGCGGCGGTCGCGTTCCGCACGTTGTGGGTCCCCATCATCGGCGAGAGCACCGTGCCTGCGCTGGTGCCGCCCACGAAGAGCTCGAAGGGCTGGGCGCCGCCTTGCGACGCGATGGGCGCCGCGACCCAGGTCACTTCGGACTCGCCCGTCTCATCGCCCTGCACCGCGTAGAACACCACCCGACAGCGCGCGCGACTCGCCACCTCGCGTACCCGGGCATCGCCCGCCCACGCCACGAGCACTCCGTCCTCGGGGATCCGCTCGATCAGCCCTTGGTAGGCCGAGAGGTAGCTCGCCTCGTCGGGGTAGATGTCGATGTGATCGTGCTCGATCGACGTGAGGATCGTGGCCCACGGCTTGTACCGCCAGAATTTCGGGCTCTTCTCGAAGAACGCCGAGTCGTACTCGTCGCCCTCGATCACGAAGGGAGACGTGTCACCCCCCACCCTGAAGCTCTCGGGAAAATCTCTCGGGATTGCACCGACGAAGAGCCCGGGGTCCTTCCCCACCCGATCCAACAGATACGCGAGCAGCGTCGTGGTGGTGGACTTGCCGTGGGTGCCCGCCACCACGAAGCCACGTCGTTCGCTCAAGTACATCGTCTCGAGCGCGCCGGCCATCGAGGTCACCCTCAGGCCCCCATCGATCGCGGCGCGGGCCTCGGGGTTGTCCTTGCGGCAGACGTTGCCCACCACCACCAGATCGGGACCATCCGCCACGTGCTCCGCATCGAACCCAGTGCGGGTCTCGACGCCGTAGCGCTGGAGCGCCTCGCCCATCGGGGGATAGAACGCGACATCGCTCCCGGTGACCCGATGGCCTTGCGACGCCAAGAGACCCGCGAGCGTGCCCATCCCCGTTCCCGCGACCCCGATCAGATGAACGTGCATGGCGGCGCGGGTTTAGCAGTCAGCCTCCGTGCGGCCCAGCCGAGCGCGTATCCTTGCGACCCATGTCACTCCGCTTCGGGCAGATCACGGGTGCTGGAAAGGCCGATGGGCTCGATGGACCGATGATGGTCGCTGGTGCCGCCGAGGTCGGCGATGTCGTGGGCCTCGATCCCGACGGAAAGGTGACCGAAGTGCTCGCTGCCGCAGGCTCGGCCCGCGCGGCGCTTTACGGGATCGCCGCCGAGCTGGGTTTGAACCCCTACTTCAGCCCGGAGGTCGACGCCGAGACCCAGACGCTCTTGGCCTCGAACGCAGTGAACGATCCGTCGCTGGACGATCTCATCGAATCACCCTTCTGCACCATCGACGGCCCCCACTCGCGTGACCTCGATCAGGCGCTGCACATCGAGCGCAACGGCGACGGCTTCGTCCTGCACTACGCGCTCGCCGACGCAGCGCATTTCGTCGCCCGCGGCTCGGCGCTCTTCGCGAACTCCATGGCGCGCGGCGCGAGCTATTATTTTCCGGGTTTCGCCATCCCGATGCTGCCGCGCCCGCTCTCCGAGGGCTTGGTCTCGCTCAACCCCGACGGACCACGGCGCGCACTCGTCTTCAGCACCGAGCTGAACGCCGCGGGAGAGCACCTTCGGACGTCGGTCTCCCGCGCCCGCATCCGGAGCCGCAACAAGCTCGCGTGGAAACAGGTCCAGCAGCTCTACGACTCGCCCGAGAAGGCCGGCGCGCTGAAGGACAGCGAGGTCGGGCCGAGCCTGGGCCTGCTGCGCGAGCTGGGCGAGCTCCTCCTCGATCGGGCCGAGAGCCGCGATCTGGTGCGCTACCACCGCGAAGAGGTCGAGGTGTCGTTGGATAGCGAAGGGCTCTCGTTCGTCGTCGAGCGCGCCGCCCGCGAGCGCGTCGAGCTCTACAACGAGCAGCTCTCGCTCTTGGTGAACGGCGAAGGCGCGCGTCTCTTGCGCGAACACCCCAGCCCCGATGTGGAGCCTATCTATCGAGTGCATCCCGCACCCGATGCCGAGCGCCTCGAGAACCTGAGGCAGACCCTCGAGCACATCGCCGCGCACCATCACCTGCCTGAGCGGTTCGTGTGGAAGAAGGGCAGCTCGCTCGCGCGCTACATCGCGAACCTCCCGCGGCCCGACGACGCGTCGCAGCCTGACGCCATTCGCCGGATCACCCGCGTGCTCGAACGCCAAGCGATCGTGGCCAACCTCCGCTCGCACTACACCACCGATCCGGGCGAGCACTATGGCGTCGGATTGGATCCCTACGGTCGCTTCAGTGCGCCCATGCGCGAAGTGGTCGGGCTCTTTCTGCACCAAGAGACCATCGAGGCGTTCGGTCTCTCGAGCGCATCTCCCTCGGCGCGTGACCCGGCGCTGCGTGAGCGCGTCGTCCAGGCGGGCAACCGCTCCCGTGATCTACAGCGGAGGGTCTCGGACGCAGGCAACCGCTTCGTGATCGATCGACTCTTCCGCCGCGATCTCGAGCTGGCAGTCGGCGAGCGCCCTGAACGAACGGCGACGGTCATGGGCATCCTGGGCAACAAGATCCACGTCTCGCTCGATGCGCCCGCCCTCGATCTGAAGCTCTACCTGCGCGAGCTGGGCAAGGTGCTGGGTGGGATCTGGCTGAAGCCGAGCGACGACGGTGTCTCGCTGCTCGAAGAGAAGACGGGCAAGGTCCTCTTCTCGGTGGGCGACGCGCTAGCACTCCGCACCATCGAACTCGATCGCCAGAGCGATCGCTGGATCCTCGCTCCTCGACGATTGGAGTCGACATGAGCCAGTACGCCATCGCCCTCCGCGACGTGGAGGCCGCGCGGATCCGCATCGCGCTGCCCTCCACCCCCGTGATGACCTCGCACGCGCTCGATGCGATCGCAGGACGTCATCTCTTCTTCAAGTGCGAGAGCTTTCAGAAGACCGGCTCGTTCAAGGCCCGCGGCGCCATGAGCGCCGTCAGCGCGCTCGATCCCGACGTCGCCTCGCGCGGCGTGGTGACCCACAGCTCGGGCAACCACGCGCAAGCGCTCGCGTGGGCGGCCGGCACCCGGGGCATCCCCTGCTTCGTGGTGATGCCGACGAACGCCCCGGAGGCCAAGCGCGCCGCGGTGCTGAGCTACGGAGGACGCATCACCGACTGCGAGCCCACCTTGGCCGCGCGGGTCAGCGGGTGCGCAAAGATCCAGGCGGAGACCGGCGCCACCCTGATCCCGCCTTTCGATCATCCGCTCGTGATCGCTGGCCAAGGCACGCTCGCCCTCGAGCTGCTGGAGCAGGTCCCGAAGCTCACCCACGTGATCGTCCCGGTGGGCGGCGGCGGCCTCATCGCCGGCATCACCCTGGCCCTCCGCGAGCATGCACCCGAGGTGATCGTGATCGGCGCGGAGCCCGCCAACGCGGATGACGCCGCGCGGAGCAAAGCGTCCGGCGAGCGCCTCGAGCAGCTCGCGCCCGACACCATCGCCGATGGCCTGCGGACCAGCCTCGGCGAGCTCACTTGGCCCGTAGTGCGCGATCTCGTCGCCCGGATCGTCACCCCGAGCGAGGAAGAGATCGCAGCCGCGATGCGCCTGGTGTTCACCCGGCTGAAGGTCGTGATCGAACCCAGCGCAGGCGTCAGCGCGGCCGCGGCGCTTCGTGCCGCCGAGCTCGCGCCCAAGGGCGCGCAGATAGCCGTCGTCCTCTGCGGCGGCAACGTCGATCTCGATCACCTACCCTGGTGATGATGATGCTTCGCCTCGCCGTCGTGATTTCACTCTGGCTCTGCGGCTGCGAGAGCTTCCCCGCGGACAACTATTCCGAGGCCTGCACCACGGACGCCGACTGCCTCGCGCCGTGGCGGTGTCTCGACTGGGGAGCCGCCGGAATTACGCCGGGCGGTCTGCGCTGCTCGGTTCCTTGCGAGAGCGTCGACGAGTGTCCCCGTGTGAGCGACTGAGCCTCCAAACGCACGAAGCCCGCGCTCTTCAGCACGGGCCCCGCGGGAGTCGCTCGTCGGAGCTACTCGGCAGCTGCCTTGCTCGCTGCAGGCCGGTCGTAGTCGATCGAGCGATCGAGCATCTCGGCGAGATCGAGCTGCTCGACCTCGTCCTTCTTGTTCTGCTCGTTGATGCCGTCCGAGAGCATCGTCATGCAGAAGGGGCAGCCGCTCGCCACCTTCGTCGCGCCAGTGTCGAGGAGCTGCAAGGTGCGCTTGGTGTTCACCCGCTGCTTGCCGTGCTCCTCTTCTTTCCACATCTGCGCGCCGCCCGCGCCACAGCAGAGGCCCTTGTTCTTGTTCCAGTAGTCGACCTCGACGAGGGTGACGCCGGGGATGCGCGACAAGATCTCGCGCGGCGCTTCGTAGATGTCGTTGTAGCGGCCGAGGTAGCAGCTGTCGTGGTAGGCGACCTTCGCGTTGACCTCTTTGGTCGGCGTCAGCACACCGCGCGCGAGCAGCCCATTCAGGAACTCCGCGTGGTGGATCACGTCGTACTTACCGCCGAAGCTGGGGTACTCGTTCTTGATGCTGTTGAAGCAGTGGGGGCAGGCGGTGAGGATGGTCTTCTTGTCGACGCCCATCCCGTTCAGCGTCTCGACGTTGGCCTGCGCGAGCGTCTGGAACAGGAACTCGTTGCCCGCGCGCCGCGCCGGATCCCCAGTGCAGGTCGCCTCGCTGCCCATGACCGCCCAGTCCACGCCCGCATGATCGAGCAGCTTGGCCACCGCCCTGGCGACCTTCTTGGCCCGGTCGTCGTACTCAGCCGCGCAGCCTACCCAGTAGACCACCTCGGCGTCGGGATGATCGGCGAGGAAGCGGATCTTCACGCCGTCCTTCTCCGCATCCTTGGCCCAGTTGCCCCGATCGCTCGCCGGCAGGTTCCACGGGTTGCCGTTGACCTCCATCGCGCGGAAGGCCTTCTGAAGATCCTTCGGGAACTCGTTCTTGATCATCATCTCGGCGCGCCGCATCTCGACGATCTTGTCGACGTAGGAGATGTTCACCGGGCACAGCTCTTCACAGGCACGGCAGGTAGTGCAGGCCCAGAGGACGTCGGGGGTGATGATGTCGGAGATGAGCTCGACCGGCTGAGCCTTGCGGAAGTACGCGCCCTCGGGCGGATCACCGTGCACCTGCGCGTCGGGATCGAGCGCGTCCCCGCCAGGCAGCTCGATGCCCGCGTTGCCCAAGAAGTGGGTCTCGAGATCGTAGAGGTGATCCCTGAGCGCGAGCGTGAAGTGCTTGGGGCTGAGCTTCTTGCCCGTGGTGTACGCCGGGCAGTTGTCACTGCAGCGACCGCACTCGGTGCAGGTGTAGAGATCGAGCGCGTGCTTCCAGCTGAGGTGCTCGATCTTGGAGATGCCGATGGGCTCCTCGCGCTCGATCTTGCCCTCGATGTCCTCGACGTCCGGGAGCTTGCCCTTGGGCTCGAGGCTCCCGAAGAACACGTTCGGCAAGGACGTGATGACGTGAAAGTGCTTGCTGAACGGGAGCATGTTCAGAAACAGAAGCACCCAGGTCGCGTGCCACCAGAAGCCGACGTGCTCGAGCACCAGCTGGCTCGACGCGCTCAGCCCGGAGAACGCGACGGCGAGCGCCGAGCCGAATGGCGCCCACCACACCCAGTGCGTCTCGCCCGCGAGCGCCATCCGCCCGCCGACGTAGAGCATGTCGGCGAACATCATCGTGATGATGATGAACAGCACGAGAAGGCCCTCGCCCGAGAGCGTCATCCGCCGCTCGCGCTTGATGAGGCGGTAGTAGACGAAGACGAACGAGCCCACGATGGCGCCCATCGCCGCGAGCTCCTTGATGAGCGAGTAGCCCTTGCCGAACAGGTGCTCTTCGCTGAGGAGCCCGAAGAAGTCGAAGCTCGGAACGAAGGCGCGTCCCCACAGGAGCACGGTGTTGAGCAGCAGCACCTGGAAGGCGAGAAAGATCGCGATGTGGGCGTAGCCCGCGGCTTGGTAGTGCCCGCCGGGCATCTTCTTTTGCCCGAGCGCGTAGGTCACCACGTTGGTGATGCGGTCGAGCAGACCGAGATCATCGAGTCGGACTTCGGGCTCAGGGGAGGTGACCATCAACAGGCGCCACCGCCGCTGTGCGCTCCAGGCGAACATCGACAGCGTCAGGATGAAGATGAGCGTCATCGCGATAGGGCTCATACCGCGCGAGATACCTGGAAACAGACGGAAAGTCCACGGACCGCCGTGATGAATGACGGTTCAGTCTGCACCCCTACCGGAAGTGGAGAACCGACACGCCTCTCGACGCTCGATACTCCGTGATACGGCGCCCTACTCGCGAACGGAGGCCGCGTGAATGACGTCTCCGCGCGTCAGTCGCTCGGCGATCTCCATCCCTTCGATGACCCGCGCGAACGCGGTGTAGCGACCGTCGAGATGCGGTTGGGACGTCAACGTGATGAAGAACTGACTCCCGCCTGTGTCACGCCCAGCGAGCGCCATACCCACCACCCCTCGCTCGTAGTGCACCCGGTTGTCCTCGCAGCGCTGCGACCAACCCGGGCCGCCATACCCATCCCCACGCGGATCTCCGCCCTGGACGACGAACGCGGGAACGACGCGATGGAAGGTCAGCCCATCGTAGAACCCGGCGCGCACCAGGCCGACGAAGCGGGAGGTGGTGCTCGGCGCCCAGTCCGGTCGCAGCTCGAGGGCGATGTCACCTCGGCTCGTCGCGAGCACCACCACGATCGGATCGGACCCCACCAACTCACGTTCCGTGATGGGGTTCGGGGGCGCCGCGAAGTGGCCCTCGGGCGGCGCCAGGTCGAGTTCCTCCAGCGATGACAGGGCGGCCTCGCGAACAGCGAGCGCGTGATGCAGCGCGAGCCCGAGCGCTATCGTCGCGAGGCTCGCTTCGCGCGCTGCGTGAACGGCGCCTAGCGTCGTGACCAATCCTTCGAGATCGTCCGACGCGCGAAAGCGGGTGGCGGCTGTCCGCACCGCCTCGAGACTCGCGGCGTCAGGCCACGCCTCGGCAACCTCGGGAGGCGCGCCGGCCAGAAGATCACTCAAAGCCGCTGCGTCATGCGCGCTCACGGCCGCCCGAAACTGGTGGGACAGCGCGTCGAGCGCCGCGATCACCACGCCATCGTCCTCGTCCCCTGCGAGGGTCAACAGGAGCGAGCGACCGTCGGGATGCGTCATCGTGCCCAACGCTCCGGCCACGGCTTCCCGGACCACGACCGCTTCGTCTCCCACGAGACGCGTCAGGTACGCGGTCCTCTCCCGCTCGGCACCGTCGAGTAGGCCCACGATCTCGGCGGCCAACCGGTGACGCTCCACGTCGTCGATCTCCTCCCCGCCACATCGGTCCACCCGACTCGGCCAGCCGCGACCGAGGTCCACCAGCCGCGCTAGCGCGCAGTGAACCAGCGCATGGTCGTGATCGGTCGGCGATGTCTCAGCAAAGAGTGATTGGGCGGCCTGACTCACGGCGGTCGTCCTCGCCATCGCCGCCGGGAGTGCCTCGATCGCGCCGAGGAGCGCGTTCATTGCCCGAGGCGCCTGGGGAGTTGCGAGGACCCGCCCGTGCATCTCGCGTAGCGCGTTCGCCATTGGACGCTCGGCCTCCGTCCGCGCGCCCAACGCACGGAACGCTTGGACCGCGACGTCTAGATCCGGATCGCTAAGGGACGGGATCAGAGCGGCCATCGGAGTGTCCGGGCCACGACCCAACGCGCGCACGGTCATCGCTCGCACTTCGGGGTCGGGATCGTTGAGCGCCCTGACCAAGTCGTCGCTGAGATGTTCGGTCGGGGGTCCTCGAAGGACCGCGTGCGCGCAGGCGATGCGCACACCGCGCTCGCGCTCATCGCCCACCCGAGCGGCGACCCGCGTCAGGAGATCGGTGCCGAGGCTCCGATGGTCCAACCCGTAGCTGGCTACGGCATCACAGGCTGCACCTCGCTCCTCAGGTGAGTCCGCCCCCAATGCGGACGCGAGCGCGGCCAGCGCCGACTCCCCTCCGACGCGACCCAGATCTCGGAGATGCTCTGCGCGAATGAGCGGATCGTGCTCACTGGCGAGGGCGGCGAGCAGCGCTCCGTCGAGCGCCGCTCCCTCAGGCCCAAGAACGCCGAGACCGAGCGAGGCTTGGACCCGCACCCTGGGATCTGGATCCCGGAGAGCGCGCAGCAAGTGGGGCACGGCTTGCGGGTCGTGTAGCCGCGCGAGACCCAACACCGCGCGCGCTCGGACGACGGCGAGCCGGGAGTCCAGATGCGGGAGGAACGGATCCAGCCGGCGGGCATCGGTGGCGACGGTGGCCTCGGCGACCCCGAATCGACTGGACTCCTCCTCCCGCGTTCCGAGAGGTGTCTCGACGGGAGGGGCAACACCCTCCCCACAGGAACAGAGCAACACGAGCGCCAGAAGATGCCTCATCGGGGCCCATTGAAGCGTCCCCTGACGCCGCTGGCAACAGTTCTGCGTCCCGTTTCACGTGGAACATGTATTGATTTCATTCGTGAATTTTTCATAGCTGCGTTTCACGTGCAACAGTCCTCACCCCCTCCCCCGTTCGTTCACTACCAAACCCAAGCCATCCAATGACCTCTCCCCGCCTCCTCCCCACTCCATCCCTCGACGCCCTCGACTCTCTGAGACATACGAGCGACGTGCGCTTCCCCGACCACGTCCGCGCCCAGCTGAGCGCACTTCGGACCTCGTCCCTCCACCGCACCCTCCTGACCCTCGATGGGCCGACCGGGGCGACTGTCGACATCCAGGGTCGCACGTACATCCAGCTCGCGAGCAACGACTACCTCGCCCTCGCCCACCACCCCCGGCTGACCGCTGCGATCGCTACGGGTGCCGAGCGCAATGGGGGAGGCGCCGGCGCGTCCCGGCTCATCACGGGTCACCAGCGGGTCCATGCCGATGCCGAGCGCGCCCTCGCCGAGTTCATGCACCAGCCGGCCGCCCTCCTCTTTCCTACGGGGTACATGGCCAACGTCGGGGCCATCCAAGCGCTGGTAGGGCGTGGTGACCTCGTCCTCTCCGACGCGCTGAACCACGCGAGCCTGATCGATGGATGTCGCCTCTCGGGCGCCAAGGTGCTCGTCTATCCCCACCGCGACGTCGCTGCAGCGCGGGCACTCCTCGAGACCCACCGCCCCCATCACCGCGCGGCCCTGCTGGTGACCGACGCCATTTTCTCGATGGACGCCACCGCAGCGCCCCTGCTCGAACTCCGCGCCGTGGCCGTGGCCCATGACACCGGCCTCCTCGTCGACGAAGCGCACGCCCTCGGGGTGATGGGTCCGCAAGGCGCTGGACTGCTCGCAGCCCTCGGGGCCCAAGCCGATGTCGTGATTGGCACGCTCGGCAAAGCCCTCGGCCTGATGGGCGCGTTCGCGAGCGGCAGCCCTGACGTCGTCGACCTCCTCCTCAACCGCGCGCGCAGCTTCGTCTTCGCCACCGCGCTCTCCCCTGCCATCGCTGCGGCCATACCCGACGCTGTCGACTTGGTTCGGGCGGCGGACGACCGCCGCTCCCGCCTACGGGACGCCACGACCGCCCTCGCCGAGGGACTGCTCGAGCGCGGCTACGATGTCCGCCCCGGGGTAGGACCCATCCTTCCTGTCTGGGTCGGCGACTCGGCGGACGCGGTCGCTCTCTCGAACGTACTCTGGGAGAGAGGCGTACTCGCGCGTGCCATTCGACCCCCGACGGTTCCTCCGGGTACCGCGCGCCTCCGAGTCGTCCCCACCGCGTCGACCACGCCCGAACTCGTGCGCCAGGCGCTCGCCGCGTTCCCGTGAACCGCGGCCTCTTCATCAGCGGCACGGGCACCGGGGTTGGCAAGACATGGCTCACGCGGGGTTTGGCCCGCCTCGCCACCAACGCGGGGATCAAGGTTGCCGCCCTCAAGCCCATCGAGACTGGTGTGTCCGGACATCCCGAGGACGCCTTGCGCATCGCGCGCGCCGCCCATCGACCCGAGCTCGCGTTCGCTCCCGGTCTGGCCCGACGGGAGCGACCGGTCAGCCCCTATGCCGCTCAGCTCGCGGGCGAAGCGCCCATCGATCTCGACGACGTCCGTCGGGCGACGGAGGGTGCGGCTGCACACTCGGACTTGCTCCTCGTCGAGGGCGCTGGTGGGCTCTTCGTCCCGATCGACGCGACCCACGATCTCATCGCGCTAGTCGCTGCACTCGACCTCCCCTTGGTGCTCGTCGCCCCAAACCGACTCGGCGTCCTCTCCGATGCCATCGCCACCGTTCTTGCCGCACGCACCGTCGGCATCGAGCCCATCGCCATCGTCCTCACGCCCATCGGACGGGATGAGAGTTCTTCGAGCAACGCGGACATCCTCGCGGAGCGCCTCCAACTCGAAGTTCGCACCCTCGATTCGAGCGAGGACGACGACGACGCGCTCGCGGCGTGTGTCGCCAAGGCCGGCCTGGATCACCTCCTAGGGCTCGGCCGCCCCACTCGACCATAGGCCGCATCTGTTGGTTATCATTGCGCTTATCGTGTCGCGACTGAATAGACCCCAACTCCGCTGGGGACGAACTGGGGACGCGTAGTGGTCTCCCGCCCGAGCGTGATAGGTTCCGCTACACCGCATGAGCGAAACCTCTCCGCGGAGCGACGGCTCCGAAACCGCGTCCCAGCCCGTACACACCGAGGTCGAGGTCGCGGACAGCGCGCTTCTCCTCGCGTTGACGGGTGCTGGTGGCGCCAACCTTCAGACCCTCGAGCGCACGTTCGGCGTGAACGCTGGCGTACGTGGAAACCTGATCTTTCTTCGTGGTTCCAAGGACGCTGTCGCCGAAGCAGAACGCGCGGTGCACGAAATCCTCTCGGTACTCGCGAGCGGCAAGCTCAAGGACGGCGACGTCGAGCGGACGCTGATCACGCTGAAGCGCCACCCCGAGGCCAACCTCGAGGCGCTGGTCGGCGACGTCGTGCTTCAGACGCCGCGTCGATCGATCGTCGCCAAGACGGTGATGCAGCAACGCTACGTGCAGGCCATGCGCGGGCACGACATCGTGTTCGGCATCGGTCCAGCCGGCACCGGGAAAACGTACCTGGCGATGGCGATGGCCGTGCGCGCGCTGATGGAGAAGCGGGTCAAGCGCATCATCCTCACCCGCCCTGCCGTCGAGGCCGGCGAGCGGCTGGGATTCCTCCCTGGGGATCTTGCCGAGAAGGTGAATCCTTACCTGAGACCCCTCTACGATGCGCTTCACGACATGATGGACGTGGAGAAAGCCGACGCGCTGATCGAGCGCAAAGTCGTCGAGGTCGCGCCGCTCGCGTTCATGCGCGGCCGCACCCTGAACGACAGCTGGGTGATCCTCGACGAGGCGCAGAACAGCACCGTCGAGCAGATGCGGATGTTCCTCACCCGCCTGGGCTTTGGGAGCAAAGCTATCATCACCGGCGACGTCACCCAAACGGATCTGCCCGGCAACACCAAGAGCGGCCTCATCGACGCGGTGCGACTGCTCGATGGCGTCGAGGGGATCTCGTCCATTCAGTTCACGGACGCAGACGTCGTCCGTCATCCGCTCGTCGCGCGCATCGTTCGGGCCTACGAGGCCCGCGATGCTTCTCGCGAGAGCGAGCGCGAGGAGCGACGGGCGCGGCGGGATCGGGCGTTCACCGGCACCGAGGTCGACCGCGAGCGAGAGGGATGACGTGAGCAGCGGGGCGCAGGACGGTCACGACACGGAGATGGGTGACCTGTCCCCTGCAGTCATCACCCGCGCCATCGAGATCGAGCCCCGCCTGGGCGAGGGCATGCGCATCGAGTTGCATGGTCTGTTGACCGAAGTGCAGCGCGGTGAAGCGCTCGTCGTCGTCGCGCCCATCGCCGCACTCTCACGGGCCGCCCTCGACCCCTATCTCGTGCGCGTCGCTGAAGGACACTGCGGCGTCGTGCTGATCGGCCACTTGCCCGACGGAACGCTCGAGCGTCTGCCCAAGGCGGCGATCATCGGGCAGGTCCCCGATCTGGTGTCGGCCGACGGGCTCTACCTCGCTCTCAGCGGAGCGCTGGAGCGGGTCGAGCTACGCGTCGCCGCCGAGCGACGCGGTCGTTGGCTCAACCGCTACCGCTACGAGCTCGGAGAGCTGATCGAGATCTCGCGCGCCATCTCGCAAGAGCGCGATCTCGATCGGTTGCTCGACACCATCCTGGTCAAGAGCCGCTTCATCACCGGCGCGGACGCCGGATCGATCTACGTGATCGAGACGACCCCACCCGCCATCGAGGGCGGCCCGCCCGAGAAGCGCATGCGCTTCAAGCTCTCGCAGAACGAGTCGATAAGCTTCGCGTCCAGCGAGTTCACGATTCCGATGAGCACCCGCTCCATTGCCGGCACGGCCGCGGTGACCCGCAAGGCGATCAACATCCCCGACGTGTACGAGCTGATCGTCCCCGACGCCGTGGGCGAGGAGCCGATCGACACGCTGCGCGACTCCGTTCTGCCCGATGGCGCGTCGCGCGTGAGCTTCGATCCCAGCTTCGATCAGAAGGTCGGCTACCGCACCAAGTCCATGATCGCGGTCCCGATGATCTCGGCGCAGGACGACGTGATCGGCGTCATTCAGCTGATCAACAAGAAGACCGATCCTCGCACCAAGATCACGCCCGAGACCGTGGACTCCGCGGTGGTCGCGTTCGATCAGCGCAGCGAAGACCTGCTCGCGACCCTCGCGTCGCAAGCCGGGATCGCCCTCGAGAACGCGCTGCTCTACGACGAGATCCGGAAGATCTTCGAGGGCTTCGTGCGCGCCAGTGTGCAGGCGATCGAGCAGCGTGATCCCACCACCTCGGGTCACAGTCTGCGGGTCTCCCTGTTGTCCGTCGGACTCGCAGAGGCGGTCGACCGGCTCGCCGACGGTCCCTACGCCCGCGTGCGCTTCAACAAGCGCGATCTCCTCGAGCTCGAGTACGCGTCGCTCTTGCACGACTTCGGCAAGATCGGGGTGCGCGAAGAGGTCTTGGTCAAAGCCAAGAAGCTCTATCCCCACCAGTTCGAGGGAGTGAAGCGACGCTTCGAGTTTGCCGAACTCTTGGCGGAGCGCGACGCCCTCGGACGGAAGCTCCGCGCGCTCTCGGAGGGTGCTGGACCCGACGCCCTACAGCGCATCGATGCGGAGCTCGAGGCACGACGCGCGCATCTTCGCTCCCAGCTCGACACCATCGCCGCCGCCAACGAGCCCACCGTTCTCAAAGAGGGTGACTTCACCAAGATCGCGGAGATCAGCAAGGAGCGCTACCGCGACCTCTGCGGTCACGAACATCCGATGCTCGACGAGGACGAGGTCATTTCCCTCCAAGTGACTCGAGGGTCGCTGCACGAGAAGGAGATCGCGGAGATCCGCTCGCACGTGGTGCACACCAAGGAGTTCCTCTCGAGCATTCCCTGGGGAAAGAACTTCGTGAACGTGCCCTTGCTCGCTGGCGCACACCACGAGCGCCTGAACGGCAATGGTTACCCCGACGGTCGCATGGCGGCGCAGATCCCCGTCGGCAGCAAGATCATGACGATCGCGGATATCTTCGATGCCCTCACCGCGCGTGACCGGCCCTACAAGAAGGCCATGCCCATCGCGCGCGCGCTGGACATCCTGGGCTTCGAGGTGAAGGACGGACACATCGATCCCGATCTGGTGCGGACCTTCACCGAGGCCGAAGTCTGGAAACGGGTCGAAGGGATTAGCTAGCCGGAGACGCGACCTGCGCAAACGGTCCAGTCGACCCGGTTTCCCTCCACCTGAATCAGTTCGGCTCGCGTCGTAGTCAAGAACACCTGTCCTCCGAGCTCGCCGAGCAGCTCGAAGAACCGCGCGGTGCGAAGCCTGTCGAGTTCGCTCGACACGTCGTCGAGCAAGAGCACTGGAATCCTGCCGGTGCGCTCACGTAACACGGTGAGCTCCGCTATCCGCAGCGCCAACACCAGGACCCGCTGCTGCCCTTGGGAGGCATGTTGCTTCGCGCTCCCCGATTTGACCCCGAGTTCGATGTCGTCGCCGTGCGGACCCTCGCCGGTGAATCCCCTCGCGAGATCCTTCTCTAGACTCCCCTTGAGTGCCTCGAGGAGGTTTGTGGCGACCCGGGGCCTATATCGAATCTTCAACGGGACATCCTCGCCGGCGATCCGGGCGAACGCTACGTGGGCGGGCGCGGAGAGAAAACCCAACACCCGATCACGGCTCGAGATGATCTGCGCGCCGAGCGACGACAACAACGGATCGAACGCGGTGACGGCTCTCCTATCGACGTCCTCCATCTTCAGCAGCCGATTGCGACTCCGCAGCGCTTTGAGGTAGTCGCGCAGCGTGACCCCGTAGCTGGGATCCATCTCGGTGAGAATCCTATCCAACAGGGTCCGTCGACCTTCGGGAGAGCCCTGCGCGAGTGAGAGATCCCCCGGATGAAAGAGAACCGTGGGAAGGACGCCCAACCAACCCAGGGTCGAGCGAGGACGCTTTCCGTCGAGCGTCGGCGAACGCGCCTGACCCCGCGACAGTCGCACCTCGAGCCGATGGGCCAGAGGATGGGTATTCGTGAGAATCGAGAGCTCGGCGCGATCTTGCCCGGCCTGAATCAGATCGTCGGTGTTCGCACCTCGAAAACTGTCGAGCGCGGACGCATAGCGAATCCCCTCGAGGACGTTGCTCTTCCCCTGACCATTCTCGCCCGAGAGAACGTTGAAGCGCGGACCAGGCGTCAGCAGCAGCGGCTCGAGATTGCGAAAACCACGCAGCCGGAGCTCCGCGACCTGGAGCGGCTCGGCGATGGCTTCCGTCAAATCCGCATGGGCATGACGACGCCCACGAACGCGTTGGGATCACTCGCCGGACGAACGACCCCGGGATCGAGTTCTCCCGCGAGCTCGAGCGCCACCTGATCGTCGCCCAACGCGTTGACCGCATCGAGAAGATACTTCGCGTTGAATCCAATGGTGACGTCCGCGCCAGCGTAGTCCACGTCGAGTTCCTCGGAGCCCTCACCGAGATCGGGATTCTCGCTGACGATGCGCAGGCTACCAGCAGTCACCTGAAAGCGGACCCCACCGGACTTGTCGCTCGAGACCAAGCTCATCCGGCGCAGCGCCTCGACGAGGCCCGCACGGGACACCACGACGCGCTTGTCCTGATTCTGAGGGATCACCTTGGCATAGGGAGGGAACTGCTCCTCGGCGAGCTTCACCGAGAGCATGAGTCCTTCGCGCGCGAAGAAGGCGCTGCCGCCGTGGACGGCCACACCGATCTGAAGGGGCTCGTCCTTGCTGGCGCCTTTGCCCTCGGCCTTGATGTCGTCGAGCATGCGGCGCAGCTCGCCGATGCCCTTCTGCGGCACGAGCATGGCGAAGCGCACCATCGAGGCGCCTTCACGCAGCCGGGCTTCCGCCTTGGAGAGCCGGTGTCCGTCCGTGGTGACCATCCGGACCACTTTGCCCTCGCCCTCGAAGAGCGCACCCGACAGGTGAGGACGGGTATCGTCGGTCGACATCGAGAATGCCGTCTTGGCGATGAGGTCGGCGAGAACGTCGACGTCGAGATGGGCCATCTCGGTTCCTGCAGGGAGTGCGGGGAGCGGCGGAAAGTCGTCACCAGGCATCCCTGGGATTCGATAGCGCACCTTGCCAGAGCGGATCTCGGCGCCGTGATTGGGGCCCACGGTGAATGTCACGTCGCCTTCGGGGAGATTCTTCGCGATGTCGAAGAACATCCGCGCCGACACGGCAACCGAACCCCCTCGCTTGACCTCACAGGGCGCGCTCGCCGACACCCCGAGATAGAGATCCGTGCCGGCGAACCGCAAGGTCGCGGTGTCCGCCGTCTGCACCAGCACGTTGGACAAGATGGGCATCGCGCTCTTCTTGTCGGCGACCGCGTGCGTGCGAACCAGTCCACGAAGGAGGTTCTTCTTGCTGATCACGAGCTCCATGCGAAGGCGCTTTCTGGATCCGCGTCGGGCGGAGTGCGAGCCGGCCGTTCACGCCAAGACCGCGGCGCGAAGAGGCACTGATGAAGTAAGAGAGAGAAGAGAATTTCTCTGTTCGTCTTCATAACAGGTCCTGTGGCAAGCGGGTAGAAGTTGGTAAACCAAAGAATTCGTTGGGTTTTGTGGGCTCGACGGAGGCGCGGACCGATGGGGAGTGACTGGGGATGAAGCGGGCACGGGTTCAGCGGTCGGGTGAGCTAGGGGATGGCTCCCGACGAGTCCGCAGGTGGCGCGCAGGAGATCCACAGGCCTTCCCCAGTGCGTATACACACGGGAAGGGCCCTCAGGAGCCTTCAGACGGGGGTGCGCCCGTCGGCCGTACCCAGCGCTCGGTACAGCTCGGGGCGACGGTCGCGGAAGAAGCCCCAGCTCGCCCGGTATTCGTGGATGCTCGCGCGATCGAAGCTCGCCATCGCGAGACCCTCTTCGTCTCGGCTCAACTCAGCGAGCTTGTCGCCGCGCATGTCGCAGCAGAATGAGCTGCCGTAGAAGCTCTGCCACTCTTCCTGGCCGATTCGGTTTGCCGCAACCACGGGAGTCGCGTTGCTCACGGCGTGTCCGACCATGGCGCGCTGCCAGGGATCTTTGGTGTCGACCCCGTTGGGCTCGGTGCCGATGGCGGTGGGATAGAGGAGGATCTCGGCGCCGCCTAGCACCATCGCGCGCGCGCACTCGGGATACCACTGGTCCCAACAGATCCCTACCCCAACCTGGCCGACTCGGGTGTCGAATACGCGAAACCCGGTGTCGCCGGGTCGGAAGTAGTATTTCTCCTCGTAGCCGGGGCCATCGGGGATGTGGCTCTTGCGGTAGAGGCCGAGGACCTCACCGGTCGCGTCGATCGTCGCGACGCTGTTGTAGTAGGCGTTGTTCGCTCGCTCGAAGAACGAGATCGGAATCACCACCTCGAGCTCTTTGGCGAGCGTCGCGAATCGCGCGATGGTGACGTTACCTTCGAAGGGACGCGCCCACGAGAAGAACGTCTCGCTCTCGGTCCGGCAGAAGTACGGACCCTCGAAGAGCTCGGGCGGGAGCACCAACTGCGCGCCGCGTTTGGCGGCCTCGCGCACGTGCCCTTCGATCCGCGTGATGTTGTTCTCGCGGGTGTCGTTCAGGGGACACTGGATGGCAGCGACGGAGATGGCGGCGGGGAGCGTGCTCATGGCCGCCAGCGTGGTTCACGCGGCCGACGCTGCAAGCGCGCGATCGATCGCGGCGCGGAGCACCGGATCATCGGGGGTGGTCTTGGGCCCGAAGCGGGCCACGATCTCACCCTCCCGATCGACCACGAACTTCTCGAAGTTCCACGAAACGTCCCCAGCCCCTGCGGGCTGGGTCTCGGTGCTCGTGAGCGCGGCGTAGAGGGGATGCCTCGTAGGGCCGTTCACGTCGATCTTCGAGAACAGCGGGAAGGTCACGTCGAACTTGGTCTCGCAGAACGACTTGATGTCGGCCTCGCTCCCAGGTTCTTGCCCTCCGAACTGGTTGCACGGAAAACCAAGCACCGTGAGCCCCGCGTCGCTGAGCTCCCGATGGAGCTGCTCGAGGCCGGCGTAGTGTGGTGTGAGGCCGCATTGGCTAGCGACGTTCACCACCAGGAGCACCCGCCCGCCATATGCGCTCAGGGACTTGGGTTCACCATCGATGGTCTGGACCTCGAGATCGGAGACGTTTGCCATGGCGCGATGAGAGGCCTGTCGAGGGCGCGCCGTCAACCCCGATGATGATGGGAGCTCAGGGCAGGATGCGGGCACGCTCGATGTAGTCGAGCTCGCCGAACTCGGCGCGCAGATACGGGTTGCCCTCGCGCACGATGCGGCCCTGGTTGGGTCCGCGACCGCGCGGGGGCCCATCGCCATAGCCGTTGTAGAGGCGGCTCACCGTCGTCATGTCGCGGACTCGACCGAACGGGGCGAACCCCATGGGATCGAGGTTGGTGTTGTCCGCGGTGTTGATGAAGAACTGGGTGGCGCGGGAGTTGGGCATGCTGGTCGCTGCGAAGCTGACCATCCCCACGGTGTTGCTCTGGGTCCGGGGATCGTCGGGGATGCTGGCGCCGTTCCAGACGCCGGCGAGCGCAGGGATCCCGGGCAGGCCGGCCTGGGCCATGAAGCTCTCGACGACTCGGAAGAACGCCACGTCGGTCAGCAGTCCGGAGCGGACCATGTTGTAGAAGCGGTCCGCGCCATTTGGTGCCCAGGCGCGGGTCACGTCGATGACGATCGGGCCTTCGGAGGTCAAGAGCTCGACCGCGTAGGTGTCGGGCGCGCGCTCGGTGAAGTTGGCGGGGTCCGCGAGGCGGGCATCCGTCCCTTCGGGCAGGGTGACCGTGGGACGGGGCGCCTCGTCGGCAACGGGCGCGACGGGCGCGGGTCGGCCGCTCTCGCCTTCTTCGCCCAGCCCTTCGCTGTGCTCCTCGCGGTGGGGTCGGAAGCCAGGCTCGGCGGGGCCCGAGCAGGCGGCGAGGAGCAACGTGATCGAAACGAGCGAGATCGAGATCGGACGCGACATGGCGCGAGTGATAACGCGGGGGTCGCGGGCGTACCACGCCGCTGGCGTAAGTGGGCAGCGGACCCGGTCCTCGGGCACACTGCGGGTAGTCATGAACACCCTCCGATCCCTGGCCGTCTCGGCGGAGCATCCGGCGGGCGCGATCATCCACCGAGGCGAGCCCAAGGCGGTACTGCGACCGGTGGAGCTGCGGGATGCAGAGCTCCTCTCGGTCGCCATCCACGACAGCGGTGTGGAGCTGCGGCAGTACATGCTGTGGGCGCACCAGCCGCAGACCCCGCTCGAGCAGCTCGAGCGCATCAAGCTCTCGCTGGCGGAGTACTTGGTGGGCCGCAGCCTGCAGATGGTCCTCACATCGCCTGAGGGCCAGCTGATGGCGATCGGGGGAATGGAGCGCCGCGTCCCCTTGAACCAGCGCGGTTGGGAGATCGGCTACTGGACCCCCACGCCGCTGGCGGGACGCGGCTACGCCACACTCACCACCAAGCTGCTCACCCTCTATGCGTTCGATCTACTCGGCGCCGACCGGGTGCAGGTCTTGATCGACGAGAGCAACGTGAAGAGCCTTCGGGTCGCACAGAAGTGCGGCTTTCTGGAGGAGGGACGCCTCTCGAACGTCACCACCGAGCCTCCGAGTGAAGCGGTCGCCCGAGGCTACCGTCGGGCCTCGCGCTGCGCACTCCTGGCGCTGACGCCGAGCAGCTACGCTGCGCAGCCGTGGGTGGCTTCGCTGCGTCGCCAGCTCGAGGTGAAAAACCTGCTCGGCTACACCATCACCGGGTTCTGGTCTTGACAGGTCCCTAATTTAGCGTCCCAAAGAGCGTGCGAGCCTCTTTGTCGCGCCGCGACCTCGCTCGCTGCCCATCGCGCCCCAGGCGCCGCGTGCTCGGCGATACCTTCCTTTGGCGCCCGAGGTTCGCTCGATCGATGAGCGCGCCCGACCGCTCCACGCGGTGTGGGAGATCACCCTCGCGTGTGATCTGGCGCGCCGTCACTGCGGCTCGCGCGCGGGGACGAGCCCGAGATCTCCTGCAGCCCCACGACCTCTCGAGCTCTTTCCCCTGTTGGGCGGCTGAAGACGCGTTGTGATGCAGCTGGGGTGCGGCTCTGGCCGGGCCCGCGGTCGCACCGTAGAAGACTTGTGGGGCTTCTGCCGGGGCTGCTATTACGCCAATGAATGTCGCGCGGGCTGCACCTGGACTTCTTTCGTGCTCTTCGGGAAAGCGGGCAACAATCCCTATTGCCACCACTGGGCGCTGGAGCATCAGTGCCGAGGCTTCGACATCGTGCTCGAGAACATCGACACTCTCCCTGACGACCCAAGGACTTCACCATGAATGACGCTCTCTCTCCCTGTTCGCAGTGTGCCCGCCACGTCCGGGTGGGCAGCACCCATTGCCCGTTTTGCGACGTCGCAACGCCGGTGCTGAGCAACTCGGTGACCCGTCCCGCCCAGCGGATGGGTCGGGCGGCGATGATGGCGTTCGGCACGGCTGTCTTGGCGAGCAGCGCGCTGACTGGGTGCGGCGGCGGTGAGGACGGTGGATCGGATCACAGCACCGAGCATCAGCGCACCGAGTCGCACGTCACCGCGGGCGATGAGTCGACCAACAGCGGAGGGCACGGCGAAGATCCGAACGCTTCGCATGACCCCGAGGGTGCGGACGGCGTGCACGACGACACATCGCCGCAGCCGCACCCCGACGAGGGCGGGCCCGTCGCGGCGGATGACGCTCCGGCGCCCAGCTCGCCCTAGCTCCCCCGACGTTCACGCCCCCCGGCGTGGTCATCGTGGGCATAGGAGAGGGCGGGATTTGAACCCGCGATAGGCTTTCACCTATGCTCGCTTAGCAAGCGAGTACCATCGGCCACTCGGTCACCTCTCCGAGCGAGGCACGCTCCCGAGAGAGGCGCGTTCGCTCCCCCGGGGCGAACCGAGGGACGGCGTTCTTAGCGGGCGTCCCTCGCCGAGTCAATTCCGCGTATCGTGCGCCGGGTGACCCGCACCGTCGGAACCCTCGCCCTGCTCTCGTGGATGACCGCGTTCGCTCCAGCCCCCGCGCGCGCGTGCTCGTGCATGGCCACCACAGTCGAGGACGCCATCGCCTCGTCTTCCGCCATCTTCGAGGCGCGGGTAGAGCGCGTGGAGCCTGATGGAGCGGTCCTCGTGGTCACCCTGGCGGTGACCCAGGCCTGGGCGGGCGTGGAGGGTGAGCACGTCACCGTTCGCACCCGCGGCGACTCGGCGGCGTGCGGATTTCCTTTCGAGGAAGGCGGGCGCTATCTGGTCTTCGCGACCGGCGAGTCCGAGCAGCTCGCGGTCTCCCTCTGCTCACACACCGCCCGGATCGAGGACGCAGCCGCCGATCGGGGAGCGCTGGGTGCTGGGGTCATCCCCGTCGATGTGGTCGACGAGAGCGTCGAGTCGGTGCGCCCTCCGCGGACTGAGCCTCCCGCGCGTGGCGGCTGCGCCAGCTGCGCGGCGAGCCGCGGCACCATGCATCCAGCCTTCTCGCTGCCGCTGGCCCTGTGGCTCCTGAGCCGTCTCCGCAAAAACCGGCCTTGACTAGAAAACCGCCTTTGCTAGAAGCGCGAGCGGAGAGCTGGCCGAGTGGTCGATGGCGCTTGATTCGAAATCAAGAGTGCCCTTACGGGTACCATGGGTTCAAATCCCATGCTCTCCTCTGAACGACTCGAACCGCTAGGTTCCTCAACAGGAACCGAGTGGGACCCCGACCATCCATCGGGGTTTCGTCGTCCGTCCCTTCCGCTTGATCGCGGAGGGACGGAAGACGGCCGAGCCGTTGGAGAGGTGACCGAGTGGCCGAAGGTGCTCGACTGGAAATCGTGTGTACCGAAAGGTACCGTGGGTTCGAATCCCACCCTCTCCGTTTGCAGTAGTTGGTGATGCAGTAATTGGTGATTCCAGGGGGACGGATCACCGGAGGATCTGGACCCGGTCGCCCTGGATCTCCAAGACCTCGGTGGGTCCGCCGTAGTGGTCGGCTAGGCCTACGTCGATTCGGTAGACCCGATCGTCGCAGGCCGAGCTGATCCCAGCCGGTTGCACCGTGTGGCCCACGACCATCCGTCGAGCGCTGAGGATCTCGAGGGCGCTGGCGAGCTCCGCGCATACGGTTGCGTCCGGATCGAGGGCGTACCCGCGGTGCCAGACCGGGCTCTCCTCGCCGCTCAAGGAGGCCGCGAGCGGCCCCGCGCCGCTCAAGAACGTCCGCATGTCGCCGTTGATGCGGTCGAGCCCCAGCCGTGCGGCGCTGGGGGTGATGCCGCCGTGCACCAAGACGGTGTCGCCCACCCGGATCGCCGTCGCGTGCGCCGCGAGTCGCCGCGCGATGGGTCCACCGGGCGCGAACGCCGCCGTTCGACCCCGCACCCCTCGGGGCCCCGAGCCCGGGCGAGCGTACTCGGCGAAGTCCTCGAAGCCGCCCTCTGTGACGTAGCGGAAATCGCCTTGGGCGTTCATCAGCTCGTGGTTGCCGTTCAAGACGATCACCCGGCCGCCCGCGTCCTGTGCCTCTCGCTCCAGCGCGTCGAGTCGATCGAGGATCGCCTCCTCGTCGTCACCGCGATCGAGAACGTCACCCGTTTGCACCACCCAGAGCGAGCCTCCCGTCCAGTGACCGTCGGGGCCGATCGCGCCGCCGAGGCGCAGCGCACCGAGCAGCGCGTCGAGATCGCCGTGCACGTCGCCTATCGCGACGAGGCGGGCGGGCGCTGGCAGCGTCGACGGCGGCAGTGCGGCGATGGGCTCGCTCGCGCGCACCGTCGAGGCATGACGGGTGCGATGCGCACGAGGAGGCTCGGTCGAGGTGCAGCCCGTAAGGGCGAGGGAGAGCACGAGCGCGAGCCAGCGCGTCACGAGCGGCGAGGACACCCGGAAGGGATACGACGCTCGCTCGTGGTGGGCGAGACCGCATCGAAGAACGCGAGCGGTCACTCCGAGAGCGCCGGGTAGCGGGTGCGGGTGAAGCTCGGTGCGGCCATTCGGATCAGCAGAAGGAGTGAGGCGCTCGAGCAGCCGCCGCGTCGTTCATTCATGGCACGAGGGTAGCGGGCTCCGCGGTTCTTGCGCTGCTTGCTGCTCGGCCTCACACCGGCGCCCGTGAGCACGCCGCCCGAAGCCGATCGTCGTCGCTGGGTGATCCTCTTGGGCGCGCTCACGGCGCTCGGTCCGCTGGCGATCGACGCGTACCTGCCCACGCTCCCCACCATTCAGCGCGAGCTCGCCACCACCTCGGGGGCGGTGCAGCTGACGCTGTCCGCCTATTTCGCGGGGCTCACGGTGGGTCAGCTCTTCTGGGGTCCGCTAGCGGATAGGCTGGGGCGCAAGAAGCCGCTGGTGGTGGGCCTGCTGCTCTACGCCGTAGGCTCATTGGCTTGCGCAGCGTCTCCCTCGATCGAGTGGCTGGCGGCGTCACGCGCGTTGCAAGCGCTCGGAGGCTCGGCGGGCGTGGTGGTGGTGCGCGCAGTGGTCCGCGATCGATGGGCGGGAAGGGCAGGGGCCGAGATCATGTCGAGCATCGTGCTCGTGATGGGCGCGGCACCGATCCTCGCGCCGAGCCTGGGCGGCCTCATCCTCGGGATCTGGGGCTGGCGTGCGATCTTCGGCACGCTCGCGGTGGCGGCGATCGTGGTGCTGCTCGCGCTGTCTCGCGCACTGCCCGAGACCCACGTGCCGCCAGCGACGTCGGAGTCGCTCCTGCGCGGGGCGCGCGAGGTGATGCAGGACAAGCGCTTCGTCACCTACGCTCTGGCCAGCAGCTTCTCGCAGGCGGGCATGTTCGCGTACATCGCGGGCTCACCGTTCGTGTTCATCGAGATGCTTCACGTCGATCCAGGGGTGTTCGCCATCCTCTTCGGCACCAACGCCGCCGGCTTCGTCGCCAGCGCCCAGCTGAACCGGCGTCTTCTGCGCCGCTGGGAGCACACCGTGATCGCGATGGGCGCGAGTGTCGTCGGCAGCCTCATGGCGCTCTCGCTGTTGGGCCTCACGGCGAGCGCCGCGATGTCGCTCGTCCCCGCGGCGATGCTCGTGTTTCTCTACGTGGCGTGTCTGGGCCTCATCGCGTCGAACACGACGGCGGCGGCGCTCGAAGGACAAGGTCAGCGCGCGGGTCTCGGGTCCGCGCTCCTCGGCGCGGTGCAGTTCGCGTCAGCCGCGATCGCCTCGGCGATGGTGGGGGTGCTCGCGGACGGTACCGCGCGCCCGATGGCGTTGGTGATGACCACGTGCGCGGCGCTCGGCGTCGGTAGCGTGGCGCTGGGGCGCGGGACCGACCCACAGCCCGATGCGTTGCCCGCATCCTGAGAGTGCGGCTCCCGAGAGTGGAACGTCCTTGAGAATCTACTTGAGGCCGAGCTTGCGCTCGATGGCGTCGACCGCGCGTCCGATGCTCTCGTCGTGCCCTTCGAGCAGGCCAGCTATCTTCTTGTAGCCGCTCATCACCGTCGTGTGGTCTTTGCCGCCGAAGCGCCGACCGATCTCGGGGTAGCTCATGGTGAGCCGTTCGCGGGCGATCCACATCGCGATCATTCGGGGCTGGCTGACGCCGCGGTGACGTCGATCGCCGCAGAGCTCGCGCACGGTCAGCGCGAAGTACTCGGCGGTGGCCCGCTGGATGTCGTCGATGGTGGTGGCCCGCTCTGCGCGGTTCGTGGCGGTGCCCACGCCGAGCATCGAGCGGCTCAGCTCCAGATCGATCGGTCGACCGACCAGATCGGCGCGCATCGCGAGGCGCAGCAACGTCCCCTCGAGCTCACGCACGTTGCTCTCCACCCGCTGGGCGACGTAGAGCGCGACGTCGGCCGCCAAGGGGATGCGCTCCTGCTCGGCCTTCTTTTGGAGGATGGCTATCCGGGTGTCGAGTTCGGGCGCCTGGATGTCGGCGACCATGCCCCACTGGAAGCGGGAGACCAGGCGGTCCTGCATCTCGCCAATCTCTTGGGGGTACCTGTCGCTGGTGACCACGATCTGTTTGTCCGCGTGATAGAGCGCGTTGAACGTGTGGAAGAACTCTTCCTGCGTCTGCTCGCGGCCCGCGAGGAACTGGATGTCGTCGATCACCAGCACGTCGCAGTGCTGGCGATAGCGGGCCCGGAACTCGTCGATGCGGCGGTGCTGCAGCGCCCAGATGAACTCGTTGGTGAAGCGCTCCGCCGAGAGGAAGTAGACCCGGGCTTCGCTTCGCTCCGACTGCACCGCGTGACCGACAGCGTTCACCAGGTGGGTCTTGCCGAGGCCCACCTTGCTGTAGATGAAGAGCGGGTTGTAGCGCTTGCCCGGGCTCGCACTCGCTGCGACGCCAGCCGCGTGGGCCAGCTGGTTGCTCGGTCCGACGACGAAGTTGTCGAAGTTGTAGCGGGGGTTGAGCGCGTACTCGGCCGAGTCGGGGAGAGGCGTTTCACTCGGCGCTGCTACGGGGGCGGGCGCGCCGAAGGGGAGCTCGTAGTTGCGCCGCGATGGCATGCCCCGGCTCGGGGTGCCTCGGGTGCGCAAGCGCGCGGCGTTGGCCAGGGACGGAGGTCGCTGCGAGGGCGAGCGCTCGAGCTGCTCCAGCTGAAGCGCGGCCGTGCTGGTGGGCAACGCCATCCGGACAGGTGAGGGAGCAGGCGACGGATCTTCGGGGCTCGTGTCCATCTCTGGATCGCGATCGGCGGTCACCTCGGCGAGCGCCACCTCGATCTCGAGGCGAAGCACCTCCCCTGCCTCGGCGGTCAGGCACTTCGCGAGGTCCAGGCCGTAGTGGGCGTTCACCCAGTCGGCGTGGAAGCGGGAGGGGGCGCGCAAGAACACGTGCGGTGGCTCTATGCGATCGAGGCGCAGCGGCGCGAGCCAAGTCGCAAACGTCTGCTCGGAGAGCCGAGCGCGAAGTGGGCTCAGGGCTCGTTCCCAAAGCTCGAGCATCTCCCGAGAGGGGTCATCCTCGGAGGTATCCGATCCGCTGGCTGTCCACATCCCAGGCATCAACAAATCCTCATCAAAAACAGACACCTATGCACGTCCTCCACAAGCTATCCACAGCTCGTGGGGCGTCTCACCCGGTCTTTGGGCACCCGGTCTTTGGCACGCGTGGAGATCTTCTCGCCGGTGGTGAAGGGCTCCGGACGATCACCATCCGAGGTACCCCGCAGCGGGCTCTCTAAAGTAGACGGTGCCGGTCGCGCTCAACCGCCGGGGGACCCCTCGAAGACGAGGCAAACTAGTGAGAAATCAGGTGAAATTTAGGCGACAACGGGGTGCCGCGAAAGGAAGGCGACGCTAGCAAAGCGAGGTCGGTTCGTCTACGGGTGAGCACCCAGAAGTTCGTAAGTAGGTGAAAGCGCGTTCGAAATTTCGATCGAAAAATAGGGCTTGCGCGGGGGCCGCGGAGCCGACGGGAGCCGTCGTTCGGCAAGTGCTTGAGATCACGGGTGATCCCTCGCGGCGACGGATCAAACGTGATCCAGAACCCGCCGTCGAGACGGACAACCCTCATGATCTCAAGCGCCTAGCCATCGATCTTCGGCGAGTGGTCCTCCCTGCGGGCGAGCGGGAATCCGGAGGCCCCCGCGACGCGGTTTTCTGGCCGTGATCGCCCAAACCCAGTACACGCAGCCTCGTTCGATCCCCGACCGTGAGGAGCTCTCGATGCGTCTGCCCGCTTACTTCGTCGCGCTCGCCCTGTGCCTTGGTCCGCTCGCCTCGGCGCGCGCTCAAGAAGCAGTGGTGCCTCCGCCCGGAGAGGAGTTCGACACTACGCGCGGGATGGCGATGGGCCTCGGTGCGCGGGCTTCGGCGGCCTCTACCTCGGCGCTCGAATACAACCCCGCGAACCTCGCGCTGGCTCGCGTCTACCACATCGAGACGTTCGTCGGGTACCGGCCCCAGTCGACTCGCTTCGAGTTCGGAGCCGCGCTCATCGACTCCTTCAGCGCGCCGGTCGCGATGGGCGTCTCGTACCGGTACCTGCTCGGCAACGGTCAGTACGGACAGGCCGGCATGGAGGGTCGCGTGGGCCTCGCGGTGCCACTCGGTGACGCGTTCGCGATCGGCGTCGCGGGCCGCTACGTCTCCTTCACGCGCGAGGGGCCTCAGCCCGAGGGCGACAACCGTGGGCCCTACGCCGAGGGGATCACCTTCGACGCCTCGGTCCGGGTCACCCCGATAGCGGGCCTACACATCGCGGCGATTGGCCAGAACCTGATCGACTTCGGCAGCCCCTTGGTGCCGCGCCTGGTGGGTGGCTCGGCGAGCTACACCATCGACAACGTCTTCACGATCGCCATCGACGGCCTCGCGGATCTCTCGACCTTCACCTTCCCCGACGGGTCCCTTCGGCCCGAGGCGCTCCTCGGCGCGAGCGCGGAGTTTTTCACCGGCGAGATCCCGATCCGGGCCGGCTGGAGCTTCGATACCGGGCGGAGCATCCACTACATCACTGCGGGCCTGGGCTACACGACCTCCGAGTTCGGGATCGAGCTGAGCTACCGCCAGCAGATCTACGGCGACGACGACACCTGGCTCATGCTCGGCGGGCGCTACTTCTTTCATTGAGTTTCATCGAGTTTCATTGAGTCGATGCGGCCCGGAGCGCACGCTAGCTCGCCGTCGATGTTCGGGGACCGTCAGCCGTGAGAGCCAACCGCCGGGTCGAGTACGATCGACCGCTGGTGGGGGACATCGACCCCGAGGAGCGCTTCGAGCGTTTCCCCCGCGACTTCACGATGAAAGGGGATGTTCTTCTCGCGCCTCTTGGATCTGGAGGACACCTCCTCTCGAGGCCCGTTGCTCGAGCGCATGAGCCTGCAGCTTCGAAAGCGACCTGCGCTGGGCCGCTACCTGCCGTTCTCCGACTATCCGCAAGTCGACTACTCGCGGCTGGCGTACGAGATCGCCGTCGCGCGCAACCCGGAGCTCGAGCCGGTCGAGGCGATGCGTCGCCTGGCGCGCCTGGACATCGCCACCTTCGCGGCGCTGCGAGATCGAGTACGACCTGGACAGCGAGTATGCGGGACGCTTCCACGTGCACCTTCTGCGCTAGCGTCCCAAGTTCCCTGCGATGAAGCCCCTGCTCGCGCCCGAGGTGCTCCGCTCGATCACCACGGAGCTGGTGGAGCGCATGCGGCACGACCTCATGATCGGCTTTCACTTTCGCAACGTCGATCCCGCGCGGCTGAGTGAGCTCGAGTACCAGCACGCCGCCGCGCAGCTCGGGCCCGAGATCATCGGCGTCGAGGTGGCTTACGTCGGGCGCTCGCTGAAGGTCGCCCACGCGGTGCACCGGATCCCCGGCGGCCACTTCGGGCGCAGGCGTGAGCTCTTGCGCCAGCTCTTGATCGAGCGCGCCATCGATCCGGTGGTGATGGCCCGTTGGCTGGAGCTCACCGACGCGGATCGGGCGCAGATCGTCCAAGACCGCGGCGAGTGTCACTGAGGCACATGGCTGAGATCGAGGTCCGCGGTCTGCGCAAGGAGTACCGCGTCCACGAACGAGCCTCGGGCCTGCGCGCCGCGCTGCGTTCGCTGGTTCATCGGCCGCGCCTGTTGTCACGATTGGTGCAATCCGCGTCGGCGGCCAGGTGTGCTCGCACGGCACACCCACTCACGTTCCGTGCGGCTGGAACAGGATCCCATACGCCGAGGCACCTCCTGCGGCATCATGCGACCGATTTCGCCGCGATCTCGTGATCCTCCTACCGCCGCCCGATGACCCTATGGTACAGTCGGGCCTTCCGGCATGGCTGTAACGTGCCCCATCCATCTCGCCCCGAGGGGTGTGACGAGGATGGCGACTCAAGAGGTATCACCGGTGACGTCTGTTCGCCCCCTATCGACCCGGACGCCGTTTCCCCGGGACCTCACGGCCTCGCAGCTCGCTGTGGCGGCTCTGGTGGAGCGGGGTATCACCGACTTCTTCGGCGTCCCAGGCGGGCCGATCATACCGTTCTTCGACGCGATCCTCAGCAACCCGGCGACCACGCTGTATGAGCCTCGCCACGAGACGACGGCGGTCTTCGAGGCCATGGGTTTCTACCGTGCGACCCAGCGGACTCCGGTGGTGGTGGTGACCGCGGGCCCGGGCCTGACCAACGTCGTGACCGGCGTCGCCGCCGCGATGCTCGAGCGGGTGCCCCTGATCGTCGTCTGCGGTGATGTCGCGTGGTCCAGCACGGGTGAGCGGATGCTTCAAGACTCGGGCGAGGGTGGTCTGGCGGCAGAGCGAATGCTCGGCTCGGTCACCCGCATGACGACGCGCATCGCTCGCGCCGAGAGCGCGGCGTCCCAGATGATCGCTGCCGTCGCCATCGCCGAGGCGCCCGTGGATCCGGGCCCAGCGCTCGTGGTGTTCCCCATCGATCGATCTGCGCAGCGCAAGCCAGGCCCCAAGCTCGCGCACGCGGTGCGCCGGGTGACGATTCACGCCCCGCCCGATCCCGCGACGGTCTCCACCGTCGAGCAGCAGCTCCGTCGCGCGCAGCGACCTCTCTTGGTGCTGGGCGGCGCGTGTCGTAACGCCCAGCCGACCGTCGAGGCACTGGTCAACGCGCTCGGGATCCCCTTCATGACGACCCCGCGCGCCAAAGGGATCGTGTCCGAGGATCATCCGCTCTCGCTCCGGACCAGCGGCATGGCAGCGTCGTGGTGGGCGCGCCGCTACACCCAGGCCGGTGTGGACGCGTGCCTGGCATTGGGCACCGATCTGGATGACGTGTCGGTGCTCGGCACCCCGTTGGTCGCGCGGGGCGGCACGCTGACCCACGTCGATCTCGACGCGAGCGTGATCGGGCGCGGTGGGAACACGACCTTGGGTGTCGTCGCCGAGCTCGGCGGGTTCGCGAGTGCGCTGTTCGAGCGCGCGCGCCAACAGAACCAACAGCACGGTCCGAACGAGCGAGGCCTGGCGCTCGCGGAAGAGGCGCACGCGCAGAGCGCATTCGATGTGCCCGACTTCGCCACCGACGACGCGACGCTCATCCGTCCCCATCGGGTCATCGCGGATCTCGAGGCCGCGGCGCCTGCCGATACTCGCTTCGTCACCGACATCGGTGAGCACATGCTCTTCGCGCTGCACTACCTGACCGCGCGTCGTCCCGATGCGTTCACCATCCACCTGGGCCTGGGATCGATGGGATCGGGGATAGGGTCCGCCGTGGGTCAGGCGCTCGGGGATCCCAGCCGCCCGGTGTGCTGCATCTGTGGCGATGGCGGCATGGCGATGGTCGGGATGGAGCTGCTCACCGCGGTCCAGCACCGCCTACCCGTGCTCTTCGTGGTCTTCAACGACGCTCGCTACAACATGGTTTATCACGGCTACCGCCAGACCTTTGGGCGCGAGGCCGGCTGGAGCACCCCGCACGTCGACTTCGTCGCGTGGGCCCGGTCGATGGGGGCGAACGGTGAGCGCATCGATCACCCGGGCGAGATCGGTCCCGAGCATTTCCTCGGCCTCAAGCACGGCCCGATGGTGCTGGATGTCCGGCAGGACCCTGGCATTCGCATCAAGGGCGAGGGCCGTGTGGAGGCGATTCGTCAAATGTCCATGAGCACCAAGGAGCTCTGACTTTGCCCATCCCAGCACCAGGGAGCGTTCGGTGAGGCGGCCTGCGAGCCTCAAGGACGTGCAGATCCTCGGGACCGGCCTCTGGCAAGGAGCGCCGGTTCACAACCGAGATCTTCCTTCGCCGGTGAGCGGTGCCAAGCAAGTGCGGGATCCCTACCGAGGCAAGGCTGACGAGAACGGTGTCGTCCGCATCGCTGGGATGGAGCTCGATGGCGTGCGCTACGCCCGCACGATAGGCGCCATCGGGCGCGCCTTCGACGATCCTTTCCGGGGCACCCAGCGACGTCGATTCTTTCCTGCCGACTTGAAGACCTCGCAAGCAGAGGCCGACGCGGGACGCGCTGCGATTGCCGACGCGGGGCTCACGAGCGACGACATCGACGCGGTCTTGGTGCAGTCGTTTTTGCCCGACGAGGTGCAACCCAAGAACGCAGCACTCGTGTGCGAGGCGCTCGGCATCCGTAACGCGATCGCGTGGGGCGTGGACACCATCTGCAATTCGGTCGTCTCGCACCTGCACGCCGCAGCGATGCTGATCGCGTCCGGGCAGGCGGAGCACGTGCTCTCCGTGGTCTCGGCGGCCTACTCGCGGGTCTCGGATCCCAATGTGTCCGCCACCATCCAGGAAGCGGACATGGCGGGCGCGATGGTGCTCTCACGAGCACCCGGCAAGCAGATGGACTTCTCTTGGCGGGTCGATGGTCGTCTGCACGGCGCCATCCGTCTCGCCTGGGATCGACCGACGGGCTCGACTGGACAGGCGTGGTGGCAGCCCACCCATGAGCAGCTCCTGATTCGCTTCGATCCTCAGCTTCAGCAGAAAGTGATGGCAGAGATCGCGGTCAACGCGCGTACGGTCTGTGACGAAGCGTTGGCACGCGCGGGGATGCGTCTCGAGGACATCGATGTGGTCCTCTCCCATCAGCCCATGATCTGGTACCGCGAGTTCCTCGCCGACACCCTCGGGGTTCGTGACGGCGTGGTCTTCGACACGTTCGAGGAGTACGCGTGCATCAACTCCGCGGGCATCGCGACGTCACTGCACCACGCTCGCAAGGAAGGTCGCATCGTGGATGGGACCCGGGCGCTCATCTTCTCTCCAGCCGCGGGCTACGTGTTCGGCGCCGCCGCGGTGAGGTGCTGATGGGCAAGCCGGCAGCGAAGGCGCTCACGCCGCTTCTCGGGCTCGATCACCTGACGGCGATCGTGCCCGACGCTGCCCACTTGAGCGATGTGCTCCACATCGTCACAGGGCAGGCCCCCGCGTCGAGCATCGCACTGCCAGGGATGCAGATCCTCACGTTCCGCTTTGGGGACGTGGAGCTGCACGTGAATCAGCCGACCGGGCCTGGGCCCGTCGCGACTGCGCTCGAGAAGTCCGGGCCGTCCCTTCATCACCTCGCGTTTCGGTGCGAGGATCTCGACGCGACCTTGGAGCGCCTCCGGGCGCAGGGGATCGAGGCGCATGGCGTCCCGGTGGAGACCGCGCCGGGCTTGCGCGAGGTGTTCCTGTCGCCGTCCGCGACGGGTGGTCTCTTCATTCAGTTGGTCGAGCGTGATGGCGATGGTGTCGTTCACGAGCTCGACGGGTCTGCGGTGCTGAGCCTCGCCCAAGTGGGCGCATCGAGCAGAACGTGAGGAGGTGACGGTCGAGCGGTGGTCCGAGACAGGCTGGTCAAGCCAGCCCAAACCCGATTTGAGGAGTGTGCGCATGAGACGAACGAACGCGTGGTGGTTGGTCCTGGTGGTGATGGTTGGGCTCGGGGGCTGCGGGACGGAACCCGAAGCCATCGCCGCCTCTTCGGACGAGGCGCTCACCCGGGCATGCCCGTCGTATCCACGAGACGTCGAAGAGCGGGTGCACGGCCGCGGTCGCGCCGCCCTGGATCGTCTCTACACCCTCGATCACTACGTCCCCGTCGGGCGCAGCCGCTGGATCCATCTGCGCGAGACGTTCAACATCCGCTCGCTCCTGCGCCGTGATCGCCGCGCGGTCTTGATGCTCCCGGGACCGCTGGTCACCGGCGAGTTCTATCAGCTCGACGTCGATGGCTACCGGGGCCGCGACATCGTCGCGAACGAAGGCGCGATCGCTTTCACCGCCGACTTCGAGGGCTCCGGTGAGAGCAGCTACCCGGAGGACGGCCGTAGCCCGACCCAGGAGCGTCAGGTCGCGGCGATGCAGATCGTGCTCCGCTACATTCGCCTCATCCGGAGCATCGATCGGGTGGACGTGATGGGCGAGAGCTGGGGCGGCGGCGTAGCCGTCGAGCTCTGCGCGGACGCTCGGCGGGTGCGCTCGTGCACCTTGGGTTCGATGCTCTACCGAACCCCCTCGGACTTCGCGAACATGACCTTCCGGAGCCCCGGGTTCCTCGCCCTGCTCGACTCGCTCCCGACCGGCTACCTCCCCACCGATGCCGGCATCTACGGCGGTCTTGCTGCACCGATGGAGCCCGCGGTCGCCGCCGCGTTCATCGCGTCGGAGAGCGGTCTCTACACGACGGTCCCCCTCTACGACGTGTTCGACCTGCCCTTCTTCGATCCCACGGCGAGCCGGGTGCCCGCGCTCTTGGTTCAGGGCCAGTTCGACCCCAACCAATCAGTCGACGACGCGCTGGACTTGGTGGCAGACTATGGCGGCTCCATGGAGCTTGTGGTCGTCGAAGGCGGCGGGCACATTCCTCGGACCGAGCCCTCGCCGGTGCACGACGTGTACTGGGACGCTGTGCTCGGGTTCTTGGACCTCTGAGTCCCGACTGAACCTCCGAGCGCGCTCGGAGGACCCCACCGAGCGCCCACCGAGTGCGCTGGAGTCTCTCTCGAATGCCGTATCGCTCCGTTCTCGCAGGCAACCTCTATGTGGTGCGTTGGCTGGAAGCCACCGTGCCGGACGTTCGACGCATCGAACTCGAGGTCGGAAACTATCGGCGGCTCGCCAAGCAACCGCTGCACGGCTTGGCGATCGTCGGGGAGGCGGTCCCGACCCCCGACGATGCCGCCCGAAGCGCGATGGGCCAGTCGATGAAGACGTTGCTCGATCACCTCGAGACGATGCACGTGGTCATCGAGGGGCGTGGCTTCAAGAACACCATCATGCGCAGCGCCATGACCGGCATGGTGCTCTTGGGCGGCAAGCGCGGGCGGGTCCACATCCATGGGACCGTGTCGGAGGCGGTGTATGCGATCTCGGAGATCACCAACCAGTCGGTCGAGGGCCTGAACCGCCAGCTGCGCGATGCGAACCTGCTCGAAGCGGGCTGAGGTCGATCAATACGCATCGCGCGTCGCACGGGGCGGTGCCCGGCCAGCGGCGCGCGGACTTGGATGCACAGGGTGCGGCGCGCTGCCGCTGTGGGCCCTGCTTGCATCGTCAGGGTGCGGCGCGCAGCGGCTGCGGGCCCCGCCTTGCATCGCTTGGGGCGGGGTCCGCGGCGGCGGTCGCGCCACCTTTGATGAATCGAGCAAGGCGCGCAGCGAGCGTCGGCGCCATCCAGGATGTGCGAGGTACCGCACGCACGCGCTGATCACCGCACCATGCGCGGCGCAGGTGCGACCAACAGCGAGTGCGCACCGGTCCCGGACCGCGAAGGGGGATCGTCACCCAGGCGGCGCTTCGCTGGA
>Ga0335397_10001268_pt1 | contig 34339 bp, 34 predicted proteins | sample MAT04_FD_205740 | JGI IMG/M metagenome (GOLD analysis project Ga0335397, IMG submission 205740) | Freshwater microbial communities from Lake Fryxell liftoff mats and glacier meltwater in Antarctica - MAT-04 (spades assembly) (version 2) ... | reverse complement strand
GTGACTCAGCTGCCGTGACTCAGCTGCCGACAGCAGCGTGACCGACCAGCGGCCAAGTTCGGCGGGGCCCAGCCCCAGGATGCCGTCATCCACCGTCTGCGCACCGCACGGCAGCCGGATAGCTGGGCTACTGCCATGGCCCAACAAGCAGTGGCTGAGGCTCACATCGGCCTGCACCGCGCGGGCCGAGGTCGATTTTGGTTGCTCCGGCATCCTCATGCGCGAGGGCCTGCACTGGGCGGCGTGCCCAGGCAGGCCTGCTCACCCTCGTTCAGGCCGGCCTCAGGGGTGGCGCGGGCCAGCGCCATCCATGCGTTGAAGCCGATCCGCATGGGCCGCCTGGGCGCGGGCCTCACCACCTCCAGGCCTCGCTCGTCGGCCAGCATCAACCCGAACGCAGGCGGCACATCGGCCTCGTCGGCCACGGCACGGCTCACCACGTACCAGCACTGGCTGGCCAGCGCTTGGTAGGCCTGGCCTTTGGCCGGCCGCCGCAGGTCAGACAACAGGTCGGCGCGGCTGACCTTGATCTCGTGCACAACGGGTTCGACGTAATCCTCCACTGTCGTGTGGCGGATGGAGAAGACATCGGGCATGGCCATCACCCATTGCGTGGCGCCGACTTCGTCGACCAGCGGTGCCCGCAACGCGAGGCCCCGCCACACCAGGCGCCCGGCACGCTGCATTTCCAGCGCGACACACTGCACCAGCGCTTCGTGCGTGCTCAGCGCCGCCTGGTTGCGCTGCCGCGTGGCAGCCAGCAGGGCGATGCCTGCGTCGGTCACGCGCAGAGTCTCGCGGCCCTCGCTGTCCCATTGCCGCTCCAGCAGCCCAGCCGCCAACAAGTCCAGTTCCAGCAGGTCGCGACAGGGCCATCCGGCCGACCGCCAAACCTCGCGCAAGCGGCGCCGGTGCGCCGCGGTCAGCTCAGTCATCGTGGCTCAGCCCCGTGAGCGCCTATTCGACGACCTGCACACCCTTCCAAAACGCCAGCCGGCCCTTGATGTTGGCGGCGGCTTCCTTGGGGTCCGGATAAAACCAGACCGCGTCCGGATTGGCGGCACCATTGACAAACAGCGTGTGGTAGCTGGCCTGGCCCTTCCACGAGCACATGGTCTTGGTGTTGCTGGGCAGCAGGTATTCGCGCTTGATGGCGTCGGCGGGGAAATAGTGGTTGCCTTCGACGACGACGGTGTCGGTGCTCTCGGCCACGACGGTGCCTTGCCAGACTGCTTTCATCAGACGCTCCAGACCTGCAATTTTGGTGCGGCGCAGATTACCACCCGAGCCGGCTGAACGCGGCGTTCAAGTCGGCTCAACCCCCTGCAGCGGCAGGCTGGCTACAGTGCGGGCATGAACACTGCATCCCCCGCACCCCACACCGTTACCCACCCGCGCAGCGTCGAACGCCTGGTTCAGGGCCAGGCCACCAGCGACGGCGCGGGCGTCAAGCTCGTGCGCGTGCTGACGCAGAACCTGCAGCGCCGGCTGGACCCGTTCCTGATGCTCGACGCCTTCGGCACCGACAACCCCGGCGACTACATCGGCGGCTTCCCGAGCCACCCGCACCGCGGCTTCGAGACCGTGACCTACATGCTGCAGGGCCGCATGCGCCACCGTGACAGCGCGGGCAACGTCGGCCTGCTGGTGCCTGGCAGCGTGCAGTGGATGACCGCCGGCCGCGGTGTCATCCACAGCGAAATGCCCGAACAGGAAGACGGCGCGATGGAAGGCTTCCAGCTCTGGCTCAACCTGCCCTCACACAGCAAGATGCGCGACCCGTGGTACCGCGATATCGCGGCCGACGAAGTGCCGCAGTGGCACGGCGACGGCGCAGTGGCACGCATCATCGCGGGCCACAGCCATGGCGTGGCCGGCGCGATGAAACGCGACACGACGGAGCCGCTGTACCTGGACGTGCACCTGCAACCGGGCGTCCGCTTCGATCAACCGCTGGTGGCCGCGCACAACGCGTTCGTGTACGTCTATCGCGGTGAACTGAGCATCGCCGGCACCGTGGTGCGGCGCCAGCGCATGGCGATCCTGACCAACACGCCGGGCAGCGACGGCACGGTGCTGCAGGCCGGCGCCGAGGGTGCCCGCGCCATCCTGGTGGCGGGCGCTCCGCTCAACGAGCCCATCGCGCAGCACGGGCCCTTTGTCATGAACACGCAGCAAGAGCTCATCCAGGCGGTGCAGGACTTCCAGGCTGGCAAGCTGGCTTGAAGTCGGGCCGGGCCGCCGCAGACGCTCAGCGGTCGCGCCGCACGATGCCAGTGGCCGCCAGTTGCGGCCCCACCAACAGCACGCTGTAGTTGGCACTGGCGCGCAGGATCTGGTCATTGGCCGTGAACAGCGGCGCCGCCACACCGGTGGCGGTGACCGATAGCCGGCCGTCGGTGCCACCGCCTGCCGTCGGCGCCACGCTGGCGTAGGCCGACGCCGTGCCGACGCCCACAGCACTGGCCACCGACGCGAAGTCGAGCGTCATCGCCAGCGGCGCCGCACTGTCGGACAGGCCGTTGATGAGGCGCAGCTTGGCGCGCGAGACATCGATGGGCAGCCGGTTGTCGTCTTCGATCCAGCTGATCTGTGCCGCCGCCAGCGGGCCATGCACCATTAGCGTGTAGTCATGGCCCGGCAACAGCGTGAAGCTGGGGGCTGCCACGGCCCGGGCGTTGACGGTGACGGCCACCGCAGACGCGCCCGCGGGCAACAACATGTAGTCACTGAGCGACGGCGAGCCGTTGCCTGCCGCCAACGTCGTGACGCCCACTTGGGCGCCCACGGTGCCGCTGTCGGCCACCACGGCAGCCAGCCGTACCCGCGCCTGCTGAGAATCCTGCCGCGTGATGGCGCCCTGCTGCACCAGCAGCAGCCCGTTGACCAGCACGCCGCCCGCCCCGGGCGTCAGCACCAGTGTCGCCACCTGCTTGCTGGGCAGCGCCAGCAGCGGCACGTCCAGCCGCACGTCGGTCTTGCTGCCCGCCGCCGTGGCGCGCAGGCGCCAGTTGGCGATGTTGACGGTGATCCAGGCGCCCAGCGTGCCAAAGGCCGCGCCAGACTGGATGGCCGCGGCCGAGTCCAGCAAATCATTGGGGCCGGTGAGGTAGATGTCCAGTGCGCCGGCGTCGGTGGCGGCATTGAAGACGCGCAGCAGCGCGCGGCCAGCATCTGGGGCGCCGGCGTTGTCGTCCAGCGGCTGTTGTCGCAGTGCGCCCGCAGCGCCGTAAGCCAGCAGCGTGTAGTACTTCTTCTCGGACACCGAAGGCGTGAACGACAGCAACGGCGTTGCCGACCCGACGCTGCTGATGGTGCTGGCCGCCTTGCCCGGATCGACCTCGACGTAGCCCTCGGCGCCGCCGTACGCCACCGCGCCTTGGCGCAACTGGTCGTCCACCCGCAGGTCCAGCTGCGTGTAGCCTGAACTTGCGTTGACCATGCGCAGCTGCGCCTTGGTGCGGTCCGCGCCGCCGCCACACGCGGCCAGCTGGCAGGCAGCCGTTGCCACCGCCATTGCCACCGCCATCTTCCAGTTGATTGCCATCGCCATCCCGTTTTTTGGCCCGGGCGCGATCATGCCCTGGCTCGGGATGCAGTCGGTCAACCCTGCTGGGGAACGCCGCACCAGCTGCGCAGATCCAGGTCCAGCCAGTCGGACAGCGGCAAGGCAGACAGGCATTGCGCATCGGCCTCGCGCACCTGCAACCCACGCTCCAATTCGTGGCTGGAATCGAACCAGCCGCAGCCCAGGGGCCGCTCGTCATCGGCGGCAGGTGGGGCGATCAGCAAGGTCGCCAGCGCGGACTTCTGGACCCCGCGGCGCCGTGCGGCACGCGGTTTGGACCAGGGCAAGATGTTCAGCAAGTTCAGCATCGCGGTCTCCTTGAAACGGATGCCGCCATGCTCGGGCGCTGCACGCTGCGCGGCCATCGCCACGCAGTGGGATCGAGGGGTGTGTGCGCGTGCGCCCCCACCGGGGGTCACCCGGGCGGGGGACAGCCGTTTTCAGCCGAAAGGCCGCACGCCAATCAGCGCGCCATGGGCCCAGAAGGCAAAGCCGGCCCACAGCGCCAGGCCTGCCGCCACGGCAACCAGCGTGGGCCCCGGGCGACCCGGCGGATAGACGATCGAGCCCACCCGGTCACGCTGCCGGGCCGCGCGGAAGCTCAGCACGGCCCAGAGCAGGAAGCCGCCAAACAGCAGCAAGTCGGCCAGGTTGCCATTCGCCAGCAGGTGGGCCAGCGCCCAGACTTTCACGCCCAGCACCATCGGGTGGCGCACCTTGGCCTTGATGCTGTTACCCGGCACATAGGCGGCGACCAGCAGGATGAAGGCCGGCACTGTCAGCAGCGAGGCCAGGTGGCGTGTCCACAGCGGCGGCAACCACAACAGCACCGGCTGCTGCCGCGCGGCGCCATAACCCACCACGATGAGCACCAGGCCCACCAGCGAGGCAACGGAGTACAGCCCCTTGTAGGCGTTTTCGCCCAACCGCGCGCGCTGGGCGGTGCGCCAGCCCTCCGCAAACACGCGCACCGAATGCGCGCCCAGAAATAGAACCAGACCCAGGATCAGGAAGCTCATGCCGACAACTCCATGCAAGACGGTGGTGCATTGTGGCGTCGCTATGCTGGCGCCCATGAACCCATCCCCGCCCTTGCTGCACTGGGAAGACTTTCCCGTCGGCTACCAACTCGACACCGCAGGCATGGCCGTTGACCGCGACGCCGTCCTCGCCTTCGCGCGCCAGTTCGACCCCCAGCCTTTCCACACCGACGACGAAGCCGCGAAGCACTCGCTCTTCGGCGGTTTGTGCGCCAGTGGCTGGCACACCTGCGCGATTGCCATGCGGATGATGTGCGACGCCTACCTGTTGCGTTCGGCCAGCCTGGGCTCGCCCGGCATCGATTCCTTGCGTTGGCACCAGCCGGTGTTTCCGGGCGACACCTTGAAGCTGCACATGGACGTGCTGGCCGCACGGCCCATGGCCAGCAAGCCGCACGTGGGCCTGGTGCAGAGCCGGTGGACGCTGCGCAACCAGCGTGAAGAGACGGTGCTGACGATGGAAGGCTGGGGCATGTTTCGCCGCAGACCGGCGCTTGCCGGCCTGGCGCCTTAGCCCGTCAAAGCAGCCCGTCAAAGCAGCCCGTCGGCCAAAATCCTGGCTGTGCCGTTGTCACGGTGCCACCCTCACCCCTAGGAAGTTCCCACCATGTCCAAATCCCCCTTCATGGCCCGCACGGTGATCGCCCTGGGCCTGACCTGCACCGTCGCCTTTGCTGCGTCCTCGGCCCAGGCAAAGGCTGCCGACCCCAAGGTCCTGAACATCTACAACTGGTCGGACTACATCGCCGAAGACACGATCCGGAACTTCGAAAAGGCCACCGGCATCAAGGTGCGCTACGACAACTACGACAACAACGAAATCCTGCAGGCCAAGCTGATGGCTGGCAAGACCGGCTACGACATCGTGGTGCCCAGCGCCCACTTCGCCAAGACGCAGATCGCCGGTGGCCTGTACCAGAAGCTCGACCGCGCGATGCTCACCAACTGGGGCAATCTTGACCCGGCGCTGCTGGAAAAGCTGGCCGCCATCGACCCCGGCAATGAACACCTCGTCACTTGGCTCTGGGGCTACGTCACGGTGGGCATCAATGCCGGCAAAGTGAAGGCGGCGCTGGGCAACATGCCGATGCCGGCCAACCCCTGGGACCTTGTCTTCAAGCCCGAATACGCGTCCAAGCTCAAGGGCTGCGGCATCAACATGCTGGACTCGGCGTCGGAAGTGATGCCGGTGGCCATGATCTACGCCGGCAAGGCGCCTTACAGCAAGACCGCGAGCGACTACGACGCGGCGCGCGACCTGCTGAAGGCGGCACGGCCCAGCATCACACGCTTCTCGTCGTCGGGGTACATCAACGACCTCGCGGCCGGGCAGTTGTGCGTGGTGATGGGCTATTCGGGCGACATCAACATCGCGCGCCAGCGCGCCATCGACACCAAGAGCGGGCACGACATCCAGGCCCTGATCCCGCCCACCGGCGCGACGCTTTTCTTCGACACCATGGCGATCCCGAAGGACGCCAGGAACGTCAAGAACGCGCACCTCTTCATCAACTACATCCTGCAGCCCGAAGTGCATGCGGCGCTGTCCAACAAGGTCTTCTACGCCAACCCGAACGCCGCGTCGAAGAAGTTCGTGAAGAAAGAAGTGGCCGAGAACCCGACCATCTTCCCGAGTGCCGCCGACATCAAGAAGCTGACATCGCCCGACGCCGTGCCGCAGGACATCCGGCGTGTGCAGACGCGCATCTTCACGAGCTTCAAGGCCAATACCAAGTAACCAAATAACCCAACAAGCCGCGCGAGTGCTGCACTTCGACGCCGCCGCTGTCCAGCGCGCGCTGCCCTGGGAGCGGCTGATCCCGGCGCTGCGCCAAGCCTTCATCCAGGGCTGCACGGTGCCGGCGCGGCACCCGCATGCGATAGGCCAGCAAGGCACGGCGCTGCTGATGCCGGCCTGGCGCGAGGGTGGCTGCCTGGGCGTCAAGACGGTGACGATCTTCCCGGGCAACGGCGCGCTCGGCCTGCCTGGCGTGCACGCCATCTACTCGCTCTTCAGCGCCACCACGGGCGTGCCACTGGCGGTGATGGACGGCAGCGAGCTCACCGCACGCCGCACCGCGGCGGCGTCGGCGTTGGCGGCCAGCCTGCTGGCGCGGCCCGACGCACAGCGCCTGGTGCTGGTGGGTGCGGGCCGCGTGTCTGCGCTGGTGCCTGGAGCGCTGCGCGCCGTGCTGCCTGGCCTGCAACAGGTGCGGGTCTGGAACCGGCACCCGCACGCCGCCAAAGCGCTGGCCCTGCAACTGCAAGCGCAGGGTTTCGATGCCGTCGCCACGGCCGACCTGCAGGGTGCCGTTGAACAAGCGCACACCGTCAGCTGCGCCACGATGGCCACGCAGGCGCTGGTGCAAGGCGCGTGGCTGCAGGCCGGGGCGCACCTCGACCTCATTGGCAGTTTCACGCCCGCGATGCGTGAAGCCGACGGCAACTGCTTCGCCCGCAGCCGTGTCTTCGTCGACACCGAAGAAGCGCTGGCCAAGGCCGGCGATGTGCTGCAAGCCATCGCCGAAGGTGCTTTCACGGCGCAAGCGCTGCAGGGCACGCTGGCCAGCTTGTGCCTGGGCCAGGGGCTGAACCGGCGCACACCGCAAGAGATCACCCTCTTCAAGTCCGTGGGCACGGCGCTGGAGGACCTGGCGGCTGCCGAACTGGTGCTGGCCGCCGCTGATAATCCGCCACCCTTTGCCTGAGCGCATGCCCACCATGTTCAAGTTCGTCGTCATTCCTGTCGTGGTGATTGCAGCCGCCTTGGCCACCTGGTTCTGGGCCGCCTTGAGCTGGAGTTTTTCCACGGGCGAGCGCGCAGGCTGGGTGCAGAAGTTCTCCAACAAGGGCTGGCTGTGCAAGACCTGGGAAGGTGAACTGGCGCTGGTGTCGTTGCCCGGGTCCACGGCCGAGAAGTTCTACTTCACCGTGCACGACGATGAAGCGGCCAAGCAGATCACCAAGTACATCGGCAAGCGCGTGGCGCTGCACTATGAAGAAAAGGTGGGCCTGCCCACCACGTGCTTCGGCGAGACGCGCCACTTCGTCACCAGCGTGACGCTGTCGGAAGAGATCCCGATCGGCCCGGGTGTGGTGGTGGTGCCGACGCCGCCTACAGCGCCGGCGCCAGCAGCCTCCCGCTGAGGCTGCGCGGCCCGCGGGTGGTCAAGCCTTGTGCCAGATCACTTTCTTCCTCATCCCGACCCAGGCGTCATAGTTCTTCGCAAACAGATCTTCAATCCGATTGCGCTTGACCTTGAAGGTGGGCGTGATGAGGTCGTTTTCCACCGTCCAGGCTTCGGCGGTCACCACCAGGCAGTCGAGCTGTTCGTGCGGGTCCAGCGTCTCGTTGATGGCCTTGATGTGCGCCGTCAGTGAGCCTTCCAGCTCGGTGCGGCCTTCCGTTGTGCCGGCCTTCTTGATGGCGTCTGCGTTCAGCATCACCAGCGCCAGCGGCTGACCGAGGTTGGCGCCGGTGACGCAGCAGGCTTCGACGGCGTTGTGCATGACCAGCTTGTCCTCGATCGGCGCCGGTGCCACGTACTTGCCTTTGCTGGTCTTGAAGAGGTCCTTCACGCGGCCAGTGATCTTGAGGTTGCCTTCTGCATCCAGCGCACCCTTGTCGCCGGTCTTGAGCCAGCCGTCAACGGTCATGGCCTGCTTCGTCAGTTCGGGCTCCTTGTAGTAGCCCAACATCAGACAGGGCGCCTTCATCTGGATTTCGCTGCTGGTGGGGTCCAGCCGGCACTGCACGCCGTCATACGGCAGGCCCACCGTGCCCGGGCGCTGTTTGCCCGGCAGCGTGGCGTGGCTGATGCCGCAGTTCTCGGTCATGCCGTAAACCTCCACCAGATCCAGGCCGAGCTTGTTGTACCAGCGCAAAAGTTCGGGCGGCATGGGCGCCGCGCCGCCAGCGGCAAAGGTGCACTCCTGCAGGCCCAGTGCGGTCAGGATCTTCTTGCGCACGATGCCGCCGAGGATCGGGATGCTCAGCAGCCGGTTCAGCTTGGCGGGCGGCATCTTGGCGCCAATGCCCTGCTGGAACTTCACCCACAGCCGCGGCACGCTGAAGAACACCGTCGGCCGCGCGCGCTGCAGGTCAGCGGTGAAGGTCTCCAGGCTTTCGGCAAACCACACCTGCATGCCGGTGGCCAGCACACCGTGCTCCACCAGGGCGCGCTCGGCCACGTGGCTCAGCGGCAGGTAGCTCAGCATGCGGGCATTGTTGTTGATGGCCGGCACCCGTTTCAGGCCCGACTGGATGCCCCAGGCAAAGGTGCCAAAGCTGTGCATCACGCCCTTTGGCGCGCCTGTGGTGCCGCTGGTGTACATGATGGTGGCAAGCTCATCGGCGTCGCGCAGCGGGTTGCCCTTGAGCGGCTCGGTCTTGGCGACGATGGCGTCCCAGCCGGGATAGCTCTTGGCAGCGTCGGCCGGCGCCAGCGGCAGGCTGATGCACTGCAGACCGGCCGGCACGCCGGGCTTCATGCCTTCCCAGCCGTCGAGCTTGCCCACGAACAGCAGCTTCGATTCACTGTGCTCCAGTATCTGGCGGATCGTGCCCGCGGCCAGCGTCGGATACAGCGGCACCGACACAAAACCCCCGAGCCAGACAGAGAAATCGGCCATCAGCCAGTGCGCGGTGTTCTTGGCCAGCAGCGCCACCTTGTCGCCGGGCTTCAGACCCAGGCTTTGCAGGTGCGCGGCCATGCGGCGCGCCTGGTCCATCACCTGGCGCCAGGTGTAGGTGGCCACCTGCCCGCCGCCCAGTGGCTGCGTGAAGACCAGGCGGTCGGGAGCCGTGCTCTCCCAGTGGTAAAGGCGTTGGAGCGCCAGCGCGTCGGCGGAAACAATCGATGCCATGAGGATCCCTTGCCCGTTGCCGGGCTGCTTAGACAGAGGCCGGAGGGTAACCAAGGCCGCCCGCCGCCGACAGACGGGCTTTCCTCAGGCGGGGCAACCCACTACCGAATTCAGCCCCGGCCGTTCTCCGCCGCGCGGTCCTGCTCTTCGCGCACCTGGCGCATGGCACGCAGCATCAGTTCGGGTTCCAGATCGGCCTGCGGCGCCACGACCAGCGCTACCTCGTCCAGCGTGTCGGGGGCCGTTTCCAGCGTGTGGGCCATCACCGACAGCGCGCACACCGACCGCTTCACCGTCAGCCCCGTGAGCACGTGTGTGGCCTGCGCCTCCACATGGTGGCGCACGCTCTGCACGGCCAGTGGGCCCAGACCCCAGCTTTCACACAGCGCGGCACCCAGCTTGTCGTGGCTGACGCCAAAACCGGCGTGTTCCAGCAGCACCAGTTCCGGGTCGCCCGGCGCGGCACGCATCATGGCGCGGTAGTGGTCAGGCGCATGGCGGAACAGCACCGCCTTGCCACACTCTTCAAACAGCCCCGCCGAATGCGCGGCCCAGGCGTCCAGCGACAGGCGCTGTGCCAGCCGGCCCATCAGCATGCCGCGCCAGCCGGCGCGTTTCCAGATCGGGTCCAGTTCTGGCGTCGGCGGAAAGGCAGCGCGCAGGCCCATCTCGAAAGTGATCGCCGCGACCTCGCGCATGCCCAGGTAGGTAATGGCCTGGTGCACGCTCTGCACCCGCCCCTTCAAGCCGTACAGCGACGAGTTGACGGCCTTCATCACGGCCGAGGCCAGTGCCATGTCGCGCTCGATCAGTGCCGACGCGGCCGCCAGGTTCATGTCTTCTTCTGCCATCAACAGCGACAGTTCCAGCAGCGACTGCGGCTGTGAAGGGATGTCGATGTCGAGCTGGCGAAGTTCAGGGTTGACGGACATGGAGGGCGCTCTTGGACCAGGGTGGCACCCATGGTAGGCAGGGCACGGGACATCCAATGGGCGGAAACGAGGGTCGAACGGTCGCTTGTTTGCCTGCGGTCCGCGGCGCACCAAAGAAAAAAGCGCCGCAAGCGGCGGCACCAAAGAAAAAGCGCCGCAAGCGGCGCCTATGAAGTCTGCCAGCCTGGTGCGCAAACGTCGCGCCCAGCCAGTCGGATTTTGTCTTCGTCGGAATCTGTCTTTGGGTTTCTAACCGTCTCCTCTGGCCTCCGCCGGCGGCGGGTGGCCGTGAGGCACGACCGCCGGGAGTGCGCGGAATGTATCGACAGGCACCGCCAGAACTATCCGGAACAACCCGCAGCAAGGGTTACCAGATTTTTGGCGGATTCATCAGGGCTTCAGGCTGACGCTGATGCGTCCTGCGCCATCCACGCCGCGGCGCGCTCGGCAATCATCAGCGTCGGTGCATTCGTGTTGCCGCTGGTGATGCTGGGCATGACACTGGCGTCGGCAATGCGCAGCCCCGTCAAGCCTTGCACGCGCAGGCGCGGGTCCACCACCGCACCGGCCTCACCGGCGCGGCCCATGCGGCAGGTGCCCACGGGGTGGAAGATGGTGGTGCCGATGTCACCCGCCAGCCGGGCCAGGTCGTCGTCGCTCTGGAACTGCACGCCGGGTTTGACCTCCCGAGGCTTGTACGCCGCCAGCGCCGGCATCGCGGCGATGCGGCGCGTCAGGCGCAGCGAATCGGCGGCCACCTGTCGGTCTTCGTCGGTGGACAGGTAGCAGGGCTGGATGCGCGGCGCGTCCTGCGCACGCGGTGACGCCAGCCGCACGTGGCCGCGCGAAGTAGGGTTCAGGTTGCAGACGCTGGCAGTGAAGGCGTTGAAGCGGTGCAGCGGCTGGCCAAAGGCGTCCAGCGACAAGGGCTGCACGTGGTATTCCACGTTGGGCCAGATGCGCTCGGGCGACGAGCGGGTGAAAGCGCCCAGCTGCGACGGTGCCATGCTCATCGGCCCCGTGCGCTTGAAAAGATATTCAAACCCGATCGCCGCCTTGCCCCACCAGCTGTTGGCCAGCGTGTTCAGCGTCTTCGCACCCTGCACTTCAAAGACGGCGCGGATCTGCAGGTGGTCTTGCAGGTTCTCGCCCACACCCGGCAGTTCGTGCTGCAGCGTGATGCCCTGAGCCTGCAGCTGACTGCCTGCGCCAATGCCCGACAGCTGCAGCAGTTGCGGCGTGCCGATGGCGCCCGCACACAGCACCACCTCGCGAGTCGCCAGCGCCTGCCGGGGGGCACCACCCCCGGCGGCCAGCACTTCCACGCCCGTGACTCGCTGGCCGTCCATCAGCAGGCGCGACGCGTGTGCGCCCGACCACACCTCCAGGTTGGGCCGCCCGACCGCGGGCCGCAGAAAAGCCTTGCTGGCGTTCCAGCGCAGGCCGGCCTTCTGGTTGACTTCGAAGTAGCCCACACCCTCATTGCAGCCACGGTTGAAATCCGCGGTGGCGGGGATGCCGGCTTCGGTGGCGGCGGCGGCAAAAGCGTCGAGGATGGGCCACGACAGCCGCTGCTGTTCCACCCGCCATTCGTTGCCGCTGCCATGCATGTCGCTGGCACCGCGCCAGTGGTCTTCATGCTGCAGGAAGTTCGGCAGGCAGGCGTCCCAGCGCCAGGCCTCGTCGCCAGTGAGCGTGGCCCAGCCGTCGTAGTCGCGTGCCTGGCCGCGCATGTAGATCATGCCGTTGATGCTGGAACTGCCGCCCAGCACCTTGCCGCGCGGATAGCGCAACCGGCGGCCGTTGAGGCCGGGTTCGGGCTCGGTCTGGAACAACCAGTCGGTGCGAGGGTTGCCGATGCAGTACAGGTAGCCGATCGGGATGTGGATCCAGTGGTAGTTGTCGTGTCCACCCGCTTCGATCAGCAACACCCGCCAGCGGCGGTTGGCCGACAGCCGGTTGGCCAGCAGGCAGCCCGCGGTGCCGGCGCCAACGATCACGAAGTCAAAGGTCTGGCTGTCGGGGTTCACTGCGGGTTCACCGAGGGTTCACCGCTTCATCCGACGTGGCTGGCGAGCACTGGAAACAACTTCATCAGCCCGTCGGCCAGCAGTTCCACCGCCATGGCGGCCAGCATCAGCCCCATCAGCCGCGTCATGACGTTGATGCCGGTGCGCCCCAGCACCCGGGCAATGCGGCCCGAGGCGGAAAAGACGATGTACGTCACCAGCCCGATCACCACACCGTAGCCCACCAGCACGCCCAGCTGCCACAGGTGGCGCGTCTTTTCGGCGTAGATGATCATGGTCGAGATCGTGGCCGGCCCGGTCAGCAGCGGGATGGTCAACGGCACCACGGCGATGCTGGCGCCGGCGTCGAGTTTTTCCTGCCCCTCGCTCACGTCATTGGGCTTGCTCTCGGCCGGCTGCGCATTGAGCATGGCCAGCGAACTGATGAGCAAGAGGCAACCACCGCCGACCTGGAACGACGCCAGCGAGATGCCGAAGAATTCGATGATCTTCAGCCCGGCAAGTGCGCTGACCGCAATCACCACAAAGGCGGCGAAGGCGCTGATGCGGATCGTTCGTTGCCGCTCTTCGCGGGTGAATGCCTGGGTGAAATGAATGAAAAAGGGCACCACCCCGATGGGATTGACGATCGCCAGCAGCGCGATCAAAGGCTTCAGAAGGTCCATGGCCCGATGGTAGGCGTTGGGCTCGGCCGCCCGGCGTCACGCACCGCACTGCGGTTAAGGGTTAGCACGGGGACGACAAAACAACAATTGACGCGAAGCCGCTTTACATGCAAGGGTTTTAGGCGCCCATAATTGCGGGTCTGTGTCTGGCAGCCGCGCCTTCTGTCTGAATGGTTCACGCAGGGTTGAGCTCCGCATGGTTTATCAGGATCTTTTAAGGGCTCCCCGTGGGAAACAAACTGTACGTCGGTAATTTGGCCTATTCGGTGCGCGACGATTCGCTGCTCCAGGCTTTTTCTCAATTTGGCACCGTCACTTCGGCCAAGGTCATGATGGACCGCGAAACCGGCCGTTCCAAGGGCTTCGGCTTCGTCGAAATGGGCACGGACGCCGAGGCGCAAGCCGCCATCAATGGCATGAATGGCCAGCCAGTTGACGGCCGCGCCGTGGTCGTGAATGAAGCCCGCCCGCGTGAGGAGCGTCCAGGCGGCTTTGGCGGTGGTGGCGGCGGCGGCAGCCGTGGCGGCTACGGCGGCGGTGGCGGCACGGGCGGTGGCGGTGGCGGCTACGGTGGTGGCGGTGGCGGCACCGGTGGTGCTGGCGGCGGCGGTGGCCGTAGCCCCTACGGCGGCGGCGGCGGCGGCGGCGGTCGCAGCCCTTACGGCGGTGGCGGTGGTGGCCGCAGCGGTGGCGGCGGCGGTGGCAGCGGCGGTGGTGGTTACGGCGGTGGCAGTGGCGGCGGCGGCGGTGGCCGCGGCGGCTACTGATCGGCCTGCACCACACCTGCACCACACCTGCATCACCCGGTTTGAATCAAGGCGCCTTCGGGCGCCTTTGTCATGTCCCCGCAGCCTTGGGGCGGAGCGCCCTCAGAACCGGTCGCGCCGCAGCACCCACACGGAGCTGAAATACAGCGCCACGCTGTAGTTCTGCGCGTAAGTGGCCAGCACGTGTTCGGCAATGGTGTCGGCCACCGCTTCGTCGCAGATCACCTTCACTTCAATGGTCCGGTCGGCTTCCCAGGTGCCTTCACGCACACCTTCGCGGCCGGCGCCGTGAACCTCGCTCACGGTCCAACCCTGGGCCCCGCGCTCGCGAATGTCGTTCACGAGGCTCTTCTCGATCGCCGCTTCGGCCACGATGACAAGCAGCGTCTTGGGATGTTTTCTCATGCAGCAAACCTCTGAGCAGCGGCTATGTACAGCGGGATGCCGATCACGATGTTGAAGGGGAAGGTGATGCCCAGCGCCGCCGTGATGGACAGTGCCGCGTTGGCCTCTGGCACGGCAATGCGCATGGCCGTGGGCGCGGCGATGTAGCTGGCGCTGGCCGCCAGTGTGGCCAGCAGGGCCACGCCACCGGTGCTCAAACCGAGTGCAACGCCCACTGCGCCACCGGCCAGCGCCAAGAGTGGCGGAGCGCCAAGGCCGATCACCAGCACGGCGGCGCCAAAACGCCGCACCTCCGCCAGGCGACCGCCCGCCACCAGGCCCAGTTCCAGCAGAAACAGCGCCAGCACGCCTTTGAACGGATCAATGAAGACCGCCTTGATCGGCGCCGTGCCGTCCACGCCAGCCAAGGCACCAATGATCAGCCCACCCAGCAGCAGCAACACGCTCTTGCCAAACATCACGTCGTGCAGAACGCCGCGCCACGCCGCGCGACGGCCGTCGCTGCGCATCGACCAGCGCGCCAGCAGGATCCCCGCCACCAGGCCAGGTGCCTCCATCACCGCCACCCAGAGCGCGGCGTGGCTTTCGTAAGCAAGCCCTTCGCGGCTGAGCGCGGCCGTGGCCACGGCAAAGGTGACCACGCTGACGGAGCCGTAGTGCGCCCCCAGTGCAGCCGAATCGGCGGCGCTCAAGCGCAGCGCGCGCGCCAGCGGGAAGAGCACGAAGGGGATGGCAAAGCCCAGCGCCATGCAGGCCATCACCTGCGGCGCCAGCGCTGCCAGCGGCTGCTTGCTGAGCTCGATGCCGCCCTTCAGGCCTATCGCCAGCAGGAGGTAGATCGACAGCGTTTCATAAAGCGCCTCGGGCAGCTTCAGATCGCTTTTGACGAGGCGCGCAAACACGCCCAGCAAGAAGAAAAAAACAACGACGTCGATCATGGCGAGCGCTATGTTGCCAGGATATCCCGGCGAGCCGACCCCACCGCGCATGGGCCCATTCAGTCCCGCCGTGCCTTGCGGCCGCGGCCATCCATTAGCTTGTCGAAGAGCGCGTTCGGCAACAGCCGCATGAGCTTGGCCAGCACGCCCATCTGCCACGGGATCACGCGGTAGCTCACAGCATCCGATATGGCGCAGAAGGCGCGCTCGGCGAACACGTCGGGCTGCAGCAGGAAGGGCATCGAGTAGCTGTTGCCCGCCGTCAGCGGCGTGGCGATGTAGCCCGGCAGCAAGGTCACCACGCGCACACCCTGGCGCCGGCATTCGCCGCGCAGGCTTTCGCAATACGCCACCACACCGGCCTTGCTGGCGCAGTAAGCGCCATGCCCGGGCAGGCCGCGGATGGCCGCCACGCTGGCAATGCCCACCAGGGTGCCCGCGCCGCGCTGCCGCATCGGCCGCAAGAAGGGGTGGAAGGTGGCGGCGAGGCCGACGTTGTTGAGCGCGAACATGTCGCGCATCACGTCCAGGTCGGCGCGTTGTGCGCTGTCGATGCCGATGCTGATGCCCGCACAGGCAATCACGACGTCGGGCAGGCCCTGCGCGGCGATGCAGGCGGTGGCGGCGGCGATGATGCTGTCGGGCTCTGCCACGTCGGCGCGGTACACCGCCACGCGCTCGGCGGGCAAGCCCTGCGCCAGCGCCCAGGCCTGCAGCTCGGCGCTGCGCCGCGCAACCAGCGCCAGCCGCCACCCGGCCTGCGCATAGCGCGCAGCCAACGCCTGGCCGATGCCGCTGGATGCCCCGGTGATGAAGACCAGTGGCGCGGTCACTGGGCTGGCTTCCGGCTCATGGCTTGCCCCGCAAGGCGGCGGCCTTGACGGCCGGGCCGCGCGGCGTCAACACCACGCGCAACGGGCCCTTGAGCTCCAACCGGCGGGTGGCGTTGTCGTATTCCAGGCCGCTGGCGTGCACGTTGGCGCCCACCTGCTCCACGGTGACGGGCAGGTGCGACTTGACGCGCTCGGTCAGCAAGAAGGCATGCAGGAATTCCCCGCGCATGACCAGCGGCGCGCCCGCCGCGTCCACGGCCCGGACTTCGGCGCCGCCCAGCAACTGCACTTCACTGCCGTCGCCACTGCCCAGTGCGCGCCGGGCCGTGGCCAGCGTGACGCGGCCGTCGGGCGCGAAGGCACGGATCTGCGCGTCGTCGATCTCGACGCGGTCGGTGGCCGGGTAGTGGCGCAGCCTGGCGCCTTCGATGCGCACCTTGAGCCGGCCGGCAGCGTCGAAGCGCTCCAGGGCAAACTGCGTCATCGTGTAGTCGGGCTCGGTCGATACCGGCCGGTCCACCACCGCCTGCGTGGGCTGCGGCGAATTCTTCACCAGCCACCAGGTCGCCAGAGCCAGCAGCAGCATCAACAGCAGCGGCAGGTAGGACCACAGGGCGCCACGCAGGCGCAGGTGCCAGGGCATGGCCACACGCGGCCGGGCCAACACGGGGCCCAGAGAAATCGGCACCTCGGGCAAGTCGGGCAGGTGCAGCTCGACACTCATGTGGGCGCCGCGTCAAACCGCATCGAGTGTCTGCAGTTGCTGTTGCAGCAGCGTGGCATAGTGGCCCGATGCGATCAGCAGCAGGTCGCAGAACTCGCGCGCCGCGCCATGGCCGCCGGGGGCGCAGGTGACGTGGTGCGCCACTGCCTTGACCTCGGCGTGGGCATTGGCAGGCGCGCAGGCAAAGGCGGCGCGGGCCAGCAGCGGCAGGTCGGGCCAGTCGTCGCCCATCGCGGCCACTTCGTCCCACTGCAGTGCCAGGGTGGCCAGCAGCGCGTGGGCCGAAGCCAGCTTGTCGTGTGCGCCGTACACCGCATGCTTCAAGCCCAGGTCGGCCACACGACGGCGCACGGCGGCGGAATCGCGGCCGGTGATGACGAGCGGTTCAATGCCCGCCAGCGCCAGCAACTTCAGCCCGTGGCCGTCCAGCGTGCTGAATGCCTTCACGGTTTCGCCCTGCTCGCCGATGTAGATGCGGCCATCGGTCAGCACACCATCGACGTCGAAGATTGCGGCCTTCAAGGCCAGCCCGCGGCCTTGGGCGCGCAGCAGCAATTCGGGGGCGAAGTTCAGCGCGGGTGAGCTCATGCAGTGGGGTGGGTTGCGCGCGCGGCTGCGCGCGGCGAAGGCCGCGAGGGGCGGTCGAATAGGATCGCCCCATTCTAGGCAACCCCTCTCCTTGGCCCTGCTGCTGTGGCAACGACCCTCGAACTGGTGCTGCTCTACCTGGTTGCCGCCGTGCTCGGTGTGGTGGCCTGCCGGTCGTTGAAGCTGCCGCCGATGTTGGGGTATCTGGTGGTGGGCGTGCTCATCGGCCCCAACGCGCTGGCGCTGGCCAAGGACACGGCGAGCGTGAAGTACCTGGCCGAGTTCGGCGTCGTCTTCCTGATGTTCGTGATCGGGCTCGAATTCAACCTGCCCAAGTTGCGCAGCATGCGCACGCTGGTCTTCGGCCTGGGTTTGTCGCAGGTGGTGTTGACGATGGCGGTGACCTTGCTGGGCCACGCCCTGCTGGTCTTCGGCTATTCGGCGGTGGTGGGAAAGGCCTGGCAGATGTCTTGGCAGGGCGCGGTGGTGCTCGGCGGCGCGCTGGCCATGTCGTCCACCGCCATCGTCGTCAAGTTGATGGCCGAGCGGCTGGAACTGGAAAGCGAACACGGCAAGCGCGTGATGGGCGTGCTGCTGTTCCAGGACTTGGCCGTGGTGCCACTGCTGGTGCTGATCCCGGCGCTGGGCTCGCCCGCCGAGGACATGATCATCGCCATGGCCTGGGCGGGCCTCAAGGCCACCGTGCTGCTGACGGTGCTGCTGGTGGGCGGGCAGCGGGTGATGCGCTGGTGGCTGACGCTGGTGGCGCGCAGGAAGAGCGAGGAGCTCTTCATGCTCAACCTGCTGCTCGTCACGCTGGGGCTGGCTTACCTGACCGAACACGCCGGCCTGTCGCTGGCGCTGGGTGCCTTTGTCGCCGGCATGCTGGTGGCCGAGACCGAATACAAACACCAGGTGGAAACCGACATCCGGCCCTTCCACGACGTGCTGCTCGGCCTGTTCTTCATCACCATCGGCATGAAGCTGGACTGGCGCCCGGTGCTGGACCAGTGGCTGCTGGTGCTGCTGCTGACCAGCGTGCCTGTGCTGGCCAAATTTGCGTTGGTGGCGGCGCTCGCGCGTGCCTTCCGCGCCGCGCCCGGTGTGGCGCTGCGCACCGGCCTGTACCTGGCGCAGGCCGGTGAATTCGGCTTCGTGCTGTTGACGCTGGGTGCCGACCACGGCCTGGTGGCCGCCACCTGGATGAGCCCGGTGTTGGCGTCCATGGTGCTGTCGATGCTGGCCACGCCGTTCCTGATTCTGTACAGCAACAAAATCGTCAACCGCTTGAGCGCCAGCGACTGGTTGATGCAGTCGGTGGCGCTGACCAGCATCGCCAAGAAGGCCATTGCGACCGAGCGCCACGTCATCATCTGCGGCTACGGCCGCAGCGGCCAGAACCTGGCGCGGCTGCTGACACCCGAACGCATCGCCTACATGGCGCTGGACCTCGACCCTGACCGCGTGCGCCAGGCCGCCGCCGCGGGCCAGAGCGTGGTCTTCGGCGACGCCGCGCGCCTGCAAAGCCTGATGGCCGCCGGCCTGGCACGCGCGGCGGCCGTGGTGGTGACGTACCACGACACGCCATCGGCGCTGAAGATCCTGCGCCTGGTGCAGGCTCACGCGCCCAAGGTGCCGGTGATCGTGCGCACGGTGGACGACACCGACATCGACAAGTTGCGCGCTGCCGGTGCCACCGAAGTCGTGCCCGAAGCCATAGAAGGCAGCTTGATGCTGGCCGGCCATGCGCTGGCGCTGGTGGGCGTGCCCATGCAGCGTGTTATCCGCATCACCCGCGACGCACGCGACGCGCGCTACAGCCTGCTGCGCGGCTATTTCCACGGCGCCGATGACGACACCGTGGAAGAACTGTCGCAAGCGCGGCTGAAGAGCGTGACGCTGCCCGAAGCGGCGCGCTGCCTGGGCCAGCGGCTCGACGCGCTGGCGTTGCACGCGGTGGGTGTCAGCGTGGTGTCGGTGCGCAGCGCCAGCGGTGGCGTCAGCAACCCGCAGCCTGATCATCCATTGGCCGCCGGCGACACGCTGGTGCTGTCCGGCCTGCCCGAACCGCTGGCTCTGGCCGAAGAAAAATTGCTGAGAGGATGAAGGCTTGACCATGCGGTTCGACCGCCGTGCCTTCCTGAAAATGCCCATGGCGTGGCCCATGCTCTGCACCAGCTCGGCCTGGGCCGCTGACGGCGACGCTGCGGCCCGCCTGCTGGCCGAGGGCAGTGCGGTCGCTGCCTTCCGCCACACGCTCGCGCCGGGCACCTTTGACCCACCGGGCTTCACCATCGGCGACTGCAGCACACAACGCAACCTCAGCGAAGAGGGCCGCGCGCAGGCGCGCCAGCTGGGCGCCTGGTTCAAAGCCCGCCAGCTGCGGCCGACGCAGGTGCGCAGCAGCCCATGGTGCCGCTGCGTGGACACGGCCAACCTGGCGTTCGGCGCTGCGACAGTGTGGCCTGCGCTCGGTTCGCCATCGGGCCAGCATGCACAGGCGCGAAGCGCCCAGCAACGAACGCTGCGCGCGGCGCTGCAGGTTGCGAGCCGGTCGCCCGGGGTACGTGGGGCCTTTGAAGTCTGGGTCACGCACATGTTCGTGATCAACGACCTGGCCCAGGTGGCACTGGCCCCGGGTGAAGGCCTGGTGCTGCGTGCAGACCCCGCTGGCGCGCCACAGGTGCTGGCGCGCATCATGGTGGCTTGAATCTGAAACCATCATGACCACCGAACCCACCGCATCGCCATCGCAGTACATCCGCGACCACATCCGCACCGTGCCCGACTGGCCGGCACCCGGCGTGATGTTCCGCGACATCACGCCGCTGCTGGCCAACCCGCGCGTCTTCCGCGTGCTGATCGACCAGTTTGTGCACCGCTACTTCGACGTGAGGCCGGACGTCATCGCCGGCCTGGACGCGCGCGGTTTCATCATCGGCAGCGTCGTGGCGTATGAGCTGGGTGTGGGCTTCGTGCCCATCCGCAAGAAGGGCAAGCTGCCCTTCACGACCGTGGAAGAAACCTACGAGCTGGAATACGGCAGCGCCACCGTGGAACTGCACACCGACGCTGTCAAGCCTGGCGACCGCGTGCTGCTGATCGACGACCTCATCGCCACCGGCGGCACCATGATGGCGGGCAAGAAACTGCTGGAGCGTCTGGGTGCTGTGGTGATCGAAGGCGCTGCCATTGTCGACTTGCCCGAACTGCAGGGTTCTGCGCGGCTGCGTGAGGCAGGGCTGGCGCTCTTCACGCTGGTGGACTTTGAAGGGCAGTGATAGAAGCGCACTGAAGCGCCGGCCTTGCCGCCGGCGACTCACACCGTGGGAATGCCGCGCTCCAGATTGGCCCGCATGCGCACGGCCATCACCGCACCCGCGGCACGCAGCACTTCCAGCACCAGCTGCGGCGCATCCCCGGCCATTTCATGCAGGCGCCGCGCGCACAGTGACCACACAACCGTCGGGCTCACCGCTTCGACGTGTGCCATGCGCGGCGTGGCACCAAAGAGCGCCGGCTCGCCCAGCAAGGCGCCTGCGCCGAGCGACGCCACGCGGTGGCTGCGCGGCGGGCCGCCGGTGACGAAGACCTGGAGCTGGCCACTTTCCACCAGGTAGGCCCTGGGCTCGATGTCGCCGCGTTGCACCAGCATTTCGCCGGCGGCGATCTCTCGTCGATTCATGACGGCGGCGAGTTGTTGCCACTGCGCGGCTGACAACTGCGCCCTGAACGCGTTGTCGTCGTGCAAGGCTTCAACTGCCTGGACCAGAGGGGTGATGTCCAAGGCGCTGCTTCCTTTGCAGACCGTGCGCGGCGCGCCAGCCTTTTTTAGGTGTGCACCGATTGTTGGCCCCCGCCGCCGCCGAAACCATCGTCCACGCGGGGGGAAACCATTGGATTGCGGGCCCTCCGATGGGGGACGAGCCGTCACTTGCCTATGCAAAAGCTGCTGAATATCACACCCAGCAAGTCCTCGTTGCTGAACGCCCCGGTGATCTCGCCCAGCGCACGGTGTGCCAGGCGCAGTTCTTCGGCCAGCAGGTCCAGCGCCGCGTCGCGCGCTGCCGCGTGCTCTTGCGCCAGGCGCAGGTGCTCCTGCGTGCGGCGCAGCGCCTGCACGTGGCGTGTGCGGGCGATGAAGAGGCCCTCGGGCGCGGCTTGCCAGCCAGCCTGTTGCAGCAAGGCTTGGCGCAGCGCGTCCAGGCCCTGGCCCGTCAATGCGGACAGCGCAAGGCCCCCCGCGGGCGCCGGCACGCAGCCCAGCAGGTCCGCCTTGTTGTACACGTGCAGCACGCTCACTTCGGCCGGTAGCTGGCGGGCGATCTGGGCGTCAGCAGCTTCGTAGCCAGCCTCACCGGCCCGTGCCAGGTCGTGCAGGAAGACAACGGCATCTGCGCCAGCGATGGCTTCCCAGCTGCGGCCGATGCCGATGCGCTCGACCTCGTCGGCCGCTTCGGCGTCGTGGCGCAGGCCGGCGGTGTCGGTGATGTGCAGCGGCACACCTTCGATCTGGATCGTCTCGGCGACGCGGTCGCGTGTGGTGCCAGGGACGGCTGTGACGATGGCCAGCTCCGCACCGGCCAGCGCGTTCAGCAGCGAACTCTTGCCGACGTTGGGCTGCCCCGCCAGCACCACGCGCAGGCCTTCGCGCAGCAGTGCGCCCTGGCGCGCGCGCAGCAGCGTGGCGTTGATGGCTGCTTCGATGCCGTCCAGCTGTGCGCGCGCGCCGGCCTTTTCCAGAAAGTCGATCTCTTCCTCGGGGAAGTCCAGCGTCGCTTCCACCAGCATGCGCAACCGGATGATGCGGTCGGCCAGCAGGCCCACTTCGGTGGAAAAGGCGCCGCTAAGGGAACGTGCTGCCGAGCGTGCCGCGCTCTCGGTACTCGCGTCGATGAGGTCGGCCACGGCTTCGGCTTGCGCCAGGTCGAGCTTGTCGTTGAGAAAGGCGCGCTCGGTGAATTCACCCGGCTCGGCCAGGCGCAGACCCGGCTGCGCTTGCAGGCAGCGCGCCAGCAGCAGCTGCAACAGCACCGGGCCGCCGTGGGCCTGCAGTTCCAGCACGTCTTCGCCGGTGTAGCTGCGCGGCGACGGAAAGTGCAGCGCCAGGCCATGGTCCAGCGTCTGGCCGTCTGCCGCCAGGAAGGGCAGAAGCGTGGCCTGGCGGGGTTGCAGGGTGCGGCCGCAGAGGGACGCGATCAGCGGTGAAAGGTCGCGCCCGGACGCCCGCACGATGCCGACGGCGCCTCGGCCTGGGGCGGAGGCGATGGCGACGATGGCGTCTTGGTGTTTGCCGGGCAGGCGCGCCGGCACGGGGGCCGGGTCAGCCACAAAGGCGGGGTCGGGGGGGGCAGCGCGCATCGTGTTCGAATTCTGGCGCGCTGCCGGGTTGCATGGCGCGGGTGGAGCGACGCGCGGCGTTTGATGGCCTCGCGTCTGTTTCTCCTGAGCCGGCTCTCATCAAGCCGGGTCGCCCGCATGACTGCATGTTCGGCCTCGGCGGCGCCGTTCTCAACCCCCGCTTGGGGGGCGCCCCCCTGAACGCCGTGCGGTGTTCACGCGGGCGGCTATTTCCCCAGCACGCCCAGCTGCTTGTTGATGAACCACTGCTGCGCAATCGACAGGATGTTGTTCGTCAACCAGTACAGCACGAGGCCCGCCGGGAAGAAGAAGAACATGAAGCCGAAGGCCAGCGGCATGAACCACATCAGCTTGGCCTGCATCGGGTCGGTGGGTGTCGGGTTGAGCCAGACCTGGAACAAGGACGACGCCGTCATCAGCACCGGCAAGATGAACCACGGGTCCTTGGCGGCCAGGTCGGTGATCCAGCCGACCCACGGCGCGTTGCGCATTTCCACACTGGACAGCAGCACCCAATACAGCGCGATGAAAAACGGCATCTGCACAAAGATCGGCAGGCAGCCGCCCAGCGGGTTGACCTTTTCTTCCTTGTAGATGCGCATCATGGCTTGCTGCATCTCTTGCGGCTTGTCCTTGTAGCGTTCTTTCAGTTCATTGACCTTGGGCGCCACGGCCTTCATCTTGCCCATGCTTCGGTAGGCGCTGGCGTTGAGCCAGTAGAAGGCGATCTTCAGCAGCACCACCAGCGCCACGATCGCCCAGCCCCAGTTGCCCAGGAATCCGTGCAATTCGGTCAGCAGCCAGAAGAGCGGCTTGCTCAGCACCGTGAGCCAACCGTAGTCCTTCACCAGTTCAAGGCCTGGCGCCAACTCGGCCAGCTTGTTTTCTTCCTGCGGGCCTACAAGCAGCGTGGACTCGTGGACCTTGGTTGCGCCCGGCGCGACCTCGCCCATCGGCATGACCATGGCGATGGTGTAGAGGTTGTCGGCCACTTTGGTGGTGCGGAATTCGCGCGCCCCGGCAGCCTGCACCAGCCAGGCCGACGCAAAGTAGTGCTGCACCATCGCCACCCAGCCGTTGTCGCCGGCTTTTTCGTGGCTGGTGTTGTTCTTGGCGATGTCCTTGAACTCGATCTTCTGGAACTTCTTGGCGTCGGTATAGACGGCCGGGCCGGTGAAGGTGAAGTAGAAGCTCGACTCGCCTTCGGGCGGGTTGCCGTCGCGCGCCAGTTGCAGATAGACCTGCGGCGTCAGTGCGACGCTGCCCTGGTTGATGACTTCGTGCTTCACGGTCATCGTGTAGTCACCGCGGCGCAGCGTGTAGGTCTTGGCCAGCTTGACGCCGTCCACGGTGGGCGACTCGAAGCGGACGCTGATGTCTTTGGCGCCGGGCGCCAGCGTGCGTTCACCCGGCATCGCCGTCATCTGCGTGTAGTGGTTGGGCAGCACGATGCCGGGCTGGCCGGTGATGAGCCCGGTTTGTGCCGCGTAAGAGCGCTTTGCACTCTGCTCCAGCAACACCACGTTGTGCGTGGGGTCCACCGCATCGCGGTAGGCCAGCAATTCCAGCCGCACGAGCGAGCCGCCCAGGCTGTCGAAGGTGGCCTTGACGCTGTCGGTGGTGAGAGTGATCTGCTCGCCCTTGCCCACTGCGCCGACGGCCGCAGCCGGCGACGCGCCCGGCAACGTGGCGGCTGCGGTGCCTGCGGCTGCTGGCACGGCGGCCGGCGATGGCACGGCGCCGGGTGGGAGCGCGCCGGCTGCGCCATTTGCGCCATTTGCGCCGGTCGCTGCGGGCGCACTGACCACTGGCCGGCCGCCGCCAAAGATCGACGGCTGCCCGGTGTGTTTGTTCCAGGCGTCCCACAGCAGGACGAGCGACATCGTGAAGACCACCCACAACAGGGTGCGGCGCATATCGGTCATGGCAGGTTCCGGATCGAAGGGTTGTCTTGGGGCGCGCCCGCCTGGCGCAAGCCCAGCCGCGTGAACAAGCCAGTGGCGGGATGGGTGAAATCTTGTGGCACGGGGTCACAGCCCCCGGCGCAGTAAGGGTGGCAGCGCAGCAGGCGCCCGGCGGTCAGCCAGGCGCCTCGGGCGGCGCCGTGCTGTCCGAGTGCCTGCAACGCATAGGCCGAGCAGCTGGGCTCAAAGCGGCAGGCGCTGCCCAGCCATGCCTTGAAGAAAAGCCGGTAGAGCTTGACGAGACCCACAAGGCCACGTCGTGGCAAGAACGGGATGGCGGCCCACATGGTGCTGAAGCCGGTGATCACGCGGCGCGGCTGAGCAGGCCGTCCAGTTCCAGCCGCGCCGCCTGCGCCAGCGCGGCCGACCGCGCCGAGATGAACTCGGTGGCAGCAAAACCCGCCCGCAGCCTCACCAGCCACATGCCGCCCGGCAACCGGTCGGCGTGGTGCACAAATGAAGCGCGAATCTGGCGTTTGAGCAGGTTGCGCGTCACCGCCCGACGCGCATGGCGCTTGGGCACGACACAACCGATCCAGAGCGAGGCGGGCACGTTATCCACAGGCGGCTGCGGCTGCGGTGCAGGGGCTGTGGACAAGTCCCCGTCTGCTGCGCTGTTCTTGCGCGGCGGCGCGGGCAAAGGCCCACCACTGACGTGGTGCAACGCGAAGTGAGTGCTCCGCATCTGCGAACGTGTGGACAGCAAACGCTCGAAATCGGCCTTGTGCACAAGGCGTTCGAGCATGGTGCAACGGGGCTGTGATGGCCCGGTGCCTGCGCTCAGACGCCCAGGCGCTTGCGGCCCTTGGCGCGGCGCGCGTTGAGCACGGCGCGGCCGCCGCGGGTCTTCATGCGCACGAGGAAGCCGTGCGTACGGGCGCGGCGGATCTTGGAAGGTTGGTAGGTGCGCTTCATGGCAGGCCTGTCAGCGTTGTGGCCGAGGTGGCCGGTCTAGGGATGGGTTGATTGCAAGCCGGTGCTGTTTGCCTGGCGCCTGGCCTTTTGAGGCCGAAGCGCTGGGGCTGGCCAAGGGTACTTGGACACTTTGCCGCTTTCACTTTGGCAACTTCGGGCACGCCACTTCGCATTTGTGTTGCGGCAGCGCCCTCGGCTTGAATCCGGGAAACCCACGATTACAGCAAAAATCGCCTTTGCGGTCAAACACTTGCACCACAGGGCGCAGCGTTCGACGGGGGTTGACGACGCTGCGGTTTGTGTGGATAACTGCGTTCCGCCGATTGCGAGGGACGCATGATTCGGTGGCTCCAACAAGAAGATGTCCACAATGAGCCTTGACTTGTGGCAGCGGGGGTGTGAGCGCCTGGCTGCCGAATTGCCCGAACAACAGTTCAACACCTGGATCCGTCCGCTCACGGTGAACCCGGCGCCAGCCGGGAGTGGTGACGACACCACGGTCACCCTGGTCGTGCGCGTTCCCAACCGCTTCAAGCTGGACTGGATCCGTGCGCAATACGTCGGCCGCATCGAAGCCGTGCTGACCGAATTGGCTGGCGCGCCAGTGCGTCTTGAACTGTCGGTGGCGCCCAGCAAGGTCGAAGCCCAGGCCATGCCGCTGCGCCGTGGCAGCACCACGTCCGCCGTGTCTGTGGCGCTGGACGCGCTGGGCATGCGCGGACAAGCCAGCGGTGGTGGCCTTGGCGCCACAACCGGTGCAGGCGGTGCAGGCGAAGCGGGCGACAGCCCTCCCACATCTGCGCTGCGTGCGGGTGCTCCGGCCGCGTCTTTGCACCGCCTCAACACGGCCCTGACCTTCGACACCCTGGTGGCAGGACGCGCCAACCAGATGGCACGCACCGCCGCGCTGCACGTCGCTGGCGCGCCTGGCGCCATGTACAACCCGCTCTTCATCTACGGTGGGGTGGGCCTGGGCAAGACGCACCTCGTGCACGCCGTCGGCAATGCGCTGCTGAAGGACCGGCCCGATGCGCGGGTGCTGTACCTGCACGCCGAACAGTTCATCTCCGACGTCGTCAAGAACTACCAGCGCAAGACCTTCGACGAACTGAAGGCCAAGTACCACAGCCTGGACCTGCTGCTGATCGACGACGTGCAGTTCTTCGCCGGCAAGGACCGCACCCAGGAAGAGTTCTTCAACGCCTTTGAAGCCCTGCTGACCAAGCGCGCCCACATCATCATGACCAGCGACACCTACCCCAAGGGGCTGGTGGACATCGACGAACGCCTCACCAGCCGCTTTGATGCCGGCCTGACCGTCGCCATTGAACCGCCCGAGCTGGAGATGCGCGTCGCCATCCTGATGCGCAAGGCCACCGCCGAAGGCAGCGAGATGCCCGAGGACGTGGCCTTCTTCATCGCCAAGAACGTGCGCGCCAACGTGCGTGAACTCGAAGGCGCCTTGCGCAAGGTGCTGGCCTACAGCCGCTTTTCGCACAAGGACATCAACATCGGCTTGGCCCGCGACGCGCTCAAAGACCTGCTGAGCATTCAGAACCGCCAGATCGGCGTCGAAAACATCCAGAAAACCGTGGCCGACTTCTACAAGATCAAGGTCGCCGACATGTACAGCAAGAAACGCCCGGCCAGCATCGCCCGGCCGCGCCAGATTGCCATGTACCTGGCCAAGGACATGACCAAGAAGAGCCTGCCCGAGATTGGCGAACTCTTCGGTGGCCGCGACCACACCACCGTGCTGCACGCGGTGCGCAAGATCGGCGCTGAACGCACCACCAACCCCGAACTCAACCAACAGCTGCACGTGCTGGAACAAACCCTCAAGGGTTGACACTGGGACGAGCAGACAGACTGCGCCGGCAAACCCTGTGGAAAGAACCGGCACAACTCTCCCCTTGTCCACAGGCCTGCCGCAAAGCCCAGTTTTGTCCCCATTGGCAGTGCAGCAGCAGCAGCCCCCGGCGCACAGGGTTGGCCGCCTCCTAAAGCCTTGATGGAAAAGGCGAAAATAGCGTTGTCCCCAGTTTTGGTGCTGCTCTACTAGCTACGACTACATCTATAAAGAGGAAGTCTCATGATTGTTCTGAAAGCTGCTCAGGCCAACCTGCTCGAAGCCCTGCAGTCGGTGGCAGGCATCGTCGAGCGTCGGCACACGCTGCCGATCCTGGCCAACGTGCTGATGCGCAAGAACGGCAGCATGGTGGAATTCACCACCAGTGACCTCGAAATCCAGGTCCGCACCCAGGCCGAGCTGGGCGGTGACGCAGGGCAGCTCAGCACCACGGTGGGTGCGCGCAAGCTCATCGACATCCTGAAGAGCCTGCCGGCCGACCAGGTGGTCACGCTCAGCAGTGCTGCCAACAAGCTCACCTTGCAAGGGGGCAAGAGCCGTTTCACGCTGCAGACGCTGCCCGCCGACGACTTCCCGCTGGTCAATGAAAGTGTGGACTTCGGGCCCACCTTCGCGGTGCCGCAGAAGACCCTGCGCGAGCTGATCAACCAGGTGCACTTTGCGATGGCGGTGCACGACATCCGCTACTACCTCAACGGCATCCTCTTCATCGCCGAAGGCAAAATGCTGACCTTGGTGGCCACCGATGGCCACCGCCTGGGTCTGGCGCAGGCGCAGCTGGAAAACGACGTGCCCAGCAAGCAGGAAGTCATCCTGCCGCGCAAGACCGTGCTGGAACTGCAGCGCCTGCTGAAAGACGAAGACACTGCCATCGAAATGCGCTTTGCCAACAACCAAGCCAAGTTCACTTTCAGCGGCATGGAATTTGTCACCAAGCTCGTCGAAGGCAAGTTCCCCGACTACAACCGCGTCATCCCGAAGAACCACAAAAACGCCGTCACGCTGGGCCGTGCACCGCTGCTGGCCAGCCTGCAACGTGCGGCCATCCTGACGAGTGAAAAATTCAAAGGCGTGCGCGTCAACATCGAACCGGGCCTCCTGCGCATCGCGTCCAGCAATGCCGAACAGGAAGAGGCCAAGGAAGAGCTGGAGATCGACTACAACGGCGACGCCATCGAAATCGGCTTCAACGTCACCTACCTCATCGACGTGCTGGCCAACAGCCCGCACGAGATGGTCAAGCTGGAGTTGCAGGACAGCGCCGCCAGCGCGCTCTTCAGCGTGCCCGAACAACCCGGCTTCAAGTACGTGGTGATGCCGATGCGCATCTAGCGAGAAGCCCCACCACGCACCAAGACACAGCGGGCCGCGGCCCGCTTCAGCGTTTCTAAAGGGGCCGCCAAGCCGAAAAGCTGGCTCGCCCGCAGTTGAAAAGAGCACGAGATGAGTGACCCGAAGAAGCCCGCCGATCCCACCAGTACAAAGCCCGCTGACGACGGCGTCGTGCAACGCGCGGTGCCCACTGCCGAAGGCCAAGCTGCAAGCACCGGCAGTGAAGCCAGCACCGCATATGGCGAAGGCGACATCCAGATCCTGGAAGGCCTGGAAGCCGTGCGCAAGCGGCCGGGCATGTACATCGGCGACACGTCCGACGGCACGGGCCTCCACCACCTGGTCTTTGAAGTGGTGGACAACTCCATCGACGAAGCTCTGGCGGGCCATTGCGACAACATCGTCGTCACCATCCACAGCGACAACAGCATCAGCGTCACCGACAACGGCCGCGGCATTCCCACCGGCGTGAAGATGGACGACAAGCACGAGCCCAAGCGCTCGGCTTCGGAAATTGCGCTGACCGAGCTGCATGCCGGTGGCAAGTTCAACCAGAACAGCTACAAGGTCAGCGGTGGCCTGCACGGCGTGGGCGTGAGCTGCGTCAATGCACTGAGCGTGTGGCTGCGTCTTGTCGTGCGGCGCGAGGGCAAGGTGCACCAGCTCGAATTCAAGCGGGGCGTCACACAGGATCGCCTGACCGAGATGCGTGACGGGGGTTTTGGGCTTGTGGAGACCAGCCCGATGAAGGTCACTGGCGACACCGAACTGCGCGGTACCGAAGTGCACTTCCTGCCCGACGACACCATCTTCACCAACATCGACTTCCACTATGACGTGCTGGCCAAGCGCCTGCGCGAACTGAGCTTCCTGAACAACGGCGTCAAGATCAAACTGATCGATGAACGCAACGGCAAGGAAGACAACTTCGCCTTCGCCGGCGGCGTGAAGGGTTTCGTCAGCTTCATCAACACCGGCAAGAAGGTGCTGCACCCCAACATCTTCCACGCCATGGGCGACAAGATGAGCGACCAGCAAACCAACATCGGCGTCGAAGTGGCCATGCAGTGGAACGACGCCTACGCCGAGAACGTGCTCTGCTTCACCAACAACATCCCGCAGCGTGACGGCGGCACGCACCTGACCGGTCTGCGCGCCGCGATGACACGCGTCATCAACAACTACATCGCCGAGAACAAGATCGCCGAAAAGGCCAAGGTCGAGATTGCCGGTGACGACATGCGCGAAGGCTTGGCCTGCGTCGTCAGCGTCAAGGTGCCCGAACCCAAATTCAGCAGCCAGACCAAGGACAAGCTCGTCAGCAGCGAAGTTCGCGGCCCGGTGGAAGACATCGTCGGCAAACTACTGACCGACTGGCTGCTGGAGAACCCGGTGGACGCCAAGATCATCTGCGGCAAGATCGTTGACGCGGCAAGGGCCCGCGAAGCGGCCCGCAGGGCGCGCGAGATGACACGTCGCAAAGGCGTGCTCGACGGCCTGGGCCTGCCCGGAAAACTGGCCGACTGCCAGGAAAAAGACCCCTCGCAATGCGAGATCTACATCGTCGAGGGTGACAGCGCCGGCGGCAGTGCCAAGCAGGGACGCGACCGCAAGTTCCAGGCGATCCTGCCGCTGCGCGGCAAGATCCTGAACGTGGAACGCGCACGTTATGAAAGGCTGCTGTCCAGCGACAGCATCGTCACCCTCATTACCGCGTTAGGCACCGGCATTGGCGCCGAAGATTTCAACGCCGACAAGCTGCGTTACCACCGCATCATCATCATGACCGACGCCGATGTGGACGGCGCCCACATCCGCACCCTGCTGCTGACCTTCTTTTACCGCCAGATGCCGGTGCTGGTGGAGCGTGGCCACATCTACATTGCGCAGCCGCCGCTGTACAAGGTCAAGCTTGGCAAACACGAGGAATACCTGAAAGACGGCCACGCGCTGGACGCTTTCTTGCTGAACGTCGCACTGGATGGCGCAGCCATCCATCCAGATGGCGTAGGCGCTAGCGTGCTGCCCGACGGCAGCGCCGCAGGTGCGCGCCCGGCGCTGGAAGGCAGCGCACTGGAAACGTTGGCCCGCAGCTACCTGGTGGCCAATGCCGTGACCGAGCGCTTGAGCAACTGGATGGACGTCGACGCCGTGCGCTCCATTGCCAGCGGCCTGACGCTGGACCTGGACAGCGCCGACAAAGCAGAAGCCAGCGCCGTCGCTTTGCAGGCTGCGCTGAAGGATGCCATCGTCGAAGCGCAGTTCGACGCCCGCACCGACAAGCACCTGCTGCGCATCAGTCGCCGTCACCACGGCAACGTCAAGAGCAGCGTCATCACCCAGGACTTTGTGCACGGCGCCGACTACGCGGCGCTGGCACACGCCGGCACCTCATTCCTGGGCCTCCTGGGCGCGAAGGCGGTCGTGCGCCGGGGTGAAGGCGAAAAGATGAAAGAACACAAAGCCGCCGACTTCCGCGCCGCCATGGCCTGGCTGATGACACAGGCCGAAAGCGCCGTCGGCCGCCAGCGCTACAAGGGCCTGGGCGAAATGAACCCGGCGCAGCTGTGGGAAACGACGATGGACCCCACCGTGCGGCGCTTGCTGAAGGTGCAGATCGACGATGCGATCGAGGCCGACAAGGTGTTCACGATGCTGATGGGCGACGAGGTGGAGCCAAGGCGGGAGTTCATTGAAAGCAACGCGCTCAGGGCGGCGAATATTGACGTGTAGTTTTTACCAACCCGTAGGGCGCCGAAGTAAGTGCGACTCGCGCCACAGTTCTGCGACTAGCGGTCGCTAGTTGCTGCGACTGGCCAATACGGCGGCGGACCTGCTGCCGGCACGACCGAATGCGCTCAGCGATGAGGCAGTGAAAGGGTGCCGTAGCCGTGCGGAGTCCAAGCAAGTGGCTTCTGGTCAACCGGATTGAATGACAGCTAACTGGCGCAGAGCAGAACGCCGTTCGCCAGTTGCATGCGGCAGCCATCGTTTAGGTTTGTTCGACATCTGCCCGCGCGACGCCACGACGCTGCGCATCGCACCGGTGTGAGGGCAGGTGTTGGACAAACCTTGGGGGAGGAAACCGCGGGCCACGCCGCAGTGTTTCGAGGAGGCTACGGCGCTATGGCGGTAGTGTGCGACGCGTCGAGGCTGGTGGCCGTTGTGCGGCTGTTGCGCTGGTCGGTCGAACCTTGGCCGAGCGAGGCAGCAGGGCCGACACGTCGCGATGCTGATGGCCTCATGCGGCTTGCAACGGTCCTGCGGCATCGAGCAGCCAAGGCTGTCCCCGCGGGCGGCCTGGAACGGAGCATCAGCCCGGCGTTGCGACATCGAAGACCGAGTTCGGTCATGGGGCGGACGGGTGTTGAGGTGGCGCGCGAATCAACTGCCCGCGCACGAAGGTCAGCACGATGATCATCGCGGCGCCGCAGTGGGCGCATACGAAGCACGGCTTGTCGCCACCGTGGCCGTTGTCGGCGCCCTCGGTCGCCATGGGCGGCGTGCTTGGCTGGCCCAGCAGCGTCCGGGCTAACGCCAGGCTGGCCTTGCGGCTACCGTTGGCCAGGAGTCCATAGTGGCGGATGCGGTGCAAGCCGCCGGGCAGCACGTGCAGCAAGAAACGGCGCATGAACTCATCGGCGCCAAGCGTCATCGTCTTGTGCCGCGTCTTGCCGCTTGCACCCACTGTGGCACCGTCCTTGACCCGGTAGTCCTTCCAGCGGAAGGTGACGCCGCGCTCGTCCATGGCGAGCAGTCGGCTGTTGGAGATGGCAACGCGGTGCGTGTAGCGCGACAGGTACGCCAGCACCGCCTGCGGTCCGGCGAACGGACGCTTGGCGTAAACCACCCACTCGCACTTGCGCAGTGGTGCCAGCCATGCCTTGAACGCCTTGGCTTCGGCCAGCGCCGCGTGCTCGCCGAAGAAATGCAGCTTGCCGCTCTCATGCACCCGCAGCAGTTCCTCGAGGAAGCGCCGGCGGAACAACCGGGACAGCACGCGCACCGACAGGAAGAACCCCGGCCTGCAAGCCACCCAGTTCTTGCCGTCGGCGGACAGCCCGCCGCCGGGCACGTTGCCGTGCACATGCGGGTGATGCGTCAGCGCCGAGCCCCAGGTGTGCAGTACCAGCGTGGCACCGATGCGTGCGCCGAGATGCTTCGGATCGGCGGCGATGGTCAGCAGCACCTCGGCAGCTACGTCGAACAGCAGCCCATAGACCACGGCCTTGTTCTGGTACGCGATGTCGGCGATGGGCGCCGGCAGCGTAAACACCACGTGGTAATACTCGACCGGCAGCAGATCGGCCTGCCGCGCATCCAGCCAGCGCTTGGCTGCGCTGCTCTGGCACTTCGGGCAGTGCCGGTTGCGGCACGAGTTGTAGGCGATCTGATCCGTGCCGCAGCCCTCGCAGCGCAGCACATGTCCACCGAGGGATGCCGTACGGCATTGCTCGATGGCCGACATCACCTTGAGTTGGCCCAGGCTGAGGTGGCCGCGCTGGGCGGCACGCCAAGCCGGGCCGTGCTCGCGGAAGATGTCGGCGACCTCCAAGGCAGGCCTGCCCATGAGGTTGGCCTACGACGGTGGCAAGTTCTCCAGCGGGCTGATCACCTCGCGCAGCAAGTCGGTGGCGACGTGGGCATAGATGGTCGTCGTCTCCAACTGCTTGTGCCCGAGCAAGACCTGGATGATGCGGATGTCGACCTTCTGTTCCAGCAAATGGGTGGCGAAGGAATGTCGCAGCGTGTGCATCGACACGCGCTTATCGATCCCAGCGGCGTCGGCAGCGGCGTGGATGGCGCGGTTGAGTTGGCGCGTGCTCAACGGGTCCACGGGATCCATGCCCGGGAACAGCCAGCCGTTGCGCAGGATCTTGCCCTGGGCATGGCCCACACGCCACCACGCACGCAGCCGCTCCAGCAGGATCGGCGGCAGCAAGGCGTAGCGGTCCTTGCGGCCCTTGCCTTGCTCCACGCGCAGCGTCATGCGCTGACTGTCGACGTCGCCCACCTTCAGCGAGATCACCTCGCTGGCGCGAAGTCCGGTGCCATAGGCGACCGACAGCGCCGTATGGTGCTTGAGGTTGCCGACCGCGGCGATCAAGCGCGAGACCTCCTGACGGCTGAGCACGACTGGCAGCTTCAGCGGGACGCGTACCGGTTGCATCTTGGCCATCAACTCGCCACGAGCCAGCGTGACGTCGAAGAAGAACTTCAAGCCGGATATCGTCGCGTTCAGCGTGATCGGCGACGTGCCCTGCTCGACCATGTGCAGCTGAAAGCGACGCAAGTCCTCAGCGCTCGCGGCGTCGGGCGAGGCCTTGAGGAAAACAGCGAGATTGCGAACGGCACGAAGATAGCTGGACTGCGTCTTGGGTTCGAACTTGCGCATGCGCATGTCCTCGAGCATGCGTTGGCGCAGCGGCGAGACGGTGTGAGTCGAGAAGTCCATGATCCTGCTCCTGATGACGAACGAGGCGGATTGCCTCGCTCACCACAATCGCAGAACCACCGCCAAGACGAACCGCCAACACCCTG
>Ga0335397_10001267_pt1 | contig 34343 bp, 29 predicted proteins | sample MAT04_FD_205740 | JGI IMG/M metagenome (GOLD analysis project Ga0335397, IMG submission 205740) | Freshwater microbial communities from Lake Fryxell liftoff mats and glacier meltwater in Antarctica - MAT-04 (spades assembly) (version 2) ... | reverse complement strand
TCAAGGCCGGTTCTTGCATAACTGCATAACTTTTAATCAAGTTTAAAAGCTTAAGGTTTAATAGGTTGATTAAAAGTTATGCAGTTATGCAAGAACCGTCCCCCAATCGCTCAATCGCAAATTTGGCGAAAAAAAGACTTAGAATCATGTGATTTTTAAACGAGAAAAATAGTACAAAATTAACACCCTAGGTATGGGCTACAAAGAGAGAGGTCCTCTGTACCTTAGCAAAAGAAGTATAAGACAGCTTAGATTGTACGGTAATCCAAATGTTCGTGTTGTAGTTTTAAAATCCAAAAAACTCCCAATAAAAAAAAGCTCAAACCAGAATTTACATTTACCCTCAAAAAAAACTTGTGCTTATTTCTTCAATCAGCTATGCTTCTGCCTTCTAATGGGGTATTAGCTCAATTGGTTAGAGCGCCACGTCGACATCGTGGAGGTCAGCTGTTCGAGTCAGCTATACCCCATTTTTTATACTTACAACAATTTTCATGAAATCATTTCCATCAAATCAAATTCCGGTCCAACAGATTCAAAGGGTAGCTGCTGAAGTTTTAGCTTCTGCTATTTTGGAAATTTTTCCGGATGCCGTTCTTGTTTCGGGTAATGCAACAGACCTTGATTTTTACTACGATTTTCAATTCAAGCAGCCTTTATCAGAAGAAAATCTTTTCTTGGTAGAAGAGCGTATGAGGGGAATCATCAAAGAAAACAAGCCGGTTGAAATGCTCGAAATGATGCGCCAAAATGCGATTGGATTATTTCGTCATCAAAATCAGCCCTATAAAATTGATGAGTTGGAACTTATTTCTGATAACATCGTTCAAATATGGAAGATGGGTGATTTTTATGATGTGTGCAAACCACCTTACGGCCCTTCATCCGATATAGCGCAAGATTTTAAGCTTCAGAAGGTCGAGAGAAAAACGATTGCTATTCCTTTCTTTAAAGCGGGCACGAAACAGTATAAAAAATCACAAGTCATCAGAATACGAGGTACTGCTTGGTCAAATAAGGCTGATTTAAAAGATTATTTGAAAAAAACGGAAAAAGGCAAAAGAAAAGATCACAAGGTTCTTGGACTTGATATGGGTCTTTATATTTTTGAAGATGAAGTTTTCCCGAATGAGCCTTGCTGGCTGCCAAAAGGGATGGAGATCAGAGAATCTCTATTAAATTTTTTAAAGACCCAAGATAAACTCTTAGGATTCGCCCAAGTTTTGACGCCAAATTTGGTTAAACCTTCGTTTTTAACCAAAACGAATCCTCATAAATCAGACGAAAACGATTGCGTACCGCTCATTGAAATTGAAAGCGACGATTACCAATTTATTTCAGAAAAAACTGGCGTACATGCCTTGCTTTTTAACAAAAGTCGCCACCAAGAAAAAGATTTACCCGTACGCTACACCGAAAATCACAACTGTTTTTTTGAAGGGTCAGAGGCTGAACTCAATGGACTTTTCCAGACAAGAATTTACCTCACCGATCAAGCACATATTTTTTGTACAGAAACCCAAGCCGTAGAGGAACTTATTTCAGCTTTGCGTTTAATTGATCAAATAGTTAGAATTTCGGGATTGAGATTTGAGTATGTGCTAAAAAATAAAAAAGATAAAACGCATTTGTCCAAAGGGTATAAATGGTTGGAAAATGCGTTAAATGCTGTCGGTTTTCAATTTATCGTTGACAAAGAGAACGACAACATTTATGCTACTCATGGAAAAGGCTTAATCCATCAAGGTCCAAGAATTGAAGTGGTGTTGATCGATGAATTTCGCCGAAGATGGTTGATTTCTTCCCTCGGGGTAGATTCGGCTACTTCAAGTTATTTAGGGCTAAATTACCTGAACAAAGATGGTCAAAAAGAACCACCGGTGATCATCTTTAGATCGGTATTTAACTCGTTAGAGCGTTTTATTGCCTTACTTGTCGAAAGAAAAACAAGTGAGCCAAAACTTAGTGAGCAAACAGAATTACTTCCTTTATGGTTTAATTAAGCTAAAGAAGTTGAAGTAATTTTAAGCGATTAGAATGAAAAAAAACCTTTGCATACTGATTGCAGAGGGTAAAGAAGAAAAAAATGGCACTGTGAAAGTGACTCTTGAACAAAAAGAGTTAACTGATCAGGGAGTGATTCCTTATTCTTTATCAAGAAATTGAAAAAAGAAAAAAGAAAATCAAGCCTGCCATTTCAAATGAGGAGATAGGAAGTCGGTTGAGAGTTAACAGAGAAATACGCGCTCCAAAAGTTCGCGTTATAAGCCAGACCGGAGAACAAATTGGCGTCCTAGCGCTTTACGAAGCATTAGCTATGGCCGAACAAGATGGACTTGACCTTGTTGAAATCTCACCGGGTGCAAGCCCGCCTGTTTGTAAGATCATCAATTACGGAAAATTCCGTTATGATCAAACCAAACGGGAAAAAGAAAGTAAAAAGGCGCAGCATCAGGTTAAAATTAAAGAAGTCAAGCTTAAACCGAATATTGACGACAATGACTTTCAAACTAAAATGCGCCATGCACGAGACTTTGTTACTAAAGGTAATAAAGTTAAAGTGTCATGCGTTTTTCGCGGAAGAGAGATGGCTCATCCAGAAATTGGTCAACGTTTAGTTGATAAATTCTGTGAAGACCTCGCCGATATTGCAACGGTTGAAGCTCCGGCGAAAATGTTTGGAAGAATGTTAACTGCTGTTTTGGCACCTGGAATGAAAAAGAAAAAAGAGGAACCAAGACAGGGACAAGACCCGTCACATTCAGAAATGAACAAAAACGGATAAATGAGAGATAATTGACTAAAACTTCTTGTAGAATGATTTTAAAATCGTTTTAATTAAAGAGAGTTTAAATAAGAGTGATTATCGAGGGGAAGTTACAAGTGGTTAAGGTAAAATTAAAAACGAAGAAGGCTGTAGTAGCCAGATTTAAGTTGACGGCATCAGGGCAGCTAAAAAGAAGCAAACCTGGTAAACGTCATATTTTAACAAAAAAAACATCAAAGCGTAAACGTCATCTGTCAAAACCTGCTTTAGTTAGTGAGTGTCAGTTAAAGATGTACAAACGTGTTATGGGTGTTTAAAAAAATATACAATGTGGAGATGACAAATGGTTAGAGCAACTAACAGCGTCGCTTCACATCGACGCAGAAAAAGATTATTTAAGCGAGCTAAAGGCTTCGTTGGAGATCGTAAAAATCACGTTCGTTTAACACAAGACTGTGTTCTGCGTGCGTTAGCTTACAATTATCGCCACCGTAAGCTAAAGAAACGTGAGTTCCGAAGACTTTGGATCACACGTATCGGAGCTGCCGCTAAGATCAATGGAATTTCTTATAGCAAATTCATTAATGGATTGAGTAAAGCGCGATGTGAACTAAATAGAAAAATGTTAGCCGATATGGCTATCCGCGACCCATTCAGCTTTACAGCTGTTGTGAGTCGTGCAAAAGAAGCTCTTGTTTAAACAATAGTTTCAAAAAACAGAGCTCAAAATATTTATATTTCGAGTCTCTGTTTTTTTTTATTAAAATTTTTGTGAAGTGGTGAATATGGAAAATTCGATTGAAGCTTTACGAGCTGAATTTATAAATGAAATCAAAGCAGTCGATTCCTTAAATGACCTTGAACAGTTAAAAGTCAAATATCTCGGTAAGAAAGGACCGATTCAAAATCTGATGAAGGAACTAAAAGATGTTCCACAAGAAAAACGCCCCGAATGTGGCAAATTCATCAACGACCTTAAAGTCTATCTTTCAAGCCAAATTGAAACCTTGGAAATCAGCTTAACTGAGTCAGAAGAAAAGAAACAGCTTGAAAATGAAAAAATCGACATCTCTTTACCCGGCAAAAAGCGTTTTGTCGCAAGAAAGCACCTCATATCACAAGTCTTAGATGATCTCTTAAATATTTTTAAAGAGATGGGCTTTTCTGTCCAGTATGGGCCCGATATGGACACTGACTACTACAATTTTGAAGCGCTTAATTTTTCTTCCGATCATCCAGCGCGCGATATGCAAGATACTTTTTACATATCCTCCAATATGTTGTTAAGAACGCATACAAGTAATATTCAAGCACGCATCATGGAGACTGAAAAGCCTCCTATTCGTATCGTGGCGCCAGGGCGTGCTTATAGAAACGAAACAATTACCACACGATCCCATGTCTTTTTCCATCAAATCGAAGGTTTTTTTGTCGACAAACAAGTAACTTTTGCCGATTTAAGAGCCACCATGGATGAATTTTTAGCTAAATTTTTTGGCCCGGATGTAGAAACAAGATTTCGCCCAAGTTACTTTCCTTTTGTGGAACCGGGGCTTGAGCTTGATATCGGTTGCATCAGTTGTAAGCGTGCAGGCTGTCAGCTATGCAAACAAACCGGTTGGCTAGAAATTCTTGGTGCAGGGATGATTCATCCTGAAGTTTTAAAAAATGGCGACATCGACCCTGAAATTTACTCAGGCTATGCCTTTGGAATGGGAATTGAACGTATTGTTATGCTAAAATATGGAATTAAAGACATACGTCTTTTTACTGAAAATGATCTTAGATTCTTACAGCAGTTTTAATGACAAAAATAGAAGATCCAAAATGGGTTGTTACCGATCAAGAGTCGGAACAAAAACTCGTCACATTCCTTAAAAGTAAAATGGATGAATATTCTTTAAAACAGCTTAAGCGCTGTCTAGAAGAAAATTTATGCACTATTAATGGAATCACAGAACGTTTTGCTAAAGCTTTGGTTTTTAAAGGGGACATTGTCACTTTCAAACCAATTAAACTTGAGCCAAAAAAAGATCATCAAATATTTGAAAAAAGTCGCATCCTATTTGAAGATCAGCATTTATTTATTTATAATAAGCCGGCCGGTATTACAAGTGAAGGCTTTAAAACGGGTCTTTTTTTGATTCATCGCCTCGACATAGGTACAACCGGCGTTTTGATGTTTGCCAAAACAGAATTCATATTAAACGATATGATTGCACTTTTTAAAAAGTATTTAATTAAAAAGGTTTATCTAGCTATTGTAGAGGGTTCACCAAAAGTACTATCAGGCGTTGTCGATAACTATCTTGGAAAAAAATTAAGCTATGAAGGTCAGACGATTTGGGGCTCTGTTCCAAAAGAAAAAGGAGTACGCGCCGTCACGGAATGGAAAGTTGAAAAATTAGGCAAATCAATAAGTTTAATCAGATGCTATCCAAAAACAGGAAGAACACATCAAATCCGCGTGCATTTAAACGAGATGAATCTTCCCATTTTAGGGGATTACCACTACTGCCGTACATTTAAAAGCTCTTTCCAAGCCAAACGCTGCTTACTTCACGCCTTTAAGGTTAGATTTCCTCATCCAAAATCAGGAGCCATGATGGAAATAGAAGCTCCCATACCGGAAGATTTTGCTTTGGCCTTAAAAGAAATTTTATGAAAATTCTGATTGTTAAAACATCTTCGCTTGGCGATATCATTCACGCCTATCCTGTTTTAAGTTATTTAAAAAAGCATTTTCCTGAATCCACCATTGATTTTGTCGTGGAAAAACCTTTTGCAGAATTGGTTTCAAACCATCCCTTCGTTGATAAAGTGATTGAGGTAGATACCAAACAATGGCGAAAAAAAATTTCTTGCCTTTTTACAGGAGTTAGCAACTTTAGAAAAGCACTTCGAAGTCAAACCTACGATGTTTGTTTTGATTTGCAATGCAATTTAAAATCAGGCTTGATTGTGAGTCAGGTTAAGGCCAAGCATAAAGTTGGATTTGGGTTTAAAAGGGCAATAGAGTGGCCTAATTGCTTATTTAATCGCATCCGTTTTAATCCTCCAAAGGTATGCAATGTCCGCGAAGAAAATCTATTTCTTGTTAAAGAGTATTTTAAAATTGAATCCACTAATTTCGAAAATGCCAATCTCCAAATTAGCGAGCATGATAAAGAGCATATCAACGATCTCTTATTATCAATTTCGAATCCAACAAAAATCATGGTCTGCCCTGGATCGATTTGGCAAAATAAGCAAATTAACAAAGAGACGATGATCGAATTTTTAAAAAAAGTAGAAACGCACAAAAATTGTAGCTTTCTTTTTATTTGGGGCTCTTTAAAAGAAAAAGAATATGCAGAAGAATTACAAGCAAACTTTACTGCTAACAGCATTGTTGTGGAGCGTTTAAGCTTATCTGCCTTACAAAACTTAATGAGCCATATGCAACTTGTAATTGCAATGGATTCATTGCCCCTGCACCTTGCAGGTACGACTAACACTAAAACATTTAGCTTTTTTGGTCCATCATCCTCAGCAAAATTTATGCCGATGGGTGAGCAGCACCATGCCTTTCAAGGCTCCTGCCCATATGGCAAAGTCATTCAAAGACGTTGCCCCATCATCCGCACCTGCAAGACGGGCGCCTGTTTGCGTGGCATTTCAAGCGACACTCTCTTCGATGCATTCTTGAGGCGATAACGTTTAATTTTAACAAGACAGGAGCAATGTGGCACCACTCCGTGGTGCATTAAATACAACATATTACCGGTGGTTTCACCACCGGCTACCTATGTAGCATCACTCCGTGATGAAAATAAGCTTTAAGATATTGTATCAACCGCGGAGCGGTTTAACATAGGTAGCCGGTGGTGAAACCACCGGTAATATAAAACAATATTGCACCACAGAGTGGTGCTACAACATTTGATTATTGACCTATAAGTTGTACATTATTTTTGAAGAAATCATCGATTTTTTTGATCGCCGCTTCTTCGCTTAAATCAGGTTTTAAGCGAATGGTGTATTGAACACCTGCAGCATCAAAAGTGCCTGAAAAGTATTTTGCACCAATGATCTCTTGTTTTTGCTGATTTCTGTAGCGCATTAAAAAATAGGCTTCTTCAATATTTTTATCCTTTGAAGATATATCAGCAATCAATTTAATACCTTTAGCAGCAGACATCATTTGTATCTTGACCATAGCCGCAAATGTTTTTGCTGAAATCTTTTGGCCAATAAATTTATTCACCGTAATGATTTCGCTCCAGTTGTTTTCATTGTCATTTTGAGGAATGTATTCGACCATGACTTGTTCACGTTTACTAAACGCATCTAAAGCCTGTAACGGTTTATAACCTTTTGGAACAGTAACCTTCAAGTTTATCGGCTGCTTTGTCACATCAATCGGTAAAAGAAAAGTCGGCTGAAAACCCTCAATTTCTTTTTCGGTTAATTCAGCACCAAAAATCGGTGTAATTGCGAAAATTGCAAAAATTAAATATAAAATTGGCATCTATAACTTCCTTATTTTTTTGTAGTTAATAAATTAAAATCGACATATTCTTCGGCCAAACGTATCGCACGTTCGATCTTTACGGTGTCGCCGGTGCGCGTTTTTGCAATAAATGAGGTGATCATCTTCATCGCATCATAACTGCAGATAGGGGCGTAGAGCGTTGGAATGTCATGCTCTTTGATTGTTTCCACAATTTTTTGACTTGGGCTCTGGCGACCGGTAAGAATAATTCCACCTTCCAAGTCCACTCCATCCTTTTTTCTCACTTCAGAATGTTTTTCAAGCGTTTTAAGAATGATGTCTTCACGGCTTGCGGGTGTTATAATCAACTCATTTGGTAAGATTTCTTCCATGTAGGATTCAAGCGATCCTGCAACTAATCTTGGATGTTGAAAATGTCGGTAGCGATGTTTTTTTCCTGAAATAAGCTCTGCATTAAATAGTGTTTCAAAGTCTTCAATCGCAGGTGTATTTAAAAGATCATTAAAGGGGACAATACCAAGCAGGGGAATGTTCCATTTTTCTAATACTTTCGGGAAATATTCTTCAATCATGGCGCGTTTATTATCGTGCACACGATTTAAAATAACACCCCTAATATTGGCGCCATGTTCGCGGCAAAGAGCAATATTTAAGGAAAGCTCATCAAAGGTTGATCCCAATCCTCCGGAGGCAATGATCACCATATCAACCCCAAGCATTGCCGCAATTTTTGCATTGTTGAGCCCTAAAATGGAACCGACTCCCACGTGTCCTGTTCCTTCAACAACAGTAAAGGCATTTTCCTGATAGATTTTTTTAAAGGATGTTTCAATGTTTTCTATAAGTTTGCTTGCATCGACTTTATGATCTATAAAATCACGCGTAAATCCTGCAGGAACGATGACGGGGCTCATGTCCTTCCAATCGCTTTTAAGCTTAAAATGCTCTTTAAAAAGCACAACATCTTTATCTACAATGATTTCATCATTGATTCGCACATGTTGCTGGCCCATCGGCTTAATGAATCCGACTGAAGGATATCGTTTTTTAAGAGCAGCTATAATACCAAGAGAAAGAGTTGATTTTCCAACATTTTGTCCGGTTGCTGCAATAAAGATGGCATTTTTATTGTTCATTAAATTTCTCTTCATTTCTTATGTTTTTATAACTATAGTATATACAAAACCATACACTATTTTCTATTTTTTGAGGTAAAAAATAATAGTCCTCTTTCGAAATTTGCTTTGCTTTAAAAAATTAGAATTTTTTGAGCTTGTTTTTTGATGAATTTTGAGAGAATATTAGCTATATGGTCGAAAAATTTAGCGAAAAACAAGCCAAAAAAGGCAATTTTAAATGCCAAATGGAATTACGAAATAGGTCTAGAATGAAAGAATTTGATGAATTGGTCGTCGTTGTCGATCATTTACTTTCCGAAAACGGCTGCCCCTGGGATAGAAAACAAACCATGAAGACGATTCGGTCCGATGTTTTAGAAGAAGTTTGCGAACTCATCGAAGCCATCGATCTTGAAGATAATAATCATATTGAAGAAGAACTTGGCGATTTATTTTTTAATGTCGTTTTCTTGTCTCGGCTAGCTGAAAAAGAAAACCGTACAAAAATGGAAATTGCTTTAACCGGTATCAAGGAAAAACTTGTCCGTCGCCATCCGCATGTATTTGGTAATGAAAGCATTGAAGGTTCTGAACAACTTAAGACCCGGTGGGACCAGATCAAGCTTACCGAAAAGGGAAAAGAGCATCGAACAAGCGTTTTGGATGGAATCCCGAAAGGAATGCCTGCTCTTTGCCGAGCACAAAAAGTAACAAAAAAAATGCAATCAGCAAAATTTGAGGATCTACCCAGAATTTCAACCGAACTTAAATTTAACAGTGAAGAAGAGCTTGGTTCTTACCTTGCCTCAATCGTCATTTTAGCAAAAGATCAAGGTCTTGATGCAGAACATGCTTTAAAAAATTATCTAATTGGACTTGAAACGAAGTTTCGTCTTTTTGAAAAATCAGATTTATGATACGATCCTTAATTCACCGGGGACCTTGTGGAATAGATCAATCCGAACCAGGTCAGAGCAGGAATGCAGCAGCCTTAAGGACCTTGCTTTATGCCTCGAGACAATCTCCGGTGTTCCTTTTTCTTCCGTTATCACACCCATTTTTTTCTCAACGAATGTAATTTTGCTATATGGACTTATTCCCAGATTCTTTCTTTTTTTCTTGGAAGTATTATATCTTGAATAACATCTTCTGGTTCAAACAATTTGCGTCTTTTACCAACAATAATGGCGTGACTTGCGCTTGTTTCGTATGAGAAAAATCGGCAGATCTTTTCAGCTTGAATCAGTAAGAAACGATTTTGTTTTAAAAATTGTAAAATTGGATTTGAAAATAACTTGATAAAGGACCAAAAAAATGAGGGGAGTTTTGACGTATTGAATTTAAAAAGGGCTTGATTGATCGAAAATCTTTTATAGAGTTCCTGATTAAAAAATGTTTTGTCAGAAGAAGCTTTTACAAAAGTAGCAGGGGCTTCAAAAAATCTTAAAAGGCGAATGAAAAGCCCATGGTGGCTCAATACACATTTTTTTATATCAAATTCAAGCACAACAAGTTCTAGGAAATTTTGCAAAGCATCTTCTGAGTCAATACCAAGCGGTGTTGAAATAATAACCAACCCCTCCAAGTTTACAAGTCTTGAAGTTTCAGCAAAAAAGAGTCTAAATTCATCCCGGTTTAAGTAAGCAATTACATCAAGGCCAAGTACGAGATCATAAAAATCACTATCAAGTGTTGTATGGGGGATATAATCTTGAAAAACGGTAATGTTGTCTAAATTTTTTTCAACTAATGCTTTTAATGGAACTGTCGCAATATCAACTGCATCCACTTTAATTCCAAGTTCACTTAAAGATTTTGCAAAAATACCGGTTCCGGTACCAAGGTCTGCTGCGCATCTTTCGTTTCCGGTTAAAAATTGTTTGATTAGATCAGTTGTTCTTTTTACTCTTTCACGTCCGATTGCATCGATTAAGGGGTTGAATTGATCAGGCTCGGTTAAATAAAGGCGATCGAGCTTAGCTTTAGCGGTCGTTCTTTTTGTCGCTTTAGTGATAGATTTTTTTGGAAGTGATTGATTGTCATCAGTAGCAATAATGTTAAGCGGCATAATTCCCTATTTTTAATTCCCATCTTATTTCTTTGCAGATTTTAAATCAAAGCAGTATATGTAGCCAATGTTGCAAATCCGCTTAACACATTTACACCCATATGCGTTAAGCTAAGAAGATCAATTATAAAGCAGACCTTCAGTATGGGATCATAACATACTGATAAATAGTGATTTACCCTGAAGAATCGTTTTTCTGGCCAAGGGCCCGCCTTAAAAAGAGTCTTGTTATTGCGCCTATCTTTGAAAAAAATATTGGTACTATTCGAGGGGAACAGGTATAGAAAGATAATAGGCATATAAGGAGAAAATGAATGGAAGAAACAATAGCCGCAGATTCTTTACAAATTTTATTGGTCGGTGTTTTTTGGATGCTGCTAACCACTCTTTTTGCGTGGAAGATGGGCTATTATTATCTACCAAAACAAGATGTACAAGAAAAATTACCTTTCCGAGTTGTGCTCGTTTCGTTTGCTATTGTTATATTGCTCGCGATGTTAATTATTCCAATTATTTCAATTCTAGCAATTTATTTGTATAAAGGAAAAATTGATACCTCTCCAAAAACAATCACATTGATTAATTATGTTTCTGTGATGATTGGCTCTCTTATTTTAGGAGTTTTTCAGTTCTTCTTAAGCAACAAAGAAAGGGAATTGATTTGGGGTAAGTTATTTGGTCCAAAAATAAGTTTTGATAAAACATTAAAAGATATTTTAATGGGGATCTTGACTTGGTTTATCAGTTACCCCGTTCTTATCGTCGTAAGTAGGTTGGTTTCTCTTTCCTTTGAACATTATGGAATAGAAGTTTTGGTTGATCAAATAGCTGTCTCTCATGTACGTGCGGCATTATCTTCGCCTCTGATTTTTGCAATTGTTGCCATTTCCGTAATCATTTTTGTGCCGGTCATTGAAGAGTTTTTATTCCGAGGCTGTTTGCAAACTTGGTTAAAAGGAAAGCTTGGCGTTAAAAATGCAATCGTTGTATCTTCACTTATCTTTGCCGGCTTTCATTTTTCGGTAGCCCAAGAGCTTGGAAACGTTGAAATATTGACCACATTGTTCTTCTTGTCCTTATTTTTAGGATTTATTTATGAAAGGCAGCAATCTTTATTGGCATCCATCACGTTGCATAGTTTTTTTAATGGATTGTCGGTTTTGTTTATTGCACTAAGTTAAACTTAAGGTGTTTTATGTATAAAGTTTTATTTTTTTTGGTGGCTTTTACAAGTTTATTTGGACAAAATGATTCAAAAAAAATTGTCAGTAACCAAACTTTGACATTAAGCCAAGGCAATAACGCATTTGCATTTGATCTATATCGCAATTTGGATCAGGATAAAAATCTTTTTTTCTCTTCCTACAACATCTCTTTAGCTTTAAGCATGGTTTATGATGGGGCAAGAAATGAGACTAGAAAAGAAATGGAAAAAGTTTTGCATTTCGATCAATCACTTTTGACACTTAACGAAAGTTTTTCCATGCTAAACCGAATTTTTGAAAGTCCTGCAATACCCGTAGATGGTCTTAGCCTTAATATTGTCAGCACTTTATGGATTCAAGCAGGTACCCATATTTTGCCTCAATTCTTGGATGACATGGCAAGATACTTTAAAGCCACTCCTCGTCGCGCAGACTTCCAAAAGCATGCTGATGCTGCAAGGCGGGAAATCAATTACTTTGTCAAAGATAAAACAATGGGAAAAATTGAAGAGCTTGTGGGAGCTTTAGATATTGATAGTTCAACTATGATGATGATCATCAGTACGATCTATATGAAGGCTAGATGGAAAAATGTTTTTGACTCAAAAAACACTGAAATGAGCCCTTTTTTTGCTAGTGAAGATAATAAAATCAATGCAGACATGATGAATCAGAAAACTTTTTTCCCCTATTATCAAACATCTGATTTTGCAGCTGTTGAATTGCCTTATATTCATCCAAACGGAAATTTTCCTGACCTTAACTTTGTTATTATCTTGCCTCATGAAAATTTTGGTTTAAGTAAAATCGAAAAGACAATGAGTGCGGCAGATTTTAAACAGATTCTTGAGGGTTTTGAAAGTGAAGAGATAAATCTTTTTTTACCAAAGTTTAGATTTACAAAAAGTTTAAGCCTCAAAGAAATTTTAACAGAAATGGGAATGGGTAAAGCGTTTTCCTTTGAGGCCAATTTTGAAGGGATCAATGGAAAGAGAGATTTAAAAATCGGGCAGGTACTTCATAAGGCTTTTATATCAGTGAATGAAACAGGGACGGAAGCTGCCGCAGCAACTTCTGTTTCTATGAATTTAACAGCTTTTTTACCAAAAAAAGAGCCGATCCTATTTAAGGCAGATCACCCTTTTATGTTTATCATTTATGAAAAAACAACTTCTCAAATTCTCTTTTTAGGTAGAATTTCAAACCCCTCTTAGACATCATGGTGTGCTAACTCTAGAGCAAGTTTAGGATTATCCAATGATATGGAATGAAATACATTTTTCATTTTTTCAATTAATTCAGGATCATTCTTATAGTTTAATAAATTAAGATTAAATCCCTTTTGGAAACTTGAATTAATCACTTGATAATCTTTCTCTGGTATGTCAAATTTATTCTCTATATTTTTAACTCTGGCGGCTAAAGAAATCATTAAATCTAAACTTTCATTAAGTAAATGCTCTCTTTGACTATATAAAAAATCTTTATCGTTTTTTAATTCCTTGCAAATAAATTGGGACATAACTTTTATGTTTTTTGATTGTGCAGAGAGTAGAGCTATGGCACTCTTATTTTTTATTTGGAACGATGGTGTGGTGTGTTTAATAATTTCAGGAGATTTATCCATAAAAGCTAATATTTCTTCAGAATGATTCAGTTGAAAATCTTCATTAATATATTTAAGGACTTCACTATTATGCTTTAAAGCTTCAAACATAAAAGGCTCATTCTGTAATAATTTTTCACCAAAAATCTCTTTTTTGAACAAACCTTTAGTTAGATAGGCCAATACAAGGTTTTTGTTATTTGTCAAATTGTCAAGATCTTTTGGCATTAAACCACTGGTTTTGAAATCTAAATCACGATCCAAAGCTTTTATTAAAATTGTTTTGAATTCAGGTTTATTTTCTAACAGTTTCCATTTTTTGCAAACTTTAAGTTGGTTTGCCAAATCGAGACTATTTAGGTTAGAAAAAATTGTACTAAGAGTATCGAATGTTGTGTCTATAATTGCACCTTCTGCAAAACAATCAGGAGAGAAAACTTTATAATAGCCATTCGTCATCATTTCATGTTTAACTGTTGATTTAACATCATGAATTGCTGATTTCACGTTATGAACTGTGGATGCTAAACTATTAAATAATTGCATATAAACCTCTTGTTTAAAATAATATATACTGCTATTATAGCAGGTGTTTATTAAGGGTTTATAAAAAGTTTATTAAGATATGAGTAAAGTGATGCAGAGTTTTCTTTTAAACAGTAACATTTTAAGTTTCTCTTGTCTTCCTCTTGGGGTTGCATTTCAAATATTTCTCATTTTCAAAAAGTGACCATTTAAAGCTGGAGTCATTTTTCTGAATCTGTTATGTTAACTATTTTAAACTCTCGATCAGTAGAATCGAGTTAACGTGATTAAAATTAAATGGTTTCAAACACAATGTCTTACAAAGTGACCGCCTTTGGCCTATCAGATATCGGCCTTGTCAGGCAAAACAACGAAGACTACTGGAACGAACTTCCAGATATTTTACTTTATGTTCTTGCAGATGGTATGGGTGGTCATAGAGCCGGTGAAATCGCCTCTAGGGAGACAGTGCATTCTTTGATCGACATCTTAGAAAAAACTCTCGGATCCGCAAGCGAAGTCCTCGACCTTAACGAAATGCATGGTATTATTCATTATGCAATCGAGCACGCAAACGAAACCATTTATCGCATGTCAAGAGAAGATCGAGAATTAAGAGGAATGGGCACAACGCTATGCTGTCTTCTTTTTAATCATCAAGGCCTTGTTTATGCTCATGTAGGGGACAGCCGCATTTACCGTTTCCGAAATAAAAAACTGGATTTATTAACAAAAGATGATTCTTTGATCAGGCAAATGGGCGAATCAGGAAAGTTGAAAAATTCTTTAACTGAAGAAGCTCTTTATAAAGGCATTATCACAAAAGCCATCGGCACAGAAAGAGAAGTCGATCCATCCGTAAATACTACTGAAGTGAAGAACCACGATATTTATTTGATGTGCACAGATGGTTTGACAGATATGCTCTCTTTAAAAGAAATTGAAACGATTCTTTGCGATCTGCCAAATATTAAAGAAGCCGGTCAAGCTTTAGTGAATCGCGCCAAAGAAAAGGGCGGCTTCGATAATGTGACTGTTGTATTGACTGAAGTTGAAGAGATTCATGCACCATAAAATTTACCTTGATAATAACGCCACAACGGCAGTTGATCAAGAAACCATCGACGAAATCGTATCTGCTTTACAAAATCTTATCGGTAATCCATCAAGCGTACATTTTTATGGCCAACAGGCCAAAGCCCGTCTGCAAAAGGCGCGCGATGAAATAGCAAAAATCCTAAAATGTTTACCCAACGAAATTATTTTTACTTCTGGCGCTACTGAGGCTCTTAATTTAGTTTTAAGAGGGATTTTAAATGATGAATCTCATGTGATCACATCCGATGTAGAGCACTCAGCCGTCTTTGAAACGTTGAAGCAAATTAAAGATTCAAGTAGCATTACTTTTTTGTCCGTCGGTGCACATGGCGCGGTGACTTTTGATGCAGTCAAAAAAGCTTATCGTAAAGACACTAAAGTGATTGTTTTAATGGCTGTAAATAATGAAACAGGTGTTAAAACAGACATCAAATCCATCGCCGCATTTGCAAAAGAAAAGGGAATTCACTTTGTTGTCGATGGGGTGGCTTTACTTGGAAAAGAGCCCTTTGAAATTCCGGAGGGAGTTTCTGCAATGTGTTTTAGCGGTCACAAATTTCACGCTCCAAAGGGGATTGGCTTTGCTATTGTTCGACGCCCCTTAAAATTAAAACCTTACATAACGGGTGGAAACCAAGAATTTGGGATTAGAGGCGGCACAGAAAATCTGATAGGGATTATCGCCATGCAATCGGCTTTACGCATTTTGAATCAAAAGCTTGAAAATGCATCAAAAGAGATGAAACGATTAAGAGACAAACTGGAAACATCCCTTCAAAAAGAACTTCCTAATGTTATTGTCAATGGTTCAGGACCCCGCGTTGCCAACACGACAAATCTTTGTTTTAAAGGTGTTGAAGGGGAACTTCTTATGGCTCATCTAGATAGAGAGGGTGTTGCTGTTAGTTTAGGTTCTGCTTGCGCATCAGGAGCAATAGAGCCTTCTCGTATTTTATTAAATATGGGTCTAAGTGTTGATGATGCGATCTCATCTATTCGCATCTCGCTTAGTCGCATGACCAGCGAAGCCGAAATCGACCGCGCCATAGATATCATAATTAAAACAGTAAAACGCTTGTTATAAAATGTTTTCTTTTTGGCATCTTTCTTTCTTTTTTCTTAAAAACTTTGGATTTCATTAACAAAATAATTCCACATGTACTATGGTTTGAAAAGAATAGGATGGGAGAGTTTAGATGGAAAATCCAAAAGTTATAATTATCGGAGGTGGATTTGGCGGCCTTAACGTTGCAATAGGGTTGAAAAAGGCAGCGTGTGATTTATTGGTCATCGATAAATCGAATCATCACTTATTCCAACCGTTACTCTATCAGGTTGCAACTGCAGCTCTATCTCCTGCAAATATTGCCGCACCGATTAGGAAAGTCTTGGAAAGACAAGCTAATGCGACTGTGTATTTGGCCGACATTGTTTCTATCGACAAAAATAAAAAACAAGTGATTGCCGATAATGGTGATAGTTATAATTATGATTACTTAATATTAGCAACCGGTGCTACCCACTCGTATTTTGGGCACCCGGAATGGGAAGAAAAGGCACCCGGTTTAAAAAATCTTAATGATGCCCTTAAAATCCGTAGCCGCATCCTTTTAAGTTACGAGAGGGCAGAGCGCTGTACCGATCCAATCATTGCACAAAAATTCATGAGTTTTGTCATAGTTGGTGGCGGACCTACCGGAGTTGAAATGGCCGGTGCCATAGCAGAAATTGCCCATCAAACTCTTAAGCGGAATTTTCGTCATATCACACCTTCTCAGACTAAGATTTTTTTGATTGAAGGAAAAAATCAAGTTTTACCGAGTTTCCCTAAAAGATTGGCAGATAAAGCACAAAAAGATTTAGAAAAGTTAGGTGTTGAAGTAATTTTGAACACCCTTGTTACAGATATTACACCTGATGGTGTCGCTATTAAAGACTATTTTTTTGAAACCCCAAATGTGATATGGGCTGCAGGAAACGAAGCATCGCCCTTATTAAAAACATTAAATACACCCTTAGATAATATTGGAAGAGTTATTGTCAACAAAGATCTTACGATCCCTGATCATCCTGAAATCTTTGTAATCGGCGATGGAGCTTACTTTCTTGATTCAAACGGTAACCCTTTGCCGGGGATTGCGCCTGTAGCAATTCAACAAGGTAAATACGTTGCTAAGTTGCTAATAAAACAGCTTCCTGTAGATAAACGAAAACCATTTAGTTACTTTGATAAGGGTGTCATGGCAACAATAGGAAGAGCAAAAGCGATTGTTAAAGTTGGTAAGTTCGAGTTCTCAGGTTTTATCGCTTGGCTTATGTGGTGTTTTTTACATATTGTTTACTTAATCTCATTTTCTAACCGACTTATTGTTATGATTGAATGGTTTTTCTTATACCTTTTTGATCAAAGGCATGTGCGTTTAATCAGCCGTCCTGTGGATGAAGATGATTACCCGTTGCATATGGAGGCAAAGAAAACAAAGAGCGATTCCAAAACCTTCGAAATGGATTAACGACCATTAATAATTCATGAAATTGTGATTTTTTAAACACGAAGACACGAAGAAACGAAGACCGCTAGGAATTCACAAAAGCATGATATTTTTATATTTCTAAAGTGCCCCGTATAAAAATAATTAAATCAAGAATCCTAGAGAGTTCTTCGTTTCTCTCGTGCTAAAAAAATCGCTACCTCAGGAATCCCTCCCGATCTTCGTGTCTTCGTGTTTAAAAAATCGATACCCCAGGAATCCTTAGAGGTCTTTTTAGTCTTCGTGTTAAAAGTTCGTGTTTTATTTGACGGTGTGGATGCTGACGGATTTGACGTCTGTAAGTGAGGTTTCCTCAACTGTGATTTCAAATGGTCCGATGAAAATGGATTCGCCAACCCCCGGGTGCGATCCTAAATACTTTTTAACAAGATCAGAAAGGCAAAGGTCAAGATCGTCATCCAAGCTAATCTCGTAACGGTCTTTAAATTCTTGTAAGGTCAAAGTACCTCCGAACGTGCGCTCTAGGATGAATCGACTCTCTTGGTTGTCTTGACTGTTTTCCGGGGAGTGCCTTGTCTCTCCAAAAATTTCTTCCATCAGATCATCAATGTTAATGATTCCGCAACTTAAACCTTTTTGATCAAGCACAATAGCCACATTTTGATTGTTTGTGCGAAACTGGCTTAATAAGTCCAAGGCTTTTGTAGATTTTGTTACAAACCATGGAGGTTCAATATAATCACGTATTTTTTTTGTGTTTGATGCGCGAATTAGATTTCGAGGGTAGAGAACCCCTAAAATATTTTTAGGTTGGTCTGAAAACATGATCAAATAAGTGGTTTTGGTTTTCTCAAAAATTGATCTGGCTTGAGCAATAGTTGCGTTTGAAGCAATCAAAAACGTTTTTTCCAAAGGATTCATGATTTCTTTTGCTTGTTTTTTATTCAGATTAAAAATGTTTGCAGCAACAGTATCATATTCCTTACATTCACCAAAAACGGCTTTTCCGGCCTCCTGTGACTCTAAAATTTTTAATAGCTCTTCCTGACTTAAAAAATAATTAACGGTAGTTTTTTTTCCACCTATTAAAAAATTAAACGTGTTTGAAATGATCCCAAGAAACCAAAGAAAGGGAGCCATTAGTTTTGCAGTAAAATAAAGTAAAGGCATGCCTAACATAACAACATCTTCAGAATAGCGCCTTGCAGCAAACATGGGGGCTAATTCTCCGAAAATAACAACCATTAGAACTTGGGCAGGGACACTAAAATCAGGATTTATTCCTAAACCCTCAAAAAATTTTCTAGCAAATTCAGAACCGCTAAACGTTGTGATGTTCACAAGAAGAAGTGTAGTTCCAAACAACCTTGAAGGGTTATGAAGTAAGTAGTTTAGCCAGATTGCCTGTTTCACGCCACGGCTTACGTAATATTGAAGACGAACAGGGTTAAAAGAGACCGATGCCATTTCCATCATGGAATAAAATGCTAAAACGGCAATTGTAATAAAGTTAAGTAAAAGCCAAATCCATGCGGAGTAATCACTAGAGTTTACGGACATAAATCCTTCTTATGCGGTTTGGGTTTGCAGCCAGAATTTGAAATAAAAAGCCTTCCATTTCATGTTTGGTACCACTTTTTGGTATTTCTCCAAGCTTTTCAATAAGAAAACCGCCAATTGTCATATTATGATCACTTTCCAGATTCATTTTAAATATTTCGTTAAAGATGCTAAGGTCTAATTTACCGCTTGCTATAATCTCATGTTCACCGGTTTTTGTGTAAAGTTTTCTTTGGTCTCTTGAATCGTGAATCTCACCTACTACAACTTCATTTAAATCTTCATAGCTAATTAAACCTGAAATGGAGCCATATTCATTAACAACAATACTTAGTTCTTCATTTTTTTCTATAAACTGTCGAAGAAGAAGGGGAGCTGAAGTATGTTCCGGAACATAAAAAGGTTTTGCAAGAAAGGGAATAAGATCAGAGGCCACCTTGATTTGATCTTTATGAATAAAAAATTGTTTTGCCGAAATGATGCCTAAAATATCGTCAATGGTATCTTTAATAATGGGGATTCTGGAACATTTTTGATCAACTAATAAATAAATGAGCTTGGAAAGGGGATCCTCGATAGAATAAAATAAAATATCTTCTCTTGGACGCATGATCTCCTTTACAGAGGAGTTTTGTAATTTAAGGTAACCTCTTGCAAAATTTGCCTCTTCTTTTTTCAAAACGCCAAATTCTTCCGATTTTTGAAGTACATGCTCTAATTCTTCTTCTGAAATACTTTCTTCCTTTTTTAGATAGAAGAACATGATGCGTGAAATGGGTTCTGTTAGAATAATAATAAAAGTTCTGATGGGTTTAACTAATTTTTGAATATAATAAAAGCTTGGAGCTGTTAACTCAGCAAGGTAAATATTATTTTGAATCCCTAAGTATTTTGGGATCATTTCACCAAAGACTAAAGTTAACATCATGGGCATCACGATTTTTTCAACCCAGCCCCCCTCTATTCCAAACATGGAAGAGGCAACGTTTTGCACTAAAACATTGACTAATGTATTTAACATAAAAATAGTTACAAGCAGGTCTCTTGGATGTTTTAATAAATCGGCAATTATTTTTTTATTCGTATTTGAACTTTGGCTGTATGTTTTAACTCGTGTAGAAGATAGAGAAAAAAATGCGGACTCCGAAGAGGAGAAAAAGCCCGATGCTGCAATGAGAATGATAAGAAGTGGACTTAAAAAAATCATATCCATAAATTGAACATTACACTAACACAGATTCCGTTGCAAACCCCAAATTACATGTTAGTATCCTTATTACACAGGTTCTCTTTTATTCTGGTATTTTCTAAAGTCGCGAATGCGACGAAAGCATGTAGCTTCACTACTTAGAAAGAGTAAAGATCTAAATAGAAAAAATGATTTGTTTAGTCGGTGAAGAAGAATTTAAGGTGGCCTTCCGGAATGACTCCAAGTTCTTTCATGAGTAAAAGCTCAACAAAATCAGGATCGCTTTGGCTGTTCACTTTTAGCGTTAATTCCTCTCTAATTTCAAGCTTTCTTTTTTTTATTACTTCAAGTTCAGTTTGTTGACGGTATAGTTTTTGATAATCCTCATCGATTTTTTTTCGTCCTTTTTCATAGAAAATGGCGCATATAAGGGTAAATAGGACTACCCACCAACATTTAAAAAGGAGGTTTTCTGTAAATTTCATGAAGTTTGAAAGCATAATTTCTTATTGCAATAAATAATTTTTAATTTTATACATAATTTTTTTATTGTAAAGGTAAAGGTGATTTATATGATGAGTTTTTTAGAACAAGCACCTTGGTATTTATCTGTAGTTATGGTTTTATTTGGCGCAGCAACAGTGGCCATTTTAGGGCTACTAATAGTTCGAAATTCTACGAATAAAGGACATTTTAAAGAACATCACGATGTTGCAGGTTTTACTTTTGGGATTGTCGGTGTTATTTATGCTGTATTGTTAAGTTATATTGTTGTTGATGTGCATGATCGTTTTAATCAAATCCATCAAAATATTACTCTTGAAGCAAATCTTGCTGTTGAACTCTATCGTGATTCTGAAGTGTTTCCTAAAGAAGTTAGAGAAAACATAAAAAATCAAATTCATCAATACATTGAAGCAATGGCAAACGGTGAACCCGAATTTGATTCTGAAGGTAAAGACGCAACAAAAATTCATGATGCTGTATCTGCACTCTGGAAAACATATTACGATTTTGAGCCTGTTAGCAACCGGGAAAAAATCTGGTATTTGGAATCGATTAAAAAATTAAATGATTTTAACCGTGCACGTCTTTTGCGCTTTTTTAATAGTAATACATCCATTGGTAGCATGATGTGGACAATTCTTATTGTCGGAGCGTGTACAACTATTTCATTTATGTATTTTTTTAGAGTTGAAAATGTCTGGTATCAGGCAACCCTGACAGCTTTGTTAGCAAGCTTTATTGCTTTGATGCTATTTTTGATTCAATCGATGGACACTGTCTTTTCAGGGGACCTTAAGGTTTCGACAGAGAATTTTATCGAGGTTCGTCAATTTTTACAGGTTGTTGACAAAAAAAACTAAATAATGTAAGTTGCGGTTCACTATTGATACTTTTTGAATGATGGGACGGTTCTTGCATAAGTGCATAACTTTTAATCGCAATCAAAGAAGCTTTCGCTATTGAAGATCGATTAAAAGTTATGCACTTATGCATGAACCGTCCCTTATCGCTCCCAATAACAATTTTTTTATTACTTGCAACTTACACTAAATAATTTTTTTCTTGTAAAATATCTTCGATTGATTTAAAAAAATCTTTTTAAAATCAATCTGAAGTTATTCCTTAAGGAGGAAATGATGAAAAAATTATGGATGTTTAAAGCGGCTATATTAACAAGTTTTTTATTGGGGGCAAACCCTTTAACTCTGACAGCACATTGCCAAATGCCTTGTGGTATCTATCAAGATGCCATGATTTATGATCTAATTGATCAATATGCTGAAACAATGGTTAAAGCTGTAACAGTGATGAACTAATCCAAATTTGAAACTGTTCGAGAAAGAAACGAATTTATGCGTTGGGTCATGGAAAAAGAAAAAGAGTCCAATGATACTTCACAACTTATAACAACTTTCTTTATGCAACAAAAAATTAAACCTGGCGAACCTGATACTCAAAAAAGGATTGAAGCTGCCCACAAACTTTTATGTCTAATCGTTGCTATCAAGCAAAATGCCGATGTTAAAATTGTAGAAAGCTTTACTGAAGAATGGGGAAAATTCAAGCTAATGTTCCATGTAGAAGAGTATGAGTGTAAAATGGAACAAAAGAGAATGAAAAAGCGCCAAGCGCTTCTTGAAAAGCAGGAGGATGACCACGACCATGACCACGACCACGAGCATAGCGACCATAAGCATTAAGATTTAAAGGGGACACAGGGGACGCAAGGGACAATTTATTGTTGCTTTAAGATTTTATCGAGTTAGTAGTTTGTCCCAAAGTATATTTTATCTTGACAATAGGTTAGAAGGGGTGAAAAATCGTCCCTTATGTCCCTTATGTCCCTCATGTCCCTCATGTGCCTTATGTGCCTTATGTGCCTTATGTGCCTTATGTGCCTTATGTGCCTTATGTCCCTTAATGTCCCTTATGTATCCAATGTCCCCAACATTCCCGATGACCCTTCATGAAGTTTTTGTTTGAAAAAATATTAGTGATAGTTTATGTTATTATATAATTTGTTTTAAACAAAAAGCTATTGCATGATTCCCGATTCTTATTTTTTAGCTAAAAATAATTCTTTGCCTTTAATTGTTACAAAGGAAACAACTCCTGTTTCTTTATTTCAACCGGATGAAAAATTAAGTCATGAAGACCTTATTATTCAACACCTAATGAATAAAGCAATCTTGGGGGTTAATGGCGATTTTAATCTAGGAATGATTCATTCCCTATCTCCTTACTTAAATGAGCCCCAAATAAATAGACTCAATGAGCTCTTAACTCGGGTCTTTCTCGTAAAATCCCCATCCAATCAGTTTGAATTTAGCATGACGTTAAAAGAGCTTTTTAACTATTTAAATATCCACACAATAGAAATTGTTGGCGGAACGGTTTATTGGATTCTGGGTAGAGATTTTATGCTTGAGTGCATAAAAGAACTTGAGATTGAAAATGTGGTTCCTGCAGATTTTTTTGATGAATATGACAAACCTGCCGCAGACATTGACATTCGTGTGCCCTACATAGATGAACCTGAAAAGTGGATCGAGGACATTTGTTACTTTTACCAAACAAAACTCCCTGAAAAACATTGGCCCTTCATTTTAGCTCATGGATTTTTTAAGTACCACAACCGCTTTGAAGAGGGGGATCATTTTAGTATTGTTTCATTTGGCAATCTTGAATCATTTTCAGTCGATTTGCTTTTTGTTAAAAAATTACAAAGAAAAAATTTATTCACCTCAGACAATGTCATTATAGAAGTTTCAACAGACAATAAGCAAAAACTAGAGGCAAGTACACATGAGGGCCCATTAATGGAGGCGCTCATTTTAAGACTGACTAAAACATTAAGCGCCGACGCTATTGATGGAATTGATTTTACAGGCTCTTGCATGCTTTTTACATATTTAACTAAAGGATGGAGATTTTTTTCAGAGGAACTTGAGAGGAAGCTTTTAGCAAAATTTATTAATTCAAATCAGTTCGACCTCAAGAAAAAAATTATCCATTTAAATAAAGCAATAAAAAATCATTTTCCAAACGATCCTTCTGCCTCTTCAATTTTTTGTTTTAATGTTTGCTATTTGTTACAACAATTTGAAACCCAAAGAATTTTTATCGCAGAGTTTTTATCAGTTTCTAATGAGTGTATAGAGGACTTAGACCATCCTTTATCCATTTTTCAAAATATGATGCAGTGTCTTAAAACCTATAAAGAAGATAAAATTGAAATTAATGCAGCATTTCTACTTGTAACAGCCTATTTTCAAATTTTTGGAGCAGTTTTTAACGAACTTAAAAACACAAAGACAAGCCAAGATGTTGAGTTGAAAAGGACAACCATAAAAAATGAGCCGTATCTGCAGTTTAAGTTCAAATCTATAAAACCTCTTTTTATTGCAGTTAAGGATGATTTAGAAAACGCCTTAGATAATTTTGAAAAAAATATAGAGCTGATCGATGAAGAAAAAAAACAATCACTTTTTATGTACTTAGAGCGTTTTACAAATTGCTTTTCTTTAACTTTAAGTGATGTATTGAAATTTTCAGACGTTAAACCAAACGTTCATACTTTCAATCCGGACCATTTAAAAGTAGCTTTCAGATTAGTACAATCAAAAGTTATTATATTAAATAAAATGGGGTTTTATCTATTAAATATTTTTGGAGTTCAAGAGGGCACTGCGAAGCATTTACCTCTTTTATTTAATAAATTTGTTGATCTTGCTATTTATGAACCATTGCTTAACGCAAGACAAAATATTTATTATGCCTTCTTGTTCTATTACAAGAGTTTGCAAAACCATCACATCTTTTTACAAGCCTTGGAAAATTTTTATCAGGCTATTAAGAATGAGTATTTTGACGATGTGCATCGCATGTGGGCGTTTTGTCATGCGTTCATCAATGTAAATGATGCTTCATCTATTAAGCTTGTTTTTGATAAATGGGAAAATCATTATGAATTATTCGATGATAAAACTCATCTTGCTTTAACTGAAAAATTGTCAAAACATTGTCCAATAAAAGCCTTAAAATCGTTCCAGAAAATTTTGGAAAAATCGAATATTCCTGTTTTAACCCTAAAGCCTTTATTTGATACTATTTTAGATGCTTATCAAAATTTAAACATCCAAATAAATTCTGATTTCGAAGAGTTTGCAAATACTGCAAATCAACTAATTTTGCAAGCAGAGAGCTCAAACTTAAAAGCAGAAGAGTCCAAAAGATATTTCTCCTTAATTCAACAACTGCTCAAAGCCAATTTTTCTGAAGCCGTAAATTTAATTAAAACACTTGAAGATAAAAAAATGGTCAAAGCATCTTTTCTTCGCATTATAAAGCAATCATCAAAGGATAAAGCCTTCTTGTACGCATTGAAGTTAAATGAAGAGTTGCCTTTAGAGAAAACTGTAGCTAATTTACAAGCATTAGAATTACGTTTGGAAGCGTTTTTATATTGTATCAACGATGATTTGGATGATCATGCAAAAGCCTTAACTAGCAATGAAATCATTATCTTATTAACCACAGTTTTTGAGTTAAAGAAATCAAAATCTAACGCATTTAAAGAATCAATAAAACCCTCATTGGAATGGATTTTAATAAATTTCTTAAATAGTAAAAACGATGTTAACATTGATTCAATTTCTTTTTGCTTTAAGTTGATTGAGGAGATTGATTTAAAAATTGCTTCTAAAAGTCAAGTGGGTATGAGCTTTGTTTTAGCATTATTAAAACTTTTAAACTCTGATAGCAGCCTAAAGCTCGTGGAATATATTGATACTAAACTAGATATTTTAGGATTAAAAAATAAGAAAATTTCTAATCCGAACGAAGTATTGCTTTTTCAGAAATTAATAAAAAAGGCTTTAGATCATTATTCAAGTGATATTGCAGAATTTTATTTAAGGAAGATTTTGTCGCATTATCATCCAAACAAGAAGGATCCAACACCATTTTTGCAATCTTCTGATAGGTTAATGTCGTTGTTCCTCTTCGATAAAAATTACCATTCTGCTTTTAATTTTCTTTTGTATTTTGAGCAACTCTTCCCGGAATTTACCTCTTTTAATACGGTTGAAAATTACAAAAAAGTCCTTTTGAATTTGAAAGATGAAAATGTAAAGAAGGCACATTTTTTTCTAAATAAGGCTTTATTTTTCTCAAACGATGCTGAAATTTTATTGCAAGTTGAAAAATTAGTCTTAGAGCTGATTAAAACCTGCCATCCTTTAAAGATGCGACAAGATCATTTTAAATTGATTTTAGATTTGACTCTTAAGTACTCTTTATCCTCTAAAAACATAGTAGAGGACTTGAGTGTTGCCCTTACAAAATTAAAAGATAAAGAAATTAATAAAAGTGCATTTCTTAAACTGCAGAGTAGCAATTGTAAACAGCATCTACTGCCTTTTTATAAGCTTTTAGCTTCTCAAAACCCTGAAATGTACACTGATTTTTTGGATAAAATTGATGATCTTTTAGAACCTTTCCATGGTAATAGTATTTTAAAAAGAGACTTCATGTTTGTATTAGCCACAGGTTTCTTAAATCTTTTAAAACAAAAAGGGGCTGATAAAAATAAAATTTTAATGGCCTTCATGAATTTGGATTATAAAATTAAAAGTTTCAAGACTGATTTACAACAACAAATCGCACATGATTACAAATTTATAAATTCATTTACTCAAACTGTTGATCCTTGTGTAAATATTTTCACGTTTGAAAAATTTCATAATATTGCCTCTAATATTGAGACTGTGGATCAAGCAAAAGAGCTTTTTGCAGCTTTAAAAAATGCCATAATCTATTTTGAACAAAATAAAATTTTTGACGACAGTTCTTCTCATTATCTTCGAAACTCTCTTCTGCTTATCCAAGAAAAAATTAATATTGTTAATTTTCATGAATTTTCAAATATTCTGTTACCAACCAATTCTGATATGATCTTAAGTATTTGTTCAAATTATGTCAGTAATCTAATAGAAAATGCATCTTCTATAGAGCAACAAAATCAGCTTAAATCACCTAATTTTAAAAAGGCTGTAAAAAAATTAATTTTACAATCTTTTGAGATAAAATATTATATTATATTATATGATTTGCTTAGCTATGAGGTTTTTTCAAAAGATGAGATCGATGAAATTTTAGGAAAATTTTCAAGGAATGTATTTGATGATAAAATTAAAATGAAAATAGAAGCGGGTATTGTTGATGCAATCAGAGTTTATCTTATAAATATTGAAAACCCTTTTGAGAATTCAACATTTCAAAAAGCCAATATGGAAAGCGCTATCGATGGTATATTAGACCTAATTTTTGTTCATGAAAAAATTGAAATCTACTATATGATGATTGCAATGATATGCGAAAAATTTATTTGTTATATGGATAACAATGAGGATTTTTCTAGTTTTCTTGAAGTTTTTAAAAATCTAGAATGTTCATTACCGTTAAGTTCAATTGATGCGAATCGAGAAGTATCAGTTGCTGAGATGGTTTTGATGCAAGAAAAATTTTTCAGCTTTCTACTTATGTTGACTGAAAAAATTACGAAAAAGTTTTTCGATTGTAATATAGAATTAAATCACTCATTCCAAAATATTGCAAATAGTAATTTTTACTATTTGAATAATTTAATAAAAATGTTTCCTAAAAAAAAGAATGAAATCACAAAAGCTGTTTTAAACTATTCCTATGCAATTACAAGACTTGACCCCGTTCATTATTATATTAGTTATTTTAATTGTATGAGTCTTTTTAGCCAAATGGTCAAACAGCAATTTTTTGTGCCTTTGGATAATATGACAATGTTAGAAAATCTCTTTCAATTGGATATGTTTACAAAATCAGAGGTTTCTACATTTGTAGGATTGAAACCAAAATATTTAGCGGGATTGACTTTAAATGTGTTAAAGAAAATATGGCATAAAGATTTTTTAAGTACTTATGCAATTGTATTTGAATATTTAGGAATTCATGGGGTCCTGTTAAAGAAAGAAATTCCCCTTGAGTATAAAAAGTTTTTCGATTTATTTATGAAAAATCTTCAACTTAAATTTCCGGGGAAAGACGCTATTAAAATGCTAGCCTCACTCATAGCGGAACGACAGCTGATCCTTCACAAACGCATAAAACCGGAGTAGTAGTTTTTTTCCACCAAGAAAAACTCTTTCTTATATCCTTGTTTGGCTTTTTTAAAATTGAAGTAGAACTAGTATATTATTGGTTTATACTCTTCTTAGGTTATAAAATTAATATTTTTTCATCCATTGTATTCCAAAAGTATTGACGACAATTTTTAGTGTCTTCCACACCATGCGATTGCTAAAAGGCAAATGTTTGAAATAGACGGCACTGTACTCGATTGTGGCAGTGGCTTTTCTTATCGATTTATAAAATGAAGCACCTGAGCTTTGATTATACAAATGTTTTTTGTTTTTCGCCTCCAAAGTCAAAACTGTTGAAAGTAGGCGATAGAGGTTTGCTTGCTGCGGCACTTTTGTATTGTAGCCAAAAAAAGGAGATGACATGACACCGTGAGCTGAATAATAGCCGATAACCCCATCGATTCGATCATTTTTTTGTAAAATTTTAAAATTAAATATTTGATGTTGAATAAGGAGTTTAACGAATTTTTCATTCAATTGAGGGTTAAGTTTTGAATATTTATCGACATAGATTTCGTTGTATAAACCCAAAATTTTTGTAGATTCAAAATCGTTTTTCAAGTCATCAAGTAGGTAATCTGTTTTTTCTAAAAGCTTTAAATCACCTTTAAATAGTCTTGATTCAAAAAAAGTTGTCTCTTTTGTATCGTTAAGAAATATTTGACGACTTGCGATTAAATGAAACTTGGAGTTTCTTAAACCACTCAAAGGTGAGTTTTTATCAACTTTATTTATAGAGCGAAAGACGATGGCATGTTTAGGGAATTTTTCTTGAATAAATTCTCTGATAGAAAGAATTTGAGAATCGTTAAGCTTTGGGTATAAATTTGTTGAAAAAAGCCAATTGTTGACAGAAACAATTTTATCGATTTTGCCTAATTTTAGAATTTTTCCAAGAGTTTTTAGAGCTTTAGTTACCAGGTATCGTAGAAGCTTATTTTTTATAATGGAGGCATTTATGCTCCCTAGCCCTACGTAATAATTGTAAAATGAGCAGACATAAGAATTATCGCTTTCAAAATCGTTAATGGTAATAGGCAACACAAGATCATCAACTTTAAGAACCATCATTTCTGTTTTGATATTATGAAAATAACTTGCCGCTCCATCTTTGACTAAAGGAATTAAAAGTTTCTTTGCAAAGAGCCCTTCTTCACTATTTGGCCAAATGAGTTGCTCAATAGTGCTTGAATCAAATAATTCAATTTTAGTGTCCATTTTCAACTCACCTTATGAAAATGATTTATGTAAGCCTAAGCTGCACTCTTGCCTGAAAATGTCTCTTTCGTCGGACGTGGCACGCCATGCCCTCTTCAAGACCGCTGACGCTTCCATTCTCAGCAAAGAGTTCGCTTTGGCTTCCAAAAAATCATTTTTTTGCATCAAGTGAGTTACAAACAATACATGATTTTTAATTGGATGCCATAGATGTTAAGTGTTGTTTCTAAAAAATCGCATGGGAAATTAGGTTGGTATCCATATTTGCGAAATTCATAAAATGGGACAAAACTTAAAAATATATGATCGCTTTTGGTGGATAACTGGTAAGTCAAAGGCAATTCAGCGCGATATTGAATTTTTTCAGTTATATTTTGTTTTGAATTATTATTTTGAGGATCGTTTGAAACCCTGCATCTTGCCTCATATGGATATTTGACTTTAAAATTTAAACCAAGATAAAACCTTGTCGTTAACTGCACCCTCGATAAAAATCCTGCCGTGCCGTAAAAGTAAGAAGTGTTAAAATGGATCGGTGTGGCTTTAGGGTGGGTGAAATGGTTTCTTTCCTCAAATTTTCCTATCCCGATAAATGGAGTTAACAAGGGGTTAAAAGAAGATCTAATCCCTAGTGCATATCCAAAGCGACCCTCAACGGAAATATCTGTAAAATTAGATTTAACAGTATCGCCTGAAATGCCTTTACCTTTCAATGGCCCTTTTGCATATAGGGCATCAAATCCATAATAGAGTTTGGAGCGTTGAATTTTATCATAACCTAATCTTACACCATAATTATAACCATCTTGCTTGGCCCCCCCGGTGCGTTTTCTGTGAACATGGTAAACTTCAGGAGCAATATAGAATTGGAAGGCGGGGATTTTATAAGGATTCGTACAATAATATTGGGTCGGCTCATCGCATATTTCAGATGGTAATATATAGCTGAAAAGTGGTGTAGATACAGTTAAAAGTAAAAATTGTATTATAAATTTCATTGGAACCCTTATTAGATCTATTAAAACCAAGTGATAATGGGTTTACATCAATTTTGTCAAAATCTTTTGCAATTTTTTTTGTCTATTCAAAAAACGCTTGAATTTTTGATTGCTTCTACCATATAACACACCTTAAACAAAAATAAGGGGTGTATTATGAAATATATGAAATTTATTATGGCTTCAAGTTTGGCTTTAGGACAGTTTTGTGAAGCAAAACAGGCGGAGAATGAATTCCAACTAATCGTGATGCATTCTACAGGTGAAAACACTCTTTTAAATATTGATCCAAACGCTTGTTTTTCAGAAGTTATGCGACAAGCGGAAATTGAGAGTGGTGAGGATTTAAATCAAAAAACTTTTATTTTAGATTGTCGTAACGATTCAATAAAAAGTTTATCGGTTGCAAAATCAACGACCGCATCCACTAGAAACTACACAGTCAAGTTAGAAGTTAGCGAAAAGGAAGATATTGCGTATATCGTCACAAACCTAGGGAGAAGTTCCTTGAAGAAACTTCTTAATTTAAAATCTTCTCTTAAGAAAGCTGGGGCGCGTGTCGATCATGTTCATCCTTTTAAATTTATCTCTTGCATCTTTTTAGATGACGAACTAAAAGTTTCCTTCTTGCAAATCAAAGAAAGAGGGGGATGGGTAGGTAAGGAATTCTTTAACGGGATGTATGATTCCTTGACAGAAGAGGCTAGGTTGGACAATTTGGAAAAATATATTGCTGATTTTGCTAATCAATTACAGATTGATTCTTCATTGATTTCAAAACCAATAGGTGAGCAAGATTGGAAGGGGCTGGTTAATAACCTTATTAATGCATTACCGCGTAAAGGCAACCCAAACCGCTACGACATGTAAGTTTGATTTTTTACCAAGAGCGGGAAATAGCGAAAGATTAGTAAAGAAAGTAGATTTTTTGTGCGCCAGTATATACACGTTCTACTTCAAAATGAAAATTTTTTAGACGCTTAATCTATTTATATAACTTTTATAATTTTTTTTTCAGGATATGCAGGATCGCTAAAGCGGCCAAGATATTATCAATCTCTGACATATCCTAGAGGTTGATAATATCTTGGCCGCTTTAGCGATCCTGCATATCCTGAAAAAAATCGAAGATGTTATATTTACTAACTTTCTTAAGCTGCAAGTTTTCACATTTAAGTAGGGCAAGTATTATCTCTTGGTAAAAATAATGAAGTTAGACGATTTTTTTGTTGGTGGCGACCCAGACGTCGCGTTCTTCTTCAAATCTTTTCATTTCTCGGTTATATGTGAAACCGACACGAATAATATTCATTACAAGAAAAAAACAGGAATAAGTTCTTAGCACACTTGAAAGGGATAGTTTTGATTCTTTTGAAAGGGTTTTGAAAATAAGCCCTGAAGCAATCAGAGAAATGGCGGATGTGCGAAGTGCATGCAGGGGAGTTTCAGAGAAGGATAATCTAATGATTTTTTTTAAAAGAGAAGAAGAAAAAATAAAATCATGAGGAATTTTATTTAAAAAAATAGTAAGTATATTTTTCACCTCTTTTTCAGGGTGCGTTTTTTCAATGATCAAAAAATCATCTAAAACAAGAAGACTCATTCCTAAAATCGGCAATGCTTCAACTGGAACCATTTTAAATCCTTAAAATACTATTTAAACCTTCACTAGTACACTGTAAATATTAAATCTATAGGTTCTACGCTTAGTCTTTTACCTCTATTTCAAAAATTAAATTTCAACCCTACAATAATGTATGGTGTTGAAATTAAATTTTAAACTAGAGGCAAAATCCAAGCATATTACCGATAGATTTAATCTTTACAATGCACTAGTTTAATAATAGTGGAATGAAATCATTAAATGCTATATAAATCTATATTCGTTTGTATCCTAGGGATTCTAAGATTGTCATTTCTGTTTCAGTAAATTTTGGATTAAAAAAAAGCTCTTTTGTTTTGTAAAAGCAATTTGTGCAAAAATAAGTAATCGTACTCATAAAAATTATCTCCTTATCATTTTAATATGTACTCATCTTATTTGATGATTGTTATTATTATTTAAAAATTTAATAAAGATCAGATAAATTTTTTTTCCAGTAGATTTAAATGTAGTGTTGTAATGATTAGGAAGGGTTGATTTTATTGACGATGAAGGCATCACGATAATACTTCTTCAATTGCTCAAAAAGAAAAGGGCTTTGCTCTGTAATGGTAGTTAATACTTCATCAGAATAGGAGCGCAAACTTGCAGTCAACCCCACATCTTTTGGCATATCCTGATCAAAAAAGATCATGATGCTAAGGTCTTCCTGAAGTTTTAGATTTTCAATATGATGAGGGTAGGCTTTTGGAATAAAATAAATATCGCCCTCTTCCATAATGTAAGTATCCACAAACCCCGCAGGATTTAAGATTGACATACGGCCTTGCCCACTTTTTATAAACCCGAGCTCCGCAGTCTCAGGATGCCAATGCGGCTCTCGCATTCCGCTGCCAGTTAGAATAAGTGAATAGAGGCTTAAATCTTTAACGATAGGCCAAACATTTTTTCGAGCCATACGAGCTGATCCGCCATCATTTGTTATCAATGGTGCTGATTTTCCAAGTTTAAAACTGTAAGGAGTTGCATATCTTGTATCATTTGGTATTGTAATGGGGCCTTTTCTTGTTCTTGCAAATACATTTGTTGTGTCACGTTTATAATCTTCAAAAACTGTCCCTTTAACATTCCATGTATTTCCTAATACAGCATTTGAAAAAGCGCCAAGCGTTCCGACAAGACCAAAGTCTTCTACGTGGTCACTATTAAAACAGGCAAGTATTTCTAAATTTCCTGCTCCTACATTTTCAATGTCATGCAATGCCCCCGATGGAATGAAGTAGGCATCTCCTGCTTCAATGAGGAAAGTAGCCTTAGTGTCGTTAGTATCATATAACGAAATTATAGCCTCACCCGTTAAACAATAGCCCAATTCATCAGCATTGGCATGCCAGTGCGGCTCGCGGACGCCCGCTTTATTGAGATTGATTTTGTAAAGAGACATCCCGACAAGAGCCGGAAAGTTTTCTTTAGAGGCCCTTTTTCGCGTGCCGGCTATGGTTTTTTCCTGAGGGACTAGAGTGCTAAATTTAAATAGATGATTTAATGTCATAGAATTTCTCTTTTTATCTTAACTCACAATTATAATAGAGGAGGATTATGTGTAAATAGAAATCTTTATTTAATCTTAACTAAAGCTTTTATATGTATTTACAATCTTATTGTATAATTTAGGTTAGTAATAAAGATTAATGTTAATACCAACAAAATAAGGATTATATATGGGATTTATTTCAACCGATTACCATACAAAAATATTAGAAATGCAAACGGCAAAACCGATGTTTTCTATCGGGACAAGATATTTTAGCATAGTGAATAAAGATACAAAAAAAACGGAATCTGTAGCTTTAAAGGATATCTTAGAAGCAAGTTTTGCTCAAATAAACCAAGCCACCACTCCTCAAAAGAAATTAGAAGCAAAGGCCATGCTGGAGAATGTAAAAAAACTTGAAGCCGGTAGTCGAAATTGTTTCATGCGCCTTTTGAACTTTTTAGGAATTAAAAATGCTTATACAAAGCGTGATAAACAAATTGAAGCAATGGAAAAAATACTCACTCTTGATGATCTGTTCAATCCATTAATGGCAAAAGTGAAGAATCTAAATGCCAAAAGGGATGCATTACCTGCCTACGAATTTATCAAAATCGAAAAATCTTATGGTTCCCGCAAAATTATTATTAAAGTTAAAGAATCTGACACAAATACTATCACAACAAATTTTGATGAACTTTATAAAACACTCTTAAATAAAATTGATAAAGCCGAATATAGAGATGAAATTGCACTTCTTCATGAGAATTTTGAAAAACTAGCTGAACTTGATAAAGGCAGCCGAAAAGGTTTTCATGAGTGGAAAACAAGAAACACTCAAATCGAAACAATTAAAGCAAAAATCAATTTTAAGAATCAGGAAATTAAAAGAAATGAAAGCATTCAGCCGGAAATTCTCACAAAGAAATTAAAAGATTTGGACTTTAAAATTAAAGTCCTAGAAAGCGGCAAATTTCGTGCAAGTGGAAACGAAAATGTACTGGCAGTTGATTTGCAGGCCTGCAGAAAACAAAAAGCCAATTTAGAAGGAAAATTAGAAAAAGCAAAATTATGTGATGCCCTTTATAAAAAAATTTCCACTAAATCAGATTTTCAAAACAATTTTAAAAATTTTGTAGAATTATTTAAGAATGAAAAAAGTTATCGAGTAGAAGAGCTTGC
>Ga0335397_10001266_pt1 | contig 34355 bp, 31 predicted proteins | sample MAT04_FD_205740 | JGI IMG/M metagenome (GOLD analysis project Ga0335397, IMG submission 205740) | Freshwater microbial communities from Lake Fryxell liftoff mats and glacier meltwater in Antarctica - MAT-04 (spades assembly) (version 2) ... | reverse complement strand
CGCGTCGTGGAGTTCTCGGTCCAAGACGATCACCTGCATCTCATCGTCGAAGCCGACGACAGCGATGCGCTCGCGCGCGGGATGAAGAGCTTTTCCGTGCGCGCCAATCGCCTCTTCAACGCCGCGCGCGGCCGCGGCCGCGGTCGTGTGTGGGGCGATCGCTACCACCGTCGCGATCTCACGAGCGCACGCCAGGTGCGCCGTGCCCTCGTCTATTGCCTCCAAAATTACAAGAAACACCAGGCCGTGAAGAGCGGGAGGCCGCGCATCGATCCCTGCTCATCCGCGCGATGGTTTCAGGGATGGACCGCGATTCGCCAGCACGACGACGGCCCACGTCCGACGGAGCTTGCGCGCACGGTGCTCTTACGTACCGCGTGGCAGAAGCACGGCACCATCCATCCGGGTGAAGCACCACGGACGCCAAGCTGAAGAGGCGACGCGGCTCTCGGGCAGCTCTCGTCTCCGCATCCGAGAGGATGCGGAGACCCGAAGGCGCGGCTCTCGATGCGAGAACCCCCGCGCGAAGGTCGACATGCAAGGGTCACGACATCGCCAGCGCGTGCCCAGACCCTCCCCCCTTGTCGGCCTCTCGTGCCCGGCCCAACAGATCGAGAGCGGCTCACAGCGGAGCGCTTCGGCCCGGCGTCGAGAGGTGATGAATCCGGAGGAAGGTGATGGTTTCCTCATCCGGACAACTTTTTGAGCCGGGGGCGGCTCCGCAGGAGCGCGCGATACTCAGGTCCCTAAGTATCTCCAATTCTCAGGAGCCCAAGGAGCGGCCCATTTTCGAGAGGCACCCATCCCGCGCGTCGTCATGGGCCGGGAGCCCCTTGACGGGCCTTCGTGGCGCGGGCAATCGACTCGCCATGAGCGACGAGTCCATCACCGAGTGGTTCGCGAGCATCTATCTCCAGAGCCAGGCGACCGTCGCCATGATCCTCGACATGGTCCGCAAGAACGGCGAGAGCGTCGCCGATTACGTCTTCGTCGTGGCCGACGTGACCGACGAGGCGACGCGCTTCTTCGTCGACCAGCTCGGTGACAAGCCCTCCGACCCGGGCGCGCCGGGCTTCGTCGGCGCCTACCCCAAGGAGGTCGTCGCCCGCGTGCTCCGCATGCTCGACGCCGAGACCTTCGCTGCCGATGCCGAGAAGCCCACCGACGACGGGCTCATGCGACTCCTCATCGCTGCACGCGGACAGATGCAATGTGCAGACATCCGCGCCTCGGCGCCCATGTCCCGCGGCGGCAGCGCCTGACTCGCGCTGACAGCGCTCACTTCGGCGGGAACAGCCGGCCGACCTCGAGCTCGATGGCTTCGAACGGCGCGATCCGCGCGACGGATGCGTCGTCGTAGGAGCCGGTCTCGACCCATACGTTCGACATCGCGTCGAATCGCAGAGCCTCGAGCGTTCGCTCCTCTGGATCGACGATCCAGTAGAACGGGACGGCGTGGGTCGCGTAGAGCCGACGCTTGTTCACCCTGTCGTTCGACGCGTTGCTGGGCGAGATGACCTCGCAAATCCAGTCGGGCGTGACGTCGATCGGGCGCATGTCCCAGGGGCCGGGAGCCGATCGCGACGCCAGCCGGCGAGGTCGGGACGCACGACGTCGTTCTGTCCGAGTCGGACGTCGACCTCGAGCAGGATCCACCAGCCGCCGGGACCGCCGCGTCCGTCGTCATCGTCGAACGGTCCTCCGATGAAGCGCGCGGTGGTTCGCTGGGCCAGCGCATGGCGCGGAAGCGGCGCGGGCGGGCTGACGAGGACGCCTCCGAGAATCTCGGCGCGCTCGCCTTCCGGGAGCGCCAGGAGCTCTTCGTAGGTGGCCGCTTTCCGCGCGGACTGCATCGGCACCTACTCCGCCAGCGCCTCTTCGACGAGCGCCTTCGTCTCCGCGATGCGACGGCGCTCCTCCTCCGAGCGCTCCTTCGGCTTCACCGAGACCGGGAGCGCGTCGGGCATGTCGTCCTCGCGCTTGCGCGTGAGCAGACGCGAGAGGAGGCCCTTCTTCTCCTCGAGCGTGAAGATGCCGTCCGCGAGGGACGACGGATCCTTCGTCAGCGCCCGCACCAGCTTCGGCTGGCCGTCGACCCAGTCGAGCGCGAGGTCGAAGGCCTCCTTCTGAGTGACCTCCAGGTGCCGCCGCACGGTGCCCGGCTTGCCCTCGGTCACCCGCACGAACAGCGCGCACGCGAGCGCGAGCTCCTCGACGCCGAGGAACGTGCCCTGGTGGCGACGCATCCCCCCGCAGCCCTTCTTGTAGACGCACGCGCCGTTCAGCAAGATCACGCCGAGCCCGCACGCGACCGCGGTGAGCTCCGACAGCGCGCCCTCGACACGCGGGTCGACCTCCTCGTCGGCCTCGAAGAGCACGAGCCGGCCCATCGAGCGCGCGAGCGACGCCGTGAGGAGCTTCGGTTGCCCGACGTCCGACTGCTCGAGGACGACCGCGTAGCCGTCCTCCGTCTCGAGAGCTCCGCCCTTGGCGACGACCTTCGGCGCATCGCCCGGACCACAGGCGCCGCTCCCGCAGCCACCGCCGCCACCCTCGCCCTCGGCCTCGCGGTACACGACCTGGACGTCCAGGTCGTCCGCGAGCGGTGCGTAGCTCATCATCCGCCGCATCAGGCGGTCGATCGCAGCCGGCTCGACCGCGAACTCGTCCGGAAAATAGTCGCCGTTCGGCTCGACGAGGTCCGGGCTGTCGAGCACCTCGCCGTACTCGGCGCGAAGGTGCGCGAGGTGGGCCACGATAGATCGAAGGGCGTCGTCGCTGAGCTCCATGACCTCCCATGGTAGCGCGAGGTAGACTGCCGCGCATGTCGCTCCGCATCGCCACGTTCAACCTCAAGGATTTCTTCCTTCCCCGCAGCGACGCGGAGCGGGGCGTCGCCGTCGGCAAGTTCGCCAACATCACCGCGAATATCAGGCGTGCCAACGCCGACGTCGTCGCCCTCCAGGAGGTCGGCGAGGAGCAGCAGCTCGAGCGGCTGGTGAACGACCTCTCCGACCTCGGCTACGGCGCGCCCATCGTCGGCACGGCCGACAAGCGGGGGATCCGGTGCGCGCTCCTCTCGCGCTTGCCCGTCGTGTGGTCGCAGGTCCACACGCACGACAAGCTCCCGTTCCCGCGCTTCGCCGAGGGCGACCCCGAGCCGTTCGGTCTTCGCATCCCGCTCCGTCGCGGCATCATCCACGCGCGCGTCGAGGCGCCCGACTTCGGCGAGGTCGACGTGCTCACGATGCACTTCAAGTCGAACCTGCCCGTGCAGTTCCGCAACGCGGACGGTCGCGAGCGGCCCGATGCCACGCCCCACGAGCGCGCGGAGTCGGCGCTGCGCAGCCTCATCCAGCGCGCCGCCGAGGCCATCTACGTGCGCGGCCTCGTCGACGGCGTCTTCCGTGGGTCTCCCGATCACGCGGTGTGCGTGCTCGGCGATCTGAACGACGTCCTCGACTCGCTACCGGTTCGAATCCTCCGTGGGCTCGGCGAGCGTTCCAAGGAGATGCTTGCCTCGTGCGCCGAGCTCCTCCCGCCGGCGGAGCGCTACTCGTGCTTCCACGGGAACGACAAGATGCAGATCGATCACATCCTCGTCTCCGAGCGGCTCTTTCGCTCCGCCAGGAACTTCGAGATCTACAACGAGGGCCTCCGCTACCACGGCCCGCACGTCGAGCCGATCGCGCCCACCGAGGACAGCGACCACGCGCTCTGCGTCGCCGAGTTCGCGTGACGGGCGCGTGTCACCACGACGTCAGCGCGACGCCGTCGCCACCCAGCCGCCATGCGAGGTCACCTTCTGCGTGAGCCACGTGTAGACGTCGCCGTCGAGGCGCACCCAGGCGTCGGTCTTGGCGGCGCGGTCCGCGTGCGCATGCACGGCGACGACGCGATGGGTCCCCTCGACGAAGAGCGGTCCGCCGGACTCGCCGGGCGCGGTGACCCTCGCCGTCTCGTACTCGAAGCTCGCGCGAGAGCTCGCCGGCGCGTCGAGCATCGTCGGGAGCGAGACCGCGAGCCCGTCGGCGTCGGCGTTCGCCCGACCGACCGACGACACGAAGATCGGCGGTGACGCCTTGTCGACCGCGAACGACCCCGAGGCCACGACCGGCAGCTTCACGTTCTCGAACGGGACGGCGAGGTAGAGCACGCCGACGTCACGCAGATCACGCTGCGCGAAGTCGCTCTGGCTCACGTTGCGGAACGCGGCATCCATCGGCTCGCCGTCGCGCGCGTCGTGCGTCTCGGGACCGCCGGTGGCGTTGGGAGCGGTGACGCGCCACGACCTGGATGCGACGAACACGACGCAGTGCGCTGCCGTGAGCACCACCTGCGGCGCGATGAGCACGCCCGTGCAGCGATCCGCGTAAGCGTCGTTCGGCTCGATGACGACCGCCTCGGAGAAGGTCCGTGCCGATCGCTGCTGGACGGAGACGACCTCGTCCTCCGCGAGGTTCGACTGGTCCGCGTTGGTCGGGCCCGACTCCGCGACCTGTCCGCTACATGCGCCCACCACGGGAAGCAGCAGTGCTGCCAGCCCGAGCCCGAGAAAGCCAGCGCGCGAGCAGAGCGGGGCCATCGTCCACCGAACGTACAGTCCACTCGCGGAAGTACAAGAAACGACCGCGCCGCAGCCTCAGTTCGGGAGCAGGTTCTCCTACTGCTACGGCCGCTACGGCCAGACGTAGAGCTGCTGCAGAGGATTCGCGGCGTCGTGCGGCGCGAGCCGCGTGTTCCGGTCGAGGTCTACCGTGGCCACGTTGGTGAACACGTTCGAGCCGCGATTCACGAAGAAGGTCGTCTTGTTGATCTGCGCCGGGCCGTACGCGCGGGCGTCGGTCTTCTTCGTGAGGTGGAGCACCCCGAAGCCGAGCGCGCTGGCGCCGTTGTAGGTCTGGTTCGCGAGGTCGGAGGCCGAGACGAGGCGCATCACGAGGAGCTCGCGCGGGCGACTCGGGCCGGGCGCGTCCATCACGCGCGGCGCATTCGGAAGGATCGCGTTCATCATCTGCGCGAAGCGCTCGTTCTTCGCCGTGACCGCGCCCATCGGGAGGAGCTGCGTGTCGTACTCGGCGTGGCGGCCCGTCGCCGTCTGCGCGAACGAGAACGCGCGGATCGGGTTCTGCACCTCGAGGGTCGCCAGCAGCTGCGCGCTCGCGGCGTCGATCTTGAACTGACCGGGGAGCAGCTCGTCGCCGTTCTGGAGCACCTCGAGCTGGTTGTAGTGCGTGTGCCCGAGCAGCATCGTGCGGATCTGCGGGTTCTGCGCCACGCGCGCGATCAGCTCGACGCCGCTGAAGAAGTAGTGATGCGAGCCCGTGTTCGGATCGAACAGCCCCTTGTCGCAGTAGCCGTTCGTGCGCTCGTCCCACGCGCAGTCGAGCTCCTCGTCGGGGCGCATCCACTCCTGCAGGCCGTCGTGCACGCAGCTCTCGCCCTGATCGCGCGAGAGCGCCCACGGCGGCAGCTTGCAGACCGCGGAGTTCCAGACCTTGCCGACGAGGTAGTTGATCGCGCTCTGGTACACGCTCTTGTAGTCGAGCTGCTCGAAGTAGTAGCCCGCGTCCTTGCTCTTGTGGCCGCCGCGCGGGTCGTGGTGCGCGAGGAGGACGACGTCGTCTCCGGTCACCTTCGAGCGGAGCAGCTCGCGATCGAGCCAGTCGATCTGCACGTCGCTCATGCCGCCGCCGTAGTTCACGGTGTACATGCCCCAGCCGGAGCGCCGGTGCTGGCGGAGCTCGAAGCTGTTGAGCGACACGTAGAAGCTGTGTCCGAACTTCCACGAGAAGTTGAGCGGGCCGTACGTCTTCTGCCACTGCTGAAAGCCGTCGTAGAGGACGAAGTTGCGCTCGTCGCGCGGCACTTCCTTCCAGCCGTCCGCGAAGCCCGTGCCCTTGCGCGTGCGCGAGAACGTGCCGGTGAAGATGTCCTTCGGGATGCCGCCGAGCTGGTCAGCCGTCTCCGTCTTGGCGATGTACGCCTGGAACTTGGTGATCGCGAAGTCCGGCCACGCCTTCGGGGCGGCCTCGTTGATGATCTCGGGGAGGCTGTCGATGAGGGCGGTGTCGAGCGCCTTCACGGCACCGGGCACGTGGCCGGTCGAGACGTAGCCGTCATGGTTGCCTGCCGTGAGGAAGATCGGAACCGGCAGGTTCTTCAGCGTGTTGACGATGGCCTTCGCCTCGTCGTTGTACGTATGCGCGACCGTGCGCTGGCGGAGGCTCGCGGGTGAGCCGCCGTTGTGGAGGTCGCCGTTGAACGTGATGAACGAGGAGGAGAGGACGTTCGGGTCGCTCGTCGTGTTGAGGAAATAGACGAGCTCGTCGAGGCGGTCCTTCGTCTTCGCGCCGTAGAGATCGCCGACCGACACCTGGGTGTCGGTGATGTTGATGACCTTGTACTCGTCGGGCTCGCTGTCGAACACGCGGATGGCGTTGTACTGGTACTCGTAGATGCCGACGGGGTTGCCGACGGGCTTGTAGAGCTCGTTGGCGTTACGAACCTCCATGCGCACGTCGTACATGCCGGCGGGGACGCGCTGCATCGCGCCCTGCTTGAAGACGAAGCGGAGGGTCTTTCGCTGCTTCAGCACCACCGGCATGTCTGCCGGGATCGGGCTGACGAGGACCTCGTTCGGATAGATGCGGACTACACCCGTTCCGTTGCCGCTGTTGACCGGCTGGGTCGACTCGGTGTTGTTCTCGCGCGAGCCGCGCGGCACGAGGAAGAACGCGAAGCCGGTCGCGACGTCGTTGACGATCGGGAGGCGCGAGAGCGACGAGCCCGCGATGGCCTCGGGCTTCAGGTTGAGGTGGGCGTACGCGGCGTCCTCGATCCGCAGGACGGCCATGAACTGATCGTTCGGATCGTTCTTCGTATAGAGGTTCGGGTTTCCGAGGGTCGGGTAGACGAGGCGGTCGATCTGCACGTGCCCGTCGAGGGCCCACGGCATGATCTGCTCGTTCTGCGACGCGTCCGCGTAGAACACGTTCGGCAGGTAGGTCTCGCCCTTGTTGCTGACGACCTCCCACGGCTTCTCGGCGAGCTTCTCGGCGACGGTCGGGTCGTTCGAGCCCGGCGGGTTGTTCGCGGGGTCGAGGGGAGCGTTCGGTCCGTCCGGGTTGGTCCCCTCCGCCTCGGCGTCGGCGCTCCCGCAGGCGATGGCCAGCGTCGCGATCGTGGCCAGCCCGAGCAAGCGCATGAGGAAGGAGCGAGAAACGGGCGAGGAAGGCATTGCGGGGTCGAACGCATGTCAGGCACGCGCCGGGCCAGCTCTTGTGTTGCACACATGCCCCGCAATCGTTGCTTGTCGGGGATCGACGCGGCGCGTGATGGACCCCCCGTGATCCACTCTCCCCGATCCAGAGTCGGAGGTACCCTCTCGTTCACCATGTCGGAGTCCGAGTCACCGCCCGCGCCGGAGAAGAGCCCGAACCAGGGCACCATGCTGCCCGCCCCTCCGCCCTCGCTCGTCCCTCCGCCCGACACGTTGACGGCGCTCCCGTTGCCCGTCGTGCGCACGAAGTCCTCGAGGTCGAAGGTGGGGTCCGCGCCGCCGCCGTCGCTGCGGTCGCTCCCGCCGATGCCCGCGATCGAGCCGATCCTCGAGCAGGCCGCGGACCTCCGCTCTCTCCGCGACTGGGACGGCGCGCTCGAGGCCTACAAGAAGGCGCTCTTCCTCGTCGACACCGCGGACACCACTTCTCAGGCCTCGCTCTACGCCTACGTCGCCGAGGTGAAGCTCGCGCAGGACAAGAAGCGCGAGGCCGAGACGAACTTCGAGAAGGCGCTCGCGGTGAGCCCGAAGCACCTGCGGTCGATCGACAGCCTGATCATGCTCGCGACGGACGCGAAGGAATGGTCGCGCGTCGCGACCTTCCGGAAGAAGCGCGCCGCCGTGCTCGACGACGACGACGAGAGGGCCGCCGAGCTGTGTCGGCTTGCCGACCTGCTCGAGCAGGAGTGCGGCGACGCGCAGAAGGCCGTCGAGGCGCTCGTCGGGTCGGAGGCTGCGCTCGCCGGCGATACCCGCGTGCTCACCAGGCTCGAGCGGCTCTTCACGAGCCTGCGTCAGTGGCCGAAGCTGATCGCGCTGCTCGATCAGCTCTATCGCGCGGCGACCGAGCCCGCGACCCGCGGCGCCTATCGCTTTGCGCAGGCCGACGTGGTGCTCGGCCGGCTCCGCGAGGAGCCGCGTGGGCTCGCGTTCCTCGAGCTCGCGCTCGACGAGGACCCGCAGAACGATCGCGCGCTCTCCGCGCTCATCGCCGTGCGCACGCGGCGCGAGGAGTGGGCCGAGCTCGCGGCGGTCTACGAGCGCTTGATCGACCGCTTCGCCGGGCTCGGCGATCGCGAGCGCGCGTGGGAGGTGTGCCGCAAGCTCGGTGTCCTGCGTCGCGATCGCTTGCTCGACGGACCGGGCGCGATCGAGGCGCTTCGTGGCGCCGTCGAGGTGAGGCCCGACGACGTCGAGTCGCGCGCGGCGCTCGCCGAGCTCTACGCGGCGAAGGGCGATCGCACGGTCGCGGTGAGCGAGCTCGAGACGGTGGCGGCGTACGCGCCGATGCGCGCGCAGACCTACCGGCGGCTCCACGAGCTCCATTCGCGCGCGCAGCGGCCCGATCGCGCGTGGCTCGCGGCGACCTGCCTCGAGGAGCTCGGCGCCGCGGACGTCTCGCACGAGCTCGTCATCGAGCAGTTCCGTCCCGACGGCCCGATCCGCCCGACGACCGCGCTCGAGGACGGGTGGTGGGACGAGTGTCTTCGCGCGCCGGGCGCGGATCCGATCGTCTGCGACATCCTCCGTGCCGTGTCCGAGACGGCGATCGCGCTCCGCCTCGAGGAGCTCGCCGCGACGAAGAAGCTCCCCACGCTCGACCCTTCGACCAAGCAGGACAAGGCGAGCACGGCCTCGGTCGTACGGACGTTCGTGTGGGCCGCGAGGGCGCTCGGCATCGAGTCACCGGACCTCTACCTGCTCGACGACGTGCCGAGCGGCATCGCCGCAGTGCCCGCACATGCGCCTGGGACGGCGCTCGGGCCGCAGGTGCGGAGCGGCATGACGGTGCAGCAGCTCGCGTTCCTCACGGGGCGGCATCTCACGTACTACCGGCCCGAGCACTACGCGCTCGTGTTCTTCCCCACGCTCGCGGACGTCTCGTCGCTCGTACTGGCCTCGGTGCGCCTCGTGATCCCCGGCATCACGGTGCCTCCGCCGGCGGACGGCGAGAGCAAGGTGGCCGCGAACCTCGCCTCGCGCCTCCCCGACGACAAGAAGACGGCGGTCGAGGACGCCGTCGCGCGCCTCGATGCACGCGGTGGCAGGCTCGATCTCCTGGCGTGGATCCGCCACGTCGAGCTGACCGCTTCGCGCGCGGGCCTCCTGCTCGCGGGCGATCTGCGCGTGCCGATGCGGTTGATGAAGGAGGAGTCGCGCGCGATCGGCGAGCTCTCCGCCGAGACGAAGCGCGGCGATCTGCTCGCGTTCTGCGCCTCGGACGCGTACGGCAAGCTGCGCGAGCGCATGGGCGTCGCGATCCACAGCTCGTCGCTCGGAGCGCCCTCCGGCTCGGGTCCGGCGGCGCCGATGTCGACGCCCTCCCCGGGCCGAGAATCGTAGCGGGGCCGTCGGGAATGGGGGGGGAGGGCAAGTCGTCGGAGCCGGAGCTCGACGCGAGCACGGTCGTGGAGGCCGGCGCGTCGGGGGCACGTCGGAACGACCCCGACAGCGCACCCGCGCTCGAGCCGAACACGTCGGTCTCCGCCCTCGCCATCGGCGAGGTGATCGGGGAAGGGGGGATGGGCGTCGTCCGCGCCGCCACCCAGCTCTCGCTCGCGCGCCCCGTCGCGGTGAAGGCTCCTCACGAGGGCGCCAGCGAGGCCGAGGCGCAGCGCATGCTGCGCGAGGCGTGGGTCACGGGATTCCTCGAGCACCCGGGGGTCGTGCCGATCTACGACATCGCGAAGGGACGAAGCGGCCCCGTCGTCGTCATGCGGCGCATCGAGGGCGACAGCTGGAGCGAGCGCCTGGCCGACGAGAAGTGGGCGGCCGAGTCGGGCGCGCGCGATCTCCTCGAGCAGAACCTGCGCGTCTTCGTGCGCATCTGCGAGATCGTCGAGTTCGCGCACTCGAAGGGCGTCATCCATCGCGACATCAAGCCCGGCAACGTGATGATCGGCGCGTTCGGTGAGGTCTACCTGCTCGACTGGGGCATGGCGCTCGCGCTCGGCGGTGAGGCCAAGCGCCACTTGCAGCCCAGCGCCACGACCCGCGAGATCGGCGGGACGCTCGCCTACGCCGCGCCCGAGATGTTCGACCTCGTCGACGCTCCGTCGTCGGAGCGCACCGACATCTACCTGCTCGGGTCGATGCTGTTCGAGCTCACGACGGGCTCGCGTCCTCACAAGGGCAGCGACGCCGAGCGCATCGTGTCGATCGACGCGTCGCCTCCGCACGTTCCCGAGCACGTCGCTTCGCCGCTCGCGATGGCGATCCGGCGCGCCATGGAGAGGCTCCCGCACGAACGCCACGAGGCCGTCGCCCATCTCCGCATGGAGGTGCTCGGGTACCTGCGCTCGCGCGAGGCGACGGTGCTCATCGAGCGCGAGCTCGCTCGCGACCCGCGCCGCGCCGAGCTGCTGCTCGACGAGACGCCCGGCATCGCGCCCGAGCTCGCGACTCGCGTCCGGCAGGCCGCCGACGCGCAGCGCAGCGAGGACGCACGCCTCGCGCAGCTCGCGCACGACCACGACGACCGCGTCGGGAGGCGCGCCCGACGCATCGTGATCGTCCTGCTCGGCGTGTCGTGGACGACGAGCCTGCCGTTCGGCGAGCGGCTCGGGCCGGTGACCCACGCGCGCTTCGTGATCGGCAGTCTCATCCAGCTGCTCGTCCTCGGCGTCGCGTACGTGGCGGCGCCGGGCCTGAGGAAGACGCTCTACAACCGGCGTATCTTCGCCACGATCGCGGTCGTGGAGGTCGCCCAGATCGGGCTCTTCGCGAGCGCCAGCATCTTTGGTGCGAGCGTTGCGTTCGCGCGCACGTTGCAGGTCGGTGTCTGGACCATCGCGGTTGCGATGGTCACGATCACGCTCGAACGGCGCTACTGGCCCATGACGGCGCTCGCCGGGGCGGCGTTCTGCGTCGCCGTGGCCGCCCCCGAGCTCCGAACGTACGTGGGGGTGCTCGCTGCGCTAGGCTTCGTCGCGAACGCCGCGCTCGTCGGCTCGTCGAAGTAGGAGCGAGCGAGAGAGGCAGAAAGCCAGAGTGAGTGGGCGCCACGTGATGCGATGCGCATCGCGCGTGCACGTGCTCCTCACCGCGCTCACGGCCTCGATGCGCGGGTTCGGGAAACCGCTACGAAACGGCCCAATTCTGCGCGGGAGTACGGGGGATTGACCACAAGGCCGCCGCACACCCAGTAGCGAGCACGAGGACGCGCGCTCAAAGCTGATCCGTACCATCGCTCCGCGTCGTCCGTGACGGACATGGCGTCGGCGGGCTACCGGAAGTGAGCGAGATCCTGTCGGCGGTGGGCGTCGACGACGAGTCCGTCGATGCGATTCGTCGAAAGTGGGGGTGGTTGGTGTTGTCGTGGCTCTACGAGAACCACGGCGACGACGGCGACCTGTTCGAAAAGATCGATGGGCTCTACGCCGACTTCGGGTATCCGCAGGAGATGGCTGCGTTTGGCCCGTACGCCCCAGCGTATCAGGTCACGGGGGACCCCGCGCTGCAGCGTGATCAGGTCGTCAACGAGTGGCGGCAATACTTGGCGCGGACGGGAGAAGAGTTTGGAAGGCGCCGAGCGTCGTGACCAGGTCCTGCCTCCTCGCGTCGCTCTTCCTCGTCCTTGGGATCGTCCCGTCGCCGTTGGGCGCGGGTGGTGGCGACGATCCCATGCATGCTGAGCGGGGCCGTCCGGAGATCGAGCCAGTGGCTAGTGGAAGCGGGAGTTCATCGAGAACGCGGCGCGAGCGTTCGCGAACGGCGAGACGACGAAGAGCGACAGCGGCAGCGCCGAGCGCGAGGGCCAACTGCTGAAGAAGATCGGAGAGCTGACGGTCGAGCGCGATTTTCTATCGAGAGGGCTCGGGCGTCTGGGCTGAAGGGGCGGCGCGTGATGATCGACCGCGAGCAGCCCGAGCTGTCCGTGCGTCGCCAGTGCGAGTCGCTCAGGGGCTCGCGGTCAGGCCTGTACTACGAGCCCGAGCCGACGAGCCCAGACGAGCTCGCGCTGATGCGTCGGATCGACGAGCTTCACCTGAAGTACCCGTTCTACGGTAAGCCATCCGCCGATGACGTCCTGTTCGCTGACGTCGGATTCGCTACGCGCGGTGGATGAAGTCGAAGACGAAGGCGGGCCTCGGCGGGCGGTTCTGGCGTCAGTGGAGCGAGGCGGAGGCGTGCGCTCACCTCGAGGAATTCAGTCGGACGGCAGAGAGCGCCGTGGGATTCGCGCGGAGAAAGGGCGTCTCCACGCAATGGCTGACGTACTGGAAGAAGCGGGTCGCGTCGGCTTGGTCTCCCTGCCCTTCGCCGACACACCGGCGGCCCGCGACGCAATGCCGAGGAGCTGACGCGCGACTTGCCGCGGCGAAGCGATACGGGGACATGTGAGCGCGTGATTGCGTTTTTCGGGTGGCGGTGGTTCATCGCGGTCATGACTGTCCGTGGAGTGGGCGCCCCGGTGTCCGTGGCGTGCGCCTTGGTCGTCTCGTCGTGCGGCGGCCTGCTTCATGAGTCGGCGCCGACCACCGCGGAGGTGATGCTCGCGCGCGCGGATGAGGATGCAGCCGCGCGTGCTCTTCCCGAGTACGCCTTGTCGACCGTCGGTGGGGAAGTGCAGCTGCGCGTTCACGGCTCGGCTGCCCCCATCATGACGCCGAGCGGTCTGGGGCCGGCAACGACCTCGTCGTTCACGATCGACCTTCGAGGGGATGAGACCTTCTGCACCGTCACGAGCGCCTCGCTCGACGTCGCACACGCCTTCGAGCGGCTCGTGGCGTCGAATGGAATGACCCTCCTGGAGCGGCCGCAGGTCGAGCTGGATGTCGCGGGGGGAAGGCCCATCGTCTTCTTCGAGGTGCAGGGGATCTCGGAGAACGCCCAGGGGCGATGGCTGCGCCACGGCGTCCTCGCCGCCGCCCATCTCGACCAGGGCTCCATCCTCTGCGCGTCCGGTCGGTTCGAGATCCCGACCTTCCGGGGATTCTTCCGCGCCCTCGTGGCGACCGCCTGGACGCCCAGGGCGCCGATGCCGACGTTTCGTTCGATCGTCGCGACCCGGCAGGGCACGCACCTCCTCGGCTTCGAGTATACGCGCGTCTATCCAGGCCTGCGCGCGGGCGAGAGCAGCGAGCTCGTGCTGTCGTCAGAGCTCCTCTCGGACGGCGAGCAATGGTCGTCGGCCGATGGCCTGACCGTGACGAGACTGGACGAGGATGGGCTCGTCTCCGAGCAGCGCCGCCTGGCGGTCGGGAAGATGAGCGCGATCGACATGAAGGTCACGCGCACGGGGCGAGGAACGTTTGCGTACCAGGGCGACGTCCTTGGCAAGCCGAAGGACGGTGTGTTTCAATCGCCCGCGCCGATCGTCACGAGCCTCGTGAGCGCCGCCTCGGTCTCCGCGTTCGCAAGGGGTGAGATCCCAACGCTCTCCCTCGCGACATTCGACGCGTTGACGCCCACCCACCCCGTCGCCGTTCGCGTGGAGCACGAGCGAGACGGCGTCGTTCGATTCGTCCATCCCGGCAAGACGTTCCACTGCGCCATCGACGCGCGAGGTCTTTGTCAGCGGCGCTGGCGCGATGAGGACGGCTGGTCGGCGGAGCGCATTCACTCGTCCGGGGCCCTCGAGCATCGCGTTCTCGCCAACCCCGCTCCGACCGTCCCGCCGGGACCGACAGGCTGAAGTGCAGGTCGACTCGAGCAAGCTCGCGCCCTACGCGCGCACTTCCACCGGGAGCGTCATCAGCTCGGTGAGGATCGAGTCGGCCTTCTTGCCGTCCGTGACGCCGGCGGAGAGCGCGCGGAAGATCGGCGCTCGCACGCCGTGCACCTCCGCCCAGCGCGCCACGCGCGGGATGAGCTCGAGGGCCTCCACGCGCAGCGGCGCGGCCTTCATCGCCTCTTCGCGCCCCTTGCCCTTGCCGAGCGCCCTGCCGACGATGACCTCCGGCCGCTCCGACTGGGTGATCGAGGCGAGGAGATCGCCGTAGCCCGCCAGGCCGAACAGCGTCTTCTCCTCGCCGCCCGCCGCCGCCGCGATGCGCGAGGCCTCGCCGATCGCGCGCGAGATGAGCGCCGCGATGAGGCCCGGGCTGGTGTCCGTCGCCTGCGCGAAGCCGACCGCGACCGTCAAGCAGCCGACCAGCGCGCTCGCCCACTCGAGGCCGCGCAAATCACTTGTAGGGTACACGCGAAGCGTTGGGGAGCCGAACGTCGCCGTCACGGACTCCGAGACCTCGGGATAGCGCGACCCGACCACGATCACCGAAGGACGCCCGGCCAGGAGATCCGACGCGAGCGCCGGACCGCCGAGCGCCCCCGTGCGGCGGACCGGCGTCTCGTCGCGGATGACGTCGGCGATCGTCAGGAGGTCGTCGCCCTCGAGCCCGCGCACGCCGTGGACCACGTAGTGGCTGCCGTCGAGGTGCTCACCGAGCTCGCGAGCGACCGTCCGGCAGGCGCTCGACGGGACCGCGAGCACGAGCAGGCGCGCATGCTCGGCGGACTCCTTCGGGTCGCGCACGACGCGGACGCCCTTCGGCAAGGAGCCGTCGAGCTCGCGGCGGGTCTGCAGCACGACGTCGGACTCTGCGCGGGCGGCGGCTGCCGCGAGCGCGAGGCCCCAAGCTCCTCCGCCGATGATCGCGACTTTCCGTGCCCCCGGAGGACTGACGCGCTCTGACATTCCTTCGAAATATCATGCCCCGGCTGGCCTCATCGCGGTTTCTAGGCCATGTTCCGGGCCGGTGAGCCAGTCCTACGTACAGATGGGTCGAAGGCCCGATCGGTCGCGCGGTACCGCGTCCGCCGACCCGCGCGCGCGCTTCCTCCCGACCACGCGCGAGGAGATGGCGCTGAAGGGCTGGGACGAGCTCGACATCCTCATCGTGAGCGGTGACGCGTACGTCGATCACCCCGCCTTCGGTCCCATCCTCATCGCGCGCTTCCTCGAGGGGCGCGGCTTCAAGGTCGGCATCGTCGCGCAGCCCAAGTGGGACTCGCCCGCGGCCATCGCGCGCATGGGCAGGCCGAGGCTCTTCGTCGGCGTCTCCGCCGGCAACCTCGACTCGATGCTCAACAAGCTGACGGCGCAGAAGAAGACGCGCTCCGAGGATCAGTACTCTCCCGGCGGCGAGCCCAACATGCGGCCGAACCGCGCGACGCTCGTCTACGCGAACCTGTGTCGCCAGGCGTTCCCGGGGCTGCCCGTCGTGCTCGGCGGCATCGAGTCCTCGCTCCGTCGCATCGCGCACTACGACTACTGGTCGGACTCCGTCCGTCGCTCGATGCTCCTCGACGCGAAGGCCGATCTCCTCGTCTTCGGCATGGGCGAGCGCCCCGCGTGGGAGATCGCGAGGCGCCTCGCGGCCGGCGAGACGGTCGATCAGCTCACCGACATCCGCGGCACGGCTCACGTGAAGAAGAACCGCCGCGCGTGGGAGCCGCTCGCGGCCGACGCGAGCAAGTTCGTCACCGATCGCAAGGTCGTCGTCCTTCCGTCGTACGAGGAGGTCGTCAAGGACAAGGCCGCCTTCGCGCGCATGTCGAAGATGTTCCAGTACGAGACGAACCCGCACAACGGGCGTCCGATCCTGCAGCCCCACGGCGACGAGGCCGTCTACTTCAACTCGCCCGCCGAGCCCCTCTCCGAGGGGGAGATGGACGGCCTCTACGATCTCCCGTTCGTCCGCGCGCCGCACCCGAGCTACACGCAGCCGATCCCCGCCTTCAACACGGTGAAGGACTCGATCGTCACGATGCGCGGCTGCTTCGGCGGCTGCACCTTCTGCAGCATCACCGAGCACGAGGGGCGCATCATCCAGAGCCGCAGCGAGGAGAGCGTCCTCCGCGAGGTGCGCCAGCTCTCGCGCATGAGCGGCTTCTCGGGCGTCCTCACCGACCTCGGTGGGCCGACCGCCAACATGTACAAGATGACGTGCAAGGACGAGAAGATCGAGTCCTCGTGCCGTCGTCTCTCCTGCGTCCATCCCGGCATCTGCGAGAACCTCGTCACCGATCACGAGCCGCTCATCCAGCTGATGAAGAAGGTGCGCACCGAGAAGGGCATCAAGCGGGTCTTCATCGCCTCGGGGGTTCGCTACGACCTCGCCGAGCGCAGCCCCGAGTTCATCGAGGAGCTCGCCAAGCACCACACCGGCGGCCAGCTCTCCGTCGCCCCCGAGCACAACGAGTCGGGCGTCCTCGACAAGATGAAGAAGCCCGGCATCGCGAGCTACGAGCGCTTCGCGCAAGCGTTCTGCAGCGCGAGCGAGAAGGCCGGCAAGGAGCAGTACCTCGTTCCGTACTTCATCTCGGGCCACCCGGGCTCGACCTTGAAGGACGCGGTGAGCCTCGCCGTCTACCTCAAGAACAACGACATGCGCCCGCGCCAGGTGCAGGACTTCATCCCGACGCCGATGGCGATCGCGACGACCATGTTCTACACGGGCACCGACCCGCTGACCGGCGAGCCCGTGTATACTGCACGCGACATGCGCGAGAAGCGCATGATGAAGGCGCTCATCTTCTACTGGGACCCGCAGCACTGGCCGCTCGCGCGCGAGGCCTTGAAGAAGGCCGGTCGCGCCGACCTCATCGGGCGTGGTCCTCATGCGCTCGTGCCTCCCGAGGGCGCGGCCGATCGCGTCGCCGCGGCAGGCGCGGCGCGCTCCTGCGGGCCCTCGCGACCGACGTACGGTCGTCCCCCACGTCGTCGCTGATCGTCCGCCCTTAACCCGAGCGGGTACGCTGCCGTTCGGTGAGGATGGCTCCTGCTTCACGTCGCCCTGCGTGCGGTCCCGGACGCACGGCGCCATGAGATTGAGCCTCGGCGCCCGCATCCTCATCGCCTTCGCGGTCGTCGCGCTCGTGGGAGTTGCCACGATCGGCGTTCTCATCGACCGCGACGTGCGTGGCGCCGAGCTCGAGCAGACGGCCGCCCGCCTCGGCTTCCAGGTCGCGATGACGGGACAGGTGACCGCGAGCGCGCTCGCGCGTGGCGACGGGAACGTGCAGGAGCCCATCCGCGACCTCGGCGCGGCCGCGAAGACCCACCTCTCGATCCTCGCGCCGAACGGCGACGTCGTGGCGGACTCCGACCGCGACACCGTCGCCCCGGGCGCGTCCGAGGCCGACGCCCCCGAGGTCGTGGATGCCCTCCGACTCGGCCGCGGGCGGGCGATCCGTGGTGCGCCCGACGGCGAGCGCCTGTGGGTGGCCGAGGAGGTCCGTCGCGACGGCAGGCTCGTCGCCATCGCTCGTGCGTCGGTACCGACCACCGTCGTCGCAACGCGCGTGAGCGCCGTTCGCGAGCGGCTCGCCCTCGGCTCGTGCGTCGCGCTGCTCGTCGCGATGGCGAGCGCCCTCCTGCTCGCGATCGGGATCGTGCGGCCTGTCCGCGATCTCGCGGTCGCAGCGCGCCGTCTCGGCGCAGGAGAGCTCGATGTGCGTAGCGGCTTCGCGCGTGGTGATGAGCTCGGCGACCTCGGTCGCGTGCTCGACGACATGGCGGAGAACCTGCAGCAGTTGGCCTCTCGGTTCGACGAGCGAAACCGCGACCTGCGCGTGGTCCTCGACAGCGTCGACCAGGGGCTCATCACCGTCGACGTCGACGGCGGGATCTCCGCGGAGCGTTCGGCACTCGTCGACGCGTGGTTCGATCATCCGCTACCCGGCAGAGCGCTCTGGGATCTGTTCCCGGGCATCTCGCCGAGCGCGCGTCACTCGTTCGCGAACGGCTGGTCGCAGCTCCTCGAGGACGTGCTGCCCGTCGACATCGTCCTCGATCAGCTCCCGTCGCGCATCGAGGCCGGCGCGATGACCTACGAGCTCCACTACCTGCCCATCGGCGAGGACCCCGCGACGCGGCACGTGCTCGTCGTCATCACCGACGCGACGCCGCGCGTCGCTTCCGAGCGCACCGAGGCCGTGCAGCGCGATCTCCTGCGCATCATCGAGCGAGCGCTGCGCGACAAGGAGGGCGTCGTCGACTTCTTGCGCGATGCGGACTCGCTGGTGGCGCGGTCCATCCGCGCGGAGTCGAGCGCGCACGACGTGCAGCGTCACATCCACACCCTGAAGGGGAACTGCGGGCTACAGGGCATCCAGAGCATCGTCGCCCTCTGCCATGACCTCGAGACGAAGCTCGCCCTTGGTGAGCGTCTGCCCACTGCCGAGGAGCGCGAGCTCCTGAACGAGCGGTGGTCCGAGCTCCGCCGCAGCGTGGACGTGTTGCTCGGCCGGAGCGTCGATGGCCTCACGGTCACGCATGCCGAGTACGTCGAGACGCTCCAGGCCGCAGTCGTCGGCGCACCGACGGCCGAGATCGCCTCGCAGCTCGCATCCTGGGCGACGACCCCGGTCGCGACCTCCTTCGAGCGCCTGGCCGAGCACGCGCGCGCGCTCGCCACGAAGCTCGGGAAGGAGATCGAGATCTCCGCGGATGCGGCCGGTGCTCACCTCCACGGCGGACGCTGGGGCCACTTCTGGGGAGCGCTCGTTCACGCCGTGCGCAACTCCGTGGACCACGGTCTCGAGCTGCCGGAGGCGCGGGTGGCACTCGGCAAGCCCAGCGCGGGAAGCCTGACGATGCTCGCCCATCTCGACGGTGCTCACTTCGTCATCGAGCTGCAGGACGACGGGCGCGGGATCGATTGGGCTCGCGTCGCGATGCGCCTCCGCGAGCGCGGTCTCCCCGCCGAGACCACCGACGACCTGGTCGAGGGGCTCTTCACCGACGGCCTCACGACGTGCGCCACCGTCAGCGACCTCTCGGGACGAGGCGTCGGGATGAGCGCGCTCCGCGACGCCGTCCGCGATCTCGGTGGGGTCGTCGAGCTCCGTGCCTCGCCCGAATCGGGCACGACGATTCGATGTGTGTTCCCCGCGGCATGCGCGAGCGTCACGCCCGCCTGGGTGCTCGAGCGTGAGCTTGCCCGCCAGTCCGCGACCCCTCAGCCCCCGGCGCAGGCCGCGGGCAAGAGCGGAGCGCGCTGGCGTGCCATCGCCGCATGACGGGAATCCGCAAACCTCCTTCCGCCATCGGTCGATCCATTCGATCCCGCCGCTTCGACGCCGCTGATTGCTGGCGCCGACCGATGGGTCGTGCATAATCCGCCCGTGCTCGACCTCGCGTCTCTCGCCAGCTGCGCAGAACTCACGTCAGCCCACGTCAAGCTCGCCGCCAGCGCGTCGCCACTCATGCGCCTCTTTCTCGAGCGAACGTCGGAGATCGCGCGCCCGGGCGAGGGGTGCCCGAAGGTCCTCGGCGCGGTGGCGTACCTGGTTGGGCAAGAGTGGGTCGACGGGCGTCTCTACGTCGAGCTCACGGGCGACGACGACGCGACCACGCTGACCATCTTTGCCGACTACGGCGTCGGCATTCGCGAGCGGATCCTCCCCGCGACCCGATTCGCGGTTCCGTTCGACGAGTTCTCGCGGGCGCTCGAGCTCGCGCCGGCCCTCGTCCTGCCGCTCCGCATCAGCGATCTCGGTACGAAGCTCGTCCTCACGCCGCTCCTCACCCCCGAGCAGGAGGCCGAGCAGGCGCCGCCCACGTTCGAGGTCGACGACCGGAGCCTCGGCGAGGACCTGCGCAAGACGGCGCCTCCTCCGGCCGATCTCGGGCGGCTGCGCGAGAGCATTCGCGAGGAGCCGACGCGGCCGAACCACATGATCGTCACCGACGAGGACGAGTAGTCAGTCGCCGGCGTCGCTGTCCGCGTCGGTCGGCGCGGAATCCATGTCCGATGCATCGGCGGCCGCTTCGGTCGCGGCCTCCGCAGAATCTGCGGCGTCGGCGGCGTCCGTCGTGACGGCTGCCTCGGGAGCGGCCTCGGTCGTCGCGTCGTCCGTCTCGGGCCCGTCGAGCGGGACGACGGAGACGGTCGCGCAGGCGACGAGCCAGCCTGCCACTCCGCCGGCGACGACCACGAGGCTCACGATGCCGCTCTTGGGTCTCATGCGAGGTGATGGTTGCCTGTTCGGCGTAGCGAACGCAAGGGCGGCCATGGGGCAACTCTGCCGCGATCGTGGCATTCTCCCTCGCCTGTCACGCGGCCGATGAGCGCGGCGACCGCGTGGCATGCGGTCGCCGCCCGTCGCGACCTCGGGCACGAGAAGTGCCATGGGCTCGGGACATGACATCGCCCCTGCTCGAGCTCCGAGTGTCTCGCGTCGCGCCTCTTCTCGTCGTCGCTCTCGCGATCGGTTGTGGTGGGCCGCCCAAGGTTCGCTCCGCGGCCGGAGAGCGTCTGCCTGCCAACGGTGCCCCGGCGGCGAAGCCCGTCTCGGAGATCCCGTCGAAGACCATCGCGCGTGACGACTGGGAGAAGGCCCTCCGCGAGAAGCAGGCTCCCTCCTGCGATGCGCGCGAGGGCGTGCGCACGGCGGACGCCCGCACCCTCGAGGGGGCCGACAAGGTCATCGACTCGTGGACCTCGCTCCGCGCCTCGAAGGGCAAGTCGACGACGGCCGCGGGCAAGAAGGCCGACGGCAAGCCCGAGCCGACGCGCCTCGTGAGCTCGATCGGCATGAAGTGCGCGGCCGGCGCGAGCTCGGTGCAGGTGAACGGCGTGGAGTACCCGTTCGACCTCGCGTGGGTCGTGAGTGGTGACGGGACGGGAAAGACCCTGAACGGCGACCCGGGCGCCGGTCGGTTCGTGATGATCCAGGCGCTCTCGTTGACGGACCAGCGCGTCGTCTTCGCGAAGGTCTTCGTCCCGGGCGATGCGAACGACGACACCGACGACACCGTCATCGTCTCGAGCCTCGCGGGCTATCTTCCGCCGACTCCCGACGCACCCATCGTCCGCGTCGTGAGCGATCGCGACAACCCGAAGCTCGAGACGTTCATCGTTTCGAAAGGAGCGTCGGGGACCCAGGGAATCTCGTTCCAGGTGCCCGAGCAGGACCCGTTCGGGCGAGCCCGCTATCTCGGTGTCGCGAGGTTCGACGTCGCGCGCTGATCAGCTCACTTGCAGGTCGCGGGCAGGGCGCTGATGGTGGGGATGATCTCGCTGTAGGCCTCGATGCGGCGCCCGCCGTGCGGGTCGTCCTGACGAAGGAACACTCGATGGTCGAGCGGATTGATCTTCGCGGTCTCGAACGCGTCGGTGTCGCTCGGCTGGTTCGCGAACGCCCACTGGATGGAGTGACCGTGCCCCGCGAGGAGCGCGAGCTCGCTCGCCTTGAACGTGGTCGCGAACCCGCCGAGCGCGCCGGTCTCGCCGGTGGTCGTGTGAACGACGCCCGCCGGGAAGCCGGAGGCCTTCAGGAAGTCGCGCGTGCGGCCGGTCAGCCACTCGGGCCGCGCCGTGAGGTAGACGACGTGGTAGCCCTTCGCCGCCAGCGCGGAGAGCGTCTCGGCCGCGCGAGGCTGCGCCGTGGGGAGGCCGCCCGTGAGGAGCGCCGGATACTCGGCCGTCTCGGAGTCGGTGAGCGTGCCGTCGACGTCGCTGACGACGATGGGAGAGCCCTTGGGGAGCACGTCGATCGTCAGATCGGTGAAGGTCTGATCGGCGGCGACGACGAGGCGGAGGCGATGGCGACCGATGGCGAGCTGCTTCTCCTTCGGGATCTCGAAGTAGACGCGACCGCCGTCGTCCTCGACACCCTCGACGGTCGCGTGCGCGCCGCTGTTGTCGGTGGTCTTCGCGCTGCCGAGCTTCTCCCACGTCCCCGCGCAGCTTCGCTCGACGAAGATGTCGACGTCCTCGTCGAGGAGATCCTTGTCGACGTACGTGTACGTCATCTTGCCGATGACCCACTGCGGGTCGCCGGCGGAGACGATCTGATCGCGGCCGCGATGAAACGCGGGGCCCGAGGCGGCGGTGGCGCTCGAGAGGTAGTGATTGAACGGGCGCGTCGGCGCGAGCTCGGGAGCGCTCGCGCCGTTGCACGCGGGCTGCGCGACGCATGCAACGTTGGCTGAGGCGCCGGGCTGCGTGGTGCTGCCGCCGGGGGTGCCGGGGCTGGTGGAGTCGCCGCCCTTCGAGCCGGGGTCGATCGCGCGCGCGCCGGGAAGCGCGGTCGGCTCCTCGGACTCCGCATCCGGACCGGAGCACGCGACGAGGAGCGGGAGGAACGCGAAGCAGGCGAGCCACGAGGAGCGCATGACCCGTGGATAAGCACGCATTGGACCACTTCAGCGCACACTGTAGACTTTCACGATCTCCAGGGTTTGGTAGCAGGCGACGACGCCTCGGATGGCCGACGGGATCGGTCGAGATCCACCGCTTCGGACCCCCTCACGCCGCCGGCGAGGCGCGCTTCCAGTCGGTATCATGGGCCCCGTGAAACCCGTCACCGTGGTCGAGGTCATCGCCCTGCTCGAGGAGCACGTCGCGCGCGAGCCCGGCGGAGCGATCGCCTTCGACGGCGACGGAACGCTTTGGTCCGGCGACATCGGCGAGGACTTCTTCGAGGCGCTCCTCGAGGAGGGCAACATCTCCGAGCTCGCTCATGCCGCGCTTGCCGTCGAGGCGGAGGCGGAGAAGCTCGACTCGTCGGGCGGCGCCGTCGCCATCGCACGACGCATCCACGCGGGCTATCTCGCCGGGACGTTCCCCGAGGAGCGCGTCTGCGAGATCATGACGTGGGCCTTCGCCGGCTGGCGTCACGACGAGGCCGAGGCCTTCGCCGAGAAGGTCCTCGTGAACGTCGGGCTCGAGGGTCGGCTCCACACCGAGGCGCTCCGCGTGGTCGCCTGGGCGCGCGAGCGCGGAGTCACGACGTACCTCGTCAGTGCATCGCCCCGGGCCGTCGTCGAGCAGGCCGCGCGTCGCGTCGGGATCGAGCTCGGGAACGTCGCGTCGGCGACCGAGGAGCGCGACTCACAGGGCGTGATCGTCGCCTCCGCCGTCCGCCCGATCCCCTACGGCCCCGGCAAGGTGATGCACCTCCGCGCCAAGCTCGGCGCCCGTCCGCTCTACGCCGCCTTCGGCGACAACGCGTTCGACGTGGCGATGCTCCGCGAGGCTCGCACACCCGTCGCGATTCGCCCGAAGCCGCGCCTCGTCGAGCGCGCCGCGGAGGTCCCGGGCCTCCTCGTCCTCGAACGCGCGTAGCTCGTCGCTTGGCTCCGCTTCGCGGCGAGGGCGTGCAGCCGTGATCTCGTCGTCGAAGATTCCGAGCTCGTAGGTCACCTCGTGTCCTGCGACGTCGCCTTCGGGTCGGGATGAAAGTGGAGCTTCATCGCATCACCCGAGGAACTCCGGTGACGTGCGCGCGGCTCAACTGAGCGGGCTCCGACATCGCCGCGCGCGCGGCTCGGTCACGTAGCGGAGACTCCTTCTCCTTCCTTCCGAGTCAGCTCGAAAGGCGATCTGATGCGCAGTCTCGACGCCAGGTCGAGCCCCACGGCGCCCGCACGGTCATCGCTCACGAACATGCTCGAGCCACCGCCCTACGAGCTGGTTGAGCTGGCCCAGCTCACCTTTGACATCCTCGCGCTCGAGCTCGAGGGGCGTTCCTCGCTCCGTGACCTTCGCCGCCTAGAGCGACAAACGGTTTGGCGGACCGAGGATTTCGAGGGTTTCGGCGGTATCGCGAGGCGCGACGACGACGGATACTCGCGTATCTCAGGAGGAGCAACGAAGCGAGACCGTCGAAAGCCGAGGAAAGCCGACGGGAGCCAAACCGTTTGTCGCTCTAGAGACACCCCGTCTCCGGGCCGATCGTCTTCTTGCTCATCTCTTCGACGGTGCCGTCCCCGTGGACGCGCACGATCACCTGCTCGACAGGCGCGCTGCAGCCGCCGCGCTGCGTGACGAGCTCGTACGCGTCGCCGACCTTGCGGTACGCCGCCTTGGCCTCGCCATCGCACGTCGCGGCGAAGCCGCTCTTGCCGGCGACGAAGAAGGCCTCCTCCGGGGAATCGATCGTGCCGAGCAGGCGGATCGCGGAGGCGGCGTCTTCGATCTTCCCGACCACGTCTCCGCGGGTGAAGAACACATACGAATAGAAGAGGCCGATGTCTCCGAGGCCCCTGTAGCGGCGCTCGCACGATGCGCGGTCGCTCGCCGTCGCGCACTGCTCGCCGCGCTCGGCGTCGGTCACGAGCTGACGCCCGCCGTCCGGCTCGTCGAAGCCGCCCGTCAGGTGGCGGAGCGCGAGATAGTCGGCCGGCGGAGCCGGCGTGAGGGCATGGAAGATCTCGAGCTCGATCGGTTGCGCCGCGCCGCTCGCGCAGAACGCGGCCGGCGTGAGGGGCGCATCCTGCGCATCGGCGGTCGCGGCATCGCCGCCGGTCGGCCCGCCGGGGTCGCCGGCGGCCGGTCGGGATCCATCTTCGGTGGCCTTGCCGCCACACGCGCCGACGGCGATCGAGAGGAGAACAAGGGGAGTGACGAGGAAGGGAAAGCGACGCATGGTGCCGGCCCGATCGCAAGTGCCGTGCCGCCGGCTCGTCGCGCGAAGTCCCTATTTTAGCGCTCCGCGCGGATGTGCCACGCGAGATGAGCGTGCCACGAGCGCCCTTTGCGGTCATGGGCGTCCTCGTCGCCCATCTCCCTCGCGTCAGTGCATCACGGTCGAGGCCTTCATCAACGTCGCCCGCTCCGCCGCCGACCTCGCGCTCGACGCGAAGTAGGCGCAGGCGCGCTTTCAGGACAAGGACAACAACAAGACCAGGTGTCCGCGACGCGAGAAATGGCGCACACTCGGCTCTCGGCGCATCGATGCGAATCGCCCTTCTCTGCGCCCTCGCCCTCCTCGTCGCATCTGCATCGTGCGCTCGTCGAGCTCCGGCCGACCGAGCCGACACGCCGGGGGACGCGACCGCCGCGACGATCGCTTCGCCCGATGCCGACGCGAACGGCGCGAACGACGCGGCCGAGCCCGAGCGCGCGCCGCTTGCGGGCTTCCCTCTCCAGATGGACCTCGTCGGCCCCAGCGACGAGGACGGCGGTGGCGCGGCGAAGACGAGGACGAGCACGAAGCTAGGAGTCGTTGCGGTCCCGCTCGGCGCGCGCGAGCCCCGTCCGATCATGGTCGCGTTGCACGGTGGCAGCGACCATCCGGAGTGGGCATGCACCGCATGGCGCGGGATCACGAACGGATATCCGTTCGTCGTGTGTCCGCGCGGCGTCGGCGCGAGCGATGCGGCGCTCGGCTGGTCTTCGCCCGCAGACACGAAAGCGCGCGTCGCGCGCGCGATCGCCGCGGTCAAGAAGATCTTCGGCGCGACGTGGGTACGCGAAGCTCCCGTCGTGCTCCTCGTCGGGTTCTCGATGGGGGCCACGCAGGCCGCGCTCCTCGCGCAGGGCGACCCGAGGACGTATGCGCGCGTCGCACTGGCCGAATCCGCCTACGCCCCCGAGCCGGTGATGACGTTCGCCGGGCCATGGGGGGCAGGGGGCGGCGAGCGGGCGCTCTTGCTCTGCACGACCAAGGGCTGCGAGGCGCCTTATCGCAACGCGGCTCGCAACGTCGCCGCTCATCACGGGCGCGCGCGCCTGAACATCGCAGGAACGAGCGAGCACGGCATGTGGGACGAGGTCGTGCGCTCGATGCGCCGTGACTGGCCATGGCTGGTCGAGGGCGTCGCGGGTTGGGAGACGTACTCACCGCCGGTCGAGGACTCGCCGCTTCCCGGCAAGACGGAGACCTTCGACCCGCGCTGATCCAGACGGATGTCACGACGAGAGCTAGGTCTCTCCTGCAAGCCACGTCGCCGCGCTCGACGACGAGAGCTTGAACGTCGGCTCGACGCGCGAGCGAGAAAGGACATCACCCGCTGCCGAGTGCGCCGTCATCCACGCATGGGGATCGTCTTCGTCTTCGACGAGGTCGAGCTCGACGCGTACACGCTCGCCGTCGACCACGATATCGACGGACTTGTGGAGGCGTGCGCGACGCTGCTGCTCGGTCCGAGCACGCGTCTCCGTCGCGTTCTTGATGAGCACCGTGAAACCACTCTTGTCGAGCGGCTTGGGGTTCTTCTTGTCGCGCCCCATGGTCCAGGGGACGACGATCGTTGGCTCGGGCTCACCGTCGCGCGTCATGCTGACGGCCCAGCCGTCGTCGTCCTCGTTCTTGAAGACGTCCGCCTGCCACCCCTCGGCGCGCCAGCGTCGCTCTTCGCGCGTCTCACCCGGTTCGGTCGGCTCGATGTCTTCGCTCACTCACCCTGGATAGCGCGATATCGCATCGAAGGACGCTCCGCGTATCAGTGCCGCGCTGGCGAACGGGTTCTCTCTGTTGCCAGAAGGGCTCGACGGTCTTCATGTGCCGCCGGCGATCGGCGCGGCGAACGAGCCCGTCGTGATGGAGCGTGGGCTGCGCGCGGCGATCTACCAGTTCACGCAGAAGGCCGACGGTACCGAGGTTTACCGCTCGGACATCCTGCAGAGCACGAAGCTCGAGTCGACCGCGGGCACTCCCGAAGCGGCCTTCCGGCAGACGCTCGAAGCGAGCTGTCGTCTCGCGCTCGGCGAGGCGACGGTGTTCCCGAGGTCGACCGTCTCTCTCCTGAAGGGGGCCACGCTCGTGCTCGTGCCGGTAGGCAGCAGTGACGTGTCGACCTTCCCCGAGGCGCTGCGCCCGCGGTGGAAGAAGCTCCTCGAGCAGTATCCGACCTTCGATCGACTGGTGCCCTCGACGGGAGCGCCGCTCGCGATGTGGGCCGTCGATCCGGCGACCGGAAGCGCGTTTGCAGTGCTCGAGGACGGCTCTGGTGGCGGACAGAACGCGCTGCCGCCCGGGGCGACGGACCCCAACTCACTCGACAAGCTGTTCGACCTCGGCGGCCTCATCGGCGCCGGCCCTTACTTCATCATCGGCAAGGCATGTGCGCGCATCTACATCCGCGCCGGTAACGAGCTCGTGCCGGGCTACGTCGGGCCCGCCCTACGACCCCTACAAGAACGGCTGCGACGCCGCGAAGGATCTCGCGAAGGACGCGCTCTTCGGCAAGCTCGGCCCGTTGAGCAAGCCGGTCAGCGTGGCGGACACTCGCTCGCGAGTGGGCCAAGCTCCCGGATCCGATCCCGGGCTGCTGACCGATTGCCCGGTGCTCGCGCTCTCGGCGGCCCGGCAAGCGAGGGCCGCTACCGCGTTACGTGGTCGAGGAAGTTCGCTCGTACCTCGTCGGCCCGAGTGGCCGCGTCACGGCATGTTGCCGTCGCTCGTGATCTCCTTGGCCATGGGTCGGCCGAAGCTGAAGGTCGGGGCGTTCACGTAGCCGCTGTTCGCGCCGGGGTAGCCCAGATGCGCCCCTCCTTCGGCGGTCGCGAAGTACGCGAGCTTGGCGAGCTGGATCGCGAGCTCGAGCGGCGAGTCGTCGCGCGTCAGCGCGAGGATCACCTGATCGCGCTCGTCGGGGGTGAGCTCGACGAACTCGCGGCCGTCGAAGCGGTTCTGGGACTCCGAGCCCAGGAGCAGCGCCAGGAGACCCACGTACTGGGCCGCCGGCAGCGAGGGATCGAAGAACAGCCCGGGCGCGCCGACGTCGATGGCGCCGGGCGCGCCGGTCGGATCACGGTGCTTGCCAGGGACGATGGCGTCGCAGAAGGCGGCGAGGGTCCGCCCTTGCGCGGTGTCCGGCGCGCCGCCGAGCGTGGGCAGATCCTTGGGGCGCGGCTCTCCGTCGCCTTCTCCCGGAGGAGCGTCGCCGCTCTTCTCGGCCGCGCACGCGGGCAGGGCCACGAAGGCGGCAAAGGCGAGGGCGCGCTCGAAGAACGCGCGGCGCGCGAGGAGGCGAGGACGGTCGTCGTGCTGCGGGAGCTTGTGCATGGTCATCCCTTCGCGATCGCTTTCTCGACGACGCGCTCGGCGACCGCCGAGATGCTGAGCGCCGGGTTCACTCCCATCGCGTAGGGAATCGCGCTCGCGTCGCACACGTAGAGGTTGTCGTAGCCGAAGACGTGCCCCTCGGGATCGACCACGCCGTCGGCGACCGACTCTGCCATCCGGCACGAGGTCAAGAGATGCGCCGATGTCGTGCCGGCGAGGCGCCGAGGGGTCGTCGGCACCAGCTTGATTCCGCTCTTCTGTCCGACGGCGAAGACGTTCCTCTCCACCCGATCCAGGTACGCGTCGTAGGTCGTTCGGTTGCGATCGACGATGTCGGGGGCGCCCCCATCGCCGAGCACGACGGCACGGTGGCCGTCGGCGAGACCGAGCGTCGAGAACGCGATGATCCGATGCGGGTAGACCTTCTCGACGAAGCGCTTGTACTCGAGGCCCCAGGAGCGCTTCGGGAGCACCTCGTCCATGCCGCTCGGATCCGCAAAGCTCGCCGCGAAGACCGACGGCTCGAGCCCTCCGCCGGGGTGCAGGGAGAAGCCTTCGGAGTCCCAGAAGTGGAAGGACATCATCCCCGCGTTGTCCATGCCCATGAAGGCCTGGTAGCTCGAGAGATCGTCGAACTCCGGGGGCAGGACGCCCACGAACGCGTGCTCGCCGTTGTTGTTGAAGTGCTCACCGACATGCGTCGACAGCGCGGGCAGCCACGGCTTCGAGCGCAGGAGGAGCGCCGGCGTGTGGATGCCCCCGCCGCCCACGAACAAGCGCTGCGCCCAGATCTCCTTGGCAACGCCGTCCTTCTGGTAGCGAACGACGTAGCCCGTGCCGTCCGGCTCGAAGTGATCGACCGTGGACTTCGCTCGGAACTCCGCCCCCTTCGACTCCGCGAGCGGGATGTAGTTGAGGATCAGGCTCTGCTTCTTGTCGAACTTGCAGCCCTGGGAGCAGAAGCCGCAGTGAATGCAGTCGGTGTAGTTCATGCGCGAGCGCTCGCAGGAGCAACCGGCGGCATCGAGCATCTTGGCGAACAGGCCGCCGGCCTTCGGGATCTCGGTCCACGCGAACTGGCGCACCTTCAGCATGGCCTCGACCTTGGCGTAGTACGGGTCGAGCGTTGCGCGCGAGTACGCCGAAGGCCAGTACCTTCGTCCGCTTGCCTCCTTCGCGTCGAACGCCTTGGACGGCATGCGAAAGTGCCCGCCGTCCATGTTGATCGAGGCGCCGCCGACGAGCTTGCCCGTGCGGAACGCCACGGTCGAGCGAGCGACGACGATGTCCATGACCTTCTGGATGTAGCGAGGGTCGTCGGACTGCTCGAAATCGTTCGCGCCCCAGCGCTCGCCGCGCTCCAGCACGACGACCTTCATCCCCGCCTCGGCCATGCGCGTGGCCGGAATCGCGCCCCCGTACCCCGAACCGATGCAGACTGCGTCGACCTTCTCCACGGCGCGCACCCTAGCTACCCACGTCGTCGGCGCCCGAAGGTTTACGGAAGCCGCGCGCCCTATTGGGCAGCCCTGGCAGCTCCGCTCCGGCGGAGAGCTCGTAGCCCCCGGCGACCTGGCGGAATGGACGTCCCTCGAAGAGGACGTCGTGGACCTCGTCGCCGATGACGCGGCAGCTGAGCGCGAAGAGCCCGATGGCGCCAGGACGCACCACCGCCAGGCCGGCGATGCCGTGGCTCGCGAACCGATCCTCGAGCTCATGACGAGGACCGTGTCGCGCGAGGCCAGGTCCAAGGCGGTCAGGAAGGCTGAGGGACGCGGTGCGTCAGCGTGACCAGAGCGCCGCGAGGCCGAGCTCGATCGCATCGAAGGGCTTGATGCGAACTTTCTTGTCTCCGCTCCACGCGCCGAGCACGACCCAATGCTCGCGATCGAGCGCGTACGCTTCGACCGTTTGCGTATTCGGCTTCACCAGCGCCAGAGGTGACTGACGCCTTCGCGCGCGTAGGCCGGCATCTTCTCTTCGCGGTCGCGCGTCTCCGTCGACTCGGGTGATAGGACCTCGCAGACCCAGTCGGGCGCGAGAGTGAAGGCCGCCGTCTCGGGCATCGCTGGCATGCGCTCGCGTCGCCAGCCCGCCAGGTCGGGGACGTAGGCTTCGCACGCGTTGCGCATGAGCCACTGCGGCACCTCGGCGACCAGTCTCCCGACTTCCCGTCACACGGCACGCTACTCGCTGACTGGCTCGTTCTCGATGGCGGTCTGTCGTGGCGCCCGACTTGACAGAGGCCCGAGCGGAGTGAACATTGTTCACATGAGCGTGCGAGAGAGCCAGGATACGCGCCTCCGGCTGCTCCAACACGCGCGCGACCTCTATCTCGAGAGCGGCCCAGAGCGCTTCTCCCTCCGCGAGGTGGCGCGTCGGTCAGACGTGTCGGCTGCTGCAGTGTATCGGCACTTCGACGGCAAGGAAGCGCTCCTCAGGGCAGTCTGCGAGGAGGGCCTCCGCGTCTTCTCGTCGTATCTCCTGCGCGCGCTCAAGGAGACGACGTCCCTCGAGCGCCTGCGCGCCGCGGGGGACATGTACCGCCGATTCGGCATAGAAAACCCACGCGACTATCGTGTCATCTTCATGAGCACACCCGGCGAGGACGTCGACGTGGGCTCGAGCGCGACGTTTCAGTTTCTGGTCGATCGCGTGAGCGAGTGCATCAAGGCGAAGGCCCTCGCGCGCGGCGACGGCCTGGAGATCGCGGCCGTCATCTGGGCGCACGTGCACGGCCTCGTGTCGCTGCGCCTCTGCGGCCAGCTCGCCGTTGTCGGCGACGACGACGCGTTCACCCGCTTCTTCCTGCGCTCGACGGATCGCCTGCTCAAGGGTCTCGCGCCGTAGCTCCCTTTTTTGTCTGCAAGGTGAACACTGTTCACAAATCTGGAGGTCTCATGAGTGACATCGTTCGCGCGCGTCGCACGGGGAAGATCGAGGGCGAGTTCGTCGTGTTCCTCATTGGTATGCGGGTCAATCGGTGGTGGAAGCTCCACAAGGTCTTCCAGGTCGCGGCCGCCATGACGAGGATGCAGAAGGAGCTAGGAGAGCATCCGGAGCTCGGATTCCTCGGACAGGAGAGCTGGTTCGGGCGGACGACGATCATGGTGTCGTACTGGCGATCGATGGATCAGCTGATGCGCTACGCGAAGAGCAAGACGCACGCGCACCTGCCCGCCTGGCAGAAGTTCAACAGGACCATCGGTACGAGCGGTGACGTGGGCATCTGGCACGAGACGTATCGCTCGCGCGCGGGCGACTACGAGGGCGTCTACGTGAACATGCCGGAGTTCGGGCTCGCGAAGGCAGGGAGCGCGATGGCAGCCGAGGGCGTCTACGCGACCGCCGAGAGCAGGCTGGGCGCGGCGTAGACGCTCCGTCCCAACAACGCGGTGGGCGCCGTTCACAAGAGCCCGGATGAAGGTGATCGATGGAAGCCGACAAGAAATCGGCGATCTGGTTTCGGGGGGCTCTACATCGCGGCCTTCGGTAAGCCATACCTCGAGGGGGTGGGCGCGATCGTCGCCGGCATCGCGCTCGGCTCCTTGTCGATGAAGACGAAGAGCATCTATCAGGGCTTCCTCGTGCACATCACGGTTGCGGCGCTGATGGACTGGCTCCAAGGCCATGGGGTGCTCCGAGGAGGCCGTCCAGCGTGACGCCCTCGCGTGGCAGATCGAGAAGGTCGCGATGGGCGTGTTCGTCTGCCTGGTCGCCCTCGCGATCGTGCTCGTCATCCGCGACCGGCGAAGAAAGGCCGCGCGGATGTGAGCGCCTCCCTCAGCCCCAGCGGGCCATGGCGCCGAGATCGTGGACGTCGGCGAACCCCGCACGGCGCAGCGTGCCGGCCGCGCTCGCCGAACGCATTCCGCTCGCAGCTACTACAGCTGCCGGACTCATTGCCGGGCCGGCAAGGAGGAGTGTCCGGGAGTGCGCGTAGCGACGGAGGTGCTCGACGCAGCGGTGCTCGGATACCTCGCGGACGTCGTGTGCGCGGCTGCGCGCGTCGAGGCACTCGAAGAGATTGCGTCGCGTCGCGGGCTCGCCGTCGATGATCTCGCCGGGGCCTGGCGCTCCCTCCTCACGGCTCACCAAGACGTCGGCCGCTCGTACGCGATGCACCTCATCGACCGTGTCGAGCTCCACGAAGACCGCGCCATCGTCGTGGCGAAAGTGGCCGCGGAGGGGGCGTAGAGAATCGTCGCGAGCGACCACGGGATCCGCGCGCGATGAGGACGACCGAAGCAGACGAAAAAAACGCGGCGTTGAGCCCGCCGCGCTTTCTCTCACTACGGTGGCCTCTCAGCTCCGGACGCGGGATCGTGCGGCAAGGTTGCGGTTCGCGGTGGTGTGAGAGCGCGCTGTGGCGCGGAGTGCGCGGGATTCGAGGGGCACGGCGTTGAACGCGGGCGCGGCGGCGGTGTTCGAGTCGGTGGTCGCGGTCTCGGTGATCGAACGGCGTCCCGAGAGCGGACCCCGAGAGCCGTTGCGAACGTGTCCGCGGCGAGGTCACTTGGTCGCCGCCGCGCCCGCGGGCCGGAAGACGAGCACTGCGATGTCGTGTCGATAGTTCTCGCCGCCGCAGCGGACCTCGGTCAGCAACATCGGGCCGAGCCTGCGGCCGCCGATGGCGACCTCGACCGGGTCGCCGCCGACGCGAGGCAAGCGCCCCTCCGCGAAGAGCTGAAGGGCCGACGGCATCATCGCGAACACCGTCGCCGTTCCGTCCTCACCGATCACGCCGCGGTGACGCTCCACCGGGAAGCCCAAGGACGTGTTCCCACCCTGCGAGATCTGCACCTCATCGAGAAACTTCCCGGCGATGGCGACGCGCTTCTCGACGGGCGGCGGGATCGCGGCCCTCACGCCCTCCTGGAAGCCCATCGTGCACAGGAGTCGCGGCACGCCAGCGGCATCCGGCTCGTAGGTCCAGCTCTCGACGAGCCGCGGATCGAGCCAGTGCTCGCGCCAGCGCTCCGTGAGCAGGTCGAAGACCGCGGCATCGTCGCGGGAGGCCTGTCGCCCGCGCAGGCGCTTCTTCAGCTCGGTCAGCTCCTTGACCCGTGGGTACTCCCAGCGCTTCGAAGCGAGCACGCTCGCGTTCCAGAACGTGACCGCCAGGGCGACCGCCGCACGCGCGTCGTCGATGGTCGACGCCGGGCCGAGGCTCTCGAGCAACGGCGCGGCGAGCTCGAGGACGCTCTCCGCGAGGTCACGCTCGGGCAGGCGGACGATGGTCCATGAATTCCGGTCTCGGCGCCGTGTCATCAGGCCACCACCCCCGCGCGCTTCCACCGATCGAAGAACCCGCGCCGCCGGAGCTGGCGCTTGCGCATCGCCTCAAAGCGCTTGTCGAAGCCCGCTGCCGTGCCGTCGCGGGTCGCGAGATCGCGCAGATCGACGGCGAGCTTCACGGCCTCGTCGTAGCTGCTCGCCTCCACGAGCTTCTCGAGCTTCGCCCAGGCGCCATCGATGTCGTGAGCGACCTTCGTCAGGTGCCGCTGGCGGGACGCATCGGCGGCAGCCCTGGCCTTCTTCGCGCGCGCGGCCTCGGCCTGCTCCCGCTCCGCTCGCTGTGTCTCGGCGAGTGCGCGCAGCTCGCCGACGGTGCGTCGTGCGCCGGAGCGCTCGGTCTTCGTCGTCGCTCGGAACGCGCGAAGCAGCTCGCCGCCGAGCGCCAGGTCGGGCTCATCCGCCGCACGCTTCAGCCATGCGTCCTTCTCCTTGGCGGAGAGTGCCGCAAGCCATCGGCGAAATGGCGCGCCGTCCTCCGTCACGGCAGCGCTACTGCTCGCAGCGGCGGCGACGAGGTCGACGTCGATGCGCAGAAAATCGACCATCGCCTCCTGCGCGGCCGTCAGCTCCCCGAGCCCGGCGGGCACCGGCGGCTCCTCGGCGTCGTCGTCGAGGTGGTCCGCGTTGACCGCAAGCAACCAGGCCAGATACGCCGGACGCAGGTCCCCGCGCATCAGCTCGGCGCGCAGCGGAGACAGCGCGGCGAGCGAGCCCTGGCTCTGCTCGTCGTACTCGGGCTCTTCGGTGTCACTGCCGAGGTCGAGCAGGACGTGGTCGCCGACGCTTGTGAGGCGCGCCGCGTGCCCGCCGTCGAAGTACGGCTTGAGCGCCTTCAGGTCCACGCGCGCCTTCGGGAGGCGCAGCATGAGCCGGTGCGTGCCCCAGTTCGCGAAGTACAGGTGCGCGTCGAAGTAGCGCTCCATGAGCTTCGCGGGGTCGCCCTTCAGGTCGCCCCACTGGTACTCGTTCCAGAAGCGCGTCGGGGAGATCTCGGCGCGCGTCGAGAGCGCGCGCAACTCGGCCATCTGCTTCGCCGTGAGGGGTCGCTCGAGCGCGACGAACTCGTAGCACTGGTACTCGCTCACGGTGC
>Ga0335397_10001264_pt1 | contig 34376 bp, 32 predicted proteins | sample MAT04_FD_205740 | JGI IMG/M metagenome (GOLD analysis project Ga0335397, IMG submission 205740) | Freshwater microbial communities from Lake Fryxell liftoff mats and glacier meltwater in Antarctica - MAT-04 (spades assembly) (version 2) ... | reverse complement strand
GAGAGGATGCGTGAGCCGAAGGCGCGGCTCTCGCCACGCGACGCTTGCGCGCAAGGCCGACGTCGCTGCCTGCGATACCGCCTGCGCGTGCCCCGGCCCTCCCTCGTTGGCCTCTCGTCGACAGCCGCCCGCAGAGATCGAGATCGGCTCACGGAGCGACGCTCTGCCTACGTCGAGACGGGATGAATCCGGAGGCCTCCGGCCCCACTTGGGTAGAAGCGAAAGGACCGAGCGCGATTCGTCTCCGAATCGCGGTCGGTCCTCTAGTGGTGCGTGCGCACCCAGTAGAACGTGATGCCGACGACGGCGAGCACGACGCAGAGCACGAGGAACACGGCCCCTCCCGAGCTCGTCTTCGCCACGGGGCGCGTCGACACCTTGGCGCCTGCGCCGCCCTGCGACGGCGGCGGCCGCACGCTCGCCATCGCTCCTTGCTGCATCGGCTGTTGCTGCATCGGCTGCTGCTGCATCGGCTGCTGCTGCATCGGCTGTTGCTGCATCGGCTGTTGCTGCATCGGTGGCTGCGGATAGCCCTGCGCTCCGCCGCCCTGCGGAGGCATCGACGCGCCGGCTCCCGAAGCCGGCCCCATGTTCCGGAGCGGCGACATCACGGGCTCGGTCGACGACGACGCGAGCGGTGACATCGCCCCGATCGGGAGCGTCCCCTTGAGGACGGAGGCGGTCGGCTGGGTGCCGCCGGTCGTGACCGGCGCCGCGAGGTGCGGCGCGCCGGTCGGTGCATTCTGCATGAGCATCGTGCCCGCGAACGGCGAACCGCCAGGCGGCGGCCCCGCCCCCTTCGGCGGCCCCGAGGACATGCGCACCGCCGACCGCACCTGCGCCATTGCGTCGCCGACCGAGTCGTCCATGACCGTCGCCATGTTGAGGTTCGCCTTCGGCGCCGTGGCCATGGCGGCCTTGAGCGCGCTCCAGAACGCGCCCGCGTCGCGCGGTCGGTCGACCGGGTTCTGCGCGACGGCACGCAGCAGGAGCGCCTCGACCTGCGGCGCCACGTGGAGCCCGAGGCTCGACGCGCTCGGCGAGCCCGTCTTCGGCTCGAACGCCTTGAGGAGCCCGTCTGCGAGGTTCACCGCGGGACGCACCTTGTCGCCCGTCATGACCTCGAGGAGCACGAGAGCGAGCGAGTAGACGTCCGTCCACGGCCCGATCTTTCCGATCTTCGACGAGAACTGCTCGGGCGCGCCATACGACGGAGAGCAGAAGTGGACGCCAACGCCCGTCTCCACGCTCGGGCGGACGCCGATCGACTCGTCGGAGAGGATCTTCGCGAGCCCGAAGTCGAGCACCTTCATGCGGACGCCTTCGCGCGTCCGCGTGAGGAAGAGATTCCCCGGCTTCACGTCGCGATGAACGACGTCGTTGGCGTGCGCGTAGGCGAGCCCGCCCACGGCGCTGTCGAGCAGCTGCACGGCGGCGTCGAGGGTGCGCGGGCGGATCTTCTCCGCGCGCCGCTCCTTCAGCTCCACGCTGAGCGTGCAGCCGTCGAGCCACTCGAGGATCATGTACGGCGTGTATTCGTTGGTGGCCGGCGCGATGACTGACCCGCTGCCGATGCAGCGCACGATGTCGAGGTTGCCCTGCGAGAGGCGGTAGAGCAGCTTCGTCTCGTCGCGGAAGCGCCCCGCGAGCGCCTCGCGGATGTCCTCGTTCGTCCGCTGGATCGAGGCGATGCGCAGGCACTTGATCGCGACCGTCTCGCCGAGGCCCTCGTGATAGCCGCGATAGATGAGACCGAAGCCGCCGAAGTCGACGCACGCGTCGAACCGCACCTGGTCGACCTTGCTTCCGACGAGGCCGAGCACGTCGACAGGGCCGGACGCGCTGGTCATGCTGCGCAGCATACCCGGCCGGAGCCCGTCTCTGCTACGCTCCGCAAGATGGCGGAGGGCCGTACGGTCCGGAGCATCTGCGTTTTCTGCGGCTCACGTCCGGGGGCCGATCCTGCGTTTTTCGCGGCAGCGGCTGCCCTCGGGGCGGCGATCGCCCGGCGAGGGATGACGCTCGTCTACGGAGGGGCGAAGGTCGGCCTGATGGGCGCTCTCGCGAACGCCGCTCTCGCGGAGGGCGGGCGCGTCATCGGCGTCATCCCGAAGGGGCTCGTCTCCAAGGAGATCGCCCACGACGGGCTGACGGAGCTCTTTCTCACCGAGTCGATGCACGACCGGAAGGAGCGAATGATCCTCCTCTCCGACGCGTTCGTCTCGATGCCGGGCGGGTGGGGCACCTACGACGAGCTCTTCGAGGTCCTGACGCTCGCGCAGATCGGTTTCCACGACAAGCCGAGCGCGTTCCTGAACGTGAAGGGCTACTTCGATCCGCTGCTCGCCCTGCTCCATCACACGATCGAGCATGGGTTCGCGGCGCCCCAGCACGAGCAGCTCTATGTCGCGGCGGCCGAGGCCGACGCGCTCCTCGACGCGCTCGTCGCCTGGACGCCTCCGCCGCTCGGCGACCGGGCGACCGATCGCCGTGCCGTCGGCGTGCTCGTGGAGAAGTGAGCGCAAGAATGGTCGTACCGGCTGCAGTTCCTGCGTCGTTGTGGTCACGCCTCGAGGCCGCGGCTCGCTCCCGCACGCGGAGCCACGAGCCCGCGCACGACTTCTTCCACGTCGAGCGCGTCGTCGCGAACGCGCGGGCGATCGCGCGCGGCGAGGGCGCGAGCCCCGAGGTCGACGCCGGCGCTGCGACCGCGGCGCTCCTCCACGAGCTCTTCACCCTGCCGAAGAACCACCCCGACTCGGCGAAGGCTGGCGACACCTGCGCGGAGCACGCCCGCGAGCTCCTCGAGCGAGAGGGCGCGCCGGCGTGGCTCGTCACGAGCGCATGCGCCGCGATTCGCGACCACTCGTTCTCGAAGGGCGTCGTGCCCGATGCGCTCGTGACGCGCGTGCTCCAGGACGCCGATCGCCTCGACGCCATCGGCGCCATCGGCCTCGCGCGGATGTGGGCGACGTGCGCGGACATGAAGCGCCCGTTCTATTCGCCGGAGGACCCGTTCTGCGCCACGCGTGCGCCGGACGACAAGCTCTGGGGGCTCGATCACGTCTTCAAGAAGCTGCTCGCGATCCCCGAGCGCCTGCACACGCCGACGGCGCGCACGCTCGCGCAGGCCCGCATCGCCTTCCTCGACGCCTACGTGGAGCAGCTTCGCGCCGAGATCAGCGGCTGAGCCAGCGCGCGACGGCCCGCGCGATGCATGCACCTCGTGCAAACCCGTTCACGCGAGGACGCCATGATGCAGCTCACCCGGCGACGTTCCCTACAACTCATCACTGCCGCGAGTGTGCTCGCGGCCTTCCCGCGGCTTGCGGCAGCGCTCGAGCGCGAAGCGGGCGGCTACTACCGGACCGGCAGCGGCGTCCGGGTGAAGCACGTCGGGCCGTTCACGGCGAAGGTCTACGCCATCAGTCACTACATGCGCGAGCTACCGCCGACCAAGTCGAAGCCCGCGGTCATCGCGATGGACACGGACAAGTCGCTCTCCTGGCGGCTCCTCCGTGACCTCGAGGCCAAGCAGATCCGTGACGCCCTGCGGGACGGCTACGCGATGAACGGCTACACGGACCGCGCGAAGATCGACCAGCTGCTCGGGGCCTTCACGAAGGGTCCGCCCGAGAACACGCTCATCACGATCACGTATTCGAGCACCTCGAAGAGCACGACCATCGCGGTGGCGGGCGACGGCACCGCGACCATCCCGGGCATCGACTTCATGCGCGGCACCTGGAGCATCTGGCTCGGGAAGATCGACCAGCCCGAGCTCGGGGACGCGCTGATCCAGCGCATCCCCGACACGCCCAAGGTCGGAGGCTGATCACGCGAGCATGGTGACGCCGTGCGCGGGGTCCTTCGTGCCGATCTCGAGCGCGGCGGCGCGTGTCAGCGCCTCGATGTCCGGCCGGCCGCGGACGGAGAGCCGGATGCGCCCGCGCGCGATCTTCGAGTTGAGGCAGTAGGTGATCGCGCCGTCCGGGTTCTCGTACGAGAGCCCGACGAAGTCGTCGGTGTCCGCCCAGAGCTCGCCGGAGACCGTCGCGAGCGCGTTGTTCGCCGAGAAGGTCCAGCGGCGCAGCTCGATCGTGCCGCGTGCACGGACGAGCGTGAGCGGCGCGTTGAAGTCGTACCGGACGCCGCGGTGACGCACGCACACGATGGAGAGCGGCGGCGCGAGCACCGGCCCGACCTTCACGCGCGCGGTGACTCCCTCGAGGACGAGGTCGTCGTGACCCTCCCACTGGTTGCAGTGGCTCCACGCGTAGAGCTCGGCGTGTCGTGTGCCCCAGTTGTGACCTTGCATGCCGTGCCAGTCACGGACCTCGACGGTGTTCCCCGCCACCGTGTAGGAGCCCTCGAAGCGGCTGTCCGGGTGGGGCGAGACGAGCTTCGAGCTCGGCAGCCGGGCCTCGTACATGCGCGCGCTCGGGAACGGGACGAGGGGAGCGGCGTTCATGGTGAAGCGAAGGTCGAAGGCGATGCGCTCGCCGCCGCTCGTGACCTCGCCGTGCACACGCCCCGGCGAGATGCGGAGGCCGGCGACCGCGACGTCGAGGCCGCTCTCGTCGAAGTGCGCCGCCGCGAGCGGGACGACCTGCTTGACGGCCACGTGCCGGCCTTCGCGATCGAAGGCGATCGCCCATGCCTCGGCGACGCGCGGTACTCCTCCGGCGTGGACGAGGATCGTCGCCTTCACCCAGAGCGCGCGACGCCCCTCGGCATCGTTGAGCTTGAGGAAATAGCTCTCGACGTGGCCGTGAGTGGAACCCTCGCGACATCGCACCGCGTTCCACTGCGAACCGGCGCCCTCCTTGGGGTGGAGAGCGGGAGTGCCTGCATTTCCAGCTTGCATTTGCGTTCTGATTTTACAGAATATACGAAACAGGTGGCGTGGGTCAAGGGCCCGGCCGGTGATGCCGATCCGATCAGGGGAGGACGTTCGCGATGACGCTGCAGACCGCCGAGGGCACCAAGCGACCGACCGAGAGGCCCGCGCGCGTCACGAGCACCGTGAGCTCCGCCGAGGAGCCGAGCGCTCGCCTCTCGCCCCACGAGAGGCGCATCGCTCGTGCGCTCGCCGAGGCATCGATGCCGCGAATCTCGTCGCTCCCCGGAGGCGGTGACGAGACCGTCGTTCGCTACGAGCGCCTCCTCGCGAGGCTCGGTGAGGGCGTCACGCGCGCGGCACGCGGGGGTCTCTGGGCCGCCGAGGCATGGCCCGTGTCGCGCTTCGGCCGCCCGCTCACGTTGCTCTCGCCGGAGGCGCGCGAGCGCGCGATCGTCCGCTGGAGCGAGAGCGGCTCGCGGCACGAGCGCTGGCTGCTCCGCGCGATCCTCACGCCGCTGAAGTCGGCGCACTTCGACGACCCGAGCCTGTTCGAGCACGTCGGGTGTCGTCACGGCGTCGACACGCCTGCCGTCGCCGAGCGCGCCGCGTGGATGGCGCAGGTCACCGACGGTCGAGCCGTCACGAGCGATCTCGAGCTCGAGTGCGAGGTGGTCGTGGTCGGCACGGGCGCCGGCGGCGCGGCGGCGGCCTACGAGCTCGCCAAGCGCGGGCGCGCGGTGCTCCTCCTCGAGGACGGCCATCTTCCGGTGCGTACTGGCTTCCGCGGGCGCTCGAGCGAGGCGTCGCGGAACCTCTATCTCGGCCTCGGCGCGACCGTCGCGCTCGGCAACGTCGCCGCGCCGATCCTCGCGGGCCGCGGCGTCGGAGGGAGCACCACGATCAACTCGGGCACCTGCTATCGCGCGCCGGATCACACGCTCGAGCGCTGGGGCGAACGCTACGGGCTCACGATGCTCTCGCCCGATCGCCTCGCGCCCTACTACGAGCGCGTCGAGTCGATGCTCGGCGTGGCCGAGGCCTTGCCCGAGCACCTCGGCGGCGCGGCGCGCGTCATCGCGCGCGGAGCCGAGCTCCTCCAGCTCTCGCACAAGCCGCTGAAGCGCAACGCGCCGGGTTGCGACGGGCAGGGCGTCTGCTGCTTCGGCTGCCCCACGGGAGCAAAGCGCTCGACCGACGTGAGCTACGTTCCCGAGGCGCTGAAGCGCGGCGCGCAGCTCGTCACGGGGGCGCGGGTGTCGAAGGTGCTCGCGCCCGGCGGCCGCGCGCGCGGTGTCGTCGCGCGCCTCGCCTCCGGGCACACGCTCACGGTGCGTGCCGAGGTCGTGGTCGTCGCCGGCGGCGCGCTCCTCACGCCGCTGCTCCTCGAGCGGAGCGGCCTCTGCAAGAGCTCCGGCTGGCTCGGCAAGAACCTCTCGGTGCACCCCGCGACCAAGGTGATGGCGCTCTTCGAGGAGACGATCGACATGTCTCGCGGCATCCCGCAGAGCTACGCGATCGAGAGCTACATCCGCGAGGGCATCATGTTCGAGGGCGCTTCGACGCCGCTCGACGTCACCGCCGTCTCGATCCCGTGGGTCGGTCGCCGGTTCATGGAGATCATCGAGCGCTACCCGAACATCGCCACGTTCGGCCTCATGATCCAGGACCAGAGCCGCGGCGAGGTGCGCGCGGGGCTCGGCGGCATGCCGCTCATCACCTACAGCATGAACGAGGTCGACCTCGCGCGCATGCAGCGCGGCGTCGAGATCCTCACCGACGTGTTCCTCCGCGCCGGCGCGAAGCGCGTCATGCCGATGGTCGTCGGTTGCGACGAGATCTCCGATCAGGAGGGCCTCGCGAAGCTGCGGCGCATGCGCCTCGGCGGTGGGGACTTCGACGTGTCCGCGTTTCATCCGCTCGGTACGTGCCGCATGGGCACCGACCCGGCGCGTTCGTGCGTCGGCCCGGACGGCGAGGCTCACGACGTCGCAGGGCTCTTCGTCGCCGATGGGAGCACGCTGCCCTCGAGCCTCGGCGCGAATCCGCAGATGACGATCATGGCTTTCGGGCTTCGCGCGGCCGAGGCGATCGACGCCCGCCTCGACTCGATGAGCGCCGCCCATCCTGCGCGCGACTTCCACGCCGCGGCGACGCAGCCGACGCTCGCGTTCCGCGAGACGATGAGCGGCACCGTTCGCACGGCCAAGGAGCCCGGAGAGCGGCGTCCGTTCTCCTTCTCGCTGCATGCGCGCTCGCGCGGTGCGTGGGACTTCGTCCGCACGCGCGAGGTCGAGATCACCGGCGAGCTCCTCGCCGAGGGCTTCGGTGCGCGCTGTCCGCTCACCGGCACGCTCGGTCTCGACGTCCTCATGACGGGGCGGCTCCCCTACGACTTCACGTTCACCGCGGACGACGGAAGGAGCTACCGCTTCACCGGCGAGAAGGTCGTGAAGCTCGGCTCGCTCCGTCGTTCCATGACCGTCCTTCCGGGGCGCGTCCTCGACGACGCCGGCGCGGTCGTTGGGACCGCCGAGGTGAGGTTCGATCTCGATCGCGATCTCTGGGAGTTCCTGAGGAGCTTCCGGATCTCGGGTCTCCGCGCCGGCTGACGCGTCAGAAGAGCGTGCAGCAGAGCGTGCGCGGGGCCATGTACGTTACGCTGCCGAGCACGGCCGCCTGGGTCGTGACGTTGCAGCCCGAGCCCGCGGTGTAGCGATACGAGGCGCCCGTGAGCGCAGCTCCGAGGGTCGTGCACGAGCCGTCGGCGTCCACCTTGCGGACGGAGGTGGCGCAGTCCCCCGCCGAGAAGGCCTCGAGCGAGGCTCCGTTCGAGCAGCTCGTCGTCCCGCAGCTGCACGTCGCGCCGCAGGAGCGGCCGTCGGCGACGCCGGCGGCGATCACGGTGCGCGAGCTGAGCTTCTGCGGGCACGCCACGTCTCCGTCGTGCACGATGCACGTCTGGGCGAGCCCGAACCCGCTCGCCTTCGGCACGCAGAGCTCGCCCGGGTCGCACTTCGTGTCCGCCTTTCCGACGACGCCCGAGCACGTCACCGCCTTGGTGGGCTGGGCGAGGTTGTCGTTCACGGTGCCGCTGCAGCTCGCGGGCGGAGCGCCGTTGAGATGCGGGGAGACGGCGACGGGCAGGGGCAAGCTCGCGTTCAGGTTCGTGCACGTGCCGGACACGACCGCGAGGTTGGTCGCCACGCCGCCACAGAGGAGGCCGGACTTCGTGTCGACCGAGCCGGCGCACGAGCCGCCGAGCGGCGCGCAGTTGCACGCGCAGCTCCCGCCCCCTGAGCGCTGCCACTCCGCCTGCGTCGGGTAGGCCTGCGGGCAGGTGCCGAGGACGTTCAAGGGGAGATAGGCGATGGGGCTCCAGCCGTCCGCGCTCGGCAGGCAGAGCTGATTGGCGCCGCACGACGCGAGCTTGGCGTCCGGCGGCACGAGGCCGGCGTCGCCGCCGCCGTCGACCGAGCCGCTGGAGCCGCTGGAGCCACTCGAGCCGCTGGAGCCGCTGGAGCCGCTCGAGCCTCCCTCCGAGCCGCTGTCCTCGAGGGTGCCGGAGCTACTGCCGCCCGGGCCCGTCACGCCCAGGTCGTCGACGCCGGTGAGCGCGTTGCATGCGCCTGCCATCAGCAGGAACGCCCCGAGCACGGCAGCGTGAACGCGGCGGAGCATCCCCCGAAGAGTAGCTCATCCGAGGCCGAACGGCCTTTTCGCGCGAGCCGGTGAGGGAAGGTCGGCGTCCACGGCCCCGTATGACGGTCCATGCGCTTCACCGCCCTTGGGCTCCTTCTCCCGCTGATCCTGGCGGCTTGCGGGATGACGCAGGAGACGAAGGGCTCCGCGGTCCCGACCGGCGTGACGTCGGCGGAGCTGCCCGTGGCCAAGGGGGCGCCGCGCGCGGTTCGTGACGCCACGTCCTCGGCGATCGCCCAGCGCGACGCGTGCACCGCATACGCCGACTGCATCGACGCGGCGCCGGCGCCCGACCCGAACGAGGGCGCCATGCACGCGTCGTCGGCCACGAACCGCAGCTGGGAGAAGAGCGCGGAGCAGCTTCGTCAGTGCACGGCGGCTCACGATCTCGCACGCGCCGGTGGGCTCTGCCGCTGACGCCGTAGTGGACTATGTTGGTCTCTCGATGAGATCACCTCGTGAGTGACCCCGGACGTGTGCTGATCCTGGGCTGTGGGTACGCCGGAGCGGCGATCGCACGCCTCGCGCGGGAGCGAGGCCTGGCGGTGGTCGCCAATGTGCGGAGCGACACGCGAGCCGTGGCGCTCCGTGGCGAGGGCTTCGAGGTGCTCCAGCGGGCCGCGCTGGACGAGACCGTCGCCGAGCACGTGACGCCGGGCACGCACGTCGTCATCGCGTTTCCTCCCGACGGCTCGACGGACGCGCGCGTCGCTGCCGGCCTCGGGGCCGCCGCTCGCATCACGTACCTGTCGAGCACGGGCGTCTACGGCGCGCGCCGCGGCGTCGTCGACGACACGACGCCCGTGCCGGCGCCGAGCGAGCGCGGCGCGAAGCTCCTCTCCGCGGAGGCCGTCTTCCGCGCCGTGGGGGCGACCGTGCTTCGCTGCCCCGCGCTCTACGGTCCGGAGCGAGGTCTCCACACGCGCGTGCTGCGCGGCGAGCATCGCATCCCCGGGGACGGCACGCGCTACCTCTCGCGCATCCACGTCGAGGACCTCGCGCAGCTCGTCCTGGCGAGCCTTCCGCGTGGCGAGGCGATGGTGGTGGGCGACCTCGAGCCGGCGCCGCACGGCGACGTGGTGCGTTTCATCTGCGAGGCGTATGGCGTCCCGATGCCGCCGTTCGTCCCGCTGGAGAGCGTCCACGAGTCGCTCCGCGCCGACCGCCGCGTCGATCCTTCGCGGGCGCTCGCCGTCTCGGGCATCACCCTCCGCTACCCGAGCTTCCGCGACGGCATGTCGCCTAAATCGACGGGTCTCACGGCCACGGGCTCCGCGTCAGCGTGAGCGGCGGTCGCGCTTCTTCTTGTTCTTCTCGCGGCGCGCGGCGTCGGGGTCGAGCTTCTTCGCGACGCGCGCAGCCTGGTCGAGGCGACCTGCGCGGAGATCGGCTGCGAGCTCGCCCAGCGTGCCCGCATGACCTCGCCCGATCGCGTCGCTGAGGGCCGTCGTCGGGAGGACCTTCTCGCCCGCGACCCATCGAGCGCTCCGATCGCTCGACAGCGCGACGGGGAGGGCGACCGCGAGATCGTAGGGCCCCGGGTCGACGCCCTCGGCGGCGCACGCCGTCATCATGCCGAACGAGTACGCGTGCGCGACGTGGAAGAGCGCCGGGTTGATCGGTAGGACCGGATTCGGCTCACCCTCGTCGAAGCCCTTCTTGCAGGCCTCGACGCTGCCCGAGTGGTACGCGCGGCACGCGATGGGGCGCACCGAGTAGGCGCCGCATGCGCCGGTCGCCTCGTCGAGGAGCGCACACGGCACGCGCGCTGCCGCGCGCTCCGCGAGGTCGAGCGAGGCGATGCGCTCGGCCGCGCTCTCCGCGCGCGCCTTCAGGAGCTCGAGCTCGCCGGGCGAGCGCGTCTCCTCGAGGAACGAGGCGATGCGGAGGATCTCCGGGGCCGACGCCATCACGACGCCGTGACAGCAGTACGAGCAGCCCTCGCGACAGACGGGCAGGAGACGCCGCGTCGAGGGCAGCTGCTCGGAGAGCTCGCGCGCGCCCGCGTCGGCGTCGGCCGTGGCGGTGTCCGCGATCGCCGCGACGAGCTCGCGGGGAGAGGAGCCGTTCTTTCGCGCGTCGTCGAAGAGCTCGAGCGACACCTTCGCGCCGACCTCGATGAACGGGCGGAGGCCCGGGTCCGTGTGATCGAAGACGACGCTCCCGGCCTTCATCGGCGTGCGGTCACTTCACTTGCAGGCGTCGAAGCGAATCGACGCGAAGTACTTGTCGGCGATCGGCTTCATGGCACCGACGTTCGAGAGCGCAGCGGCGGCGGTCACGACGTAGACGCGATCGCGGAACACCGTGGTCATGCTGTACGCGCGCCAGGGGAGGCGCTCGCCGTTGAAGGAGGCGATGCTGTCGATCTGCCACGCGTGCCCCGGCAGCCCTGCGACGGGCGAGGAGGTCGCCCGCGGAGGCTCGAGATCGGACACCTTCACGCCGCCCGTCCGGTTCGCCGTGCGGAGCAGCGCCGTGTAGTCCTTGCGGAACGACTCCATGAGCTCGTCGCGCACGGCGTTCAGCTGTGCTCCCTCGGCGGCCTGCGTCGTGACGGTGAACGAGGGGTCGTACGAGACCGCCCCCGAGCGAAGCTGCGTCGCGCCGCGGAACGCGAGGCCGCCGCCTACGCCTGCAGCCTTCGTCGAGCCCGCGGGCGCCTCGATGCTGAGACACTCGATGGTGCCCCGTTCGGGCGCAGCGGTCGCGCTCGCGCCGGCCTCCGGCGAGGCTCCCGGCCCGATCTCCGCCTTGCGGTTCGAGCAGGCGAGCCCTCCGAGCGAGAGGCCCGCGAGCAGAGCGACGAGCGCGACGCGGCCTGATGTCGTGCTGGAGGTACGGAGCGTGCGGGTCATGCGATGGCCGTTCACGTCGGTGCCGAGTAGGCCTTCTTCCAGGTCGCGCGGTAGTCCCTCTCCTCGCGCTCCCACTTCGCGTCGTCCCAGCCGAGCTCGGGCTGGGCGATGGCGCGGATCCTCGGGAGCTCGTCGAGCCCGGCGTTCGGGAGCAGGAGGCCGAGGCGCACGCGACGGAGGAGGAGGTCCGAGAGCGTCACGACGGCCTCGGTCCGCGCGGCGTGCTTCAGCTCGCTCCAGAGCGCGATCGAGCCGTCGATCGGGCGCGCGAGGTCGCCCTCGTCGAGGATCTCCTGGATCTCGGGGCCGAAGCGGCCGAGGAGGCGCGCGCGTGCCGCCTCGTCGAGATGCGCCGGCCACTTCACCTCGTCGGGGCCGGCGTCGAAGATGCGCGTGCGCGGGCCGAGGCCGCCGAGCTCCTCCTCGACGGCGGCGAGCGCGTCGCGGGCCATGACGACGAACGTGGTGAGCTTGCCACCGCTGATCGTGAGGAGGCCGTCCTCCTTCCAGATCGCGTGCTCGCGCGACTCCTTCGAGGGGTCGCTCTTGCCCGTGTCGATGACGGGGCGCACGCCCGACCACGTCGAGATGACGTCCTCGTGGGTGAGATCGTACGACGGGAACGCCTTCACGGCGGCCTCGAGGAGGTACTCCGTCTCGGCCTGGCTGATCGCCGGCTCGTCGGTGAGCTCGCCGTGATCGACGTCGGTCGTTCCGAGGATGGTCACGCCCTCCCACGGGATCGCGAACACCGCGCGCTGGTCACGCGGGTGCAGGAGGCTGACGGCCTCCGGAAGCGGGAGGCGGTCGGCGCGGAAGGTGAGGTGGCTGCCGCGGATCTTGCGGAGGCGCTTCTCCTTGCCCAGCTCGCCGCGGAGCTCGTCCGCCCAGGCACCGGTGGCGCTGATGACGACCTTGGCCTCGACCTCTGCGGTGCGCGAGGTGCCGTCGGGGCTCATGTCCTTGAGCACGACGCCGCGGACCTGCCCGTCCGCGGTGCGGAGGAGGTGCTCGGCGCGCACGTAGTTGATCGCCGTGCCGCCATGCCGCACGGCCTCGCGCAGCACACGCACGACGAGCCGTGAGTCGTCCGTCTGGGCGTCGAAGTAGCGGTAGCCGCCCTGGACCTTGGAGCCCTCGAGCGGCGGGATGCGCGCGATGATCTCGGCCTTCGACTGCGCCTCGTGCGCCCACTTCCACGCGAGCGCGTCGTACATCGCGAGGCCGACGCCGTACATCCACTTGGGCATCTGGTCGCCCGGGAAGGCCGCCAGCGAGAAGCCGAGCGGGTCGACGAGGCCCTTGCCCTCGGACATGAGCCGCTCGCGCTCCTTCACCGACTTCCGGGTGACGAGGAACTGCCCCTGGCGCAGGTAGCGGAGACCGCCGTGCACGAGCTTCGTGGAGCGGCTCGAGGTGCCCGAGGAAAAATCCTGTGCCTCCACGAGGAGGGCTTTTTTGCCGTGGCGTGCGGCCTCACCCAGGATGCCGGCACCCGTGATTCCTCCGCCAATCACGATGAGATCCCACTTCTCTGCCGTGGCCTGGTTCCACACCTCGTCTCGATAGCCGCGTGTCCACATGAGATCGCCCAGGTTAGCAGGGCATGCGGGGGGCAGCGCACTTTGGTAGAGTGAGCGGCTCGTAAATAAGGGGGAGAGGTCGTCATGTCGCTCATCGAGAACGTTCCGGTCGAGTCTCACGATCCGCCGCATTCGGCAGATCGCGCAGATCGCGCAGATCGCGCAGATCGCTCGCACAAGTCGAATCCGCGCGTGTCGCGCGACTCGCTCGGCAACCCGGCGGCGAGCGAGCTCCAAGCGCTCCTCGCGAAGATGAAGGCCGCAGCGCGAAAGAGCGGTGCGCCGGACTACGACACGCGCATCGAGCACCTCGACAAGCTCGAGCGCACGGTCCTCGCGCGGAAGCACGACATCGCGAAGGCCATCGGTATGGACTTCGGGGTTCGGTCGAAGCACGAGAGCCTCCTCGCCGAGGTGATGATGGTCGTGAACGCCATCAAGCACGCACGCGCGCACCTCCACGAGTGGATGGAGACGGAGCCGCGAGAGGTCTCGTGGATGTTCCTGCCCGGCCGCGCCGAGGTGCTGATGCAGCCGCTCGGCGTCATCGGCATCATCGCGCCCTGGAACTACCCCGTACAGCTCGCGCTCGGGCCGCTCGTGAGCGCGCTCGCCGCGGGCAACCGCGCGATCATCAAGCCCTCCGAGCTCGTGCCCGACACCGCCGAGCTGCTGAAGACGATGCTCACCGAGACGTTCGCGCCCGATCACGTGTCCGTGGTCACGGGCGGCATCGACGTCTCGGAGGCCGTGTCGCTCCTGCCGCTCGATCACCTCGTCTTCACGGGGTCCACGCGCGTCGGCAAGATCGTCATGAAGGCCGCGGCCGAGAACCTCGTGCCCGTGACGCTCGAGCTCGGCGGCAAGTCGCCGGCGATCGTCGGCGAGGGCTACTCGATCGCGCAGGCCGCGCAGAAGATCATGCAGGGCAAGTGCTTCAACGCCGGGCAGACCTGCATCGCCCCCGACTACGTGATGGTCCCGAAGGGCCGTGCCGACGCCTTCGTCGAGGAGTGCAAGGCCGCCTTCGCCGCGATGTACCCGCGCATCCAGACGAACCCGGACTACACGGCGATCATCAACGACAAGCAGTACGAGCGCCTCCAGTCCGTGCTGAAGGACGCGCGTGACCGCGGCGCGAAGATCGTCGAGCTGAACCCCTCGAAGGAGGAGCTCGACCCGAACGCCCGCAAGATGGCGCCGCACCTCGTCCTCCACGCGAAGGACGACACCGTTCTGATGCAGGAGGAGATCTTCGGACCGATCCTCCCCATCCGTACCTACGAGTCGCTCGACGAGGCCATCGCCTACGTGAACGATCACCCGCGGCCCCTCGCGCTCTACTTCTTCGAGCACGACCAGAAGCGCATCGACCAGGTGCTCCGCGACACGATCGCGGGCGGCGTCTCGATCAACGAGACGATGCTCCACTGCGCCCAGGACGACCTGCCCTTCGGCGGCGTCGGCGCGAGCGGCATGGGCGCGTATCACGCGCGCGAGGGCTTCGACACCTTCACGAAGAAGAAGCCCGTGTTCTACCAGAGCCGCATCAACGGCTCGGCGCTCCTGAAGCCGCCCTACGCGAAGAACATCGACTTCGCGTTGAAGTTGCTGCTCGGGAAGTAGAGACCCGCGGGCTCAGCCCTCGACGAGCGTGCCGGAGGCGAATCGCTTCGCCTTCGGCACCGGCGGCTTGCAGTCCTCGGCCGCGCTCGAGCCGGAGGCAAAGGGCATCCCCGGGGGCGGCCCGATGACCTCCTGGCCGAGGTTCCACGGCATGCCGGGGCTGACGTAGCAGTCGGCGGGGATCTCGTGCGCGATCGAGTCGTGCAGCGCGGGGAGCTTCGACCAGTGCACGCCCGGCTTGTAGTGGTGCGCCGTGTGGTAGCCGAGGTTGCCGGTGAGGATGTTGTAGCCGCGGTGCAGGATGTTGTTCGACGCGACGAAGTGCGAGGTCGTCTTCTTGCCCGCGTGATGCGTGAAGGTCGCCCACGCCGTGTAGAAGAGCATGATCGTCATGGGCGCCACGAAGACGAGCAGCGCGGGAACGGGCCGGAGCGCGACGAGCCCGGCGACGATCGCGAGGGTGATCGCGGCCATGACGACGAAGATGCGCGTGTACTTGCCGGTGCGGCGCGCGACCTTCCATACGCGCCCGTAGGCGGTGCCGCCGACGGTGAGCGAGTACTCGACCTCGCTCATGGGGGTGCCGTCGTCGCGGCGCCAGCGGGACTCGTCCGTGCGCTGGTCGAGGTAGTTCACGTGGTGCCCGAGCGAGTGGTGCAGCACCCAGCCGTGGCTGACGATGCCCGTCTGGAGCCCGTACATGAGCTCGAGCAGGCGGTTCATCAACGCCGACCGGAACACCGTCAGGTGCTGATGGTGATGGTTGAACGCGCACACGGCGCCGCGCGGGATGAACCCGACCACGATCCACAGCATGAGCACCGCGGGGGAGTCGACGAGCGCGTACGCCAGCACATCGCAGGCGAAGAACGCGGCCATGAGCCCAACGGGAAGCTTGTCCTCGCGATGGCGAAAGAGCTGCACCCACGCATTCTGCCGCACGCGTCGTCAGGCCATTGTCACAGCTCCATCAGGGGCGCTGCCCCTCACTTCGTGAGCCTCCCCGAGCTCCACCTGTCCGGCGTGGTTCGCCTTCGCCTTCGGCGAACGGCGCTACGCGCCGCAGACACGCCTGGGTTGCGTGAGGCTGTGACCTTCCTCGCATGAAGGTCTCGCGCTCGTTTGTTGGTCCTCATCGGGAACCGGCGTCCGCCGTTTCCCGATGTGCGCGATCGCCAGGTTTCACGAGGGCCTCACGAGTGGAAGGTCACAGCCTCGCGCATCGCAGGCGTGAAATCGGCGCCGTCTGCGGCGCCGTTCGCCGCAGGCGAATCACGCGGGGCCGGTGGCGAAATGGGGAGGCTCGCCGAAGGCGAGGGGCGGAGCCCCACCTAAAGAGCGCAGCGGGCCTTCGCGTCGGCGTTGGCGCGGATGGCCGACACGACGCAGGCCTTCTTTTCGCAGATCGTACGCGGGAGCTCGCCGCCCATCGCGCGCTGGACGTTCTTGAGGCCCGGGAGGTCAGCCTTCGCGAACGAGCAGACCATGTCGTTGCGCGCATGCTCTGCGAACACGTAGGGCTTGCCGCCCACGCCGCCTTCCCACTTCTGGTCGGGGGGGAGATCCTTGCCGTTGGGCATCTCGGAGGCGACCCACGAGCCGAACATGACGACCTTCGCATCGCCGTGCACCTTGCCGGGGCGCGTGACGCCGACGTCGGTCGCGTAGTCGACGTCGATGAACTTGCCGTCGAGCGTGTCGTAGTCGTCGATGACCGTGACCTTCGCGGCCGACGGGTTGGGGTACGACTGGTTCGCGCCGTAGACCTTGCGCATGCTCACGCCGATGACGTGCGCGAGCTCGGTGACGTGCTCGCCGTTCATGCGGTTGCAGCCGGAGGAGACGTCGCCGCGGCGCAGGTACCAGACCTTCGTGTCCGGGGCGGTCTTGCTGCTCTGCGCGGTGATCGGGCCGTGAAACGCGATGCCGCTGTTGTACGCGAGGAAGGGGAAGCCGCCCCAGGTCACGAAGTGATTGCCCTGCGAGGCGGTCCACGCGTTGCCGTCGGGGCGATAGGGCTTCGCCTCGTAGAAGGTGTACGTGCCCGGGCGCGAGTTCGTCTTGGGCGGGGCTGCGGTGGCGATCGGGTAGACGATGTCGACGCGCGTCTTGCCGTTCTCGATGCGCGTCTTCACGTGCGGGAGATCGGGGAGAGCCGCGGCGCCCTCGGGGAGGTAGCCCGTGACGTGCGCGGTGTTGCCGGCGAGCGACGCGGTGATCTTCGCGTTGCTGAGGGCGGGCAGGGGACCCGCGTAGATCCAGTGCTCGTCGGCCTTCGCGGCGAGCTCGTCCTCGGTCGAGTCCTGGGCGTCGCCGGCGTCGGTTTCGGACGCGCAGCCGGTGGCGAAGACCGTGGCGATCGACGAGGCGAGGAGGAGGCCGAGGGCGAGGCGGGACATCGTGGAATTCTCCGGAGAGGGGCGACTGAGCGCTTCTCTAGCGCGGTTCGTGCCAGCGCGCACCCTGAACGGAAAGGCACTCAAACGTAGGATGTGTGGGTGGTAAACCCCCATCCGTGGACCTGGAATTGTCCGCTGAGGCTGGATCACCGCCGCGCCTCCCCGTGGCCCCTCCACCCCGGCCCTCGGTGACCTAGCGTATCGCGCGTGAAGGTCCACCAAGACACCCTCCACGTCCCGACGCACGGGCGCGGCCTCACCGATGTTTCACGCAAGGTGCAGGAGGTCGTCACGGCCTCCGGCATCGTGACCGGCCTCTGCACCGTGTTCGTCCAGCACACGAGCGCGTCGCTCGTCATCCAGGAGAACGCCGACCCCGCCGTGCTGCGCGATCTCCAGAAGTGGCTCGCGCGGATCGCGCCCGAGGACGCGAAGGCCTACGAGCACGACGACGAAGGACCCGACGACATGCCGGCTCACCTGCGCGCTGCGGTCACCAAGACGAGCGAGCTCGTGCCCGTGACGAAGGGGCGGCTCGCGCTCGGGACGTGGCAGGCGATTTATCTGTGGGAGCACAGACAAGCGCCCCACACGCGCACGCTCATCGTGCACGTGCAGGGCGTCGAAGAGGAGGATCTCAATCGCGCAGCGGGCGGCCCTGCGCGTCCGGGACCTTGCCCATCAGCATCATGACGCCGTCGATGAGCGGCCAGATCGCGCCGGCTCCGCACGTGAGCCAGGTCACGGCGATCTGCGCGATCGCGAGGCCCATGTGGCCCGTGTAGAAGCGACCCGCGCCGAAGCTGCCGAGGAAGATCTGCAGGAGGCCCGCGACCATCTTCGACTTGTCCGAGAAGGGCATGCCCGTCAGCGGATCGACGCCGAACGGCGCGTGCGGTTGCATCATCCCCATGCCGCCCATGGGCGCGCCGTAGCCGCCGCCCATACCAGGCGCAGGAGGCGGAGGACCGTAGCCACCAGGCGGGGGGCCGTAGCCGCCCGGGGGAGGGCCGCCGTAGCCACCGGGAGGGGGTCCGTTCGGGGGGTAGTTCATTCTCGACTCCAGGTAGCGAGTGGTTGGGGCGGATGTTTCACGGGGCGCTGCGTGTTGAGCGCGATAACGAGGGTAGAGCTTTTCGGGGCGGGCGCAAGGTGCGCCGGAGTGCGCCCGGAAGGCGATTGAGCTCGAGCACATCCTCTCGACAACCCTTCCCACCCAGATGAACAGATGAAGCACGCTCCCTCCCTCGTCCTCCTCGCGCTCCTCGGATGTGGCGGCGCCGCCTCGAGCCCGCCCCCCTCCGCGCCGCCCCCACCCCCCTCCGTGCCTGCCACGACCGCGGTGCCGGCTCCGACGCCGGCCGCGTCTCACGCCCCGGTGATCGCCATGACGCCCAAGCAGCTCCTCGAGAAGCTCTTCACCGAGCCCCACGCCGACCCCGCCTGGTTCCAGCCGGCCTTCCTGCAAGCCGTGCCGATCGCGAAGCTCGAGGAGGTCACTCAGCAGGTCCTCTCCACCTCCGGCAAGCTCCGCAGCGTCCACGAGACGCCCGACCCTCGAAAGTTCGAGATCACCTTCGAGAAGGGCAACTGGGACGCGACGATCGCCCTCGCCGAGGGCAAGGTCGAGACGCTCTTCGTGCGGCCGGGCGTGACCCAGGCCGCGACGCTCGACGAGGCGGTCGCGCCGCTCCGGGCGCTCCCCGGCAAGGTCGGCTTCACGATCGTCAGCGGCGGCAAGACCCTCGCAGAGCAGAAGGAGGGCGAGGCGCTCGCTGTCGGCTCCGGGTTCAAGCTCGCGGTGCTCGTCGAGCTGCGCGATCGCATCGAGAAGCAGAGGAGGCTCGCGTGGGACCGCGTCGTCCCGCTCGATCCGAAGGCGAAATCGCTGCCCTCCGGGATCCTCCATCAGTGGCCCGCGGCGTCGCCCGTCACGGTGCAGACGCTCGCCTCGCTCATGATCTCGATCAGCGACAACACCGCGACCGACTCGGTGATTCACCTGCTCGGCCGCGACTCGCTCGCGCGCTACGGCTCGGGTCAGTTCCATCCGTTCCTCACCACGGCGGAGATGTTCCGCCTGAAGGGGAAGGGCAAGGACGACGCGCTGCTCGAGCGCTTCCGGAAGGCCGCGCCCGCGCAGCGAGCGACGATGCTCGACGAGCTCGCCAAGACCCCGCTGCCCAGGCCGGAGGACTACCCGACGGGCGTGACGGCGCTCGACGTCGAGTGGTTCTTCTCCCCCGCCGAGCTCTGCTCGTACATGGCGAAGGTCCACGACCTGCCGCTCATGGGCATCAACCCCGGCGTCGCGAAGAAGAGCGACTGGGACCGCGTCGCCTACAAGGGCGGGAGCGAGCCCGGCGTGAGCAACATGACGACCTGGGTCGACAAGGGCGCGAAGTCCTACTGCGTGTCGGCGACGTGGAACGACGACAAGCCGGTGAGCGATACGCGCTTCTCGGCGGCCTACAGGGGCGTGCTCGCGTTCCTCGCCAAGTCGCCGTAGCCGCGGCGGCTCGTCTCGAGCTTCGCCGGGGCCTCGCGATAGCGGCCCACGATCTTCCACATCCACGCGACGGCGAGGCTCATCACCCCCACGTCGTCGAGCCAGCCGACGATCGGGATGGCGTCGGGGATGAGGTCGACCGGGCTCACCACGTAGACGAGCGCCGCGAGGACGAACACCTTCCCGAACAGCGATGCCTCACGGTCGCGGAAATAGCGGACCAGCGCACGAGCTCGACCGATCTTCGCAGGGCTCTTCGTCATGCTCCCGGCAACGTAAGGCGCCTTCTCCGGAGCGCAATCAGTCGAGGACCGTGAAGCTCACCCGACCGACGAGCTGGCCGTCCTGGGTCTCCACGTCGATGGACCAGCTTCCGACGAGGCGCGTCGGGAGCTGGCGATCGGTCAGCGCGGAGCGGAGGCGGATGGTCCCCTTGTCCTTGCTCTCGCCGGCGGCCGGGACGCGGAGCGTGCTCTCGGTGGCCCGGTGCACCTCGTTGCCGTCGTGGCGCCACACGTGGACCAGCCGATCGCCCTTGCCGCCCGGAACGACGACGTCGGTGATCGCGATGAGCTTGTCGATGACGGAGGGGTGGAGATCGCGGACCTCCATGCCGAGGCGACCGTCGGCCATGAGCATCGGCCCGACCGCGCCGTGCGCGAGGTACATCGGCACGGGCGGCACCGCGGTGCGCCCCTCGTAGGCGATGCCCACGGCTCCGCCCAGCGTGGCCGCGAAGAGCGCGAGCCATCGCCTGTCCCGGAGCATCTCGAGATCCATGTGGATCGTCCAGAACGCGACGACCGTGATGGCGGTGGCCGTGAGGAGCGACGTCAGCGTGCGTGTGTCCGGGAAGAGCGCCGGCACGATGAGAACGAGGCAGCCGAAGAGCGCGACGCCGTGGAACACGGAGGCGAGCGCGCGGAACTTGAAGACGACGCGATCGAAGACGATGTCGAGCGTCGAGAGCAGCGCGCACGCCCCGATCAGCACGACGAACCACGCGTTGGGCGAGTCGAACGTGGTCGACTTCCAGTAGAACGGGAGCAGGAAGAAGAGCATCCCCTGGTAGAGGTTCTTCAGCGCGTACGTCATCGCGAAGAAGCGCAGCTTCACCTTCGGCGCCGCGTGGGCATGCGACTGCAGCCGCCCTGAGCCGAAGAGGCGGAAGAAGAGCACGACCAGGAGCCACGCCGCGGAGGCCGTCACCGCGAGCCAGCGCGCGTGATCGAAGCCCTTCTGCGCGAACGTCACGACCGTGATGCCGAGGCCCAGCGCGTAGGCGGAGTGGAGCCACCAGAGCTTCCGGCCGTGGCGCTTCATGAAGGAGCGCAGCCGCTCGCGCGGCGACGGCGCGAACGGCACCGGCTCGACCACGCGAACGTTCGGCGGGGGCGCAGATGGCGCGGGGGGCTGCGCGGGGGACACGGGAGGAGTGTAAGGCTGCATCGTGTCAGGTCAGAAACAGTTGACGTAGATCCCCGACGACCAGCTGCGCCCGACGATCGCGCGGACGATCGAGCAACGGTCGGTGGGCACCGGAAAGGAGACGACGCTCCCGCGGCTCGCGTTCCCGACGAACGCGCCGTTCACGAGGAACGTCGCGTCGCCGCCGCCGGCGCGCCCCTCGAACGTCGCCGCGGGCTCGTGGCTCGAGGTCGTGAGCGAGTCGCCGACGCCGAGCCATGCGCCGCCTTGCGGGCGGACCTCGAGCGTGCAGGCCTCGGGGCCGCGAACGCACGTCCGCGCCGCGCCGATCGCCTCGCGAATGCCCGCGGCCGAGCGCTCGCTCGCGAGGACGAACGTGGTCGCGCGGAGCCAGTGGCCGTGGCTGTCGGAGCCGCCGACCGCGGCGAACCGGCGGTGCTGCGTGCGCGCGACACGGTCGGCGAGGTGTGCCGCCTCGCGGAGCGAACGGTCCTCCTCGCCGACGATGAACAGATCGCGTATCTCGGTGACGGTCGTGTTGTAGGTCTCGAGCGTCTGCGCGTGCTCCGTGATCCACGCGACCTCCGGAGGCACCGCGCCGCCCCGGAAGGCGCGCCACGACAGGTCGTACGCGAGCTCGTGGAACGGCGACCTCGCCAGCGGCCGGTTCACGGGATGATTGATGGTGAGGATGCCGCCTCGCGCGACCCACAGCTCGAAGAAGCGCTCCGGCGTCGCGCGCGCCTCCTCGGACGAGAGAGCCGCGAGCACCTCGCTCGGCTCTGCGAAGGCAGCGCCCACGTGGCCATAGTGATGGTCGGTGTACTCGAAGCCGGGGATCACGACGAGCGACGGCTTCAGCCGCTCGATGCGCGCGCGGAGATCCTGCTGCGTCCGGAGCATCCAGCCGCGCATCTCGTCGTCCATGAAGAAGCGCGCGGGGACGTGCGGCGTGAGCACTACGAAGTCGAGCGACTCTTCCTGCGCGAGCGTGAGCACCTCGGGGAGCTCGCGAGAGACGTGATGCGAGGCGTCGGGCGGCAGCACGTGGCAGTGGAGGTCACCGGCGAGGAGCATGCGTTCGCCGACGTGCATGCCGCGATGGGGCGAGGCATGCGCCGACCCGTTCATCGTCACGTCGATGAGCTGGTTCTTCGAGCAGCCGAGGCCCGCGCTCGCGAGCACGGCCGCGCCGAGGAGCGCGAGCGTTCGCCTCATCCGTGGTCCGCCCGTGCGACGCGCGCGGCGATGCGCTTCACGCCTTCGGCGAACGTGGCCTCGGGCGTGAGCAGGCTCACCACGAGGTAGGCGCCGCGTCCCATGTCGAAGAAGTACCCGGGCTGGACGTGGACTGCATCCCGCGTGACGAGCTCGAGCGTCCATTCCTCGTCCGACTGCACGTCGGGCACGCGCACCACGGCGTACCAGCCTCCCTCGACGTCGAGCACGCTCGCCGACGTCGCGCTCTTCATCGCGGAGCGGAGCACGGCGAGGTTCTTGCGGGTGCGCGCGGAGATCGCCTGCTCGGTCGCGGTGCGCGTCGCGAGGATCGTCGGCAGCGCATGCTGCACGGGCGTGGCGACCGAGAGATAGGCGTCGAGCACGAGCTCGAGCCTCGCCATCGCCTGCGCGACGAGCGACGCCTCGCCGGCGACGCCGATCCATCCGAGCTTCATCTGCGGGAGGCCCGCGAGCTTCGACAGACCGGAGAGCGCGAAGACGAGCCCGCGCGATGCCGTCGCCACGCTCACGATGCGGCCCTCGGGGGCGGCTCCGGTCACGCCGGCGTCGAGCGGATAGGTCGCGAACACCTCGTCGCTCACGATCGGGAGCCCGAGATCGAGCATCGCCTCGAGCTCGTGCACGCCGAGATACGAGCCGGTCGGGTTGTTGGGGGTGACGACGACGATCGCCTTCGTGCGCGGACCGACGGCGCGCTTCAGCGCGTCGAGGTCGACATGCCATCCACCGGCGTAGACGAGCGGGTACGTCTTCAGCGTCACCGACTCGAAGTCCGCCAGGAAGCCGAGCAGCGGATAGCTCGGCGCCGGCACGAGGATCTCGTCGCCCGGATCGCAGAGCACCTTGAACAGCACGGCGTAGGCCTCGCTCGTGCTCGCGGTGAGCGCGATGCGCGAGGCTTCGATCGGCGTACCGCGCGCGGTCCAGTCGCGCGCGACGGCCTCGCGCGCCGACGCGATGCCGAGCGGCTCCGGCTCGTAGACGAGGCCGCGCGGGTCGGCGAGGGCCGCCAGGAGCGCCTCGGTGGCGTAAGGGAACCCCGCGGACGTCGGGTTGCCGACCGTGAGATCGAGGAGCGCCGGTCCGCCCTCGGCCGCACGTGCTCGCGCATGACGCACCGCTTCGGCGAGCGGGTTCGGCACGTCGTGCTGGGAGGTGCGTGCGGAGAAGGTCATCGAGCGCACGCGATACTACCAGCACATCGCCGCGCACCCGGATTCACGCGATCGGCGTGGCGTGGTAGGACCGTGCCGATGAAGACGCTCGCCTCGGTCGTGCTCGCCGTCCTCGTGCCCCTCGCCGCGCTCGCGAGCGGCTGCAACAAGCCGCCGGAGCCGCAGCCCGAGAAGGCCGCCGCGAGCGCCTCCTCCGCGATGGCGGTGCCGGCGATGCCCGCGGGGCATCCGCCCGTGACGGGCAGCGCCATGGGCGCCGGCGCTGCCGCGCCCGCCGGCCCGGACGACCTCGCCTACGACGTGCCCGCCACGTGGGTGAGCGCGCCGAACCCGAGCCCGATGCGCAAGGCGACCTTCAAGATCCCGAAGGCGGCCGGCGACGCCGAGGACGCCGAGCTCGCCGTCTCGTCGGCAGGCGGCGGCGTCGAGCCGAACATCAAGCGCTGGGAGCAGCAGTTCGGCGACGCGAAGGCGAAGACCGAGCCGCGCAACCCGAACGGCCTCAAGGTCACGATGGTCGAGATCAAGGGCAACGTCGCCGCCGGCGGCATGATGGGAATGCCGGCGGCCGCCGCGAAGGAGCACCAGATGCTGCTCGGCGCCGTCGTCGACTCGGGCGACCGTCAGCACTTCTTCAAGATGGTCGGCGGCGAGAAGACCGTCACCGCGGCGAAGAAGGACTTCGACAAGTTCGTGGCTTCGCTGCGCGCGAAGTGACCCTCGCGCCGGCGAGCGCGTCGAGCGGCTCGTCGCACTTGTCTCGCCTCTTGCAGGCGCCGCACTCGCGGCCCCGCCAGATGCGATCGAACCGCTCCTGAGCGGCGTCGAGCATCGCCTCGCTGTCGGTGAGGATGCCCATCTCGAAGTTGCGCCGGCCGTCGCCCTTGGCGCCGAGGCCGGCGCCGGTGAGGTTGGCGCTCCCGAGGTAGAGGAGCTTGCCGTCGACGGCGATCATCTTGAGGTGCACGCGCGGGCAGCGACGCATCTTCACGCCGGAGGCGTTCTTCGCGAGCCGTGCGAGCTCGCGCTGCAGCGGGCCGGAGGGCGGAGATGCGTGCAGGATGCACACGTCGACGCCGCGGCGCGCGAGCTCGCCGAGGGTCTCGAAGAAGGAGACGTACTTGCCTCGGGCGCGAGCGCGGCTGCCGATGGGCGCCTCGACCATCATGGTCTTGAGGTTGGCGGTCGAGATCCACACGCTGACCTCCGCCTTGGCGACGGCGCGGGCGATCAGCTCCTCGTAATGGGCCCCGTCGACGAGGAGCTTCGCGCGGATCGTGCGCGGCGTGGTCGCTCCACAACTGCTCGGAATCGCTACCGTTCGAGCCATTGTCCTACATGATACTACTTTTCGGTTGCGGGGGGGCCGTATCGCGCTAAAGAGGCGCGCATGAAGCTCTCCACGCTCACGCTTGTTCTCGCTTCACTTGCTCTCTCTTCCTTCGTCGTCGCGGGCTGCGCCGCCGACACCACCGACCCGTCCGCCGCTGAAGACGCCGAGGACACCGACGTCTCGCAGGACGAGCTCAACTCGAAGTCCGCGCAGTTCATCGGCTCGTACAGCTGGCGCGCCGGCGACTCCGTCGAGTTCGTCGACTTCCAGCAGCTCACGCTCAAATCGAACGGCACGTACACCGCGAAGGTCGACTCCGGCCTCGTGAACCCGGCGGTCCGCTGCATCGCCTTCCCGTGCACGCTGCCCGAGGCCGGCGCGTGGAGCGCGGTGAGCTCCGGCGGCAAGCTGAAGATCCGGGTCAACCCGACCGGCCCGAAGCCGGCGCGCAGCTACTTCGCGTCCGTGAACGCGCTGTCGCGCACGCTCACGCTCACGCGCTTCGGTCACACGACGAACCTCTTCACCGACGGCAGCAGCTGCGCGAACGTGCGCTGCACGGCGACGACGCACTGCGAGATGAAGGGCATCAACGGCGGCTCGATCCCCGTCTGCATCGCCAATGCGCCCACCCCTCCGCCCCCGGCCTGCGCGAAGAGCGGCTGCAGCGGTCAGGTCTGCGCGGACCACTCGGTCATCACGACCTGCGAGATGCGTCCCGAGTACGCCTGCTATCACGCCGCGGCGTGCGAGCGTCAGGCGGACGGCGCGTGCGGCTGGACCAAGACGCCCGCGCTCACGACGTGCATCGCGAACGCGCAGCACTGAGCGCGCTGTCGCGCTGAACGCACGACTGGACTAGGTTTGTTCGCGTGAAGCGCCTGGTCCTTTCGTTTGTCGTCGCGCCGGTCGGGGTCGCGCTGCTCGTCGGCTGCAGCGCGCTCGTCGACCTCAGCGGCCTCTCGACGGACGGCACGCCCGCCGCGATGTCGTCCGACGCTCGCTCGGATGCGCTCGTCACGAGCGACGGCGGCGGGTCGGGCGACGGCGCCCTGCCTGGGACCGACGCGGCCACGGACGCGACCAGCAAGCCGTGTCACGCGTCCGGTACGGTGGAGAACGTCAAGGAGGGGCCGAACAGCGCGGTCGACGACGCGCGGATCGGCTCGATCGCGTGGACGGGTACCGCGGGAGTCAGCGCGAACGACGGCGTCTCGGCGCGCTCCGCGTCGATGAACGGCGACGTCATCACCCACTGGCTCATCAGCCACGACTTCGGGCTTGCGCTTCCGGCCGGAGCCTTCGTTCGTGGGTTCACCGTCGGCGTCGTCCACTCCGCGGGCTCCACCGACGAGATCGTCGATCATGGCGTCGCGCTCGTGAAGGGCGGAACCATTGGTACGCCGAGGTCGCTGCTCGGCGCGTGGCCCACCACCAAGGCGACGGCGACGTACGGCTCGCCGACCGACACGTGGGGGCTGACCTTCTCGGCCGATGACGTCAATGCCACCGACTTCGGCGTCGCGATTGCCGCGCGAGGGAATCCCGCGTTCGACGAGAGGGCAGCGGTCGACTACGTCGAGGTCACCGTCTACTTCGAGCGCTGCGTACCGTAGCCACGGTCCGCGCGTTGCCGCACTCGCGTCGGCGGGCGCGTGGCTTGCAGCGCTCGTGCGACGAGGTGGCTCCATGGGACCGTTCGCAACGCGATCGCTTCTGAGCGCAACCGTAGTGCTCGCCATGCTCGCGAGCGGCTCACGCGCACAGGCCGACGGCGAGCTCGTCATCGACGCGAAGAGGTGGAAGACGATCCCCAGCGAGTCTGGGCCCGTGAACTACTACACGCTCGTGAACGACCCAGCTGGGCCATTTATCCACGGTCGTTACGTCCCGCCGATGAAGACGACCGTGCTCGGGATCGACATCGCCGAGGGCGATCGCCAGCGCATCCGCAAGGTGCGCTGGAGCTGGCGAGCCGTGACGCTCCCCGTCGGCGGCGACGAGTGCACGAGCGGAAAGACGGACTCGGCCGCGGTCGTCTACCTGACGTGGAAGAGCGGCCTCCGGTACCACGCGCTCAAGTACGTGTGGAGCAGCGTCGGGCAGCGAGGTCGTACGTGTGACCGCAAGCGGAGCCCGTTCGTCGCGCAGGACACCGTGATCCTCGAGTCCGGCGGGCCGCTCAACGCGTGGCGGACCGAGGAGATCGATCTCGCTGCCGAGTACCGTCGCCACTTCGAGAACAACGACCCGAAGGCCGACCTGCCCGACTTCGTCGGCATCGGGCTGATGACCGACGGCGACCAGACGAAGAGCGAGAGCGCCGCCGACTACGGGACGTTCACGCTCCTGCGTTGAGGGCCGCAGATCACGGATCGAGTGACGTGGTGATCGAGCACGCGTGCGCGACGTCGACGTGGTAGCCGGACGACGCGACCACGCTCTGGGCTCGGCTGGGCGGCGCGACGAGACCGACGACGTAGGAGCCGGCCTCGCCCTCGAACTTGAACGTGGCGGTGTGCCACGAGGCCTCGCCGGTCGCGAGCGTGAAGGGGGGAGACGTCCCGAGGACCGCGCCGTTCAGGCTGACCGTGAGGACGAGCCCGCTCACGGGGTGCCCGGCGTCGTTCGTCACCCTCACCTTGAAGGCGCCGGAGGCCGCGCAGGCGTTCTCCATTTTCGGCATGATGTGGCCCCAGTAGCCCTGGCCGGGTCCGGGCATGATGAAGTTGCCGTCCACGTCGCTGAACCAGACGTGGTTCTTCTTGCTGGCCGCGACGACCTCGGGCGCCGCCGCGGTCCAGGGGTTGACCCAGCTGCTGGAGAAGGTGCACGACGGCGTCACGGTCGCCGTCTTCTTCACGTCGAAGTCGCTGCCGATCAGCTCGAGGTTGTAGTGGGCCGGTTGACACGCCTTCTCCGTGCCGACCGAATCGACGAGGGGGATCGCCTTCGTCTCGCCGCCACCGATCGTGAACGGTGCGTTGAGGAGCGTGCTGCCGTTGCGCTTCACGTTGAGCTTGCCGGTGCGCGGGCTCGCGCCGGTGACCCGCACCGGGACCTCGAGCGCGAACGACTTCAGCGCCGGAACGTCCTTCTTCGTGCCGCCGTTGTAGATGCCGAAGCCGGCGATGCTCGGCGGGTCGTCGTTGGGCGCAGCCTGACTCACGCTCTGGCTCGAGAGGACGAGGACGGCAGCGGCGACACCCGAGAGCACGAGGAGCGAGGCTTTCTTCATAGGCTGGTTGGACGACCAGCGGACCATATCCATCCGCCGCGCCGCATGAGCACTACGTGAGCGCTCGGTGAGCCGTCGGCTCGGCGCTTGGTTACGCTGACTTGCGCGAACGACGTCGAGGGGGCGGCGTCGCGCGTGTGGCCAGCGCCTTTGCGCGCAACAAGAGGAGGCGAAGAGCCTCGTTGACGGCGGCATCGCTTTCGAATGCCTCTGCATCGTCGTCGTCGAGGCGGACGAAGTGCTCGGCCTCGAGGAACCGCTCGAGCAGGACCGTTCGGCCTGCGGCGCTGATCCGCTTCGCGTAGGGGTTCGGCCGACCAGCGCCGAGCGAGTACTCATTCTTCATCGATTCACCCTTCCTCCAGCTTGCGCCGTTCGCGCCGCGTCGCCTCTCGCGCGCTGATGATTCGGAGGCGCGTCCCTCTCTCGACATGCACCACGATGAGAGTGCGTCTCGCGGCGGAGAACCCGACGAGTAAATAGAGCGATTCGGCTGTCTCGCTTCCAGGATCGTCGAAGATCCGAGCGTGAGCGTCGAGGAAGACCGTGGCTGCCTCCTCGAACGAAACCCCATGCTGCGTCGGTTGCTGGACGCCTTGCCGGCGCTCAGCGCTTGGCTTCGGGGAGGGAGGCGGGCGTGATCGGCGGCGCTTCGGGGAGCGCCGAGGGGGAGAAGACCGGGATGGCCGCGGCGGTCAGGGTCGGGGTCGTGTGCAGGGTCGGGGTCGGGGCCGCGGTCGCGGTCTGGGTCGCGGTCGCAGAAGGCGCGGCGCTCGCCGTCGAGCTGAGGACGTAGCCCGCGAAGCCCGCGCTCAGCGTGATCGCGAGCGCCACTGCCGCGACGAGCGCGAAGCGGCGCGCCGGGCGCGCCTCCGGAAGAGCGCCCGCCGACGGAGAGGCGGCCGGGGCGAGGGCGAGCGCCATCTCGGACGGGACGACGAGCGGCATCGCGAGCGGGGACGTCACCGGCGCGAGGAGCTCGCGCGGCGAGGTATCGAGCGAGGTCTCGACGCGCGTCGGGAGCACGACCTCGTCCTCGTCGTCGAAGTCGACGAGCGCGGGGAGGCCCGCCGCGAGCTCCATGCGCGCGGCGTCGGTGCCCTCGTGCACCGCGGTCATCAGGCGCTCCATCGCCGCCTCGGTCGAGCGCGTGTGGAGCACCGACGACATCGCGGCGGTGTTCTCGCGCTGCGCGCGCGCGAGCGCCGCGTCGTCGAGCTTGTCGAGGACGTTGGGGACGTTGCCGAGCCCATGACGCTCGCGATGCTGCCTCACGCGCTCGGCGTTCTCGCGACGCTCGCGACGCGTGGCCAGGCGCGCGAACTGATCGGGCGGCCACGTCGCGAACGAGCCGATCTTCTCCGTGAGGTCGTCGACCGACGTGGGGCGGTCGTCGCGCTCGATGGAGAGGCAGGCCTCGACCACGGAGGCGAGGCTCCGTGGCGCGCTCTCCTCGGGGAGACGCACCTCGCCGACGGCGGGCGGGACCTTGCCGACGAGCATCGTGTAGAGGAGCGCGCCGATCGCCCAGATGTCCGAGCGAGCGTCGACGATGCGCGGCGCGCCGCCCACGCGATCGGGCTCCACGAACGCGGACGCCTGCACCGCGCCGCTCTCGTCGGGGCCGAGCGTGAGCGTGAAGATCTCGACCTCGCGAGGGCCACCCTCCGGCGTGAACGAGAGACGCACGCTCCCGAGACCCAGCTGGCCATGGACCACGCCGCTCTCGTGCGCCGGGGCGAGCGCCTCACAGATGTCGAGCGCGACCTCGACGGCATGAGGCACCGAGAGCACCCCTCGCTCACGAAGGATCGTCGCCAGGTTCCGCTTCCCCCGGCGCTTGCGCAGCTGCCCGAGCGAGCCTTCGCTCGGGCCTTCTACGCGTATGTTTGCCGAGTCCAGAGCCATGCGGGCGGCGAAACCTAGCACCGCCCGGCCGAAGTGCACGTGCACCCCGAACGCCGCGAAAATGGGCCGAAAAAGCCGCTATTCGAGCGGTGAAATCAGGCGGCCGTGCGGCGCGACGAGGCCGCCGTGTCGAGGATGGCCAGGCAGCCCTCGAGCGAATCGCACGTGTTCAGCTGCTGGCGGAGCGCCGAGGCCCCGCGCATGCCCGAGAGGTATCCGCTGAGGTGACGCCGGGTGACGCGCACGCCGTACGGCTCGGTGCGCTCCTCGACGTTCAGGCGGAGGTGTGTGCGGCACAGGTCGAGGCGCTCCTCGTCGGTCGGCGGCGCGACGGTCTTGCCCTCGCGGAGGAGCGCGTGGACCTCGCGGAAGACCCACGGGTGCTCGATGGCGCGACGGCCGATCATGACGCCCGCGCAGCCGGTCTCGTCGAGGGCGCGCTTCGCGTCCTCGGCGGACTTCACGTCTCCGTTCACGATGACGGGGATCGAGACGACCTCGCGGGCCTTCGCGGCCCAGCTCCAGTCGGCGGCGCCGGAGTGACCCATGTTCGCCGTGCGGCAGTGGATGGTGAGCGCGGCGACACCCGCGTCCTCGAGGCGACGCGCGAGATCGACGATCGGCATGTGCGACTCGGGACCTAGCCCGATGCGGGTCTTCACGGTGACCGGGATCTTGACGCTCGAGACGACCATCTTCGCCATCGCGACCATGGCCTCGGGCTCGCGGAGCCAGCCCGCGCCCGCGCCGCGCCCGCAGATCTTCGGGACCCAGCAGCCGCAGTTGATGTCGAGGAAGAGCGGCTCCGCCTCCTCGGCGAAGCGCGCGGCCTCGGCGAGGCGCTCGGGGTCGGCGCCGTAGATCTGGATGGCCGTGAGCGTGTCGTCCTCGGCGAGGCGGATCTTCCGCTTCGCGTTGCGGCAGCCGCGGAGGAGGCCCTCGACGTTCACGAACTCGGTCATGCCGATCTCGTTGCCGAGCCCGCGGCAGAGCCTGCGGAAGACCACGTCCGTCACGTCCTCCATGGGCGCGAGGATGACGGGCTTCTGCGCGTAGAGCTCTCGGAGGCGGGCGAAGTTCGGATGCACGACGCGGCCTCTTTAGCTCATTTCCCAGGCCCGTGCATGTCGGGCCCGGAAACGCCCCGCGGACGCGGTCACGGACCGAAGAAAATGGGGTTCGAGACGGCGAAGGCCTTCCGGCCCGGGTGCAGGGGCGCGAGGTCGGCCGCGTCGGATTTGGCGTGGAACACGACCCAGTGGCGGGGCTTGCTCTGCGTCGCGCTCACGTCGACGGTCGCCTCGTACTTCTTGCCGGGGCCCGGACCGGCCGTGGCCACGAGCGGCCGCGTCTCCGTGGTGATGCCGTCGACGATGACCTCGAGCGAGGAGGCCGAGAGCCAGCCCGGCGACTGCACGGTCACCTTGTACTGACCCTTCGTCGCCATGCCGCCCGGCCCGACGCCGCCGGGGCCCTCCACCTTCATCAGGAGCCCGCCGCTGATCGTCGCGGCGCCGACGCGGAGCACGTCGCGGACGATCTCCGCGGTGAGCTTGGTCGGGTCATCGTGACCGAAGGCGAGGCACGTGCGCGGATAGCCGACGGGGCTCGAGCGCTCGTGGTGGCTGTCCGAGCTGCCGGTCGTCCAGTAGGTCTTGCCGGCGTTGAGGAGCGCGAACCAGTCGCCGACGGACCCCTCGCGATTCTTCTCGAAGTCGCTGTCGTTGAAGACCTCGATCGCGGCGAACTCGTCGCTCCAGAGCTCGGGGTCGCCCGAGGCCTTCGTGCGGTCGAAGGCGGCCTGACCGAAGTACCCTGTGAAGCCGGAGTTGCTCGGGTGGTTGACGATGAGCACCGGCTTCTCCGGGAGCTCGTTGACGGTGCGGAAGAACTCCGCGGGCTTCTTGCCGATCCAGCCGACCGCGCCGTTGTTCACGGCGTCGGGCTTCGGGAAGAGCGGAACGACACCGAAGTGGCCCCACGTGAAGGTCGTGAGCTCCTCGGACGGAATGCCGAACGCCCACTTCGTGAGACCGAGCTTCTGGATGATCGGCTGAAAATCGATGATCCATTCGTGCTCGCTCGACACCGGGACCTCGAGGCCGTCGGCGATCGCACCGCGCACCTTGAGCTCCGGCACGTCGTCGGAGTCGGCGGAGAAGTGAGAATGGATGTGGAAGTCGGCGCACATCACGCCGGTCGAATCGACGCTGTGCACGAGCGAGGCTGCCACGTTCGTCGTCGTGCCCACGGTCGCGGTGGCGGGCGCGTCGTAGAGCTCGTACTCGTAGCCGCGCGTGATGACGACGCGGTGCTGTCCCGGAGGCACGGGCAGATCGAGATGGCCGGTCGTCGCGAAGTCGTTCCAGAGCCGGCCCTCCACCTCGAGGTCGGCGACGCCGAAGGCGGCGGGCGGCCTGGCGATCGTGACCGAAGGGATCACCTGGACGCGCGCGGGCAGGGGCTCGGCCGCGGCGTCCGCGCTCTTCACGTCGATCGCGAGCGTCGCGCGCTTCGGTAGCGTGAGGTCGACGGTCGCGGAGGCTGCCGGCGCGGGCGTCGCGGCGGGCAACGCCCAGCCCTTGAGCGTCGGCGTGATCAGGGCATCGCCCGCGGGCACGTGAAGCACGTAGGCGCCGGCCGCGTCGGTGAGCGCGCGCGTGAGGTAGCGGCCGTCCGCCGAGGTCGCGTGCACGAGCGCACCGGCGAGCGGACCGCCGCCCGTCTCCGTGAGCGTGCCGCGGACCTCGCGCCATGCGGCTTCGCCGAAGGCGGCTCGCTTGGTCTCGAGCAGGCCGTCGAGCGACGGACCGCCGACGAGCATCTCCGCGTAATCGAGGGTCTTCGTCGCGCAGGCGTCGACCGCGAGGCCCTTCATGCTGAAGAGCTGAAAGCCGCTGATGCCGATCTCGCTGCGGATGGGCGAGCCGAGCGAGCGCACGAGGAAGGCGGACTTGCCCGAGTCGAACGCGACCCACGGCGTCTCGCCCTTCGTGTCCGCGAAGCCCTGCGCCTCGGTGAAGGTCTGGTTGCGATTGGACTGGAAGAACCCGAAGTACTGCTTGTTCGCGAAGTCGACGGGCTCCGTCCGCGTGTTCACGAGACCGAGGCGGATCGTCAGGCGCGGCGAGCCGGGCTCGAGCACGTAGTCGAGCACGGCGGGAAAGCCGTACTCGTCGGGGATGAGCGGCTTGAACGTGTCGAGGAAGGGAACGTTCGCGAGCTTGCCGGAGACGCGCACGATCGCGGCCTTGCCATCGGCGCCGTCGGCGAGGACGCTCACCTTCTCGGGCTGCACCGTCTGGCGCGCGAGCATGATGAGCGTCTCGTTGTACTGCGAGAAGCCGGTGGGGCGGCCGTCGGCGCCGACGGTCTCGAGGGCGAGGATGTCGCCGCCGAGCGGGCTGTAGCCGTCGCTCTCGCCCTCGGCCTCGACGTAGACGGCGATCTTGTCGTTCGCGAGGACGAAGTCGTTCACGCGCACCTTGTTGCGCGCGTTCTCGGGCTGGACGATCTGCGCGGCGTCGCGGATGCGACCTGCGCGTGCCTGGCCGGCCGCCTTGGCGCCGAAGGGGTCGCCGGAGCCTTCGCCGCCGTTCGGGAAGCGGAAGGCCTCGAGATTCCCCTCGCAGACGGGCTCTGCCGCGTCGGGACCGCCGCCGGACGAGGAGCCTTCGTCGGAGGAACAAGCAAAGACGGCGGCGCTCGTGACGACGGCCGCGCTAACGAACAGCCCGCGAAGCTTCATGACCTGGAATATTATACCCTCGCAAGGCCGTTTGCCGGGCTCTAGGGGAAGGGACGTTGGGGTGAAGAACATCCGCCGGAAGGCCTTCGACATCAAGAACGTCCGCCTCTCGCCGGAGGAAGGGTTCGTGCTGTCGCGGCTCGATTCTCCGCTCTCCGCGAAGGAGCTCGTGTCGCTCACCGGTCTAGAGGAGGGGCGCATCGCCGAGATCGTCGAGGCGCTCGCGACGCAGGGGGTGATCGACCTCGATCGCGAAGGCGGCTCCTCGGCGATGAAGGCCGCGCCCGCGGTGGCGGCGCCCGCGGCGGCCGCGCCCGCGCCTGCGGAGCTCGAAGAGGTCGCGGAGCTCGAAGAGGTTCCGGAGCTCGGCGAGGACAGCGAGTCGGAGCGCGACATCCTCGCCGCGGCGTCGGCCGAAGGCGCGAAGGTCACGACCGAGGGCGAGGAGCCGGCGGAGGCCGTCGACGACCCGGTGGAAGAGGAGCGGCGCGCGATCGGCGACCGCGAGTACGTGAAGCTCTACGAGCAGGTCTACCGCCCTATGGATCGCGACGAGCGCGTCGGCAAGGGCTCGATGGTCGCGGACCCCGATCTCTTCGCGCTCTGTCTCGATCCCGAGCCGCAGGTCATCAATGCGGTGCTGTCGAACCCGAAGTCGGCGCTCGCGCACGCGCGGATGATCGCCGAGCGTCACCACACGCACGCCGGCCTCGAGCTGGTCGGTCGTCGCTCCGAATTCCTCAGTGACGCGCAGGTCCAGCGGCGCCTGCTCGCGAACCCGCAGCTC
>Ga0335397_10001263_pt1 | contig 34449 bp, 35 predicted proteins | sample MAT04_FD_205740 | JGI IMG/M metagenome (GOLD analysis project Ga0335397, IMG submission 205740) | Freshwater microbial communities from Lake Fryxell liftoff mats and glacier meltwater in Antarctica - MAT-04 (spades assembly) (version 2) ... | reverse complement strand
TGTGGCTAGAAGGAATGCTGTTGAGCCGGAAGTGACTGAGCCGGAAGTGACTGAGCCAGTCGTTGAGCCAGTCGTTGAGCCAGTCGTTGAGCCAGATGTGACTGAGCCAGATGTGACTGAGCCAGAAGTGACTGAGGCGGGCGTGACTGAGCCAGATGTGACTGAGCCAGTAGAAGGTGAGAAGCCCGAAGGCGAGTCTGTCGAAGAGTCTGGCGAAGAGGACGTGACTCGCGTTCTCGGCCCTGGTGCCCTGGGTGAGATTGGTTCTTCTGCCCCTGGTGAGCCTGAGGGTGGTCATGGTGGCGCTGCTGCCGTGTCCACGGAGAAGCCTGCCGTCGATCAGATGGGTGGCGAGGGTGCCGAACAAGCCACCTCTTCCTCCGGTGGTCGATAACGCCAGCCCTGAGGATGCTGATGTTGTTGACATAGCCGTTAAGCGGGCTGCGGTTGCTGGGAGGCGGCGGGGTTGGCATCCTTCTGACGGCCCTGCCGCTGCCAGCACTGGGGATTGAAGGTTCACCCCTCTTTGACTGCCACAGGCAGGTGTTCGCGCTTCCCCCCCGTCGCGCTGGATGCCTGCCTGTGGCTTTTTGTTTGCTCGGGGTTCGAGTAGTCGGGCATGGGTAAATCTGATGCGAGTTTCCGTGAGCTTGGCAGTAAACCGAAGACGACTGTGATCGGCGGCATGTATGACGGTGCTGTTGGCGTGGTGGTGGCTGAGCGTGCCGTGGGTGCTGGTCGTGAGGTGACGATTGAGTTGAGTGATGGAACCAAGGTGACTGTGATTGAGGCGGGCAAGGTTGTGTTGATCACGGAGAAGGCTTACGAGCCTCCTTCTGTTCCTGGGCAGCGGGATTCTGCTTCGGATTCTGCTTCGGAATAGCTTTCACGTTTGGGTGCATGCATGGCACATCGACGTGCCCCTATTGGTTGAATGATCATGTTCAGTTCAGTTTTCAGCCAACCAGTAGGGGTTCCCGAATGCTGCTTGAAACCGCCCAACTCCCAGCCCAACTCCCAGCCCAAGATCGCCGTCCGGAAATTTTGGAAGCAGATGTTGCTACGCATCCCAGCAGCAAACCCAGCACACCCAGCACACCCAGTAAACCCAGCAAACCAGAAGCCACCATCAACGGTGTACTCGTGAGCGATGTGTGGGAAACCTACATCGCCTGCAGGTCAGTACACGTCAGAGACGCCCTCCTCGTCCACTATCAGCCACTCGTCAAAAAGGTTGCCTACTCGGTTGTGCAGAAACTTCCGAACCATTTCGAGGTTGATGATTTGTTCTCCTACGGGCAGTTCGGTCTAGTTGAAGCAATTGACAGGTTTGAACTTGACAGGGGTGTGAAGTTTGAGGCTTACGCTTCAGTGCGTGTACGCGGGGCCATGCTGGATCACATACGGCAACAGGAATGGATGCCCAGGCGGGTGTGGGCCAGGCTCCGCGAGATGAAGGTCGCGCATGACGATTTGGTGCGTGAGCTTGGCAGGGAGCCTAGTTCGCTGCAGGTCGCTGACCGGATGGGTATCACTGTGGAGGCTTTGTTGACGGCGCAAGCGAAGTCGGCTGCGAATAAGAGTTCCGTGAGTTTGGATGCCGTGTCCGAGTCGGGCGTGTCTCTTGATGTTGCTGATGCTGGGAGTACAGATTTTGCTTTGTCTGTGGAAATGTCTCGCGCTTGTGCCGCTTTGGCTGGGGCTGCTCAATGTTTGCCGCCTGTACATAAGGCGATTGTGTTTTTTTACTATGTTCAGGGCATGAAGATGCGGGACATTGCTCGGGTGTTGGGTTTGCGGGAGTCTTTGGCGTGTGCTCTTCATGCCCGCGCGGCGTTGATGTTGCGGGAACGTCTAGCCCTGACCTGCTGAGACCTGCTAGAGCTGACCTGCAAACGCGCGTTCAAGCGAAGGTTTCGGCGGGAGTCCCTAACTCTTTACTTGGGTATCGAAAAAAGTTCCCCGAAAAGTACATACGCGGCCCTGCCCGGAGGCAGGAGCCGCGTATGGTGTTGGTATCCGAAAAAACAACAACACAATTGAATGGTATAGCAACTCGGGTGGCTGAAAGACCTGGCGCAACGAAAATCGCGAGAGAATTTTCCATAGTCGGAGGTAAGGCGACTTAAAACAAATACCCCTCCCGTCGTGAGGCAGACCGACCTGTCTCCTTTAGATCACCAACCAGGGATGGTTCACGCGGGTACTTGCGTGTGTGTGGCGTAGTGAGAATTAAAGAGCCCACTGGCGCATGGTTACGAGTCAACTCGACCATGAAGTACCCGTTTCTGGTGGGTAGAATCGTAGGAGCGAACACCCAGTTGATCATGGCAGGGGTGGAGTCCAACAATTCAAACATTTCAAACATTTCTGGAATATCCGATTCAAACATTTCTGGAATATCCGATCACGTCTGAAGTTCATCCGACTTGGCCCGTTTGGGACTTAAAAAAGGCGAGGCGGGGAGCGCCCGAAAGGGCGCGAGACAGGAGCGAAGTGGAGCGCCCCCCTGGGGCGCGTTCCCGCCTGCGAAGAAATCGCTGCAAAGTGAAGGAACACTAGGGGCATGAGCCTTCGGCTCACAAAGGCAAAGAAGGGGGTATATGTAATCGGGCTTCGCCCTCACGGGCCTGCGGCCCAAAAGACATTTATCACCTTGATCGGCAACGTCGAATACTCCAAAAGGAACATTCTCACCCAACCATGTCACTCAACTGCCACTACCCAGACATCCTTTGGGGGCCTCAATGAAGAGGACTGCCCTTTTGCAGGAATCCCTTCTGGGGTGCTGGGAGCCGATTGGTTGAACATGGCTGGCACCTATCAACCCTTCAACGCGGATAAGTTTCGTGCCGCCATCAGGTTCACGTTTCACATGGCAGCCGATGTTCAATCAGGTGGGCCGTGGTTCCATTTCGCAGACGAACTCACAAACGTCACTCCTGCCGCTGGGGATCACGTCCCGTTCAATCCGAATGTTGCAGCCGCCGTTGTCAGTCGGCCTGCTGTCCAGGTTGTGTGTGGGGTTGCATTTGTTGATGTGAACGCGCGTCCAACGCCTTTCGGTTTGATGGCAGCCACCGATTTGAAGATCACTTTGTTGGATCAGGAATGGGAACTGGTGAAGGATTGTGTCGCTGTCACGCTAGGTGGGGACACTTACGAGTACCGGCGCACTGAGCCTCCCGGTGGCTTGTTCGATGTGGGTGTGTACGCGATGATTTTTGTTGCCGTTTCGGAAACGTAAACGGAAACGGAAACGTAAACCAGTTAGCTGAGCAGGAGGGAGGTTCGACATGCCGGGAGTTATCAGGCATCAACAGCGTCACGTTCATCAAACGATTTATCAGCATGTTCGGGCTGCTTTGGGGTTGGCTGGCTGGATGGGTGGCACGCCCCCGTTCAATGCTGTGCCGGTGACAATGTTGGACATTCAGCCGATTGAGGGTGGTGTCGTTCCTGCGTTGAACTGTGTCGCGGTGACGATGGGTGAGGAACGCCCGTTTATGGATCTTGAAATGGGGGCGGGGTTGACGGGTGGGAGTATTGATTTCTATTGCGATGTGTTTGGGCAGGATTTGAGTACGGCTGTAGCTATTTGTGATGACATCAGGGACGCAATGGATGTGATCATTCCGTTGCGGGATTACACGCACTTAGTTACTGGTGTTCCTGTTGATGCGTTGATTGAGTTTGAAGAGGTCGGTGTTGATGTTCCACCGACTGCTGGTCAGGTGGATCAGCGTACTTGGCGGGTGGTTGCCGGTGTGGCTGTGTGTGAGTTTATTCCTCGCGAGGTCGATTTAGTGACTGGTTACACGCAGGGCTACACGGAGCCCTATCACTAGTTTTTGCTAGTTCTACTAGATACAGGGAGTCGTCGTCATGGCTGGTAACACTGGCAGCACTGGTAGCACTGGTAGCACTGGTAGCAGTAAGCCGAGCAAGCCGAGTAAGCCGAGTAACGATCAGAACCTTGTCAACCGTGCAGCCCCTGTCGCTATGCCAGGTTTGCGGGCAGCATCGGATTACAGGTTTTATGACGGCACGGCGTGGGTGAGTTTGCAGGGACTCCCCGGTTCGGCTGGTGTTGACGGTTCGACGTGGTTCTTCTCCAATGGTGTGCCGCTGCTGGGTGATGGTGTCCCTGGCGATAAGGCTCTCGATTTCACGACTGGCAACGTGTATGAGAAGACTGATCCGATTAGTTGGACTCTTCGCGGGAACATGAAAGGCCCGAAAGGCGACCCTGGCACAGCGGGTACTGATGGTACTGATGGTGCTGCGGGTACTCCCGGTACTCCTGGCACGAACGGTGCAGACGGTGCAGACGGTGCAGACGGCAAGGACGGGACGGGTGTTTCCATTCAGGGTCAGGCGGCGACTACGCTTCCTACGCAGCGACCTGATGCGACACCTTTGCGGCCAGGTGACATGTTTTTGCTTGGAACTCCGCTGCCTGTTGGTGTTCCTGCTTCTGCGGCTGGGCCTGCCGCTGTTGGTGATGGAATCATTTCTAACGGCGTGGGTGGTTGGACGAATGTTGGCCCCGTTCGCGGCCCTAAGGGCGACAAGGGTGACCCTGGCACAGTGGGTACGCCTGGTATTCCTGGCGGGGATGGTACTGATGGCAAGTCGGCGTATCAGTTGTGGCTTGATGCCGGGAATGTTGGTACTCAGGCACAGTTTTTAGCGGGCATGGTTGGTACTGCCGGTACTGCCGGTACGCCTGGTACTCCCGGTGCGGATGGTAATTCGATTCAGGTGTTCCAGTCGGCGCTCCCTCCGGTGGGTATGAATCCTGGCGATTTCTGGATTCTTCCTTAGCCTGCAAGTTTGGGGCGTTCCGGGTCGGCGCGTCCCGAGAGTCAGGTGGACAGGGAGAACGGGAGAACGCGAGTCAGGAGAGATACCCGTGGCAGGTTTGAATCGTTACTGGAACGGAACCCAGTGGCTTGATCTTCAAGGCGCGCCTGGCGCGACTGGCCTGACTGGTTTGACCGGCCTGACTGGCCCGCCTGGCCCATCCGCTGTGTCTGCCGATGCTGGCAATATGGCGAAACTGGGATCAGATTCACTCATCTACGTTGACGCGCATAGAATCCATGCCCTGACGCGAGGCAATGTGCTGGTCAATGGCGATTTCTCGGTGTGGCAGCGCGGCAACGGTTTCTCTGCAGCCCAGATTCCCTTAACTTTCCCGGTTGGGCAGAATTACACCGCTGACGGGTGGCAAGTCCAAACCCTAGGCGTGGCGGCGTTACCCACCATGGGCCAGAGCGGGTTCGGCGGATTGCAGGCTTTTGGTCAATGCCGCCTGCAACAAACAATGTCTCACACCGATCAGCCGATGGCTGACTATTCCCCTTTCACACTGTTTCTGCACGGGGTAGGCCCAGGGTTCACTGCTCTGGCAATCGACGCCGTTTATTTGACGTTGACGTGGAAGAAAGGTGCCGCACCTGTGCGCACGAAGCTGCTCACGGGCATCGCTAAACCGTCGAAGGTTAAGGACGCTTTGCGGTTCGTGTTCCCGGCGATCAGGCCGTTTGGTGGGCCTGCCCCGACGTGGGGCGACGGCACGGTGTGGGAAGCACCAGCGTTGTATAACGCTTCCGAGTTCACTTGGACGCTTTCAATTCACATGAAAGCTTCGGACGCGAACAGCATCATCAATGGCGCGTTCTTGTGCGACGGTGATGTGGATTTGGACACGATGCCGAAAGAGGATCGGGTGACAAATCTGGCCCGCTGTCAGCGCCGCTACTACCGCGACAAGCCTGGCGTTGTTCCGATCAACATGACGACCGCAAACGGCGGATATTTCAGTTGGCCGATAGCACAAGTCATGCGTTCCTTTGACAGCACCTTTCGTCATAGCATCAAACGATTCGTGAGCTACACGTCATCGGCGCTGCTGTTGCCAGACGATTTAGGGCTTGCCTATTTCACTTTCGGCATCGCTGTCCCCGGTGGCATCGCTGTCGCCGTTGGCATCGGCGGTGGGCCTAAAGTCCACGTCTCCACAAAGTCGGGAACTGTGTTCACCATGCTTCTGCGTGACTGGGACACGCAGAACGCATTCAGCGGCTCTAGCGGCGTTTTACAACACGGAGTCAACGTCTTTTACGAAATTGAGGCTGAGCCCAGATGAATGATGTCGTCCTCTACGTTCACTACGGCAGCACCTCGACTTCGGTCTGCCTGTCTAACGTCCCTGAAATGATTGTTTCCGCCCAGTCGGAGGATCACCCATTCCATTCCTTCGCACACGAAGAGGGATTGATGTTTTTGGGTTCTGCGGTGGTGTGGGTGATTGAGCATGAGGCCGCTCAATTGGCAGCCGAAGTCGCCATTATGGAAGAGTTGTTCGCTAATCCTCCTAAGGATTCGGTGGAGGGCCGGTTGCGGGCAGTCGAAAACGTTCTTGAGGGTGTGTTGGCGGCGATCCTTGAACTCGGCCCTGGTGCCGATGACAGCGATCCACCTACGCTTATGTTGGCTACTGGCAGGCAGGCCACCGGCGTTGATGTTGGCGTGTCAGAGGATGGGGAAACCTTCACCCAGCCGGAAATTGTTGGTGCGATAGCCGTAGTTGTGAACGGAAAAGTTCATTACATTCCGACTCTGAAAACACAAACCGATGAATGAAGAGTTGAGCGCCATACTGAGATTAAGGGAGTGCCTTATAGTTGTAGGTATGAGCACCACAGTCCGCTACAACTACCGTCTGCGCCCCGGCGTGCAGGCGGAACGTGTGCTGCTCGCTGACTGGGGCCGCACCCGCTGGTTGTGGAACGAACTCGTCGCCGCGAAGAAAGACCGCAGCCGACGCCTGCTCAAAGGAACCGATCTGACCGCTGCCCGCGCCGCTAACTCGTGGCTGAGAGAAGGTGGGCAAGACCCGCAATCCGCCGTCATCTACAACTTCAAACCCAAGACTGCACGCCAGATCAAGAAGAAACACTCGCTGCCGTCCATCGCCTACTCGGCTAACGGATTCTCGATCCGTGAGGGTCGGCTCAGGTTGGCGAAGTGCCCGGCGATCCCCGTCGTGTGGCATCGAGAACTTCCCAACGAACCATCCAGCGTCCGCGTCTACCGAGACTCGCTCGGGCATTGGTACGCCAGTTTCGTTGTCGAGGTCGAGGACGAACAGCTCCCCGCTACCGGGAACAGCGTCGGTATCGACTGGGGCGTGTCCACCATTGCTACCGCATCCGACCCTGCCTACGATCTGGAATCCCCCGTCTACGGCCTCAAAGCGGCGAAAGAGTTGGCTAAGTATCAGCGCCGTATGGCGCGTCGCGCTCCGTCTCGCGGCCAGGCGGGGTCGCGTCGGTACAAGCACGCGAAACTGCAAACCGCCCGAACGCACAAGAAAGTCGCTAGACAACGACTGCACACGACCCGCGTGTGGGCTAAGAAAGTTGTCGCCAACAATGATGTGATCGCCGTGGAGGACTTCAAACCGAAGTTTCTTACCAAGTCCACGATGGCGCGCAAGGCCGCCGACAACGCGATTGGTATTACCAAGACTGAACTGATTTCTCGTGCCGAGCGGGCTGGCCGAATCGTGGTGATAGTGCCGCCCGCCTACACAACGATGACGTGTTCGAGTTGCGGAACGAGAGCCAAGAACCGCTTGAGCCTGTCTGAAAGAACTTTTGTGTGCGAGTCCTGCGGTTTGATCGAAGGACGTGACCGCAACGCTGCGAGAGTGATTCTCGCCCAGGGTGAAACCCTCCTGGCTAGTGCTGAGACCGTAAGACAAGGTTCGCTCCCTTCGGGTGAGTTGGACCTTGCTAGTTGAGCTAGAAAGCCCCCGGATTTATCCGTGGGGTAGGTTTACGGGTGTGATGCCGGTGGTCGTTAATGGTCGCAAGTATTTTCTGCCCACCGTGTCTGAGTAGGGACTGATTTCGCTGGCTTCTGCCCGATGAATAAGGGGAGAGTGGGCGAAGACGCGTCTGCTAATTGGAGAGGTGTTCAGTCATGTTGGACGAATCGGAAGATGTCACGCAAGAACTCCCAGAAGTTTCAGAAGCCCCAGAAGCCCCGGTTGAGAAAGATGGCGCCGATGTTGTTGATGCGGGTAAGTCAGAAGAAGAGGGAGATGCGCCAGGATTCGTGCAGAAGCGTGGATTCACTTTCAACATTGAAGGTGCTGCACCTGCAGGTGTAAATCCCGAAGGGGATTCCGGGTCTGCTGCTGATTCTGATGCTGCTGATTCTGATGCTGCTGCTGATTCTGCTGCTGCTGATTCTGATGCTGATGCTGCTGCTGATTCTGATGCTGCTGAGAAGAAGCCTGCGGCCAATAAGAAGTCTGCGGCCAAGAAGTAGTACGTCAGGTATTTGTCATGGGTAAAGCGCGGCCATTAGCCGGTAAGCAAAGCGAGCAACAGATCGGCATGTCACAGATCGGCATGTCACAGATCGGCATGTCACAGATCGGCATGTCACAGATCGGCATGTCACAGATCGCTAATCCTGTTGCGTTCGCTGAACTTGTTGACGAGTTGGCCGCGCTTGCCTTTCCGATTGCCGGTAACGGTGTCGAGATTCCTTATGACGATCATTTGGTTGGTGATCCAGGCCATACAGAGGATCACAACCGAATCGTCAAAGCTCTAGCGTTGATCATCAATGAGGTTGTTGATGCCAGGGTGAGTAGCACCCAGATTCATACCTCGTTGGCCGACAGGCTTGATGGGTTCGTTACTGCGTTTCATTCTTCTGTTGAGCCGATTGCGAATCATGTTGGTGATGTGTGGGTTGTGCCAGCAGTTGTCACGCCTCGGGCCATGTATGACGAGAACGGTGTGGAGATTCGTTTTTTTTACCCGGTTGAAGATCAGTCAGAAGTTCAAGAGGAAAGGTAGCCGTGGCAGCCAAGAAGAAGTCAGCGAGTGAGCAGGTTTCAACGCGCGTTGAAACGCCAGTAGTTGAGCCGGAAGTAGCTGAAATGGAAAGCACAGGAGAAAGCACGGGAGACGGTATAGCTATCGCCCGAGTCACGCGTGGAGGCCCACCCGTCTTCACCTGGCTGCGCCCACCGGGAACCGGGTCTATTACTAACCCGGTAACGCTACAAGACATGAACTTGGCCATCCAAGACCTGCAACGACGCACCGATCTCGTGGAACGCAGACCTGTGTTCGTTGGGATGTACTCCACTGGTGTTGCCACATTGGACGAGTTCCTGCCATTGAGTAACCTTCCCGGCACGGCGTTTGCATTCCTAGAGGACGGCACTAGCTGGTTCTGGAACGGAACCCTGTGGGCCAAAGTGGGCGAACTAGCCGCCACAGGTGCAGGTGGCGGTGTCACTCAGGCACAGTTGACTGCTGCTGTTGCTGCTGCTGTTGCAGCATTGCCGCCTGCTGAATCCAGTGCGGCGAACCCGCTCACACATGCCGATCCTCCGGTGACTTCCCAGACGGGCGGCGCTCCGATTGGTCTTGCCCCTGATGGGGTGACGTTTGTTCAGCCAGAAATCGTTGCCGCTTTCCCCGTTGTTGTGGATGGCGTCGAATACTTGATCCCCCTGCTCGCCAAATAGATCCTTGTCACCCGTCAGCTAATTAGGAGCCAACATTATGCCAGCACCGGATCGCACGCCTCCGATTCAGACGTACCCTAGGGCTTCGGCTTTCACGAATGGCCTTGTCGGGTATTACAGTGATACCGAGACGGAGAAGCTACTGACTGATGCGATTGCTGCTGCTGCCGGTGGAACGCTCACGCAGGCGCAGATCGACGCCATTATTGCCCAGGTCGGTGATTTGACGGGCTATGCCCAAAAAGGCGAAGAGAACACCTTTACCGAAGTGCAATCTGTTGTCATCACTCGTAGTGAGGCCGGAGTCGAACTCGACAGCACCACTCGTTTTGCTTCCGATGAAGTCTTGTTCAGCGAGCGGGCAGTAGCTGCCAACGGCGAAGGCACGGAATCTTTAGCCCTATTTAGTAACGGCAAAGTGATTTTCAAGAATGTCGCTTTTGACGGCGAAAGAGTTAACACTAACACTTTCGAGTGGGTCGGCCCTGATGGTTACTTGAGTCTTATTTCTGAGGATTCAAACGGCGTTGTCAACGGCATCGGCCTCAATGCAAGTGACGGTGTTATTCACTTTTCGTCCGACAATGGGGATAACCGTGTTGTGGCGTTCCAGGATGAGATCGTTGCCGGTGGCGACTTGAGTCTTTACGCCAAGCTTGATGACCGCACCCAGACCCTCGCGGCAGATTTTATTGAACTGAACACAGGGCTTCACCTTCCTGCTCGGATCAACGGGCAAGGGGTAGCTTACGGTGGCCTCAATCTTGTCGGCGTCATAAACATCGTCGGTGGCAAAAACGTGTACCGACCGGCTGTTGTGACTCACGGCGACGCCGATCCACTTATCACACAGGAGGATTTGGCCACTCCTGGCCCTGTTAAGGCGCTGCTGGACGCACTGAGTGATGCCCGTGTTAATGCCGCCACGGCAGGTGTCGGCAACATGTTGAAGGTGGAGGATTACGTATTCCCTGCGACTGCTGGTACATGGATCGCAGATCCCACCACGCCGGGTGCTGTTGTGTCGTGGATGGCCGCTGACAAAACGGTGTCCATTGCCACGGTAAGCACGGGCATCCAGATGGCCAGCCCGTCAGCGCGCATCCCTGTGACGGCGGGGGAACCGTACACTTTCTCGGCCACGGTGAAGTCGTCTACTGCCAGCGGGGAAACGTACTCGTTAGCTATTACTTGGCACAACTCCGTTGGCGTGGCGCTTAACGTGGAAATGACGACTGCCGCAGCGGTGGGTACGGGCGCTGTTACTGCGGTGGTTACGGGTGTGGCCCCGGCTGGGACGGTTTCTGCTCGTGTGCTGGTGCGTCGCAACGCTGGTGCTGTTGGCGCACGTCTGCACATTCTTACTGCCGGTTTCTGGCGCGGGTCTGGTGGGCTTATCGCTGCACCCGGCCAGCCGATACCTAGTCTTGGTTACCGTTCCCATGATGGGGCGATGTGGGTAAACAATTCGTGGAAAATACCCACATGGCAGGTAGCGCGTGACGGCAGCGATCTAAGCGCCGAGGAGACCATCGCGTTGGTCAATGAGGTGCATCCCGTTGGTGGCAGGGCTGTGTTCCGTCGGTCTGATGGGGCAGAAATGCAAGATGAGGGTGATGAGACAGTCCAAGACGAAACAGCCCAAGGCGAAACAGTCCAAGGCGAAGAGTGGATCATCACGGCGGATCACCAAAGCGACCCGATTGGTGAATCGCCAGAGAACACTTACACGCTGAATCTTCCCGAAGGTGAGTATTTGATCACTGGCCGTGTCCGTGTGAAGGTGGTGTCCTACGAAGGCACACTCGTATCTACTAAAACGACCCCCGCTAAGGGTGGCTGGAAAGACGTTGAGATGAAGGTCAAAGCAGGTGGCAAGCTGGTCATTCGTGGCTCGCAAGGCTGGACGGGTTCGCTGAGCATCGTGGAGGTGGCTTGATGTTCGCTACAGCACCTGCGCCACCGTGTGCTGTTCATGTTGTTGCTAAGCCGAGCCGTCACCGGATAATCCGCAAAGGCGACACCCTTATTGCGAAGATCAAAGCGGGTAAAGGTTGCGAGATCCTGTCGGTGGAAACCGATCAGGGCGTGACCTACAGTTCGTGGTCAACCGTGGCTTACAGGTCGAACACTGACCTGTCTGGCTGGGTGCGCCATGTACGAGCGCGTGTTCATGGCGGGGGTTACGCGAGCGTCACGGCGATCGTCAAGGTCAGGCCAGTGAAGGGCAGTAAGACTCACAGGGCAACGTCGTGGGTGAGAACTTGGACGACCTAGGCATTTCTTGGGATAGGTATTGAATCTGTTCTGTTCGATTCGTGGACGACGAGTCCAACATGGCTACTGAAGAGGAATGCGACAAAGTTCTCCCTGAGCATTGTTGCGTGGAGCGGCAGAAGGAACTGTTCCTGTCAATGTATCCGCCAGACGAACAGGATGAGTTCATCACTGGGTTGCTCGAAATAAAGATCAGTTGCGACCATGTTGTTAACCAAGCGTCAGCGAGACTCAGCCACGAAGATTTGCAGAAGCTACAAGTGCTGTTAGCTGGTTCAGCGTTAATCAGGGAAGACTTGGCTACCCATGTTGGCAAAGTCGTTGTGTGCGTGATTGGCAGCGGCTCTTGCCAGTTGTGCATCGTTGGTGGCGGGATAGTTGCTGATGCTTGGATGGATGACGAATGCGTTCAAGCATTGGCCGAAAAGATGGCCCACGATCTCGCGATTCTGCAAGGTTCAGCCAACTAGCGGGCTGCAAGATCAACATGCTGCGGGTGCGGGTCATTGGTGAGCCACAACCACAGGGCTCTAAGAACGCCATGTTGAATAAGCACACGGGCCGAGTTGTCATGTTTGAAGCGAAACACAGCCAGTTGCGCGTGTACCGGGATCAAATCCAGGCAGCGTTCCTAAGGTTGCCTGAATGCAGGCCGTGCCTGTCTGGTCAGCCAGTGTTGACGGGTGGCGTGACGTTGAGGGTTGTGTTCGGATTCCAGCGCCCCAAGTCCCATTACCGGACGGGGAGGAACGCTCACCTGTTGCGGGATGCTGCACCCGAGTATCCATCGAGTAAGCCTGACATTGACAAGTGTCTTAGGGCAGTTGGCGATGCGGTTACTCAGGCTGGTGTGTGGGAGGACGATGCCAGGGTTGTGTGTGTCACGGCCATGAAAACGTACTGCCAGCCGGGGGAGGATGCGTTTACTGAGATTGAAATTGAGTTGATCTAGGCGCGCGCCAAACTAGCAAAACGATTCCCGCTATGAATGAATAGGCGGATAGTCCCGCAATAGGGCAGGACTGTGCTTGACCCAAGGTTCAGTGACCAGCAGGAGCACAGCATGGCTGACACACCAGACGATTTGAACGCGGGTTCAAACCCAGAAACGAAACCGGCTCCCAAGAAACGCGCCCGAGGAGCAACAAGAGGCCCACGGCAACAAGTAGATCCCATGTTGCTGCACCCCAACAACAGGCCAGGTGCCCACGCCAACAAGCCAATCAACCTGGCCCTCGTAGCCAACCTGACATCAGGCGGCACAGTCACATTGCTCGATGTACGCGAAGTCGTCCAATTCAACAGCAGCCGCGACAAGTACCTAGCCGAACTCAGGTTTACAGAGAACACCGACATGCAAGACCTCGACAGGTTGCTACAGCAAGAACTGTTGATCTACAGGTGGAATCAGTGGATCACAAGTGGCCTGGACTACGAAGGCACACTCATTGACGAATACGACGTGGCAGCGAAACTGAAATTCGCCAACGAACAAGTCAACAGGCTTAAAGACCAAATGGGCATGTCTCGCAAAGTCAGAGACGCCAGCGGTAGCTCCGTGGCTGACATGTGGATTGACCTGAAACGGCGAGCCAAAGAGTTCGGGTATTCCAGAGAAGAACAACTGCGAGGCTCACTGGTGCTGATGAACGAAATCTCCGCCACTGTCGGCACGTTTTACAGGTCAGACGAAGACGAGCGTAAAAAGTCCGGCTTCGAGAATGAGCAGCAAATCGTTGAATGGTTGCGAGATATTGTCATCCCCGCCTATGCGGACATAGATCAACACTTCATTCAGAACACACAGCGCATGTGGCAGCAGCCATGAGTGAAGCAGAGTACGAGTTAGCTGTAGAAGCGCAAGGAATCGAACACTGGCAAGCAGCGATGGAAGACGATCCAGATGTCATGTTCAGGATCATCAAAGACATTTGCAAGGTCGTCCAAAACGGTGACCGTGAAGGCAAAACTGGACGCAGGCCCAACCCGAAAAGTATGGGCTTTGAGCAGCTATGGGAATTGCTGTTCCCTGAAAGGTTCGATACGGGCACATTCCCTGAGGCATTCAAGAAGGTACTTGAAACGCAGGAATCTCAACGCGCGTTTGCCGTGAAGGTTCCCATGTCACAGTCTCAAGTGTCCAAGTTTCTGTCCGGCGATTTGCAGCCCAGCTTGGAAACAATCGAAGCGATTGCCAGGGCGGCAGATGTTAGTCCAGCTTTCTTCGCTGAATGGCGGGCACTCAAGTTCGGCAGCCTCGTATCTGAAGTGCTCAGGTCTAATCCTGACAGGTCAGTTGATCTCGTGAAACGCATGGCTGCCATGACAAACAGTCGCCCAGTTCCTATCGGTTAGTCCAGCGCCTAATTGGAGGCCCAGCTTTGAGCATCATTAGGGATCTTGACGAAGATGAAAGATACCTGTGGGCGATCCTGTCCGACGAGACAGGTATCGACATGGCCGAGTTCCTGTGGGAAGACCACACAAACGATTCGGGTGTTTACCGCCTATACGACTATCAGTGGGAAATGTACAACTGCAAAGACACATATCAGGTAACCAGAGGCGGGCGAAGCGTCGGCAAATCGGTGAGCATCCAGATGCGTTGCTGCGCTTTCGCGCTGAACTTTCCAGGGCAAGACATGTTGCTCACCGCACCGGAACTCAACCACTTGAAGCCGCTCACGTCGGCCATCGAAGACCGCCTCAAAGGCGTATGGATTACCCGCGAACTGCTACCCAAGTCGGCCAAGTCGGATGGATTCACCAGGCAGCCACACTGGGAAGTGAAGTTCACCAATGGGGCCAAGATCGTGTCCAGGTTGCCCGGAATTTCAGGCAAGGGCTGTAAAGGCCAGCATGTGATTTGGATGGAGATAGACGAACTGCAAGATTATCCCGATATAGGTTTTTCGGAGGCAGTCGAATGCCTCAATAGATTCCAAAAAGGGGCCACCTGGCGGGTACACGGAGTGCCCCGTGGTGTGCGTGACAGGTTTTACGAGATCACCGATGGGGGCGACTCCGAACAGTGGACTTTGCACACACCAATGGCAATGAACCGTCCCACCTGGAATGCGGAAGAACGCGATGAAAAAATCGGCCTCTACGGGGGGTCGCGACAGGCACCCAATTACCGCAGGAACATTTATGGTGAACATGGGGATGCCAGTTCGCCAGTTTTTGTGTTGTCCAGATTTATGAAGAACATAGATCAGGATTCCGGTTCGGAGTACAACACTGACGTTTACTACGGGCCACACATACAGTTCGAGGATCTCTATAACGGGGATGTCGATCCTGTTAGCTTGCTCCATATTCCCGGCAGTCACAAGACTGGTTGGTCGGGAAGTCCTAACGGCTACTCGGCCTACTACGGTGGCATGGATGTTGGTGGCACGTCTGACCCTTCGGAGATTCTCATCTTCGGACAGCGCGCTAAGTCCAAAGATGAGCACCTGGATTTGTTGTTGCGGGTCAACTTGCAGCGCATTTCGCAGGTGGATCAAAAACTTATCGTGGATCATCTGTTCGAGTTTTATGGTTCCAAACTGCAGACATTTGGCATTGACCGCACTGGCATGGGTCATGGCTTGTGGGACAACTTGGTTCGTGAACATGGATCAGTTCGTGTTGTTGGGTTTCACTTTTCGGAGAAGCAGCCGGTGGCTTTGGAGGATAGGCCGTTAGCGGCTGGGGAAGAGTTGAAAGATTTGATCATTTCCCGTCCCGTGATCGAGTATGCGACTGATTGCCTTCGTGAAATCATTGACGCGAATAGGTTCCTGTTGCCATTTGATAGAGAGTTGTTGCTCGAATGGCAGGGTCAAAGCTATTCAACTATCAAGTCTTCCGGCGATCCTTACGGTAGAAAAAAGTTCACTGGCGGCAGCTTTCACACGTTGGACGGTGCGAAGGCTTTCATTGCCGCGAAGCGTCTTGCCGCCTTGACGGCGATGCTCGCCAAGAAGGAGGACTGTCAGGAAGACGTTGTAGACATTTTTGTGGGGCTGTGACGAGTTACTACACATGTCCAGTGGTACCGAAGATGTAGTTCCAGATAGTTCGGGTGAGCAGAAAGAAGTTCCGAAGCGTTCGTTTCGGGTTGAGGGTAATAGGCAGACAGGGTTCGTGTCTGGGGCGATCCCTGTCGTTGTCGCTCAGTCGGCGGCTGATCGGCTCGCATGTAGGTCTGATGTTGAGGATGAGCTAGACATGATGGCCGACATGATCAAGGGCTTTTGGGAGCAGGAGCCGGATCTTGTGATGCGGCAGGTTGCTGCTATTTCAGCCCGGTTGACGGAGTTGAGCTTGTTGCTTCATAGGGCTGAGACGCGGGATCGGCAGTTCAAGCAGATACGCACGCTGCAATGTGCGCCGTTGTTAGTTGAGTTGGACAGGCAGTACAAGATCGCTAGTCGTTTAGTTGAGCTACGCCGACAAGATTTGGATCTCTTAAAATGAGCGAATCAGATATCCCGTTGAGTGAAGAAGCGATCCTTAGTGATGACTTGAACGCGCGTTTAGAACAGGCGTTGCAGTTTGCACAGGCCCAGGACGACCCCGATGAGGTGCGTTCCGAAACGTACACGGAGAACGCCAGTGGCAACTTTGAAGTAATCAACGAAACAGACATTGCCATTGATCAGTTGATGGAAAGTAAACAGATGGCCGTGCTGCAGCGGGAACTCACCAAATGGGCGGGCATGGGCCGTGAGACGGCGAGAAGTTCCTACGGCCCATCGCACGGTAACCAGTCGAACATGTTCGACAGGACGGCCTACACGCCACCGAACAACACCTATTCGGAGTTCCGTGCAGCGAAGCTGGCCCTAGATACTGACGATATTGTTTCAGGTGTCGCTGAAACAACGGAAGGTTTCGCGTTCCAAGGGGTCAAGTGGGAATCCGCTGACGCTGACATAACGGACGTGTTCAATCAAATGGCTGGCGAGTTAGACCTAGACGGTCTTCTCAGGGCACAGTGGCGCGAGCTGTTTGTGTATTCCCAGTTCGTGACGGCTGAGCAATGGGAGTACCGCGAGTACACGGTTCGCGGGAAGGGGCCAACGCCTCGCGAGAAGCAGGTTGACGCCTTCGGCAACGAGACGTTTGTTCCCGTCTTAGACAATCAGGGCAGGGCCGTTAAGGGCAAGAAGCGTAAGAAGACTTACAGGATTTTCGCCCCCGTGCGCGTGAGGCTGCTGGATTCGGCGCGGATCGTGCCCGTGTTGGCTGGGCCTCTCAACGATGAAGTGTTGGCTTTGCAGGCCACTGATCACGAGATCAACAATTTCAACTCTGTCTTGAACGGCGAAAAGGTAGACATCACCGTGAGTCAAATGTTCACGGGGTTGGCTGAGTTGTCCTATGACGAGTCGTTGCGTGTTCAACGGCTAGGTGTTGATCCTGACAAGTTGCTGGAATTGAATCCGCTGTATGTCAGGCGGCACACGTTGACCAGATCAGACTATGAGCGTTTCGCTCACGTCAGGCTCAAGTCATGTTTCCAGCTACTCGACATGAAACGTCAGCTACTCGCCAGTGACAGGGCCGCGCTAGTTGGGTCTGCTAACTACATTCTGTTGATCAAAAAGGGTGATAAGGATAAGCCAGCCACGCGGCAGGAAATGATGAACCTGCAAACCAATTACAAAGTAATGGCGCGCCTACCTGTGATCATTTCCGATCATCGACTGTCTGTAGAAATCGTGGCACCCAAAATTGATTTGACCTTGCAGCAGGACAAATATGACGTGATTGATACCCGACTCATGTCTAGGCTGCTGGGTACTTTGAGTCTGGGTGGTCGCGGTCAGCGTAATGAAACGAACGTGACGATTTCGTATGCGGTAGCTCGCGGCATGGAGAATCGCAGGCACATGATGAAGCGTTTCATTGAGCGCATGATGTCTCACGATGTTGTGAATCATCCAAACAATGTTGGCCTGTTTGATGAGGAACCCAATCTGGTGTTCACGCCTAGAAATGTGAACCTTGGCTTCGATGCCCAAATGATGCAGGCCATGTTGAGCCTTCGCACTCAGCGGGAAATGTCACGGGAGACGATGCTTGAATCTGTTGGCTTGAATGAGTCCACTGAGGCTATGCGAATGGAACTGGAAGCCGAAATGTACGACGACGTGTTCAAGACGCGGGTGCCGTATGCCAGTCCTGTGAACAATCAGATGGGTCAGCCGGATCAGCCAGCGGGCCAGTCCGGTTCCGGTTCCGGTTCCGGTGATGCGGGTTCCCGTCAAGCGAACGGTGCCAATGGCGGTAGGCCGGTTGGCGGCGGAACATCGAAGAACGATCCAAGCACGGCTGAGCCGAAGTCGGCATCGGGCAACACGACTCCGCAGAAGAAGATTTGATCATGGTGACCACGATGGGTTCCAGTTACCGGGTCGAGATCGAGAGTGGCCCCTGGTGGGGTTTATGGGTCACCGTGTACGACGTGAACGGCACGAAGCTTCGCGAAGGTGCCGCGCGTAACGAGAAGCGGGCGCGTAAGAAAGCCTCCAAGTGGGTTCGTGCAGCCAGGCCACCAGTGGTGATCGACAGTTACGAGATTCCAGCCGAAGGGAAATAGGGATATGCCTGTTGTTGACTTGAGCAGCGAAACAATTTTGAACAAGGGTTGGGATTTGGAATTAGAACGCAGGCTGCGATTGCGGTATGCGTTACCTGAGCAGGCCCGTGTGAGCGCCCCGAGTGTGCAGGCTGGGCCTGCCGGTACGGGTTCGTTCATCACTGAGATCGCTGGCCGTGTCGTGTTTACTGGCCCAGCCACCCATTTGAAATATGGGTTCGATCTTGCCAGGGAACTCCCTTTGGATATTTCTGCCAAGTGGCAGGAGCAGGCTCAGTCGAACCCGTATTTCAAATGGGTGGCTGGAAGGTTCGTTGGCTCAGGGGCACCTAACGAGAACGGTGCCAGTTGGACAACGGGTGACTTGCAGTTCGGTCACATGGGCGTCAAGCATGGCCCGTTGAACTGGATTCATCAATCACACAAGATCATCGGTAGTATTGCTGATGCCCATTTGACTTCCGGTATCACCGATCAGTTCGTTGGGAATCAAATGGCGGCTGCCCCGATTGATCCCCACATCACGACATTGGCTTCAGTATGGGAATGGATTTGGCCTGACGAGTCAGCCGTGCTGGACATGGCCTCAGAAACGGGCAAGCTGAATTTGAGCATGGAGTGCGTCAGTGAGGCCGTGCAATGCACTGGCCCGAATGGCTGTGAGCAGACGTTCAACTACATGGATGCCCAGTTCGGCATGGCATGTGAGCATATAAACACGCGTTCAAGTACCCGAAGAATGGTCAATCCAAGTTTCCTCGGAGGCGCTGTTGTTGTTCCACCGGCTGAGCCTGGCTGGAAAGAGGCCAACGCGATTGTCATGTCGAAGGCTGGCCCAATGGCAGCCGAGGCCGCTTCCGCTGCGCTGGCAGGAACGGGCGATTCTGAGTGGGAAATGCTCATGGGAAGCGTTGTCGCTTACGGTCTTAGCCTTGGCTGATTTTCGCTAATCCAATTCTCAAGCTATTTATTTTCACTTCGTTCCGACTGTGTAGCCGTTATGGCGGACTCCACTGTGCAGCAGATGCACGACACCTTGCTGGGACAAATCCCTGCCGGTGTCGTACATGAATGCGGCATGTGTTCAGCCGAATCATCCACACAGAATGCGAAGGAGGAATCCGCCGTGGCCGACATCACTGTAAGAACCTTCACGGAGGACGAACACTTGGCGCTGCTTACCGATGCAGTCAAGCGGGAAACCGCCACTGTTACCGGGAAGGTGACTGGGCTTGAGGCTGAAAAGGCCCAGTTGCAGGCGGCGCTGGACGTGACAGAGGCAGGGAAGGCGACCGCTGTTCAACGAGCAGAAACCGCCGAAAAGGATCTTGCTGACTTTAAGCAAGAACTTGCCAACAAGGAAGAGATCGAAGCACGCAGGGAAGAGCGCGTTGCGGCCATGAAGGAGAAGGCGAACCATCTGCCTGACTCTTACTTCACGGCTGAGCGGGCACAGCGTTGGGCTGAGATGGACGACGAGTCCTTCAACGCCAATATCGCTGACCTTGTTGCTACGGCACCTGCTGTTGCGGGTTCTGAGCAAGCTGGCAAGCATCAAGAAGCTGCTGCTCCCGCTGGCCGCGAGACTGCGGCTTTCGGCGGTAACGCAATACCTAAGCCCGAAGAGGCATCTGCTGAATCAGGCTCAACCATCGGTCAGTTCCTCGGTTCCTTCATCGGTTCTGAGAAGTAGAGAGGAGGGAAGATCATGGCAAGCGATTATGGTTACAACTTTGGATTCACCCGTTCCAACGAAAGCATGCGCTGGTCTGAGGGCGGTTACGCAGTTCCTGCCCTGGGCACTTTCCTTCTTGGCAGCGTCGTTGAAATCGACAACGCTAACGATGGCCTTATGAAGCAGGCAGCGGCTAATGCTGCTCCTGTTCCTGGGGTTGTTGGGCTTCTCGTTCAGGAACTTGAGTGGGATCGTTCAATTTATCAAAGCGATGCGAACCTGCTTGACAGTTACCAGATGGGCATCGGGCACAACGCCCGCTTGGCTGTCATCACTGGTGGCGCTGGCGTCAAGTTTTGGGTTCGCAACAACGCAGCAATCACTCGCATTGACGGTCGGAACATTCCGGCCCGCGAGATGGTGGCTATCGCCGGGCTTGTTGCCGGTGACGATCTTGTTTGGGATGGTGCCAAGTTCGCTAAGGGAACTGGTGCTGGCGTTCTTGCGCGAGTCCTAGATGTCAATCCGATTACGAACCGCGTTGACGCGGTTCTGACTGCCTAGGAGGTGTGAGATGACCGCAACATTTGCAAAGCCGTTCATGGCAATGTCACGGAAGGCGAACGCCTTTGGGCAGGCCGAGTCTACTGAGCAGATTGAGCTTGCTAACAAGCTCAATGAGGAAGCCCGCAAGGAATGGGACAACCCGGCGTTTCACCGCCAGGTGGCCCAGGACGTGTCGAGTTTCTTGGACTACGGGTTCACGTTCGGGAATAGTTTCTCGGACTGGATTCTCACCGAGCGCGTGGGTGAGTTTGATCGGGTTCACCTGACTGAACGTCGTGGCTTGAAGGTGTATCACACCGCTCGCGGTGGCTACATCAACGAGAGCCAACTGACCACTGAGAAGTGGGAAGTTCCTCGGGACACTCTCGGGTTCCACGTTTCGGAGTTTGAAGACAAGATGCGTGCAGGTTTCGCCACAGCGATTTCTGACATTGTGTCTCTTGGTCAGGCCCGTCTGGAAGCGGAGGTCAATCGTCGCGTTTTCTCGATGTTGCAGGCCGCTGTTCCGGTTGGTTCACCTAACCATGTTGGTGTCGCTGGCATCACGAAGACTGTTGTTGATGCAGCGATTCGCGATGTCAAGGATGCGATTCGTCCCGATGGTGTCCAGAATGTGCCTGTGACCATCATTGGTCGGGCTGCCGTTGTGGATCAGATTTCGGACTTCCCCGGTTTTGGTTGGGAAGCTTTGGAAGAGATCCGCATGAAGGGTCGTCTGGGTACTTATCGCGGTGCCAACATTGTGAGCTTGCAGCATTATGCGGATGAGGATGGTCTTTCGTTCTTGCCTGCGAATGAGCTTTGGGTGTTCGGTGGCACTGTCGGCAAGTTTGTTCGCTTCGGTGGGCTTTTGACGAAGACTTGGATTGAGGACACGGTGGATTACTACCATTCGCGTACTCGTTGTGATGTTGGTGGACTTATCAACAAGCCTGAACAGTCTCGTCGCATTGTCGATAGCACGGTAACGCCGTAGAGAAATCTACTTCTCGGGTTTCATTGACAGTTGAAACGCACGTTCAAAGCCCCTCTTGCGAGTTGTCGTGAGGGGGGCTTTGAACGTGCCGGGTTGCGCACCGGGCCTGTTTTCGTTAAGTGGGTATCGAGTAGTTGTGTGTTAGATCAACCGCCTGTTAGCCCAATTGTTAGGAGCAAGCCCATGTCTGTCACTACGTCTGGAACTGTTGTCGAGCAGGAGTTGGCGCATGATATTCAGTCCCCGCCGCCTGATGCCGGTGATGTCGCCCTCGCTGCCGCTTCGTCTGGGCAGGCCAGTCCTGTCACTGGGGTCACTGAGTCTGAGTCACCTGAGTCACCTGAGTCACCTGCGCCCGCTAAGCGGGGCCGTCCTCGTAAGCAGCAAGCTGTCGAGCAGCCCGAGCAGCCTGTTCAGCTCCAGCCTGAAATCAAGGACGAGCGTGGAGTCTTTTCGGAGATGCGTGTCGTTGAGATTTGGGAAGCCGTCACTGAGGCCACTGTCTATATTCATGTCCGTGACACGCTCAATGGGGGTTGGAAAGCCAAGCGCGTCGGGGGTAAGGGTGCAGGGCGGCGCTTGCAGATTTCAGTCGAGGAGCGGCGTTACAATCAGGATTTGATTCCCGATGAGGGCATCAAGTTTGATCCGTTCGTGAATGGCATGTTGATTTGTGTTCAGGGTGATGAAGTTCAGGGGTCGATGACGAATGATGATTTGTTGTCTGTGTTGAAACTGGACGACGATGACACGTTTGTTGAGTTCATTAACGATATTGAGTCTGAGATTGTTGTTCGGCGTTTGCTGGCAATGTCGGAGAAGCATGCGAGTAAGTCCCGCTATGACTCGTTGTTGGATCTTGTAGATAGGCGTTATCGGGTGGGTGGTACTCAGCGGGTTGTTCAGGAAATGATTGACGCCGGGGAACGCCTGCAGGGATTCATGCTCTGACAGGATACATTTCAGTAGTTCAGGGCGGGAACGGGTCGAACACTGGCGTATGACGACGACTTCGCTGGTAGACCTTGTTCCCGCCTTGAAGCGTTTACTGGCCGTGCCTGGCGCTTTTGCTGCAGAGTTCCCGACAACTACTGATACCGAGTTGGCTTTGTTGTTGGCTGACGCTTTGGGTGAGGCCCAGATGGACACTTTGTTGTCGGGGTTCACGGAGGTTGCTGGTGTTGTCACTCCTGATATGACTGCTGCCGAGCGGTCGATTGTGTTGTTGTATGCGAATGCTCGGGTGATTGTTGCTGAGCTTCGGAATCGTAAAACTCACGTCAGGTATGAGGCTGGCGGTGCCGTGTTTGAGGAGGATCAGGCGGCGAGTTTGCTTGTTGAGCAGTTGAGAATGTTGCAGGTCAGCAAGAGGCAAATGTTGTTGAATTTGCAGCAGGGCGGCGCTGACTTGTTTTACATGGTTGATGCGTATTCGATGCGTGCGCAGGCTGCGGGTAAGTCGTGGGAAGAGCGCACGATCGACGCTATTGCTACCCAGATTCATTAGACACGACTGTTTGAACGCGCGTTGAGGGAAGGTTTCTTGTGGCATTCGGAAGAGTCACTATTGCCAGAGCTGCGTTCGTAAAATACAACCGCAATGGCCCAGCCGTAGGTCGTGCCCGGATCGGCAACTCGCTGCGTGAAGCGACTCTTGATGCACATAGGGACATGGCTGCCACGATGCAGCGGTACGCCTATGACGGACTGATGAGAAAGTTGATCTCTAAGAGGGCGGCGGCACGGGCTTATGCGCCGGATCTGGGTCTAAGAAAGGCGTTACGCGACCCAAGGATGACAACTTACTCGGCTGCCGGTTGGGGATTTGGCGACGAAAGAGTGTTAGCTACTTATAAGCGTTCCCGCCCCGGATGGGAACCAACCAGTCCTAGTCAGTATTGGCGCGCAATCGAGTTTGGGCGCGGGCCACAGTTGCGGAGGAATCTGCTGTTAGGGCCAGACGGGCAGGTGGGGCCGATTGGCCCTAAGGGGCCGCTGTGGGTGACGCTTGCTCATGGACAAAGAGCTAAGACTTTTCGTACCAGAGGTACTGCGGGGTTGTACTTCTTGAGAGATGCCAACATCAAGTTGAGGGGTCGTGGCTTTAACAGGTTCTACAAGCCACATTTCCGCAAGCACGGGCTTCCGTTTGTTCACCTAGATAACAGTGGTTTAGTCGGCAAGTCGCAGCCAGGTATCCGTATCCGTTGACATCGGTTGACATTTCCGAAGCTCCCACGCCCTGTTATTTTGGCTTCCGTCCGACTCATGTAGGTAGGGCGAACCGCCCACTCGATACCTAGCCCCGCCTGCGTTTCGCGACCTGTGCAGGGCGAAACGAAAGGGCGTGAATACCTTGGCGATCAAGTCGGGTGACCTAATCTCTGTTGGGAATCAGGTGCTGTTCGACCGCATTCAGTCTGGCGGGCCAGGACAGATCAACATTCAGACAGACAAGATTTACGAACTGGGTAACTACCAGTCAGTCGGCACCGTTCTGAACACCCCAGACCTGAGCTACACCCTGGAATCGTTCGACGTGTCAACGGAGACGGAATCGTTGCTTGTTGGCAGCGACTATCTGACTGATGTTGACGGCCACGAGTACGACATGAACACATGTCTGCCGCTCGATGTTGCGGGCCAGTTCAAGAAGGGCAAGTCTGACGCAAACAAATATGACGCGCCTTTCTCTGTGCTGGCACCTCACCTTGTTGTGGAGTCGCTTTCCTACAAGTTTGGCTTCAACGACAACACGAGCCTGAGCGTCAGTTTGAAGGGTGACAGCCTGTTTTACAACCCTGGCTCCACCTACATTGAAATGGCGACAGGCACGAACACCCCTAATCAGGCTGTCGTGTTGGCTCATCCGGCGTTCCCATATAACGGTGACACGAACACTGGTGTCCGGTATGTGCTGGAAGTCAGCCTCAAGTCGGGTCAACGTCTGCGTTACGGCGTGGACTACACCGAGACTGTCGGTGCAGGCGTTGCCGCGAAGGCTGTCACCGTTACGGTGTTGGCGGCGGTGAAGGTCACTGACCAGATTCGTGTCGCTTACACCAGTGATGCTGTTGCGAACTATCCGCAAGCCAGTCACGCTGTCGCTAGTGCGCTTCGTCCGGCTGCTGTGCGTGGTCGCGATGTTTTGGTTTACATCGGTGGAAAGACTGACGCGTTCTTGTGGACTGGCGTGCAGACGGCAACCGTGGACTGGAAGGCCACTCTTGAGAAGGATGAAGAGATGGGTAACCACACCATTGTTGAGCAGGATTATGATGTTCCTGAGGTCAATGGTTCCATCACGATTAAGCCGAAGAATCCGGCTGACTTGCTCAAAAAGTTGCAGGTCATTACGGGTGTAGCAACTTTGCAGGAAGCCATTGGAGCTATGCAGCGGGTTCCGCTTCCGCTCTATATTGTGATCAAGTCTCCGGTGACTGGTGCCGTGTTGAAGACGTTGCATGTGCCGGATGCAAAGTTCACGTTGCCTGGTTTCCAGGGCCGCGTGCAGCAGAAGTTGACTTTGGACTTGAATTACGAGTCTGATGGCGGCGTGCTGTTGGTCAACAAGGGTGCCCGCCCGTAATAGGGCAGCAGCAGTAGTAGCTCATACTCCCAGGGGCGGGCGGTTCCTCGGGAAATCCAGGCAGGGTCGGCTCGGTGTCACTGGTCATCGGGTCGGCCCTGCTTGCTGTTCCCGCCCGCTTGTTGTTCCCGTTTCTGGCGGGCCGAGTTTGTGGGTGACTGGAACCGCCCCAGTTGAATACCGCCTGGAAGGACTATCTCTCCGATGGTGAACTTGAAGAAGTATTCACGCATCACTGACCTGTACACGACGGGGACAGAACTCGTTTTGGAAGACGGCACGGTGATGTATTTGGCTGTGATGAACGCTTTTGAGCGTGATGAGGCTGTGCGCGATGGGCAGGTCGCCAGGTCACGGTTCGTGATGGCGATGTCTAATTCTGATAGCGATGAGATCCTTAGGTTGAAGGCCACGTTTGAGGAGTCGGGTACGGCTGAGATTGTGGATCTACTGGCACAGGTTGAGCAGGGCAAGCTGTTTCTGCAGGTATTTGACGAGGTTCGCAATTCTGATGAATGGTGTGAGCGTGCAGCCGTATTGGAACGCGCTGATGAAGTAACTGAGCCTAAGTCTGAGATTGAACGTGAGTTCATATACAGGACTCAATTGGAGTATGACGAAGAAATTTCAACGCGCGTTGAAGCCGCCATGTTGACTGAGCGTGAAGCCATAGCTGCACTTTCGGAAGAAGAGCTATGGGGCGGGTTTCAAGGGTTTTGGTTAGAGACTCGTGGTTCAGAACTAGGTCTTGCCGAATACAAGTTGACTGAGATCATGTTCGCTGCTCGGGCATGCGATGGCACGGTAGACGAGGGCGTTTGGGATCACACCCAGTGTGGTTCGCATGTGGCTTGCGTGTTCGAGTCGAAGGCCCAGGTAAGGGGGTTGCCCGACAGGCTGCAGCAGATCATTTACGAAAAGTTGGGTGAGCTTGAAGTGTCGGAACGAGAAGCAAAAAACTCGGACAGGCAGGGGAATTCATCCAAACCGTCGCCTCTGCCAAGCGAGCAGGCGGGCTCGCAGTCTTCTGCCCCAACGGTGACATCAGATGTACCCCCTGGCCTGTTACCACGGCTGTCAACCACGCCTTAGATGTTATTGGTTGGTTTGAACTTCCCGGTGATCACCAACCGCCGCCTGAAATTTGGCTGCACCCTAAGTTGCTGAGTGAGCATTTTGAACGCGTGTCCAGAGACATTCGTTCTGGCGGAACTGGGTCTAGTTCGGGTTCTGACGGTAATGACATGGAGTCCGTGCCGATGATGCAGAACGAGCTAACTGCAGGCTTGAGATAGTTGATCGGGTTTTTCAACAGGCGGGATTGTCGTCATGGCTGACGAGCGGTATATCGTTGATTTCAGTACCAACATTGGTCAACTCATTGCCGAGCTACAGGCGGGCATGGGGCGCGTTGATCAGATTCTGAAACGCCCGCGTGGCGAAACTGACATGGCGCAGTTCGATTTGGCTGGTCTGCGTAAGTATCAGGACGAGATCAAGCGTGTCACTCAGGAAATGCGTCAGTTGAAGGCTGCTCAGCCTGACATGACTCCTGCTCAGTTCAAGCGTGAAACGGCTCACCGTTTGACGGGTGCGTATGAGAATGTGCGCGCGACTTTGCCGCTGTCGGCGCAGTATTCGTTTCCGAAGGAAGCTTTAACGCAGGTCACTCGTGACATAGCGCGTTCTGTGGGGACTGTGAATCAGCCTGGCACTCCTGGTCAGGCGGCTGGTGAGGTGTTTGATCAGGCCCAGAAGCGCCTTGATCAAATGTTCAAGAAAGCACTGGGTAAGCCCCCGAAAGATTCAGATGGGTTTGTCACCGGGCCTCCCCCCGGTGAAGTCAAGATCGCTTCGGATGTGCGTGCGTCTGAGTCTGCGTTGCGTAAGGCCCAGAGCAAAGATCCTATTTCGACGCCGGAGGGTTTCACTCGGCTTACGCAGAGCACAGATTTGTTTGTTGACGGGCTGAACAGAATTGTTAGGCGTACCGACAATGGGTTCACTGAGCTTCGGGCTAGTTCCACGAAGCTGAAGGAAGCTCAAGAAATGTTGGCTATCCAGCGCAGGAAAGAGGCTGGCGAAATCAACGGCGGGGCGATTTATAAGCCTGGCACGCGCGGGGCACTTTACGAGTCGATCACCACTCCTGGTGATCTTGTCACGAATAAGGGTGTGCCTGCAACGGGACAAATCGCGACTGTCGCTGAAGCCAAGAAAGCGCAGGCAAAGCTGCAGCAGGATGAATCAGATAAGGCCGAAGCGGCTAGGACGAATGAAATCAAGAGGCAGACGGCTCAGGCTAATGCTGCGGCTCAGCGGCAAGCGAAGCTCGCCAAGGATCGGGAGGCTGCTGAAGCTATTGATTTGAAGGCGCGGGTTGAGTCCCGCAAATCAGCTATTCCGTTGTCTAACGGTGGTTGGGGCGACAAGTCCACGGGGGAGGTGTTCGCCAAGTACGGGCAGGGTTTGAGGCGGTTGGTTAATTCGGGTGAGGAGCTGGACAAGGCTCAGCGCGAGTTAGCCATCAGAATGAAAGACCCCCGATTTAAGCACTTGTCGGACAATGTGTTTCAGGACAGTCGCACGGAGCGTCTTTACACTTCCAATGGTGTCGCGTTGCCGCCTAGGGTGCAGGGCGAGAAGACTTTGGGGCAGGCTGCTGCTGGTGGTTTCTTCGGACGCGGCATCGGTGGCGGGGCTACGCCAGAGAATCCTAGGGAGGCTCTCAATAACTTGGCTGCGTCGGCTGGTACAACGGCGCGCTACGCGTTGCTTTATTCGACGTTGGGGCTTTTGCAGGGTGCGTTTCGGGACACGGTGAAAGAAATCGCTGACATGTCTGACAGTCTGCGAGATGTCGATCTTGCCTTGGGTTCTTCGGGTACAGCTTCACAGTCATTCATCAACACGTTGTCTAACATTTCAGCGTTCGCTGGAAGCAATGTTGGCGAGGCGCTTGATACGGCTGCCGCTGGAATTCGTGCTTTCACGCAGGCCACTGATTCGTTGGACACCAAACAGGCAGTTGGAACCCTATTCGCTGATTCGGTGTCGCGTTTGGCGTTGTTGACTAACACTGATTTGAAAGACGCTCGTGGAAACATTCTTGCCACGGCTAACGCTTTTGGTGGTGCGGCATCAGGTTTTGATCAGTTCAACGATGTTGTAACAACGGTGCAGGCCAAAGTCGGCGGTAACACGAAAGAGATTTCTCAAGGTTTGTCCAGCCTTGCGGGGGCAGGTAGGGAAGCCGGATTCAGCATGGCTGAGTTGGGTGCCGCTGTTGGTTTGGCGCAGGCTCGCACTGATCAAAGCGGCGCAACGATTGCTACTCGACTTTCGCGTGTTCTGTCCATATTAGGTGGAACAACTGGCCGTTCAATTATTGACAAGATCAATTCACAGTTGACGGAAGGTTTACAGATCGACCCGACGGCGAGTGTGCGTGACCAATTTGAGAGCATCGCTCGGGCTTATGGAACGGCAGCACCTGAACTGCAGGGTTTGATTCGTAGTGCTTTGGGTGGCACAAATAACGTGCGGGAACTTTTGCCAATTTTGAACAATCCAGACAAAGTATTTGGATTCAAACTAGAAAAAGGTGATCAGGGTAGAGGGTTCGTACAGGCCGACAAGTTGTCTCAAAGTTTGTCTGGAAATCTGCGTCAAATAACGGGGCAGTTCACGACTTTGCAAACCAACCTGGGCCAGACGGACTTGTTTGACGGTTTCGGTATCGGGGTGGCTTTGGTTGAAAAGTTACTGTCTGGGTTGAACAAGGTTTTGGAATTGTTCAATGAACTGAAGTCGAATGTTCCGTTCGGAAATTACATAGTTGGCGCGACTGCGTTGCTTGTTCAACTTAGGTTCCTGGCAAAAGCGTGGGCGGCCATTGGTGGGTTAGCGAGCCTCAAGGGCATTACAAGCACGGCTAAAGAGGCCGCTAAGGCTGGGGCTACTAAGGCTGGGGCGGTGTTGCCAGCGGCGGCGGCGGCGGCTGGGGGAGTGGGCAACTTGGAAGGTGATCTCGGTAAAAGTAGGGCTGCGGCTACGGCGAGTGTGGCTGAGGCCGAGACTGCTACAGCAAGAGGTGTCGGTGCTGCTGGGGCTTCCTTAGTTTCCGCCCTTCGTTTAGTTGCTGTAGAGATCGCAACAACTGGGAAAATTACGGGGGCAGCCAAACTAGGGGAAGCCACTGTGGGGCTTGGTGCTGCTAGTGCTGCTAGTGCGGCTGCGACTGCGGCTGCGGCTGCAAAAGGGGCGGGAGGGGTAGCCGGTAGGGCGGCAGGTGGGTTGTTAGCAGGGAGTAGTGGGTTGTTAGCAGGTCTGTTAAACCCGTGGGTTCTGGGGATAGGCGCAACTATTGCAGGTGCGTCGATTTTCTACAACCAGCGGGAGTACGGCAAGCAGGTCAAAGAGGGAACGAAACAGTTATCTGGTCAAACGCAGGGCCGTTCTGCTACTGAAGCCGCTGACGCTATCCAATCAGCGGCCCGCAACTTGGATGCCAAGCAGAAGGGTATTTCAGCCACCCTCGCCTCGGATTCGCGCAAGCTATACCTGGAAGAAGCCAAGCAAATCGAGGGCATTTATCGCAAGATTCAAGACAGGATTGATTCAGACGTAGCGATTGCTCGTCGCGATCCGCAGGCGAACCTGTCACAGAACGTCGTTCTCACTGGGGGAACAGACGCGTTAACGGCCAGCATTCAGGCAATGTCGGATTCGGGGGCATCGGCTGGGGTGCAAATCAAAGCCCTTGGGGATGCGTTAGACGGTCTAAATGCGGTAAGCGCCCCGAATGCTTCCAAGCAGCTTGGAAGCCTTCAAAAGGAAATCCAAACACAGTTCGATCAGACTGGTGACGCGCTCACCACTTTGTTGAGTGGCGTTGATCTATCCGGGGACTCTATAGCGTACCCAGGCAAAAGTAGCCGAAAGCCGCCTGCGCCTGGCTCGGCTGGGGCGCGGCAGGAGGCGGAGGCGAGAGCCGTCCCCGCAAAAGATAGAAGCGCCGAAAACAGAAAGTATGTCCTTGAGCAATTAGAAAAAAACAAGGTACTCATTCAGGAAGGGTTGAACGTCGATGCCGAACAGTTCGCCCGCGACGTGACCCCTGGCACGACTATTGCTCAGATGAAGACCATTGCTCAGCGTCAGGCAACGAGCATGGCGCAATCAATCGCACCCGATCTTGACCCAACCGCGCAGTCGGAACTGTCGAAAGTGTTTCAAACCTATTTCGAGCTTGTCTACAGCAAATACATCAAGGGCGCTAAGGAGATGATTGATGGTGCTACGGCTACGGCTGTTGGGGCACTGATTCAGTCCACCACGGGGGCGAAAGGGCAGTCCACCGACAGTGTTGATACTCCGGCCCTGTATCAAGAAGAAATCAGGCAATTGGAACAGGTGATTGCTGCCACGAAGCCAGGGGATGACACGTCACTAAACGTGGCACGTTTGGCAGAGGCCAAGAAGAAATTTGTTGAATCCAAGGTGGCTGATCTCACGCTGTTGTTGAAGGTGGCAGCCGAGGACGGGGATCGGCCTGGTGCGCAAGCGATCTACAACAAGATTTTTACGGCAGCCGTGTCATCGGGGAATGTGGATGTCATTCTTGGGGCTTTGTCTTTGGCGAATGCCGCCGAAATTAGGATCGCTAGAAAAGCCCTCGATGACTTAACTGAGACTCTTCGGCTAAAGAAGGTGCAGGACGCGGCTTCGGCTCGGGCTGCCGTGGCGGTACGCGCCGCTGTTCTGGCTGCCGACGAACTCATCAATTACAACTCTCGTAGTCAGAGTCGCTCTTACACGGCTGCTGGTGCGGCTGCCGTGAAAGCTAATGCCACGGCTGGTTCCAGCAAGAAGGCATACAAGGAGGCTCTCAACAATCAGAAAAAGTTAGACGAGGCGTTAGCGCGGGCGAATGATAGTAAATCGTTCATGGATCAAGGGGCGAAAAGCGCAAAGGACACAGCGAAGTCTGATGCTGACAAGGCGAAGGCCGATGCCGAGAAAGCGAAGGCTGACGCGTTGGCTTTGGCTCAGGCAAAGAATGATGCAGCGGCTGCCAAAGTGGGTGGAAGTGTTGCTGCAGCACGGGCGGCTTTGGCGAATGCAAATCTGGCGCTCAATGCTGCAAAAAGCGACAGTATCGAGTATTACCAGGCGTTGAAACAGTATTACGATGCCAGGCGCACATTGTCTGATGCGATTGCTAATCAGACGAGTTTGCGTAGGCAGCTCGCGGCTGATACCACTGATCCGTTGGTCGTGGCAAAGATCGAATTGAAGGCCGCGAAAGAGAAGTTAGCCCTAGACAGGAGGCGCGGCCAGGCCGAGGATGTGTTGTTGCAGGATCAGTTGAATCTGCGTAAGGCCCGTCAAACAAAAGAACAGACAGCTTTCGATCAACGCATGAGGGATCATCAGACTGCTGAACAGTTGGGCAAGTTGTCTCATGCTGGCTACATCAGGTATTTGCAGTCTGAGCATGCCAGGTTTGCTGCTATCAAGCACCGCACTAGGCAGCAGCAGGATGACCTGAATCAGGTTGATTTGGCTCTCAAGGCCGCCAAGGATGCTTTGTCTGGGCAGTTCAACATTGGTGGCATCAAGCTGCCCACACCGTATGAGGTTCGCAGGGTTGTGCAGGCGCGTGCTGCTGCGTCGAATTATCAGGGCGGTTTCGGGGCGGCTGTGAATCCTAACGCGCGTTCAACGCAGCTTTCTTTGAGTGCGGCGGCTGCCCCGGTGGCGGCGACGAACATTTACGTCAATGGCGCTGACACGGGTGAGGTTCGTTCGATTCTTTCAACATATTTGGGGCCGACTGCAAGTCAAACGTCCGGTGCCGCTCCTCGCAAAAACTAGGTTAGGGATCATCATGCCAACGATTGCCAGACTGTACGGACAAGCCTTGACCAGTATTCTGTCTAAGAAGATCGACTTCGTAGCCGACGATGTGCGGGTGGCTTTACTGAACAACACGTATGTTCCAAATCAGGACACGAACACGTTCATGTCTGACGTTGTTGGCTTTGAACTGTCAGGTGGCAACTATTCACGCAAGTCGTTGACGGGTAAAAGTCTCACCTATGGCGGTGACACGAACACTGTGACGTATGACGCCGCCGATGTGACGTTCACTAATCTGACAGGAACTTTGCGTCATGCCGTGTTTTTTGTGAACACGGGTAGCGACAATTCCAGCCCGTTGATTTGCTGGATGGATTTCGGTGCCGATATTGCGGCAGCGGCTCAGGATTTCAAGATCGTGTTCCCGCCTCAAGGTTTGCTGCAGGCTGTGACTCCGTAATGGTTGAAGTTGCAGCCGAGTCCACGCTTATCAGTTTGGGGATTTTTCAGTACGGCTGGTTGTGGACTCTCAAAGCCAACGCCGTGTCCGTTGTTGCTGACGGTGCCGAGTTGTCTGTCACTGTGATGCCGGGGGCACCTGTGTTGCCAGGGGACACGGCTGGCATGTCGGGTGGTTATCCGTATCCGATATCTGGGACAGGGAATCATCAGGTTCTCGATCCGCCTGTTGATCCGGCGAACCCTGATGGGGCGTTCTGGTTCAGCAGTAGCAGCGCCACTGTGGGCACAATGACATTGGACTTGTCGTGGATAGCGGGAGATATTCAAACGCCGTGGGGGCTTGTCCTCGACGTGTTTGAACCCGATCCCGAAGATGGTTCCTTGGGTGATCCGGTCGCGAGTGTCACGCTGCCAGGCAACGTGGATTCCGTGAGCCTACCTGTCAGCCAGTCGCCAGGGGAAGTGTTGCTGTGGCGCGTCAGGTCACCTGGCGGGTCAGGGGCGGGTGGACATTTCGAGGCCAGTTGGGTTTTCTCGTCGGCTGGCTATTTAGCGACGTTGAACGTGGGCGACATGTCCACTGGTCAAACTTCGGCCTATGTCACGCGCACTCCTGCTGTTGTCACCGTGTCGGGGTTGGGTTTTGAGCCTGACGAGTTCGTTGACTTCACCCTTCTGGGCACAGGTAAGCCGTTGATTCCCACTCGGATTCAAACAGATGAGACAGGGTGCATCGCTGGAACAAGTTTCACTGTGCCGCCTGTTGCTGCTGGCACATATCTCATGCAGGGCGTGGGTGCTAGTTCCGGGCTTGCGGGCGTAGTCACTGTGGCGGTGGAGAATTCACCGCTGGCTAGTCCTGCTGTGTTGGCTGCCGATCAGGTTCCCGTTCCAGTGGCCCAGACGGGTGTGCGCCAGTGGGTGCTGCAGGACGCTTTGCCGGTTGCTGTTGGGGGCATCGCGCAGCTAGTCATGTCGCGTAATCCTGAAAGCGCCACGGCACCTGCGGCACCTAGGGCGTTCGCTGTTGACTCGTTAACGGGGCCAGGTTCCCAAGCTGTGTTGTGGGAGGGTGGCAAACGCGCGTTTGAATGGAAGTTTTCGGGGCGACTCGATGACATTGGCACGATTGACAAGCTGATCCAGTATTCGCGCATCAACAGAAGGTTCTGGTTGATTGATCACAGGAATCAGGCGTGGGTTGTGGCGTTCACAACTTTGGACATGACCCCGATTCGTAACTACGGGACGATCACGAGTCACCAGTATTCAGCCAGCGTGCTCATATTTAGGGGGCCGATCCAGCTCTGATGAACGTCAACCAGACAAGCATGTGGAAGTTCCAAGACCTGAACACGGGGGACAGTTACACGTTTCCCAAAAATCCGGCCAGTATGACAAGTATTCTGCCGCCTAAACAAATCCAGGCCGTGCCGGACACATTGCAACCGGGTCGCGGCAGGGTGCTCGTCAAGCCGGAGCAGCCGCTGGATTTCCAGTTCGCGGGCAGTATCAAAACTCGTGAACAGTTCAACGACTTGTTGGCCTGGTCGCAGCGCGAAACAACCGTGTTGATCACTGATCATTTCGGTCGGCAATTCATGGTTGTGTTCACCGATTTCACGGCAGATGAACGCGCGTTCAACCGCAAATATCAGTGGCGATTCAACTACACAATGAAAGGGCTACTTGTCAGACTGATCAACCCTTACATATTTGCTAGTAACAACCCGAACCCTGACCCGAACGCTATGCCCACGATAGTTGTCGATTCGATTGGTTCCATTCCTGCTGGCACCCCCGGCGGCACAGTTGTTGTTGTCTCGCCCCCGGCGATCTAGCTTCTCGGTAGCTTCTCGGTAGCTTTCGGTAGCGGCTAGTG
>Ga0335397_10001261_pt1 | contig 34458 bp, 33 predicted proteins | sample MAT04_FD_205740 | JGI IMG/M metagenome (GOLD analysis project Ga0335397, IMG submission 205740) | Freshwater microbial communities from Lake Fryxell liftoff mats and glacier meltwater in Antarctica - MAT-04 (spades assembly) (version 2) ... | reverse complement strand
CAGTGGAGTTGCCTTCATTGTGTAACTTAATGGTAACAAGTGATTTATCATCTGAAGCAATTCCGTCTTCGTCCTCGAAATACCATTCCTGTACTATCTTTTTACCAAGCTCAATCTCAAGGTTAATCCCTGTGATATCGCCATCCCATAATGAAAACTCGGTTCCTGCAACCGGTTCCATCACTGCCGTTGCACCACTCCATATCTCGATGGTAAGCGGGTTGGTGAGAGCGGTGAAGATATCTTCTGCCGAAGCTTTGATATGATAATGTTTCTTAATGTTTTTCATAAAATTTGTTTTTTATTACCTGGTAATGAAGTGGATGGTATTTTTTAAATCATTGTATCGACCGGACGGATCTCTTATAAGTTTAGAAATGAATATTTATTCCAGGCTGCAACCTGAAAACCGGCATCTGCATATAACTAATATAACTTGAATTTCCTCTGAGATAAGTAAAAGCCATTTCTGCATACGTAAAGTCAGCTTGCAGAATTAATGAGACCCTTTCGTCAAGTCTGTATTCAAATGATGCGCAGGTAAGAAAAGTAAACTTCGAATCATAGGCGCTGGTTTTCCAGAACGTGATCTTGCCGGCCATAAATGCATCTACGCCGTAAAACTGGTCAGGAGTCCTGGCTGTCATAAGCCCGCCCATTAATTTAAAAGTAGAATATAGTTTCCTGTAAACGGAAGCTTTATAATATGCGCCAGCCATATATGTTTTAAGTTTATAGGGTCCCGAAAGCACTTCAACACTACTGAAAGAAGGGTCGTTTTCTTTATAATCATCAGCATAATAGCCATTTGCAAACTCAAATGAATTAGAAGAAAAATCAACGCCGAAACCAATCTTTGGATTTATAAACCATGCTGCTTCTCCTCCAAAACTTCTTCCCAGCAAAGCATAACCGCCTTTTCCAAACTCATGCGATGCAAACTGACCCATGGGCAAAACCGCACCAAATCTGATTCCTGCAAATGAATTAGTATGTTGTGCCGAGGCAAAGCTTATACTGAAGCAGCTAACAATGAGTAATTTAAATGATTTTAAGGTGATTGTCATGCACAAATTTAATTTTCAACAAAAGTAATAAATTGTAGCGATAGTTTCGTGACTTGCCGGTGAGTCATAAAAAGCGGAAAAGTCTTTTAAATTAATTTCAATTATTTGAGAAGTTAATTCGCTATAATTCATAACGTTAATTAAAAAGGCAGACGACCTCCCTGAGATTTATCTGCCTTCCTGATTCAGGTAAATGACTAAAATCTATTGCTTATAGAAATCTGTACTTTCAAATATTTTATCGGCTGATTTAGCAATAAATCCGGAATATAATTTCCCGTCAGTATAAGGATACCTGATAGCAAACTCATAGTAGCAGGAGGGTATTTCGAAGGTGCCATCCACGAAATTTACTTCCTGGAATGCTGCTTTGGTACTCGATTGTTCAAGCAACTCCTCAGGCGTTCCTTTAATTTCACCACCGGCACTGTTTAGCAGGAAGCCTTTGTCCTTCAGAAATTGATTTACTTTCTGAATGGTATTCAGCTTTTTGAGCGAATTGATGCTGACGGTAAAATGGTTGGTAACAAAGCCGTAAACATAAAGCCAGGCGGCATATTCCGATTCTTTACGCAACATCTCGTAGGTTTCGTAGGATGGTGGTCCCCAGACATTGCCGGCAAAAACCAGTTCATTGCCAAAAACCAACTCGTCAGGCACTCGCGCAGCGCATTGTTTTACAACTGTTTGCAATGCAGGGCTAAAATGATCGGTCATAAGTTGGCTGATGAAAACCCTGGGCGCATTGGCTAAGGTCTTGTGCTCATAATGCTTGGCGGTAAGATGCTTGTCCTCAAATAAATAATATCCTTTCTGAACATAACCGGCATCCAGAAATGGTCGGGCAAGTACATCCACATTTATCCGTGTATCGAAAAAAGTACGGAAGGCAATATGGTCGTTTTCAACTGTTTCACCTTCGGATATAAAACTGTCGTGTACTTTTTTTGCTTCAGGATTCTGGGTGGTATAATCAGCCCAAAGCCGGTCGAAAATTTGCTGTGTTTGCATTGCAATGAGTTTTAGTTATTTCTTTTATTATTTGGAATCCAAAATATCTACCTAAAAAAAGCTTGTGTAAATAAAACAGTATTCACCCCGACAAGTTCAAGTAGATGCTTGTTTTCTTCGACAAATTTATCAATTTCTTCCTCCTTGTGCAACAGACCGGTCATGCTATTTAATAATGTAGTCAGATCGGGATTTCGGATCTCCGAAATGAAATTAAGATGTACAAATTTCCCGTTCTCAACCTTGACAGTTATAGGTAATAACCTGGATATCTGCGGAATATCTGCACGAAAGGTATACGCCGGTGAATATCCATAATTCCATTGCCATGTTTTATACCTGCTTTCCGATAGTTCAGAAATTGCCTTCCACTCAAGGTCCGACAGTTGATAGGATGTACTTTCGGGAAAATAATTTCTTAACCAAGTTACAAAAATTTGTATAAATTGATGTATATCAGTATTATGGGGTAGGAGTGGAGCCAGGTTGCAAACATCGCTGCGTACTGAAGCCATAGCCTTTCCTGAATATTCTTTCTCGGGGATCAGGCTTTTATGAAGGGCATCAAGATCAGTATCAAAAAGAAGGGTTCCATGGTGAAGCACCCTGTCGTGAAATATGTGCTCTGCATGTCCTGAGAATTTCATATTGCCAACGAAAAGGCTGTTTCGCTTGCTCACGTTTATTTCTATTCCAAGGTTTTGCATAAACTTCATGATGATGGATGTAAACTGGCCGAAGTTAACCTGGTTAGTTTTATCCGTCTTTTGAATGAATGTAAAATTCACATTTCCTTTATCATGATACACGGCCCCGCCACCGCTAATTCGCCTGATAACCGGTATATGGTTTGCATGTACAAACGGATAATTGATTTCTGCATAAGCATTCTGATGCTTGCCGATTATTACCGATTGCTCATTCGTCCAGATCATGCAAATATCTTCTGATGAGTGCTTTACAAAGTACTCTTCGGCAGCAATATTTAGGAATGGGTCTGTAAATGGTCTGTAAAAAATCAGCATATATTCGTATGAAAAAGTAAACGTGATTAAAACTATTCTCTTAGCTTTTAGATACTGCAAATATAACAGATGTGAAAAGATTTATCTTTACGCGGTAAAACAAAACCGATTTAATATCACCTTCCTGATTATGTCATTGAATATCACTATTAAAGAAAAGCTTCTCGCTAAATGTATCGGGATAAAAGAAGAATCTGAAACCAATGTGCTTGCAGCCATGAATGATGCCCAGCAAAGTGCCAACGAGTATGGCGCACCGAGAGACAGGTATGATTCATTCCGTGCCCAGATGATGCGGAAACGGGATATGCTGGCCCAGCAATTATCCGTGCTCGGCGAAGAAATACGCTACCTGCGGCAAATAAAACCTGGAACTATTTCGAAAAAAGTAGAAGCCGGTGCCTTGGTTAAGCTTGATAATCAGACACTCTATATCGTTGCTGGCATTGGCAAGATTGTACTTGAAGAAGAAATATATTATGTGGTGTCTCCTGTTGTTCCTCTGGTTGATGCAATGCAAAACCTGAAAGCAGGCGACTCATTCACCTTCCGCGGCACTGTCATGAAAATCATCGAAATCTGCTAGGCTAAGTGAATCAACTGATTGGCAAATAATTTACGATTTACGAGGTGCGAGGTACGATTGGGGGATGTCCTGACAATGACTAACGAATGACGACTCATAACTATTAATCATTTTCAATTAACTGTCAACCCCATACCATCAAACCGAAAAATCAAAATTATCTTTCTTCGTCTTCGTGTATACCTCACGGCTGAAAATATAGAGTCTGGCAGGCTTATGAGCAACCCCGACCTGTTTCTCATTCAAAGGAATAAGATATTTCATACTCGATATTTTCTTTCTGAAATTCCGTTTGTCGAAAGTAGTTTCCAGTATTACCTCATAAAGTTTTTGCATTTGCGATAGCGTAAACTTATCGGGTAAAAGCTCGAAACCAATTGGCTTGTTCAGTAACTCAATCCTGAGATGTTCAAGGGCACATTGTACTATATCCATATGATCCATTACCAGGTCGGTTACTTCATGAACCGGGCACCAACGCGCATTATCGCTTATTATCAGATCCGAATTATGCTGCGCTGATATATCAATCAGCGAATAGTAAGCTATTGTAATTACATGTTCTTCAGGATGGTCAATCTGGAGAAGCCACTTCATGTCACGAGGTTTCTTCTTAAGCCGGTCGGGCGAGCCAAAACTTTTAAATTGATTCAGGTATATGTTACTCAGCCCTGTGTTTTCTTTCAGTATCCGGCCAGCGGCTGTATCCAGATCTTCATCCAGTCGCATCAGGTCGCCCGGAAGTTTAAGATCGTCATATACGACGCCGTCAACCGTAAAATTTCTTTCTATCAGCAATACATTCAGTGTTGTAAAGTCAAATCCAAAGACTACACAATCGACCGACACATTTGGAATTAGTCCTTCTTCCATAATTTATATTTAAATCCTGAAAAGCACAAAGTAGTGATTTATTAATCTGGTATAAAATTAAAAGAATTTCCCGGTTTAATTATGAATATTGATGATTGAATAAAATATTATTATGTAACTGATAATGTGATTATTGCAAGGGTATATGAAGAGAAATAATCACAATATATCTAATCATTATCGAAAGTTGACTTAAAAAAAAGTATTTAAAATCATGCAGGTGCAATCCTTATCTATATTGTTCGAACATTAACCTCAGATTCTTCTGAAGCCAGAATGCCACTCGATTAAAAACTAAAATCCGTTATTACAGGCATAATTAAAAAAAGGCTGTCCTGAAAAGAACAACCTATTTTTATATTTCTTACGAAGAAAGAGCCTATTTGCGTTTTTCTTTGATACGTGCTTTTTTACCTTTCAGGTCTCGCAGGTAGAAAATCCTTGCGCGGCGAACAGCACCACGTTTGTTGATTTCAATTTTATCAATAAACGGTGAGCAAACAGGAATAATCCTCTCTACACCAATAGTTCCTGACACTTTGCGTATTGTGAACGTTTCAGTAACTCCTTCGCCTGAGCGCTGCAGAACAACACCCTGGAAAAGCTGGATACGTTCTTTCTCGCCTTCTTTGATTTTGTAATGAACTGTGATGGTATCACCGGCCTTAAAAGCGGGCAATTCATTCTTTACTACAAAATGATCTTCAACGTACTGAATTAACTCCTTCTTACTCATTAGTTTATGTATTAGATATGCGTTTTTCTCAAAAATGAGTGCAAATTTACGCTAAAAAATTGAAACAAAACAAGTTTGCGACAGTTTTTTTAACAATGCACTGTTCATAACCTATGATTCAGGTTTGGGCTGCGAAAGTACGATTTAATTTTATATTTGCCTAACCGGTTACTAAAGCCGTTTGTATGCTATAAACTCATCTTAATTAATAGGTTATGACTTTAAACAGCCTGAATCTCTCTTATACGCCGAAACTATTATCCTGGATATTGAAAAGTGTATGAAGTTTTTATGATACAAAAAAAATCCTCATCATTTATAACCATGAGGATTTCTAAACCAGGACTTGAACACGATATTAAAAATGCTATCTCTTAGGCTTTAAATGAATTGTAGATTTAACTGCTTCTTCAACTTTGGCCTTAACTTCTTCTACCTTTTCTTCCACTTTTTCAACATCCGGAGCTTTGGCTTCAGCCACAATTTCTTTATTTTCAGCTACAGGTTCAGCCACTGTTTCTTTTTTCTCATCAGCCAGGCTTCTTATTTTTACTTCAAGTTTATCAACAACCCGTGCGGCCTTTTCGTCAAATTTTTCATATGCAACTTCAGCTTTATCCATGATATTTTCGCCAAAATCTTTCACTTTTTCAGTTACGTCCTTAGCTGCAACTTTTACATCCTCAATAACTACCTCAAGTTTTCCAGCAACTTCCTTAGTGTATTCCTTTGTTGTTTCCATACCCTGGGCAGCCTTTTCTTTCAGTTCTGTTGTTTTCTCCGAAGTTGCATCTTTCAGCTCAGCAGCTTTTGTGGAAGAAACATCTTTCAGATCAGCAACCTTTGCAGCAGTTGCGTCTTTTATTTCAGCAGTCTTAATAGCAGCAACATCTTTTGAAGTGTTGAATAATTTCTTTAAAGAGTTAAATAATCCCATAACATTGTTTTTTAGTAGTTTATAAAAGCGAAATTACAAGATATATCCGAAAAAGACTAATATAAATTCCTGAATGTAATAAATCTGAAGGTTCTATTTTTCAAGAATATCCGGCCTTCGTGCTCGGGTGCGCTCAACGGCCTTTTCATATTGCCACTTCTTAATTTCCTTTTCATTTCCTGATACCAGTACATCAGGAACAATCCAGCCCTCATAATCCGAAGGTCTAGTATAAACTGGCGGCGATAATAAATTATCCTGGAATGAGTCGGATAAAGCAGATGTTTCATCACTCAGCACTCCTGGCATCAGGCGTATAACTGCATCAACCACAACTGCCGCCGCAAGTTCGCCACCGGTTAATACATAACTGCCAATCGAAATTTCGCTGGTAAAATAATGCTCACGAAGTCTTTCGTCTATTCCTTTATAATGTCCGCACATAAGTATCATATTCGTAACCATGGATAGTTTATTAGCCATTGGTTGGTCGAACACCTCTCCATCAGGTGTCATGAAAATAATTTTATCATACGTTCTTTCAGCTTTTAATTTATCAATACAAGCTGCAATCGGCTGGATCATCATCACCATACCAGCGCCTCCGCCAAAAGGATAATCATCAACCTTCCGATGCTTGTTGTCAGAATAATCACGTAAATTATGAATATGGATTTCTGCCAGACCTTTCTGTTGTGCCCGTTTTATCATGGAATGTTTGAACGGACCTTCAAACATTTCGGGAAAAATCGTGATGATGTCAATTCGCATATTAAGCCATGTGAGTTAGATCGCAAAATTACAGCTTTTCAGTAAGCTTAGAGAGGTTTTCTCCTGCCGACAATTACAGTTTTTCCTAACCTTAAATTCATGGTTAGTAAAAGAGGTAAAGTCAAATGAATAGGTTAACTTGATACAGGGAATCCGAACCTTTCAGATTTCAAACTTTTGAACCTGATTGATTCTTATATTTGCATAAAATTCAATTACTCATGATCAGAACTATCTTACTCGTATTCCTGTTTTTTTTCATGTCCTCAGTATATGCACAACAAACTGTTACAGGTATGTATGTTGTACATTATAAAGATAAAGGACTCAAGAAGAATGCACAGAATAATCCTTCATTATTTCTTAGCGATAAAGCCGTGGAACGCAGGTTGAAACAGAATATCTCTTTTGACCAAACTGATATTCCTGTAAATGAGCAATATGTAAAAGAAGTATCAAAAACCGGTGCCAGGATTCTGAGCCGTTCCCGATGGTTTAATTCTATTGTTATCGAAACTGATGCCCTGGCAGTTGAATCAATTCGGGCCCTTCCTTTTATTTCAGAAGTACAGCTTTTAAGTACCATAACAAAACAGGCCAATACCTCAGTTTCTGAAAAACAGTTTTTCAAAGCGGAATCGGTAAGCCCATGGATCAATACAAGTGAAAAGCTGGCAACGAATGATGTATATAATTATGGAAATGCCTATAACCAGATTAACAAGTTGAAAGGACAATCGCTGCACAATAAGGGTTTCAGCGGCCAAGGTATGATAATTGCCGTAATTGATGCAGGCTTCAATTCGCTGGATATAATGACATGTTTTGATAGCCTGCGTGTTCATAATCAGATTAAAGGTACCCACGATTTTGCTGTGCCTGGTAATAATGTGTATGCTACCACCATGAATTCGCATGGTACAATGGTGCTGTCATGTATGGCTGCAAACAGTTCCGGTCAAATGGTGGGAACTGCGCCCAAGGCAGATTATTGGCTTTTGCGTTCAGAAGTAGCTGAAACGGAATCAATTATTGAAGAGTATCATTGGGTAAGTGCCGCTGAATTTGCCGATAGCGTGGGAGCCGACCTCATAAATTCCTCGCTTGGATATACTACTTTCGACAAAAATATTGGAAACCATACCTATGCGGATATGGATGGAAATACTACTGTAGTGACCAGAGGAGCAGATAAAGCGGCTGAGAAGGGAATTCTGGTGGTAAACTCTGCCGGAAATGAAGGTTTAAAAGAGTGGCAGTACATTGGCGCTCCTGCAGATGGTGATAGCGTTTTTACAATTGGTGCAGTAGATGCAACCGGGAAAAGAGCTTCTTTCAGTTCGCTTGGCCCGACTTATGACAAGCGAATAAAGCCAACGGTAGTTGCCCAGGGCTCAGGAGCATCGGTTTTTGCTCCCGGTGCTACCAGCAATCCCGGTGGAGTTTTATCATCGGCAGGAGGTACTTCATTTTCATCGCCTATCATCTGCGGAATTACGGCATGTCTGTGGCAGGCATACCCTCACTTTAATAACATGCAGATTATAGAGGCAATCAAAGCCACATCTAGCCAGGCAAGCCAACCTGATTCATTGCTTGGCTATGGAATTCCTGATTACAGTCAGGCACTACAAATCCTCTCAGTTCATTCGGATGTTGTGGAAAAATCCCTTATTCTATATCCTAATCCTGTAAACGACCATGTAACAATTGGTTTTCCGGTTTCAATTCAAGGAAAGTACAGCTTCGAAATTATCAATCTGCAAGGCAGGGTAATTTATTCCAGGCAGCATGATGTGGGATCAGTCCGTAGTTTTCAAATAAATGATATAAAGGACATCCCTTCCGGAATGTATTTTCTGAAGTTATCGAATGGGTTGCTGTCCTTTTCAGGAAAGATTATCAAAATATAGTAACCAGTAATAATTGATTTTTATCCCGGTTGATTGAGCCAACCATTTTATTATTTCAATTTTTCGACCGGTATATCGGAGATAGCCTGATATTTTAATTATGCCCAGATTGAAATATTCCAAAACTGAGATTAACAGATTTTGTGCGTACAAAAAAATGGTATTAACCTCTGATGTGAAACCATACCACAATTCCAGCCTTACACTTTTAATTATACATTTCATCTGCATGTATATTGATTTAGTAACAAACAGAAATTCCTCTTTAAATATCTAAATTACAGATATTTGGAACGATATTGATAATTTTTAACCTCTTTAGAATTTTAAAAATGATATTATATTTATAAATACCCGTGAAATTCAAGCTATAAATGAGTTTAAGCAGATACATTTTATACATGACCGACTAAGATTTCAGATTATGAGATAGTTGGCTTATCACACCCGAAACTCAAATTACTAAAAGAGCAGGAGCAAAGTATTTTCAGATATTTTGTCAATTCTATTTATGAATGTTTACATTTCTAAATTTCCTCCACTTTACATCTGCACACTTTAGCGATACAAATGTGAATCTAAATAATTAACAAATGTAAATACGCAAAATACAAATGTAAATATATTGATTAGATATACATAATCTATTTAACAACAGCGTAATATACAAATGTAAATAAATGGTAACAAATGTAACAATTTACAAAACTCAAAATATAAATTTTTATAACTTTATTACTCATATATAGTATTATAAATCAGTATAATATATATATTATATAAATTAATACTCTAAGTAAATTAGCCTAAACATCTGTATAATAAAAAAGTAATATTTAGTATTTATACTGCTTATTACTAATAATATATGAGTGCTATTGAAAGTTATAAGTTATATGTAAACAAATGAATTAACAAAATTTTTATTCCTGACTTTATTATTTACATAATTGAAAACTTAATATTACATTTGTGGTCAGTTTACAAAACTATAGTTTACAAATGAAGGACAGGATCAGTTTACTTATCAAAGCCAAGAATCTGACAGCCGCTCAGTTTGCAGATCAAATCGGTGTGCAAAAATCAAGCATATCGCACATACTCTCAGGCCGGAATAATGCCAGTCTTGATTTTATTCAGAAAATTCTGTTATGCTATCCCGAAGTTAGCATGGAGTGGATTTTATTTGGAAAAGGACCAATTTTCAGAGGTGCTGAATCATCCGTCAACGTCTATAATGACGTACATTTAAATGCTGTTCACCCGCATGAATTGCCTCCTGTGGATCTGTTTTCTGATCTCACTACGGATAAGCCTGCGGTTTTTCGCACTGAAAACGACTTGATGTCGCCATCCGAACAGGAAAAAAATACGACATACGATGACCTCGAAAATCAATTCCTGAAACCGGAAAAAGAAAGTACTGAAAATAAACCGGAGATAAAAAGCGGGATACCGGAAATTAAAATACTACGTCCTGAAAATAAAAATAACTCCACGAAATCAATATTGAAGATCGTGGAGTTTTATTCGGATAATACCTACAGGGAATATTTTCCCGGATAATTAATGCCTGTCGAAATACGAAAAGTAGAAATTAGCTTCGATTTGTGCATTTTCGTCGCTATCGGAACCGTGAACGGCATTTCGCTCAATCGACGACGCAAATAGCTTGCGTATGGTTCCGTCTGCTGCATCAGCAGGATTGGTTGAACCTATCAGTTTGCGGAAATCTTCGACCGCATTTTCCTTCTCCAGGATAGCGGCTACTATAGGACCTGATGACATGAATGTAATTAAACCATTAAAAAAAGGTCTTTCTTTATGAACAGCATAAAAAGCTTCGGCATCTTCCCTATGAAGTTGTGTAAGCTTTAAAGCCTTGATTTTAAATCCGTTTTCAGTAATTTTTTGAAGAATATTACCTGTGTTTCCTGCTTCAAAAGCATCAGGTTTGATCATTGTAAATGTAATTTTTCCAGACATAGTGCTTAAAATTTATGGTGCTGCAAAAGTAAGTTTTAAATTGTCGCAACCTTACCAACCTAATGTTTAAATTGGTAATTTTGCAAAAAAAATAATCCTATACAAAAAAGTATCTTGAGCATTTTTGATTCTTCAATTTCCTATTTGAAACAACTCCTTGACGAGAAGACGGATGTGCTTATCACCACGCATTATAATCCCGATGGTGATGCGATAGGTTCCTCCCTGGCTTTATATCATTTCCTTTTGTCGCAGGGTATTGAAGCAAAAGTCTTAATTCCGAATGAACTTCCGTCATTCTTGCATTGGATGCCCGGAGTTGATCAGGCTGCTATTTATGCTTCAAACCCTGAATATGGCAATGCCCTGATAGCTTCTGCCGATCTTATCTTCTGTATGGATTACAATTCGCTGAGCCGCGTTAAGCTTTTTACGGATGAACTTAGAGATTCGGATGCAACACGCATAATTATAGATCATCATATTCAGCCTGATAATGAATTTGATCTTATTTTTTCAGTTACCGGCGTATCCTCAACTGCCGAACTTTTATACCAGATTATCAACGAAGCGGGATACTCCGAAAGTATTACCAAACAAATGGCCGAATGTTTCTTTGTCGGAATTATGACCGATACAGGTTCATTCAGTTTTGCCTGTAACCGTCCCGAAACATTTCAGATTGCAGCCAACCTGATAAAAACAGGGCTGGATGTTGAAAAAGTTCATCGGATGGTTTACGATACCTATTCCGAAAGCCGGATGAGATTGCTTGGCCAATGCCTTGGAACAAATATGAAAGTGTTGCCTGAATTTGCAACCGCTTATATATGGCTCACAAAGGAAGATCTGGAAAAATTCGATTACCAGCAAGGCGATACCGAAGGTGTGGTAAATTATGCGCTCAGCATTCAAAATGTGGCTGTAGCAGCTTTGTTTACCGAGCGTGGCGACCGCATCAGGGTTTCGTTGCGAAGCAAAGGCGAGTTTTCGGTAAATGAGTTTGCCCGTACACATTTTAATGGAGGCGGCCACCGGAACGCTGCAGGTGGTGATATTTTAAAAACAATGCCCGAAACACTCTTATGGTTCGAATCACTTTTGCCTGCTTACAGTGATGAAATTCAAAAATCACTGGCTAATTATAAATAATAAGGTATGATCAGGTTTCGAATTATTATGTCATTAGGATTTGTGCTTGGTCTGATATCATGCCATAATAACAAGGATGTAGGCGAAACTAAAAAGCTAAGCCAGGAGCAGCTAACCGAAAAATTAGTAGCGGCAAATAAAAATTCAATTGAAATTGAGAACAAGCAGATTGATACTTTGATACTTAGTTCGGGATGGAATATGCTCACAACTTCTACAGGACTTCGATACCAGGTTCTTGAAAAAGGAAACGGAGTTAAAACTGCTTCCGGTAAAATAGTTCGTTTCGATTATGAGGTTAAACTAATTTCAGGCGAATTAATTTACAGTTCACTAAAAACAGGCCCGAAAGAATTCCGAATTGGCAGTGGTGGTGTCGAAAGCGGCCTCGAAGAAGGTATCCTTTTACTTAGCGTTGGCGATAAAGTCAGATTTATCATTCCGTCGTATCTGGCACATGGTTTATCAGGAGATCAAAACCTTATCCCTCCCAAATCAACCCTTATTTATACAATTAAACTCATTTCTTTAAAATAACTTACCAATAATAAAATTAACTGAAACACTAAAACGAAAATGAAAATCAGAACACTAATTACTTTAGGAGCTGTGATTGCCACATTTATGATCACTTCATGCTCAAAATACCCTGGATTCAAAAAATCTGATAGTGGTATTTTTTACAAATTTCATGAGAAAAGTAAAGATACCCTTAAGGCAACCGAAGGAAGTATTCTCACTATGAACATCCGCTACTATCTGAAAATTGCTAAAAAGGATTCAGTTTTATTCAACTCAGCAGATTCACCACGACCGTTTGAAATCGACCTTAAGAAATCGGAATATAAAGGTGATATCTACGACGCATTTGGAATGCTTCATAAAGGCGACAGTGCAACCTTCCTTGTAAATGCAAAAGATTTCTTTCTCAAAACAGCAAAGTATCCCCAGTTGCCGGCAGGTATCGACAGCACAACCATGTTGTATTTTGATATTAAGCTTTTAAAATGCGAGACCTTGGAAGGTCGTCAGAAAGCTGAAGCAGCCAAAGCTGAAAAATTCAAGAGTGAAGAACCGGGTAAAATTCAAGCTTATCTTGCAAAAAATAAAGTTACAGCAACGCCTTCGGCAACCGGTATATATGTAATTACACAAAATCCTGGCGCAGGACGTGCCATACAGAAAGCTGATTTTGTGAAGATTAACCTCACAGTTTATAGCGTTGATGGCAAGAAGATTTTCTCAACTCTGGATCAAAATAAACCCATCACTTTTGAATACGGTCAGCCATTTGATACCAAAGGCTTTGATGAAGCTGTAAGTGTTATGAAGAAAGGAAGCAAAGCAACTGTTTTAGTTCCTTCGGCCATGGGTTTTGGCGACAAAGGCAAAAAGGATATGAGTGGACAGGATATCATTTCTCCGTATTCACCTGTTGTTTACGAAATAGAAGTACTTGATATGAAAACCAAGGCTGAAAACGAAAAAGCACAGAAAGACGAAGCTGCTAATGTCAAAAAACTTGCAGATGAAGCAAAGGCTAAAGAGCCGATTCTTATTCAGCAATACATAAAGGATAACAAAGTAACGGCAAAACCTACCGCTTCGGGACTTTATTATATTGAGAAAGTAAAAGGAAAAGGTGCGAACGCGAAAGCAGGTAACAAAGTGAAAGTTCACTATACCGGAAAACTTTTCAGCGGTAAGGTCTTCGATTCATCATTAACCAGGCAACCGGTTCAGCCATTTGAATTTACTCTTGGTCAGGGCCAGGTTATTCCAGGTTGGGACGAAGGAATTTCGTTGATGAGTGCCGGAGGTAAAGCCACACTTATTATTCCTTCAAAACTGGCTTATGGCGAACGTGGAGCAGGTAATGATATTCCTGCAAATGCACCTCTGGTTTTTGATGTTGAACTGATCAGCATCAGTGCTAAATAATCAGAAAACAATTTTATAGAAAATGAGGTTACCGCAAGGTGACCTCATTTTTTTTTGCGCCGGGCAATAAAAAACGGATTTAAAAGCGATGGTTTGTTGTACTCAACCGACAATCCACTTTCGATCTGATCAACACTACAACCGGCAAAAAGAGCAACAGCATGGCCGGCAGCCGTATCCCATTCCATAGTAGGACTATATCGAGGATAAATATCAGCTCCGCCTTCGGCAAGTGTGCAGAATTTGAGTGAACTGCCTCGTGATATGAATGAAAGATCAGGATGAGTATTTTTCAGATTATCGATAAAGGATTCTGTTTCAACATTCATATGCGAACGGCTGCCTAAAACCCGGAATCCGTCATTCTCAGGAATACACGGAAGTTTTTCTGAAAGGTTAATGATCATTTGATAATTCTCAAATTCAAGATTATCTGAAAGTTCAGTGTTCAATCTGAATGAGCCTGACTCACTTCCCCAGTAAATCAACTCCTGAACCGGAGCATATACCACTCCAAAAACAGGTTGCTTACCGGAGATGAGGGCAATATTTACCGTAAAGTCTCCATTCTTTTTAATAAATTCCTTTGTTCCATCAAGCGGATCAACCAACCAGAATTGGTTCCAGTGTTTCCGGATTTCATAACCGGCTTGCTCACCCTCTTCACTCAGTAATGGGATTCCGGTTTCCGACAGACCTTCTGCAATAATTTTATGAGCTTTTTTATCGGCAATTGTCAAAGGACTTTTATCTGCCTTCAATTCAAAATCAAAAGGTTCACTGTAAACTTCCATAATTGCTTTCCCAGCAAGAAAAGCAGTTTTCAATGCTGTAATAATCAGTTTTTCATCAATATTCATATTATCTGTTTTTCTTCTTTTTTTCAATAAGCTCCTTGTAGCCAAGCATTTCGTCGCGTAGCCGCGCTGCTTCAATAAAATCAAGCTCTTTGGCGGCTTTCTCCATCGCTTTCCTGGATTGGTCGTACAGTTTTTTAAGCTGATCGTCATTCAGGTATTTTACAACCGGATCTGCTGCTGCACTGCTGAGAATTTCTTTCTCCACATATGCTTTAGGCTCGGTTTTGTATTCAATACTTCCCGAAAGTCCCGGAGCTTCAATGCTTTTGATGATCTGGGTAGGAGTGATGTTGTGCTCGGTATTATAGGCAATCTGTATAGCACGCTTGCGGTTTGTTTCGTCAATGGTTCGCTGCATCGAATAGGTCATTTTATCGGCATAAAAAATAACCTTGCTGTTAATGTTCCGGGCAGCGCGGCCGGCCGTTTGTGTAAGCGATTTCTCCGAACGAAGAAAGCCTTCTTTATCTGCATCCAGAATTGCAACCAGCGAAACCTCAGGCAAATCAAGGCCTTCGCGTAAAAGGTTCACACCAATCAATACATCTATTACACCGAGCCTCAGGTCGCGGAGTATTTCAACCCTGTCGAGTGTTTCCACCTCCGAATGGATATATTTGCATCGGATTCCAAGCCGGAGCAGGTATTTCGAGAGTTCTTCAGCCATTCGCTTGGTAAGCGTTGTAACCAGAACGCGTTCATTTTTAACGGTCCTGAGTTCAATTTCATTAAGCAGGTCATCAATCTGGTTGAGACTTGGTTTTACTTCAATCTGTGGATCAAGCAGACCGGTTGGCCTGATAAGCTGTTCAACTACAACTCCTTGCGACTGGTTAAGCTCATAATCCGAAGGCGTTGCGGTAACGTAAATAACCTGGCTCAGCAAAGTTTCGAATTCTTCGAATTTCAACGGACGGTTGTCCAATGCTGATGGCAGCCTGAAGCCATATTCCACCAGATTTTGCTTACGCGAGCGGTCGCCGCCGTACATCGCCCTGATTTGCGGAACGGTGGCATGACTCTCATCAATTACCATCAGGAAATCGGAAGGGAAGAAATCGATAAGGCAAAAAGGCCTTGATCCTGAAATACGACCATCAAAATAACGGCTATAGTTTTCAATACCAGAGCAGTAACCAAGCTCACGCATCATTTCAATATCATAGGTAACCCTTTCCTCAAGACGTTTAGCTTCCAGGTGACGACCTATTTCTTTAAAGTAATCCACCTGCTTCACCATATCAGCCTGGATTTCCCAGATGGCTTCCTTCATTTTTTCCTTTGAGGTTACAAAGATGTTAGCCGGAAATACCGTAATTTCAAACAATGATTCAATCGTTAGGCCACTAATGGGATCAAAGGAAGCCAGGCTTTCAATTTCATCGCCAAAGAAAATTATACGGTAAGCTATATCAGCCGAAGCCGGAAATACATCAACTGTGTCGCCTTTAACTCTGAATTTTCCACGGGTAAGATCAAATTCATTTCTTGAATATAAACTTTCGACAAGTGCATTTAACAGCTTGTTTCTGCTCAGTTTATCACCTTTGGAAACATGAATTACCTTGCTGTTAAAATCATCAGGATTCCCTATTCCGTAAATACATGAAACCGATGCTATTACAATTACATCGCGCCTGCCCGAAAGCAGGGCGGAAGTGGCACTCAACCGCAATTTCTCTATTTCTTCATTGATGGAAAGATCCTTCTCAATATAGGTATTGGTAACAGGAATAAAAGCTTCGGGCTGGTAGTAATCGTAATATGAAATAAAGAATTCCACTGCATTGTCGGGAAAAAACTGCTTGAACTCACTGTAAAGTTGGGCTGCCAGGGTTTTGTTATGGCTGAGTACGAGTGTAGGCCGCTGAACCTGCTGAATAAGGTTTGCAATCGTAAAAGTCTTACCCGATCCGGTTACACCCAGCAAAACCTGGGCATGGTCCTCTCTTACAACACCTTCTGTCAGTTGCCTGATGGCTTCCGGCTGATCACCGGTTGGAACATAATCGGAGGTAAGATTAAATTTCATTCCTTGATTCTTAGTTTTAAAATTCGCAGGCCTGATTAGAAAATCTCATTCAGATGATAGAAAATCTGTGGCAGCAATTTCAATTTTCGTTACGGAAGTATAAACCTTGCAACCACCGGAAAATGATCCGAATAATCTTTTTCGATAGTTTTTTGCTCAATACACTTTAACACTTTGGCGTGAAATATATAATCAATCCTCAGCATTGGAAGTATATGCGTATGCGTTTGACCGACACCCTTTCCTGCGTTCACAAATGCATCATCCAGTTCATTACTGATCTGTCTGTAGCTATATGAAACCGGTGTATCGTTAAAATCACCACAAAGAAGTACCGGATAAGGTGACTTCCTCACAAATTCAGCAACGGATTCTATTTGTGCAGCCCGCTTGATATAAGCAAACTTCATCTTGCTTAATATGGACCAGGAACCTTTTTTTAGCTGATCGTTAGCCGCAGGCGTATTGGTAATTTCGCTCACAAAATTATAGTCTTCTTTACCAAATTTAATCGATTCGAGATGCAGGTTCAAAACCCTTATGGTATCTTTACCGATGTTGATATCGCAGGAATGGCAAAAATTGACTTTACTGTTGGGGAATTCCAGTTTATAGGTTTTAATAATGGGATATTTGCTGAAAATTGCCAGGCCGTAAGGCAATCCTTTATTTTCCTTATTTATAAGTTCAATATCCCGGTATGTATATCCTACTTTCTGACAAATACTGTCGGCAAAATTCGCCCGTTTCCCGGCTCCGCTGTAATATTCCTGTAAGCAGAGTATATCAGGCGATTCAGATTTGAACAACTCAAAAATGGCCGATCTGGTGGTTTTGCTTGATTCGCTGCGCCAGTTATAAAGATCGAATAAACGCACATTATACGTCATCACTTTAAGGCTGTTCTCAAACGAGAGCTTCCTGTCCTCTCCTGAAAATTTTACGTAAGTCATAATCTGATTATACCCTAACAGTATAACAATGAGGGATAATAAGAAATATCTCTTTAGGAAAACCAGCCAGAACAGCACAAAAAATATGTTGATTAGCAGAAACACCGGGTAAGCAAATCCGGCAAAAGCAATGATCCAGAATTTAGCCGGTGAAACATATAAGGATAAATAGGAACACAATAGGAGCAGGATAAAACAAAGATTTATCGCCACCATCAGTTTGGTGGCAATTGACATCTTTCCCTTCGTTTTTTTTACTGGTTTTTTCTTTGTTATTGCCACTTTGTTGTTGCTAATTGAAATCGATAATGTCAGTAGTTATTACTGATTTTTACTGCTGTTAAAAAGAATCTCCTTTTCTTCGGCCGACAAACTTGAATATCCACTTCGGGATATTTTGTCGAGAATATGATCAATTTTCTGCTGCTTCTGTACCTTTTGCCTGTTATATTCATCATCATTCAGCGGTCTTCCCTTACTGTGTACCTTGTGCAATTGTTTTCGCCTGAAAGGATCAGCAAACAACAATTTTAAACGGTTCAAACCCAATCGCTGAGCTACATCCTTCCGGATAAACAGTATAAACAAAGCGCCCGAAATGGCTCCTCCTATATGAGCAAAATGTCCTCCGGCATTCCCCGATCTGATCATCAGAACATCCAGAATAACATAGAAAATAGCTATATGTTTGAGTTTTATGGGTCCTATAAATATCAGATTCACTGAATAATCAGGCACAAGCACTGCAGTAGCAATTGTTATGGCCATAACTGATGCAGATGCTCCAATGGTTGTTGATAGAGCAATGGTATCCTCGAAAACAGGGAAAATATTATAGGCAAGTATAAAAGTTAATGCGCCTGAAATTCCACCAATGAAATACAACGAATAAATTTTACGGCCCGGCATAAATTCCATGAAAATCCTGCCAAACCAGTAAAGCCATATCATATTGAAAAACAAATGCCAGAAACCTTCCTGAACAAACATATACGTGATAAGTGTCCAGGGTTTATGTATCAGGTTAGGAATAGCCGCAGGTACACCAATCCATTGAAGCACAATATTAAGCCAAACCTGGTCGCCACGGCTTCCTGAAGGTGATGATAACAGACCTGCAAGCTGAAGGAGCTGAAGCGCAAACCACACAGCCACATTCACAATAATGAGCTGTGAAACAGCAGGTTGCATACGCAGCATACTTTTTATTCTATCGCCCGACGACTGGTTGTAATTTATCACTGCTTATTCAATTAATTTATACCTGCAAGTTTTCTAAATCCATATTTTTTAAAACGCCGTAATCTTTTCTTCTATTGCATGTAGTTTGTGTTATGCTTGTCCGATTTTTTTTTCCAGTAAACAATAAGGAAAAAACCAAAGATCATTCCACCAAGATGCGCAAAATGTGCGACACCACTATTTTGGTTATAAAATCCTGAAAACAACTCGATTGCACCGAAAATAATTACAAACCATTTTGCCTTCATTGGAATGAAAAAGTAAACGTAAATGAGTGAGTTCGGAAATAACATTCCGAATGCCAGCAACAATCCGTAAATGGCACCCGATGCGCCTACTACCACCGGTAAATTCAGGAAATGTTCGCGGTAAGCCGTAACAAAATTCACTGATTCCTGCATGGCCTGCATATTGCCGGGGTCCATCTGCAAGGTTTTATAGCTTTGATTAAAATTTTCGAATATCTGGTTAAAATCGCTTGCAGCACTGCCTACATTAAACTGATGGCTTGAAATAAACTGCTGAAGTGTAGCCATATTGGGGCTGGCGAGAAATACATCCATGCTATGTATAGCAGGCGATATCTGAAAATAAAATATCAGGTAATGAACTAAGGCGGCACCTATACCGGTAACGATATAATACAGCAGGAATTTTTTCGGTCCCCATACCTGTTCCAGCACCGTGCCGAACATCCACAAAGCGAACATATTGAAGAGGATATGCGAAAAACTGCCATGCATGAACATGTAGGTAATGAACTGGTAAGGCTGAAACTTCGAAGCAGCAAAATAATGCAAGCCAAGCATGTCTGTAAGGTCAATATGCATCGTACCTTCCAGCACAACAGTGGCCAGGTAAAACAACCCGTTGATAATTAATAGATTTTTAACAACTGGTGGCAGGAATCCAAAGCCGGTGGGGCTGTATCTTTCGTTACTCATATGTTTTATTCAATTATAGTTTCAATTTAAAATTGAGTTGAATGTCATTTAAATCGTTTTGTAAAATAACATCCAAATTTAACTTCCGGCTTTCATTTGTACAAATTTAACTTTTTCGGTAAAATATCACTCATAAACTTTATCTGAGCAGCTTATCAATTTCCTGAACCTGTATTATTTTGAGAACCTTGCTGCCATCAGGCGCAACTTCGGGAACCTGGCAGGCAAAAAGTTCATCAATCAGTTGCTGCATTTCTTCAACTTTGAGTGTTCTTTCTGTCTTCACAGCCATATTGCCTGCAATGATCCGGGCAAGTTTAATCCGTTGATCATCCGCCGAATCGGCACGGTCTTTCTTATAATCTTCGAGCAAACAATCAATAAAATCAATAATTTCGTTCGATGGCATGTTTGAAGGAACTGTATTGATAACAAAAGTTCCTCCTCCCATGGATGAAATCTCAAAGCCAAGGCTATCGAGATCATCGGTAATTTCGGTTATCACTTCGGTATCAACTGCCGATAGCTGGATATTTTGAGGAAACAGAACACGTTGTCGTGCAATGGCTTGTCCTTCAGCATTTGAACTTATTCTCTCAAAAATAATTCGCTCATAGGCTTTTTGCTGATCAACGATAAGCAATCCCGATTTTACATTGGCAACAATAAAACGGTTCTGTACCTGGAAAAGTTTATTTGCCTCAAACAGGTTATTTTCGGGAATAAGAGTAGGGGCAGGGTCATTTTGAGAAGATGGTATTAACTGAAAATCCCTGTTATCTTCATTCCCGGATTGTTCTGATGGCTGTCCGGCAATTCCTTCATACATCTTTTCCCAGCCGGTTCGGTTAGGAGTCATACCCGCATTCGCTTTCAGGAAGTTTTGAGGCTTTCTGAAGGGATTATAATCAGGATTTAAGGTAATGGTCGGTTCTTTAGGCTCATAGCCTTTAGGCGCAACAAAATCGAAGGTAGGTTCGGTATCAAAATCAATGGTCGGGCTAAGGCTGAACATCCCCAAAGCATGTTTTACCGAAGTCCGGATCGAAGCATAGAGCAACTGCCCATGCTGAAAGTTAACCTCTGTTTTGGTAGGATGTATATTAATATCAATTGTGGTTGGATCAACATCGATATAAAGGAAATATAATGGGATGGCCGAATCTGGTATTAATTCATCAAAGGCCTGTTCTACTGCATTATGCAGATAAGGATGGCGAATATACCTGCCGTTGGCGAAGAAATATTGCTCGCCTCGTGTTTTACGGGCAGTTTCAGGTTTTCCGATATAACCAATTACCGAAACAAGTTCAGTTTTTACTTCAACCGGTAAAAGCTTCCCGTTAATATGGCTGCCGAAAATATGAACTATCCTTTGCCTGAGATTTCCTTTAGTGAGCTGAAATACCGGTTTATCATTATTGAACAGCGAGAATTCTATTTCCGGATGAACCAGGGCCACACGTTGAAACTCTTCGAGAATATGCCTGAATTCAACATTATCCGATTTCAGAAAGTGACGTCGGGCGGGTACATTATAAAAAAGATTTCTTACAATAAAAGTAGTTCCCTGTGCACATGCAACAGGTTCCTGGCTTTTCACTTTTGATCCTTCAATTATGATGCTCGTGCCAACTTCTTCATCCTCTTTCCTGCTTTTAAGTTCAACCTGTGCAATGGCAGCAATGGAAGCAAGAGCTTCTCCCCTGAAACCCAGCGTACGGATCGAAAACAGATCGTTGGCTTCCCGTATTTTTGAAGTAGCATGACGCTCAAAACACATACGGGCATCCGTTTCCGACATCCCTGTGCCATTATCTATGACTTGTATCAAGGTTTTGCCGGAATCTTTAATCAAGAGTTTTATTTGTGATGCTCCGGCATCTACTGCATTTTCGAGCAGTTCTTTTACTGCCGAAGCCGGTCGTTGTATTACTTCGCCGGCGGCAATCTGGTTGGCAACTGAATCAGGAAGCAGCCTGATTAAATCTGACATATTTGTAATTTATTGGTAATGAGTATTGTAAAAATAAAATATAAACCTTTCTCCTTTTCCATTATTTTCAGCAACACTATAAACAGGTAGATACTAAAATTTTATGGTTTAGGAGTTCGTATTCCAATCATTTTCAAATATTTACTAAATAACATTTAAAAATATAATCCTTGGATTACTTGCTGCAAAAGTACCTTAAAAAAGTCATACTTTTGCATGGTATCAATGCTTTTTGGAAATGCTTCCAATAAGCTGCATTTCAGATTCTTTATTAAAAAAATGGCAGAAGATAAACTCGATAACCTCATAGTAATCGGCGATAAGGTGCTTATAAATCCTTGTTCATCGAAAAGTAAAACCAAAAGCGGACTCTTTCTGCCTCCGGGTTATTCCGAAAAGGAAGAAATCCGAAATGGATATGTAGTAAAAGTGGGTCCGGGAATTCCGATCCCTTACCTTCCCGATGAGGATAGTGAGCCATGGAAACCTAAAAAAGACGATAGGGTGAGGTATATTCCACTACAACCCATAGTGGGCGATCTAGCAATTTTTATGATGAAAGGTTCCATCGAAATAATTTACAACGAACAGAAATACTATATAGTCCCCCAGTATTCTATCTTGCTGCTCGAAAGGGATGAATCAATCATTTAGATGAAATTCACGATCAGATGTAAAAAAATCCTTTCTATCGCGTAGGCAAAACTCATTTTAAACTCGTTTTTATATACGCAATGAGCAAGTTACTTTATACATTCAGTCTGATGAAGTGTCCTTAAAATCTTTGCCGCCGCATTTTAGGGGAAATTAAAAAAGTTAATCTTACTTTTACACAGCTTATTAAGTTCAAGGAAACGAATATATGAAAAATATAAGTAAACATTTGATTTTTATCCTGTTAATACCACTCATTATGAGTTTGGAATCATGCCATGATCTCAAGAAAAAAGCGGATCTCATTATTTATAATGCACCGATTTATTCGCCTGATAGCTCAGCCAGGGGAGTTAACTGTATTGCGGTTACGAACGGCAAGATTATAGCTTTTGGTTCTGATGGCGAAATAAGGAGCCGGTACTGGGCACCCGAAAATATTAATGCAAAAGGAGGTTTTTTATATCCTGGTTTTACCGATGCCCATTCGCATTTTACGGGCTTTGCTTTAGGTTTGAGGTATGCTGATCTTACGCAGGCACGCTCATTCGACGATGTTTTGCAAATACTTGTGGATTACAGAAAACTCCATCCTGATGGCTGGATTGTAGGCCGTGGCTGGGATCAGAATAACTGGCCGGGAAAGAGATTTCCGGATAACAAAATGCTAAACAAACTTTTTTCGGATGTTCCGGTTGTCCTCACAAGGGTTGATGGCCATGCCTTATTAGCAAGCGATGCGGCCATAAAAGCTGCTGCTATAGATTTTCCCGGTAAAAAAGGTCAGGCAATCATTTTAGGTAGAGAATTTTCAGGCATTTTCCTTGAAGATATGGCTGACAAAATCAGGAACGCAATTCCTTTGCCTTCAGCATCTGAAATATCAGATTTAATGGTATCGGCTAATAAATTATGCCACGAGGCAGGTTTAACTTCGGTTACCGATGCAGGGCTTGATAAATCAGCGATACTGTTGCTGGATTCATTACAGAAATCAGGCACAATTACTCTGCGTATCGATGCTTGGATGAGTCCTAATGAAGAAAATTTTGACTATTTCATGAAGGATACCATTTTTCATACTCCGTTTCTCAGAGTAGGAGCAATTAAAATGTATGCCGATGGTGCACTTGGTTCACGGGGTGCATGCTTGTTAAGTCCATACTTTGATGACCCTCATAACCAAGGCATTCTGGTAACCTCACCCGATGATCTTTCTGCTATCTGCAAGCGGGCTTATGAGCATGGATTTCAAATGAATACTCATGCCATTGGCGACTCGGCGGTTCGCATGGTTTTGCATACTTACGCCAAATTCCTCAAGCTCGGTGATGACCGCCGCTGGCGAATTGAGCATGCACAGGTCGTCAATGAAAATGATTTCCAATTGTTTAAGAAGTTTCATATTATACCTTCTGTTCAGGCTACACATGCAACCTCCGATATGGATTGGGCCCGCCTAAGGCTTGGTTTTGAGCGTGTTAAAAATGCGTATGCCTACAATCGCCTTCTGCAGCAGAATGGCTGGCTACCCAATGGCACAGACTTCCCGATAGAAGGGATTGAACCCATTAAAACCTTTTATGCAGCCGTTGCCAGAAAAGACATACATGGTGAACCCATAGACGGTTATATGATGGGAAATGCACTTTCGAGAATGGATGCCTTAAAAAGTATTACCATATGGGCTGCAAAGGCTTCGTTTTTGGAAAAGGAACGCGGAAGTATTGCCGTCGGGAAAGTTGCTGATTTTACAATTCTAAATACCGATCTTATAAAAGCTCCTGAAAACAAAATACTTATGACAAAAGTTCTTTATACTATTGTAGATGGAAAAACCGTGTATAAAGCCCATAAATAAACCTTGTTTCCCGCCCTCACTCCCTCAAGCCCTCCATCCATCACTCCATCACTCCATCACTCCCTCAGTCTCTCCTTCCCTTAGTCTTTCACTCTCTCACTCCCTCAGTCCCTCATTCCCTCATTCACATTTTAACTTCAATTAAATTCAAAATCCCGAAAAACATGTCACAGCAAGCAATAGTTACCTGGCAAAGCAATATGGCTTTCGAAGCAACACTTAATGGCCACCAGATTATTATGGATGGAGATGTTTCCGGAGGCGGAAATAATCAGGGTCCAAGACCCAAAATTCTGTTGCTAGCCGGTTTGGGAGGATGCACAGGGATGGATGTAGTTACAATCCTAGCTAAAATGAAGGTGATTCCCGACAAATTCTGGATGGAGATTTCCGCTGAGATGACTGACGAGCATCCTAAAGTGTATAACCAGATTAAGCTGGTCTATTTTTTTAAAGGGAAAAACCTTGAATTTGACAAACTTGAAAAAGCAGTTAAACTCTCCAAAGAAAAATACTGCGGCGTATCAGCCATGCTTTCAAAATCGGCTGAAATGCAAATTGAAATTAAGATCGTTGATTAAGGTATTTTATTAGCCGAACTTTTCAGAACATGTAATAATTCGCTGAAAATCATAGCAGTAGCACCCCACATAAATTCACCGCTTACTGCAAATCCCGGTGCATCCACTTCAATATTGTTTTTAAAACGGAGTGTCCTGTTAACTATTTTTTCATAACTGATTTCGTTGAAAACATCAATTTCAATAATCCTTTGAACTTCAAAAGGGTTAGGATGAAATACTGGACGATGTGCACAATATGCAATGTAGGGGTAAATGATAAAATTGCTGGGAATCACATAAAAGCGGCTCAACTGACCGATGACCTCTATCTCTGAAGGGATTATCCCGATCTCTTCCTGAGACTCGCGCAGGGCTGTTTCTTTAAGATCAAAATCTGTTTTCTCAGCTTTACCACCCGGAAGGCTTATTTGTCCTGAATGAATACCATCATATTCATTTCTTAAAATCACCACCGTGTGCAAACGGCTCATATAAGGATATAAAATAATAAGGACCGCACTTTCCAGGGCATTTGCGGGATGAGGTAAAGTTTTCAGATCATGAATCCGGATTTCGGGAGCCAGCTTTACATGGGCATCTAAACCGGGAAGATCCAGTAATAAATTAGCTTTAAGCTGATCAATAAAGATTCTAATTGGTTGATTTGGGTCAAAAAAATTATTCATTCAAAAAAAATTAATCTACTTGTTAAACTTAACATGGAGTAGTATTGTTTCTAAGTGATAAGATTTATTTTACCAAAAGAATTAATCTTATTCTTGCAGTAAGTATTATCTTTGCAATATTAGTAAATATCATGAAAAAGCAGCAACTAAAATCTTCAGACTCGGCCTCCGAACTGTTAACCAGTCGGAAAGTTCTGATCCTTTTCAACGATGACTTAAATTCATTTGATTTTGTGATCGAAAGCCTGGTTGAAGTTTGTGATCATGATCCGGTTCAGGCTGAACAATGTGCACTTGTAGCGCATTTCAAGGGAAAGTGCGGCATTAAATCTGGCTCATTAACTGAGTTGGCTCCAATGAACAATGAACTCAATAACAGGGGGATATCCACTGTTTTGGCTTAACTTTTATAAAATTGTATGAAAAAATTATTCAGAAATCTGTTAGTTATTTTACTGGGAACCACAATTATTTCGTGTGCTACAGTCCCTATAACCGGGCGTAAACAGCTTAAACTACTTCCTGACAGCCAGATTATGGCTATGGGTCAGTCGAATTATGCATCTTTTTTAAAGGAGAACCCTGCAGTTTCACCTCCAACCAGGCAATCTGCCGAGGTTACGGCTGTCGGAATCCGGATTAGCCAGGCTGTTGAAAAATACTTGAAAGACAATGGATTATCAAAAAAGATAGAAGGCTACAAATGGGAATTTAATGTTGTTGACAGTAAGGATGTGAATGCATGGTGTATGCCTGGCGGGAAAGTGGTGGTTTACACCGGAATATTGCCGCTTACCAAAGATGATGCAGGCCTTGCTGTAGTGATGGGTCACGAAATAGCACATGCAATTGCCGATCACGGTAACGAGCGTATGAGCCAGGAATTAGCGGTGCAGGCTGCCGGTATTGGATTGTCAGTTTATATGCAAACAAAGCCTCAGGCAACAAATGATATTTTCATGTCTGCTTTTGGGGTCGGATCGCAAATGGGCATGTTAGCCTATTCGCGCCAGCATGAAATGGAAGCGGATAAATTAGGATTGATTTTCATGGCGATGGCCGGATATAATCCTGAACGGGCAGTTTCATTCTGGCAGGAAATGTCAAAAGTAGGAGGGGCCAAGCCTCCTGAAATTATGAGTACTCACCCGAGTGATGAGCGTAGAATTGCTCAGATTCAGGCTTTTCTGCCCGAAGCCCTAAAGTATTATGTAGCAAAACCAATTGGAACCGGAAAAAATAAAAAGTAGCAATCTATGCTTTCACAAAATCCAATGCAATCAATCAGTCAATTTAATAAGTGTTGTACAGACCAAGCCGGTAATCTGTGAGAGTAGTTATTTATAAAGACTGAAATCTTACCTGAATAGCCCGGCAAAAATCACCGGGCTTTTTTTATCCTTTTTTTACTTTGTTTTATAAACGAATAAGTATCCAATGAAAAAACTGGAACTTACAGATAATCAAAAATTCAAATTTCTTTACCGGGACTTGTTAGGCTCGTGCAGTTATATCACAGAACGTGGCAACCGAATGTTGATAAAGCAGGCTTTTATTGAAGTTTTGAGCCATTTTGGCAATGCTACCAATACACAGGGTGAATTACAGCTGGCTCATGCTGTTTCGGTTGCACGCACAACGGCGGATGACATGGGGCTGGATGCAACCAGCATTATATCAGCCTTGTTGCAACAATTGCCTGTTTCCACTTCTTCAGAATCCGATGCCTTTAAAAAGAAGTTTGGTAAGGATACATTAACTATTGTTCTTAAGCTTCAACAAATTTCGGGCATCCGAATGGATAAAATATCAATCATGCCCGAGAATTTCATACAACTTTTACTGAGTATTTCGGGCGATATTCGTGTGCTGCTGATAAAACTGGCCGACAGAATAAACCTAATGCGGAATATAGACCTACTAGCTATAAATGAGCAAAAGCAAGTATCGACCGAAACATCCGATCTTTATTCGCCACTTGCTCATAGGCTTGGCTTATATAAAGTGAAGGCCGAACTTGATGACCTGGCCATGCAGCACACCATGCCGGAGGTATATCACAGCATTAAAAAGAAAATTGAGGATACCGCCAAGACACAGAAAAGGTATTTTGAAGAATTTATAGTTCCTATTCATAAAAGCCTTCAAACAGCCGGTCTTGATTTTGAGATTAAAGCCCGCACCAAGGCAATTCCTTCCATCTATTCGAAGATGAAGAAACAGGAAATCGAATTTGATGAAGTATTCGATTTCTTTGCCATACGCGTTATCCTTAATAGTACTCCCGAAAATGAAAAAGCGGAATGCTGGAAAGCCTATTCGCATGTCACCGATATTTATCCGCCTAATACTTCCCGGCTTCGCGACTGGATTTCGGCTCCCAGGCCTAACGGATACGAATCGTTGCATGTAACGGTTGAAGCTCCGGGCAATAACTGGGTTGAAGTCCAGATACGTACACGCCGCATGGACGAACACGCTGAAAAAGGTATGGCAGCCCACTGGAGATACAAGGAACAAAAAGGTGCCAAATCTTCATCGGATGAGTGGATGAGGAATATTCATGCCATTCTCGAAAACTATACTCCGGGTGATGATGAAATGGCACAGTCAGCCGGATTGAAAGTTCATTCCGATCATATTTTTGTTTTTACTCCTGAAGGACATTTAAAGAAATTGCATACCGGAGCCACTGTACTCGACTTTGCGTTTGATATTCATACCGAAGTGGGCCAACATTGTAATGGGGCAAAAGTTAACAAGCTATATGTTCCGTTAAAATATGTACTCAAAACCGGCGACCAGGTTGAAGTAATTACTGCAAAAAATCAAAAGCCAAACATTGACTGGTTGAACTGGGTAACTTCTTCCAAAGCCATAACCAAGATAAAGAGGATACTTAAAGATGCTGAATTTTCGCAGGCAGAGGCAGGTAAAGAACTGCTTATGCGTAAATTAGGTCAGTTAAAAGTTGATTACAACGATGATATAGGCAATAAGTTGGTATTGTATTTTAAAGCTGTCAGTGCACTGGATATGTTTCACGGGCTGGCCGAAGGCAAGTATGATATACAAAAAGTTAAAGAGGCTTTCCAACCGGTAGTAAAAACGGAGGAATCCAGACCTCTCATTAAACCATTTACAAAAATTGATGCTTCTCAAAATAAATCAGGCAAACAGAAACCACTTATAATTATTAATGATACAACCCCTTTGGCTGATGTAAAGTTTGCCCGTTGCTGTCAGCCTGTTTATGGGGATGAGATTTTTGGTTTTGTAACGGTGTCGGAGGGAATAAAAATTCATCGCTCAAACTGTAGCAACGCCTCCGAAATGCTTGAACGCTATCATTACCGGGTGGTGCAGGCGCGTTGGGCCGAAGTATCGGAACTCACTTCTTATGTTGCTACTATACGGCTGAGCGGAACCGACCAAGCCGGAATCCTGAATGATATTACCAATATTGTTTCCGGCGATCTGAAAGCAGATATCCGATCCATCAATCTGAATTCGCACAATGGCAAATTCGATGGATCTATAATGGTAAATGTAAATGGTCAGGCACATCTTAACCTGATTCTTGGGAAATTGGTACGGTTAAAAGGAATCCGGAAAGTTAGCAGGGAAAACTAACATTCTGAGTCTATTTGAATGCTTTGATAGCTTGTAGTTAAGACGGAAAGGTTAACTTTGAATCCTGGAAATCTTTTATTTATGCAATATCCCGGGTACAATACTGGTAATATTATCCTAACAGAAGGGGAGTGGTTTCCTTTCAGAATCCATAAGTTTGTGCAATTGCAGGATGAAGAATGGTACTACATTCTTGAGGATATAAATGGTCTCAGGCATTTTATATCTGCTGAATACTATAAAAAATATGGTTTTCATCCTGGAGATAGGATTAACTGTAAGATTGACAAGATTAATTGTACCGGACGAATATTCCTCGAACCCAGGCATCCGTTCTATAATGAAGGCGAAACCTATTTATTTGACGTGGTTAAATACCCTGATGATAACGATCCCAAAAATATAATTATCACAGAAATTTTTGGAAATACTATTAAAGTTCCCCTTAGTATGAATGTAAATTCGGAGGTAAATGCAGAAATAAAGCTAAGGTGTATTGTGAAAAGTATAAAAAAAGGTATCCCAATTCTTGAAATATCACCCAAATAGCTTATATTAGTTTGCCATAAACTTGTTTTACAAATAGTTATAAATATATTATCTTATTAACAATTGTTGATAACTTATGTGTGATGATTGTCAGGCGATTTCCCAAAAAACACTTGACACAGGGGGTCAAAATGTTGTAATTTTATTTCACCGGACGAGATCATGGTAACCGGCCCTGGTGAGGCTGCCGAACTTCTGAGAAGAAGGAAAGTACCGAACCCTGAGAAGCTAAAGTTTTTAATTCGCAAGAGTAATTTGCAGAAGCCGATTTGAAAGCTGGAATACATGAAAGAGTCAAAGGGCATGTAGCACCCTGAACCGATTGACCGCAAGGAAATGAAGGACAGGTTCACCGCAAGGCGATTAGGGCAAAAGGATTGAAAAAGGTGAATTGGTAACGAAACACTTTTGAAACCTGAGGCTGATGAAAACCAGGCTGTAAAGTCTGAAAAGTAAAAAGTTCTGACCCTCGTTACAGTAAGTTCCCAATGATACTCAACATGTAAGGATAGATCAAACAAAAGTCGCAAGACAATTGAATGTGAAATCTCCACGATCGCCGAAGCGCAGCACACGGCAGGAAAAACAAATCTGGTAACAGTTTTGTCATCCGGGCCGAAGCCAGAAGAAGCACAACGCCGTAAGGCAGAAGGCCAATCAGGCGAGCCGGGGTTACCGGGGATGTAACAATTCCTGATACCTACAAAAGTTATCAAACCCACGGGCAAGATAGCAACAACGCTTCGAAAGTAGAAACCGACAACGCGCAAGCGTGGCGATGGCCGAAATCATGAAAGTGACAAGGTTCAAAACCCGGAATCATTCTGAAAAATCTTCTTCGGAAGGAAACTAAAGTTTGAAACCAGTGCCGGAAAAAACAAAGCATGGTGTTCGCATCTGCTTTGAACAACAACAGGGCATTTCTTTATAGTTTTGCCGATCTGTAATTCTGCGAAGCAAACGCCGGCCACAATCAATAACTAAGGTTGCTGGTTGCGAAATGGGGAACTATCCGACAGGATTGTTCCCCATTGCTTTTTAAAGCAAGCCGGTAATTTTGATCAGAGATTAAGATATTTTAACAGTTATTATTATTTCAGTAGTATTCGGTGTAAATTTGCGCTCTTGAAAAACACATCCTATAAATATGGCTGGTAATAAATATGCCGTGATTGGCATCGGACAATTTGGTAAAGCTATTGCAAAAGCAATTTCGGCAAAGGGTTACGAAGTAATGGCTATTGATAGTGATCCTGAAATAATTGATAGTATAAGCGATGACGTTGCTTATGCCGTTTCGCTCGATGCTACTGATAAAAGAGCACTAAAGGGACAAGGTATTGAAGAATTTGACGCCGTTGTTGTTGCCATTGGTTCCGATTTTGAACAGCGTTTACTCTGCGCTTCCATACTCCTCGACCTGAACGTAAAACGTATTATTACCCGCGCAAATGGGGAAGCACAACGTATTATACTCGAAAAAATGGGTATTACCGAAGTACTTTCACCCGAGGAGGAAGTAGGAATAATTGTTGCGGAGCGTATGCTGAATCCTAGTATTGTAAGTTATTTACAGCTTCCTGATAATCATCGTGTTGTAGAATTACTCAGTCCTAAAAACTGTATAAACAAGACTTTTGGCGAAATTGACCTTCGGGATAAATACAAGCTCAGCCTTATCACGGTTAAAGAGGAATTGAGATTGATGAAGGATGGTAAAGAAATTATTGAACACCATATTATAGGTGTACCCGATTCGAAACAATCATTACAGGCAACCGACAGACTGGTGATTTTTGGAAATGTTCATGATATCGACAGATTCCTGGAAATCAACACTTAATATATGCTTAAAAACAGGATTTTCCAGGTCAGGGAATACATTAATATACGACTCTACAAGCATCGGGACTATATGATCTCATTTTTGCATGTGGCCAGTATTATAGTTTCGCTGGCTGCAATAACTGCAATTATATACCAGCATGGATTTCCGAAAACACCTTACAACCTCAAGCTTACTGAGTCTGTTATCGAGTTCAGCCTTATTTTTTATGTTGTTAAATTTTTAATCAGGATATTTTACGAATTTCATCCGGTAGATTTTATAAACGAAAATCGATTTGAGGCAATTATACTCTCGCTCATTGTTGTTGATCAGATTATTAGTTTATTGAGTGGCGTTCAGATCATTCAACAGTTTATATTACTGATCGGCTTCCCCGGAATTCATACTTATTATTATCTTTTCATTCAATTTTATTTTTTTTTAATCATTGCTGTTGAGATTGGTAAGGCGGGAAGATTCATTGATTATATCAAGATTGGCCCCTCAGGCTTGCTTGCCTTATCCTTTATATTTTTAATCCTTTCAGGAGCCGGACTATTGTTATTGCCCGAAATGACTGTTTCAGGCATAAGCCCTATTGATGCCCTGTTTACTTCTACCAGTGCTTGCTGTGTTACCGGGCTGGTTGTAGTGGATACCGCTTTTTGTTTTACATTAAAGGGCAAAACAGTAATCATGCTGCTAATTCAGGCCGGAGGACTTAATATTATTTCATTTGCCACGCTATTTGCCACATTTTACCGGACTTCGGCGGGTGTTAAACTACAGTCGTTGATTAAAGACATGGTTTCGGCCGACAAAATGAGCAACACAAGAGTATTGTTACGCAAAATCTTTCTTTATAGTTTAGTTATTGAAGTATCAGGTGCTTTGTTACTATTTATCACATGGCCAAACGAAATGATATTTAAAGGGTTAGGCGAAAAAATTTATTTTTCCGTATTCCATGCCGTTTCAGCCTTTAATAATGCTGGCTTTGGATTGTTTACCGACAACCTCTACGACATTACTATAAGGCATGCTTATAACCTTCAGATGGTTATATCTGCTCTCATTTTCCTGGGTGGTATTGGGTTCATAGTGCTTGAGGATGTGTTTGGGTTGAGAAATATCAAAGAACGGCGCAATATAAGATGGAAAAGACTACAAACCCATTCACGCATCGCGCTATCTACTTCAGCCATACTTATTGTTTCCGGAGCTATTGTTTTTTACCTGGTCGAATACAGGCATTCAATTTCCGGGTATGGTGTTTATGGGAGCATCGTTTCCTCTATCTTTCAATCAGTAACCAGTCGCACTGCCGGTTTTAACACAGTTGATTTTACACATCTGGGTCAGCCCGTACTTATTTTTATGATGTTTCTCATGTTTGTAGGTGCTTCGCCGGGTTCAACCGGAGGCGGTATAAAAACAACTACTTTCTCAGTCATTATTCGGTCAGCTATCAGTACCATTAAAGGTCGGAAAAATGTTGAAATTGTTAAGCATACTGTATCAAGCAATACCATAAGTAAAGCCTATTCCATTGCTCTTTTTTCCATTTCGCTGATATTCATATCTACCTTTATACTTTCCATAACCGAACCCGATAAAAGCTTTCTAAGCCTGCTTTTTGAAGAAATTTCTGCCTTTGGTACGGTTGGTTTATCCACAGGAATTACTTCATCATTAAGTTATGCCGGTAAATTTATTATTATTCTTACCATGTATATAGGTAGAATAGGCACACTAACGCTGGCTCTTGCTATTACAAAACGGATTATATACAGTAAATACCGGTATTCCGAAATCAGTGTTCTGGTTGGTTAAAAAACAGAGTTGACGAAAAGGTCAAAAAATCAAATTTCATATAAAACAGAAAAGAGAGGATGTACCCTCTCTTTTTAGTGTTTTTTAATTATCTGCAAGAAAAATATTGCTGTTTGATATTCATCGGGCTAAAGTATAATTATCTTACAAATAATCTGTAAAAATCATTGTTAAAAGATGTTAATGAAATTAGAATACTATTCATCACTTTCTTTTTCCTGCGATTTTTCCTTATCCTCATCATCTTCTTCTCTTTCATCATGCTCTTTTAAATCGAGAGCCGAATCAAAGAAATCCTCATCCTTATCCGATTTGGTGTCAATTTTTACGGGTACTTTAATAAGGTAACTCGCCTCATCAGTATCAATGGTTATGGCAAAAAAGAATGCGCCACCGGCCATAGGCACCTTTATTGTATTATTGATCCAACCTAATGGATATTTTTTACGAATGGCTTCCATTAATTCAGGAGAGACATTTGCATAGTTGATTATCAGTTTTTTACGATTAGCTTGCATGCTTTAGATGATTTTTGGTCGAAATGATGGCACAAATATGCACCAGAAAAATAAAAAATCATATTTTTTTTTAAAAAATTAGCAAAGATTTTTTATTCCAGATAGTCTTACTACACTTTTTGAAGCACGATTGCAGTCCGGTTAGTGGAATAAATACTCAAGCGGTTGGTCGAGGTGGCCTGATCAAACCTTGTAATATAGAGCATTTCCTCGTTTATCCGGCCATGACCGCCAAAGTTCACATGGTCGGTATTGAGTACTATTTTATACTTACCTGGCTCCGGCACTGCAAATTCGTATCCCGGGAT
>Ga0335397_10001260_pt1 | contig 34460 bp, 31 predicted proteins | sample MAT04_FD_205740 | JGI IMG/M metagenome (GOLD analysis project Ga0335397, IMG submission 205740) | Freshwater microbial communities from Lake Fryxell liftoff mats and glacier meltwater in Antarctica - MAT-04 (spades assembly) (version 2) ... | reverse complement strand
TGAAAGTCCGTGATTTCTGGTAACTCGTCTTGCCATTCTCGAAAAAATTGGTCGTCTGTGACAAGTTGCAGGTCAAAAAGTGTTTTTAATTCTGCTAAGGTGACATTTTTAGCTTGAATTGTTTGAACCATAATTTTGATTGACTAATTCCATTTTTACAAAGTCTTGCTACACACAAAGTGTTGGAGTGAAACGGAGGGTTGTTTACACTAACCCTGTTTTTAAGGTGCGTCACTGTGAGATTGTCTATCTGCAAGTTAGGGATTTTTCATGGTGACGCACTCTACGACATCCAGTTCTTAACTTCTAATTTTACTGCACTTGTTTGATTCTGTTGAGCGCGTCTTGATATGCACTGGTTCTGCCGCCTTGTTTGTAAAGTTCTGCTGCTTTTTGAAAGTCGGCAATTGCTTTCGGTTTGTCTTCTGTTGCTAGGTAAGCTAAAGCTCGGTTGTAATAGGCATCAGCAAAACCGGGATTGGCTGCGATCGCCTGCGTGTATGCTTGAATAGCAGTGGAACCGCGGGTGGGTTCGGTTTGGGGCAAGCCGGAAGTGATGAAAGTGCGGGCATTACCGATATTAAAATACAATTCTGGGGTATTATTGGGCTTGAAAGCCAGTGCTCTGTTGAAATCGGCGATCGCCTCCCAAGCATCTCCTTGATCTAAGCGCGAAAGTCCTCGAAAATAATAGGCTTGGGCATCTTGCGGATTGGCGTTGGATACGGGGCTGATAGTTGCGGGAGTATTGTCTACTTTCAACTCAGATTTGTTCATTCCCGCCGCCACTAACTTCGCGATAAATGTATTGATGGGAACTGCAGCATTAAATCCGGTTTTGATCGGGGCGACTTCGCCGGAACTGGTTTGGGCAAAACCGAATTCGCCTTGTCCGTGTAAGCCGACGACTCGACCTTCGGAATCGAAAACTGGCCCGCCACTCATGCCGCTCCAAGTTACGGCCTGATACCGCAAGGTGTAACCTTCCGGGCGGTTGCGCGGGCGGCTGGTAACGAGTCCGGGAGACAGTTCTGGTTCTCGTTCTGCCCCAAAAAGTCCTCCAGTCGCGGGATAGCCGTAAACGTAGATTTGACTGCCGATGACGGCTAAATCGGAATCTGCAAGCGTCGCGACTGGATATTCTTCGGAACTTTCAAATTTGACTACGGCTAAATCCGGGTCTGTTGGGGTTGTTTGTAAGCGAGTGACTGCGGTTGCTTGGTAGTTTTTGCCGATCGATGTGCGAACGGTATACTTCACTTCTGCTTTTTCTACAACGTGGTTGACTGTTAAAACTGTATAAGTTTTGCCTGTTTTGGCAATAATTACGCCTGAACCGTCTCCAAGGGAACTGTTAATTTGTACTGTCAGCGGCCCGGCAATGTTGGCGACTTCTTGGGCTGTTTTGGCGATCGCGGGCTGGCTGATGACTATGGTTAAGGCTGCGGTAGTTCCTGCTAGCAAGGTGCCTAAGGTGTCGTAACGAGAAAAATTTATATTCATGGTATTGGTAATTTGACGTAAAGGCGATCGGCTTTGTTATTTACTGATCATTTTACTCGCTTTTTTGTTCCGCGATTCCCTATATCCCCACTCGTAGGGTGTGCACTGCGCACCTTCCTAATCTCAACGTATGTTGCCCAACTTACTTGTTAATAAAACTAAACAATATATGACTCAAACTCGCTGCTTAATTCTTCCTTAGTCATTGTCCCTTGTGCGACTTGCATGACTAAATCATAAGCTCGATCGTCCGTCAAATTCAGAGTCCAGCCATTTAAACGCAAAAAGGTATCTGCCACCGCAAAAGCGGTTCGTTTATTGCCGTCAATAAAGGGATGATTCATGGCTATGTGGTAAAGATAGGCGGCCGCTTGTTCGCTAATTTTTGGATGCAAAAATTGACCGCCAAAAGTTGCTTGAGGTTGAGCCAAAGCTGACTCTAACAAGCCTTCATCTCTAACGCCAGAAGTGCCGCCAAATCTTTCTATCTGTCTGGCGTGGATACTTAAAACCATACTTGTGCTGACAAAATTAGGAGTTTGCAAGGCGACGATAAACCTCCTTTCTTTCGCGTTCTGAATCTAGATATGCCTGCCATGTTTTGGATTCTAGTTTTTGTTCTTCCTCAGTTTTCAAGGAAAGTACAAATTCAAGCACTTTCAGCAGCACCGGTTCTGGTACTTGGTCAAGTTCTTGAAGAAGTTGGTCTTTTGCGGTCATGTTTCCTCCTCGTTATTTTACAACCATTTTACAACTTACAGAGCAGATAATCAAGGGCTACCCTTCATTCAGTTGACAGTTGACAGTTGACAGTTGACAGTTGACAGTTGACAGTTGACAGTTGACAGTTGACAGTTGACAGTTGACAGTTGACAGGTAAAATTCGGCGGTTGAAACCGCTGCTATAAAAACTAAGTCCGCCTTCGCGGACTGAAGAGGGCGGTTGAAACCGCGTCTACACAAACGAAGTCTGCCTCCGCAGACTGAAGAGTAGAGTAAAGTTATAAAGTTTGATGTTTTGTTGCCCATTGGACGATCGCCTCAGTCAACCCATCTAAGGTGTATTCTGTGGCTTCTACGTCTAACTTGCCCAATAAATTTTGGCAGCTTTTGGAAGTTTCGGGGCCGATGGATGCGATGCAAACGTTTTCTAGCCAATCCTTAGACAATGAGAATTCTGGGGCTTTTTCTATCAGGTGGCAAAAGTTATGTACGGTTTTGGAACTGGCAAAGGTTATGATATCTACGGCTTGATTTTGGAGTGCGGCTAGGGCGATCGGATCGATAGTTTCGGGACAGCAAGATTGATAGGCTGGCACTTCGATTACTTGCGCTCCTTTGGCGGTGAATTCTTTAACTAAAACTTCTCTACCGCCGCTTTCTACTCTGGGAAATAGAATTTTGGACTTTTGCAATTTGTCGGGGAAGTTCTCGACTAGGGAATCGGCGACAAAGTTGGGGGGAATAAAGTCTGGTTGTAGTGAGTGCGATCGCAAACTTTCTGCTGTTTTTTTCCCAACTACTGCGATTTTAATGCCACACAAGCTGCGCGCATCTTTGCCTTTTGCTTGCAATCTTTCAAAAAACCAGTCTACAGCGTTGTGGGATGTGAGAATTAACCAGTGAAAGCTTGACAATTGGGCGATCGCGCTGTCTAATGGTTCCCAACTCGAAGGCGCACCAATTACCAAGGCTGGCATTTCGATCGCGCGGGCACCTAGTTGCTGGAGTCGATCGCTAAATTGACCTGACTGGGAAGCTGCGCGGGTGACTAAAATCGTTTTTCCGGCTAGTGGCTGGCTGTGGTTAGCGGTGGCTGTTGTATGGCTCATGTTTGTGCTGGCTGGCTGGATTAAAAATTCGCGCAATCTGACTACTTCCCCAATGACGATCACACAAGGCGATAGAGATTCACCTGTTGTTTGTTGTACAATGTCGGAGAGTGTGCCAATCCAGATTTGCTGTTCGGGGCGGCTGCAATCTCTGATAATGGCGATCGGAGTTTCGGGCGATCGTCCGTGTTTTTGCAATTGCCAGATAATCTCGCTTAAATTGCGCCCTCCCATCAATATTACCAGAGTTTCTATCCGCACTAAAGCTTCCCATTCCAGCGCATCTGGTTCGTGGGCGCTCATCACAGCAAAACAGCGACTCATCACCGGATCTGTGAGGGGAATTCCTGCTAGTAAGGGGGCTGCTAATGCTGATGAAATTCCGGGTATTACTTCAAACTCGCACCCCGCCGTGATTAATGCTTGAATTTCGGAACTGGAGCGACCAAAAATAAACGGATCGCCGCTTTTGAGCCGCACTACTTGTTTGCCTAATTTGCAATGTTCTACCAGCAAGCGGTTAATTTCTTGCTGCTGGGCTGAAGGTTTGCCGCCCCGTTTCCCGACTTCGATTTTCCGACAAGTTACTGGGATTAAGTCGAGTTGCGGGATGTCGATGAGAGCGTCGTAAATTAAGACTTCTGCTTGGGATAGCAGTTGGTGCGATCGCACTGTCATCAAGTTACAATCTCCAGGCCCCGCACCGACTAGATAAACTTTTCCTTTTGGGTTTTTCATAAGTCATCCTCAATAGTATACTTTAAGGAAGAAGGAAGAAGGAATTTCGGCAACGGATTATGTAACGGATGTAACGGAGGTCATGAAGAGGGAAGTATTTAACCAATGCCCAATGCCCGATGCCCAATGCCCGATGCCCAATGCCCGATGCCCAATCCTTAACCAGAAATCCTATATTTATGCAGATTATCATCATCACGGCCGCCGATGCAAATTACTTTGAACTGGTGCGAGGTACTATTTTATCGGTGCGGGAAAAATCCGAGGGTGCAAAGGTGGCGATCGGCTTTTTCGATCTCGGCTGCACTCCCGAACAATTGCAGTGGCTGGAAACACAAGTTAATTTCATTCAAAAACCTGATTTGGACTTTGACTTTCCAGGTAAAAACGAAGCTCCTCACTATCTCAAAGGACTTTTAGCACGTCCTTTTTTGCGCCGCTACTTCCCCAATTTTGACATCTACCTGTGGATAGATGCCGATGCTTGGGTACAAGATTGGCAAGCTGTTGAACTGTTAGTTAAAGGCGCGGCAAAACGCGGTTTAGCAGTTGCTCCAGAATTAGACAGAGGCTATTATTTAGCTTACGGCAAACAGCCTTGGTATTGGGAATTTGTTTATCGTGATTATCAAGTAGCTTTCGGCGAAAAAATTGCCCAACAGTTGCACACCTATCCAACTATAAATGCAGGTATTTTCGCACTACAAAAAGATGCTCCGCACTGGGAATTATGGGTTGAATATCTGGGAGAGGGATTGCAGCGGCACGTTTCTTTGATGACCGACCAAATAGCGGTAGTGCTTTTATGTAAAGGATGGAGAAAATTGAGGCGGTTGAACTTTCAGCATTCCTAATCGGATTTGGTGATTGTAGTCATGAATGAAGTTCCAAATAGCACCCTTGTGATTCTCCAACTTTTTAGAATACGATAACGTCTTCCTGACCAATCGCGAAATTCGTTGCCTGAGAGTATTGTTCAATCGTTCAATGTAACTGGTTAATCCGCTTTCGGAGCCGACGGACTTATGCCTTTTACGGGCGTAAAACTACGGCATAGGCTTCCCAGTGATCGGTATAAATCTTGGCACATTGGCGATAGACACGGCTTGTAGTGAATCCCATAATGCAAGAGCCGACTTCGAGGAGCGGTCTCCAATATGACATCCGATCACTTCCCGAGTCTTGGTATCCATTGCTAACCAGACCCATTGTTTATTCCCTTTGTCGTCTACTTTCATACCAGAGTTCATCCATTTGGACTGTATGTTTCCAACTTCTTTCGGGATGACTGTGGCTTTGAGTTCTATTGCATACAAGTGGTTCACATAATGAGAGGAGCCAGCTCTCAGAAACGCCCATGAAGGAGGGCAATACCAGCGAGGGAAATCCGCTCTCTTGAGAAGTAACTCAATTTTTGCCAATGTGTCGATGTCTTTGGGTGTCCAAGTTCGGATTTTCGACAAACTGCCGACCACAGTCGCGACATTTGTGGTGAAAGTTTTCCCCGACGAGTCATCCCATTTTTCATCACATCGTCAGAACCACAAGTGGGACAAATTAGATAGGGTTTCATGATGAGACTCCTCAAAAGACTGGACATAGAGGTATTATCCTCCATCCTTTACATAAAAGCACTACCATAACAGCGATTTGTGCAGCGGATTGAGCGATTCTGAGGTGATGGATGGCGGTACTAAAAGTGCTACTTCCCAGGCGGGATTTCGCAGCAGTTGCAGTGTTAAATTCATGCCGTAAATTCCCCAGCCGCTGGTGATGCTGAGCGGCCAACTGATGCCGATTCCTGTTATTTTGGGCGGGGTTTCTGGGAGGGGATTTTGATGTGCCACCTCTAGAATCCGTAGGGGCGGTGCCCCCGTGCCCGCCCTTTTAGAACTAAAAATTAGCTGTTCTAGGGCTGCTTTTATCCGATCGCCAACGCCATCCCAATCACCCGCCTTTGACTGCCTAAACAGACGCGCAGTGGGATACCAAGGGCTGTCTTCGCGCTGCAACATCCACCGCCAATCCGGCACAAAACACACATCCAAATCTTTGCCGTCCCAAATCGGTTGGAGAAAGTTGTATTGCGGGGACTGTTTTTGTTCAACCACCAGCCGCGATTCGTACTCTGCAAAACCGCGCCGAAAATCTCCAGCCAGCAGCAATGCTAAAGCTAAATTTAGGTGAGATTCTGGGTTGGCGATATTGAATTCAACTGCTCGATCGTAATAGGTGACAGCACCGGCAAATTGTCCGCTTTGGTGCAAAATGTTTCCCAAACCGTTGAGGGAATTGACATAACCGGGTTTGAGTTCGATCGCCCGATTGTAACAATCCATCGCCTCCGTCGTTTTTCCCGCTTCCTCAAAAGCTTTAGCAAGATTGTTCAAAGCTTCGGGAAAGTCTGGTTTCAGGCTCAAAGCTTGCTGATAGCAGGCGATCGCATCTTGAATTTTGCCTTGTTTGTGCAAGACAATTGCCAGATTGCAGCGAGCGCCCGCACTGGCTGGATATTTCTGAATCCCTTGCTGGCAAAAGGCTAGAGCCTCATCTAACTTATCTTGGTTTGACAGCCAACTCCCGAAAGCGAGATCGCTTGCTGCCAAATCGGGTTGCAGCGCCAGAGCTCGATCGTAATACGCGATCGCATCTGCAACTCGGCCCTGCCGGATCGAGGCGTATGCTAAGTTGTGCAAAGCGTCGAAATAATTGGGATCGAGCTCGATCGCCCTTTCGTAATTCGCGATCGCGCGATCGTAATCCGCGCCCGTTTCCTCCCCTTGTTTTTCCAAAGCAATGCCCAAATTAAAATAAGCCGCCGCGCAATCAGGATTGACTTGAATCGCTTGCTGGTAAAGCGAGCAAGCCTCCACCACCTTCCCTTCTTCTTCCCGCAGCAGCCCCAAATTAATCATCGCTTCGGCGCAATTCGGGTTCAAAGACAGCGCCCGCTGGTATTGTGCGATCGCCCCTGCTGTCTCCCCTGCTTCCGCCAGCGCGCTGCCCAAATTGCTCGCCGTTTCGGCCAAATTCCCGTCGATTTCTAGCGCTTGTTGGTAATGCGCGATCGCCTCTGTCAAGCGCCCGACGTGCTGTTTGACAACGCCTAAATTGCTGTAGGCTGCGGCGTAATTTGGATCGATCGCGATCGCCCGCTGATAACATTCGATCGCACCGCCCAAATTGCCCTGCTGCTGCAAATCTCTGCCCGATCGCAACTCTGCATCCGCAGAATCCGACGGCACAAATGCTGCGGAAACAGCGCCTAGAGCCTCCGCCACCCGCTCAAAAACCCCCTGCCAGTCCCCCCTTTCCCGTTGGCGGAACAGCCTTGCACTGGGATACCAAGGACTATCTTCGCGCTCCAACAACCAGCGCCAATCCGGGGAAAACGCCAGCAAAATCCACACCGGTTTGCCCAAAGCCCCCGCCAAATGGGCGACAGCGGTATCGACAGTAATCACTAAATCCAGTTTGGCGATCGCAGCCGCAGTATCAGCCAAATCCCCAAAATGCGGGCTCAAATCGACGAGCGGCGTTTGATTCAACAGCGCGCGATCGGCCTCTAAAACCTCTTTCTGCAAGCTGTAAAAACTTACCCCCGCCACCTCCAAAAGCGGCAGAAACTGACTTAAACTGCACGAACGCTGCTTGTTTTTGCGGTGTTTGGGATTCCCCGCCCAGACAATCCCAACTTTCAAATTGCGTCCCGGCAAAAGCGTAAATTCAGCACCCGCAGGCACCGATAAATAAGCAGTAGTTGCCGGGATTGTTTCGAGCCTTGTACCGAGAACATAGGGCAAACTCAACATCGGCACTTGCACGTCAAATTCCGGTAGCGGCGCGCCTTTAACTATTAGCAAATCAATACCTTCAACCGTTGCAAACAAACGTTGCAATTGCGGGTAACAGCCAACAATTACCCTACCACCTTTATTTTTAACGATCGCAGCGTAGCGCACAAACTGAATCGAATCGCCCAAACCTTGTTCGGCGTGGAGCAAAATAGTTTTAGAATGCAAATCGGAACCATCCCAAAGCGGCCGGTATTCTCTCGCCGAAACTGTATTTTCAGGCCCAGTCAAAAAACAGGAATGACCTATTTTAAATTCATTAATTTTCCAGCGCCACTCGTATTCCGCCAGACCATTTTCCAAATCTCCCGCCAACAGCAAAGCCAAGGACAAATTGAGGTGAGCGCTAGCATGATCTGGATTTAAAGAAATCGCCCGTCTGTAACAGGCGATCGCCTCTTCTACCGCGCCTTTTTCCAGAAAAGTCCTGCCTAAATTGTTAATAGCTTCCACAAAATCCGGCAGTAATTCTAAAGCTTTGTGATAATATTCTAGGGCATCTTCTAAATTGCCTTGTTCTTGCAAAACTGTTGCCAGATTGTTGTAAGCTTCCCAGCTATACGGATTAATTTCTAGCGCCCGCCGATAGAGGTTAACAGCCTCTAAAAGTTTGCCATTTTCTTGCAGCGCCACCGCTAAATTTATCAGTGCGGGTACGAAATCCGGATCTGCGACTAGAGCTTGTTCGTAAAGCGCGATTCCCTCTTCAACTTTACCTTGTTCCTCAAAAATCTTTGCCAAATTGTAAGCTGTTTGAGGAATATCTGGAGCCAGGGCCAAAGCTTGTTGGTAATGGGGGATAGCTGCGTCTAATTCGCCATTTTCCTGTTTGAGAAAACCATAATTAATCCGAGCTTGTACGCAATTTGGATCGAGAAATATGATTTGTTCGTAAAGGGATTTTGCCTCTGGCTTCTCGCCTGTTTCCATGAATTTTTCTGCTTGCTGCAATAAATCCTCTAAAAAAACCGAAGTTTCCCCATTAGTGGCGCTGGGAATAGATGTTTCAATGTGCGGCAATTGCTCGATCGCTACGCGGTTAGCCAGCACTTCTCCCGCTGTCAAAAATATTTTTTGGCTATCCTCAACCACGCTAGCGCCTGTCATTTCCAGCGCTGCAGAAGCAACGGAAAGTGTAGCCGCGACTGTGTTTTCTGGCGGCAGATTTTCCGCATCATCCTCGGAATAAGGGCGTTGCTGAATGAAAGTATAATGGGTTTGTAGGGGTAAAGCCCCCGTGCTTACCCCGTCGGCGGTAGGGGCAACCACGGGGGGATTGCCCCGGAGGATTTCATCTCCCAATTCAGCAACGCCGGAATAAGTAGCAGAATTTGCGATCGCCAACAAACTCAAAGCAGCCTGCACATCCTGAACCAATTCTTGCCAATTTTGCGGCTGACTTTGACGGAAAAGCCTAGCAGTTGGATACCAAGGATTATCTTCGCGATCCAGCAACCAGCGCCAGTCAGGAGCAAAACCAAGCAACACCCAAACCGGTTTTCCCAAAGCACCAGCCAAGTGTGCAACTGAGGTATCGACACTAATCACTAAATCCAGTTGAGATATAGCAGAAGCCGTATCAGCAAAGTCGTCCAGGTGCGGGCTCAAATCCGGCACTAAGTAGTGATTGAGCAAAGTGCGATCGCGATCGGACAAGTTTTTTTGTAAACTATAAAAAGCGATTTCCGTCACATCAAACAATGGAATAAAATCGCTCAAACTGCAAGATCGTTGATGATCTTTCCGCCTCGTGGGACTCCCAGCCCACACAATTCCCACCTTAACTTTTGCATCAGAAGCCAGCGCAAATTTGCACTCAGCAGGCGGAGTAAAATAAGGAATATTTGCGGGTATTGTTTCGAGAGTTGTCCCCAAAATTCTGGGTAAACTCATCAGCGGTGCGTGAAAGTCAAATACTGGTAAATCCTCAAAACTAACTGATAAATATTCAATGCCGGCAACTGTCGCAAACAACCGCATCAGTTCTTGATAGCAAGCCACGATGACTTTAGCGCCTCGGCTGCGAAGAATCGGCGCGTAGCGAATAAACTGAATCGAATCGCCCAAGCCTTGCTCAACGTGCAGTAAAATAGTTTTAGAATGCAAATCCGAACCATCCCAAAGTGGCTGTTGAAATTGCCTCGGTTGTAGTGTCGGAGTGCGCCACCGCCACTCGTATTCAGCAAAACCGCGCTGATAATCTCCGAACAACAGCAAAGTCAAACTAAATTCGACGTGTGCGGTGGCGTTGTCTGGCTGCAATTCCAAGGCTCGACGGTGACAATAAAAAGCCTCTTTAAAATTGCCTAAATCTACCAATGCGTGTCCGAGGTTGTTAATAGCATCCACGAAGTCCGGCTTTAAGCTTAATGCTTGTCGGTAGTGGTCTATGGCTGTTTTTGTATTGCCTTGTTCGTGGTAAAATGCTCCGATATTGTTTTGCGCTTCGGGATTGTGCGGTTCTATTTCTAAAACTTGCTGGTAGCAGTTGAAAGCTTCGGCTAATTTACCTTGCTGCTGCAAAACTCTGCCCAAGCCTAGCAGAGAATAGGTCAATTTAGGATTTATTTGTAAAGCGTGTAAATAACAGGCTGCTGCATCGTTGAGTTGCTTTTTTTCTGTAAATATTTTTCCTAAATTGTGGGCGGCTTCAACCAGGTTTGGGTCTAGTTTGAGCGCTGTTTGGTAATATACAATTGCTGCGTCTGTTTCTCCTTGTTGCTGTTTGAGCCAGCCCAATTTATTGCAGGCTAGTGCGGAATTTGGCTGTATTTTGATAACTTGTTCGTAACTGGCGATCGCCCTTTGAGTTTCGCCGACATCCATCAAAACATGGGCTTTGTTTAAATGTGCTTCTACAAAATCGGGGTTTTGGGCGATCGCGCGATCGTAAAAGTCGATCGCCTCAGCAATTTTTCCCTGCTGTCTCAGCGCTATTCCCAACAAACACAGCACGTTTGCTGAATCCGGCTGGACTTCTACGATTTGCCGGTACAAATTCTCAGCTTCTAACAAACGTCCCGCTTGGTAATGTTCCCACGCTATTTGCAAACAGTCTTCAGCACTCAGTTTGACGGCAGATTTTTGCGGTTTTTTCTTAGAAGCCATAGTTGTCTTTGTTGTTTGGGAGATGGGGAGGGCGGGTTTTGCCTTCATAAGCTGGTTTGTATCAGAGATTTTTTGCTAAACCCGCCCCTACAAAATACTATTTTTTTTTCGCAATCACCTACTTACCAATTTATTCTAATTTGTTAACTATTCCTTCCTTTCTTCTTCCCTGGGAGAGGGCGGGTTTTGCCTTCATAAGCTGGTTTGTATCAGAGATTTTTTGCTAAACCCGCCCCTACAAAATACTATTTTTTTTTTCAATCACCTACTTACCAATTTATTCTAATCTGTTAATTATTCCTTCCTTTCTTCTTCCCTGGGAAAGAAAGGGCGGGTTTTGCCTTCATAAGCTGGTTTGTATCAGAGATTTTTTGCTAAACCCGCCCCTACCAATGACCAATGACCAATGACCAATGACTAATGACCAATGACCAATGACCAATGACCAATGACTAATGACTAATGACCAATGACTACTGACTTCTACCCTAACAAACAAGCTGCTGGAAAAATCAGATATTCTAAGAAAAATAACTTCCAGATAAACTGATAAAAATCAGCAATTTCTTTTCGATCGTCCAAATTGACTTTGACACTCCAAAACCACATCAAACCCAAAGCCGCCAAATGAGAAATTGCCAAAAATACTAAATTAACATTAGACAAGACAATGACTCCCGCCAAAGTTGCGCCCAAATAGCAAACCGTCAACACCCAGCGAGACAAATTAAAAACAGCGGGTTTGCCCAGCTCGATCGTAAACGTAGTAATATTGTATTGCTTGTCGCCCTCCATGTCAGGGATATCTTTGAAAATGGCGATCGCCAAAGTAAAGACTACCACAAACACCGTCAACACCCAAACTTCCGCAGGAATCGCCCAAGACAGACTCTCCCAACTACCGCCCGAAAAAACGTTTTTCGCCCGCACTAAACCCAAAACCCAATTAAAGTGCAGAAACAGCCCTAAATTGACGATCGCCCCCCGCACCGTAAAAATGCACAGCGCCGCCCAAAAAGGAAACCGCTTCAGCCGAATTGGCGGCAGAGAATAAGCAGTCCCGATCGCCAAACTAACACCAACCGTAGCCAGCAAAAACGGGCCTTGCCAAATAGCCGTCAAAATTGCTATAATTCCCGTGGCAATTACAATTAATTCCCCAGTTTTTTGAGAAAATGCTCCCGAGGCGATCGGCAAATACGGCTTATTAATCTGATCAATTTCAACATCTTCTAACTGGTTCAATCCCACAATATAAATATTGCCGCAAATGCAAGTCAACCAGGCAAAAGCTAGCGGCAGAAATATCGGATTGGCAAACAATCGGGTGCTTTGGGCGATCGCGTATAAAGCCATTACACTCAACGTAGTCCCCACAATCGTATGCGGCCGAGAAAACTCCCAAAAAGCCCTCACCCAGCTTTGCGGAGCCGAGCCATCTTTATCTTGATCAATCCAAGACTTACCAATCGAATCGTTTTCCATAAATCCTACAAACGCACCAAAAAAACTATTCTGTAGGGTGCGCAATGCGCACCTTACGCATAAACTCAAAACTCAAAAAAAACTCGGCTCAATGCCTATTTTTTTACAGCACAAATCAGCCCAAAACGAATCAATCCGCGCTGATATCCCCGACTCATCAATCCGAGAGCAAGAGCAGCTTGAATAGTAGTCCAACCGCTTGTCAGCAAACCCCAAATCGCGCTCGGAGTCAAAGCAGAATCGATCACCACATCCCAAAACGGAGCAACAGCTTTTGACCAATCAGCCGTGCGAATACTTGTCAAAGGCAAACTGCGAACAATTTCCTCATATTCCGGCAAAGAAATCACGTAAGGCAAAGCATAAACCCGATAAATTTCTGCCAATTCTTTTCTCTCTGCATCTGTTAATTCTCCCGCCGTTTCTCCCAGCGGGCGGTGACACCAAGTTGCCAAAATCAAAGTTCCTCCCGGCTTGAGCACGCGGCAACATTCCTGCAAAAACTTAATTTTGTCGGGCATATGTTCGCCACTTTCGAGTGACCAAACCAAGTCGAAGGACTCGTCAGGAAAAGGCATATTTAAAGCATCTGCTACCAAAAAATTAACATTGCTTTCCAGTCCAGCGATTTTAGCACGTTCGATCGCTCTATTGGCCTGTACCGGACTCAGGGTAATGCCGGTGGCTGTCACCCGATCGACTCCACCATCCGACTTTAAGTTATTTTGCGCGATCGAACCAAACTTTTCGGTCAAATACAGCGTACTGCCACCAATCCCGCAACCGACATCCAAAATGCGGTAAGGTTCACAGAGTGCCTGATCTGTCGGTACTCCAGCCCAGCCCAGCAGTTCTTCGATCAAATCTATCTGAGCCTGTCGGCGCTCTTTTTTCAAATTGCCATCTGCGCCGTAGTAGCCGTGGTGCATATGTTCGCCCCACACCTGCTCCCACAAACCGCTAGAAGCGTCGTAGAGTTCCTGAATTTGCTGGTAAAGTGTTGATGTCATCGCACGATCGCAAGTTATTAAAGGAATTCTACCGTTATTTTCCCGATGTTGTCATCTTTTGCGGTTTTGGGCGATCGCACAAAACCGCAAACAGAGATCGATTTGCAGATCCCCTCTCAAATCGCCAATCAAAAAAATCCAAAATCCCAAATCTAAAATCTAAAATCGAATGACTGTCTCGCGAACCATTTGCTTGGGCTTTCTCGCCGTCATTACCGCAGGTGCTCTACTACTAATGATGCCATTTTCCACAATTGATGGAACTTGGAGCGATCCAATCACAGCACTCTTCACCTCTACTTCCGCCGTCTGCGTCACCGGATTATCGGTTGTGGATGTCGGCAAATATTACTCTTTTTGGGGGCAACTGTGCCTAGTTTTACTGGTGCAAATAGGAGGCTTAGGCTACATGACAGCCACAACCTTCTTACTACTATTATTGGGCCGCCGATTTGGCTTAAAAGACAAAATTGCCCTGCAACAATCACTTGACAAATCTGGGCTAGCCGGCGTAGTGCAACTCGTGCAGTCAATTCTAGCAACAACCATTTTGTTTGAATTAACTGGAGTCTTTTTGCTGATGTTGGTTTTCGTCCCAGAATCCGGATTTAAAGACGGTCTATGGTCTGCCATCTTTCACAGCGTTAATTCCTTTAATAACGCCGGGTTTAGCATCTATTCAGATAATTTGATCCGCTACGTCAATTCGCCTCTGATTAACTTCACAGTCAGCGGTTTAATCATATTTGGGGGAATCGGCTATCAAGTAATTATGGAAATGTATCTGTGGCTACGCGATCGCTTCAACAAAAGCCATATCTGCACAGTGTTTTCCCTCAACTTCAAAGTTGTTACCAGTACAACTGCTTTCCTTTTAATTTTAGGAACCATAGCATATTTAGTGCTGGAATACAACAACCCAGGAACTTTTGGGCCTCTCAATTTTCCGCAAAAGGTAATGGCAGCTTGGTTTCAATCAGTGACTCCCCGCACGGCGGGATTCAATACAATTGACATCAGCCAAATGAGCGAAGCCTCGTTATTTATGACCATCGTGCTGATGTTTATCGGCGCAAGTCCCGGCAGCACCGGCGGCGGCATCAAAACCACAACTTTTAGGATCTTGTTTAGCTGTACCGCAGCAGTTCTCGAAGACCAGGAACAGGTGCAGTGCTATCAGCGTCAAATCCCGCCAGCAATGATTCTGAAAACCATTAGCGTCGTCTTTGGTTCCCTGTTAGTGGCGATCACCTCTGCAACTTTAATCGAGCTAGCCAATCCCGAACTAGAATTTATCCAAGTGCTATTTGAGGCAGTGTCAGCTTTTGGCACAGTGGGCCTTTCCACAGGGATTACAGCCAAGATTTCGGCGATCGGCAAATTGGTTTTGATTGCTACCATGTACATAGGTCGGGTTGGCGTGCTACTGCTAATGAGTGCCGCTGTCGGCGACCCCAAACCCAGAACTTTTAAGTACGCTGAGGAAAGTTTATTAGTCGGATAGAAAAATCTTACCTCGTTGCTGATACTCTAAACAATGGGTGACAACCCAAATCAACTTTTACTATTTACCTAAAAATCAAAAGGAGGCGGCGCTGTCTCTGCTAAAATTAAAAAAGCAAGACCCTCAGCGCTGGATATGAGCGTGAACCTGTCATCTTTGAAATTTTTTCGCAGTTTGCGCGCCGAAAACAAGCAATTTGCAGTTATTGGTTTAGGACGTTTCGGCAAAGCTGTATGTTCGACTCTGCACGGCTTGGGTTACGAAGTCCTGGGAGTTGACACCGACGAAAAAAAAGTAACTCAAGCTTTGAGCGATCGCATTGCTGCTCACGTTGTGCAGTTAGATTCTACGGATCCTAGCGCTCTTCAGGGAGCAGGTATCTTTGAATTTGATACAGTGATTGTGGCGATCGGCAATTACCTAGCAGAAAGCATTACCACCACCCTCAACCTGAAAGAAGGCGGGGTAACTCACGTAATCGCCAAAGCTTCCTCGGAAACCCACTTAAAACTGTTGAAAAAAGTCGGCGCAGATCATGTAGTTTTTCCCGAACGAGAAATGGGCTGCTCTTTGGCTCGGATTCTTACAAAACCCAGCATTCTAGAACGCTTTGACCTCGACCCAGATCACAGCATTGTCGAGTTGCTCGTTCCTGAAAAGTTTGACGGCAAAACCATTGCCGATTTGGATCTCCGGCGCCGGTACGGTTTGAACTTGCTAGCAGTTGGTCGCGCCGACAAGTTCGAGATCAATCCGCAGCCAAACGAACGCTTGAAAAACGGCGAGGTGATGGTAGTAATTGGTTCTAATAAAGATATCAATCGCTTGCCAATTTAACAGATCGCCATTTGACTCGCTCAATATGTAGGGTGCGCATTGCGCACCTTATATTATGTGCGATCGAACCACAAGCTTTATCTTCTAATTTTTAACCGAAATATCTAAATTGAATTTCACCAATCTTGGGGTTGTTTCTTTCGTTGCGACCCTATAAAAATATAGTGAAAATTTCAATCAAGTAGCAGCACCCGACAATAAAGCTTAGGCAAATCTAAAAGTGGTCTCCCTAAAAATTCAGCCTGCATTCAAAATATTTTGCAGGTAAGCTCTAGCCACAAACAGCACCGCCAAAACTAAACCGAGTTCAACAGGCCAAGGACAAACCGCCACCAACCAAATTAACGAACACACTCCAACAATTGCAGCTAGCGGAGCCGGAATCCCGTCTAGCGTTCTGTTGTCAGTTCCGGCAGTCACCCACCAAGCCATCAAGCAGACCGTCAACGGAATTAAGCAACTTACGATCATGATTTTTACCTCATCTATTTTTTACATATGAAATTTGAGCCTATTGCAACGATACATCAAAGATTCGGCAAGGCACCATTAATTGCGATAAAATTTAAGGTTAAAGAATTGATAAGCGGGAGCAAGATTTTTTTTAATTTTTAGAGTGCTGTCCCCGATCGAGTGCTGTCCCCGATCGCGTGCTTATACACGCACGCGATCGGGGACAGCACTTTTTGTCAAACTGAGATGCTCTCGATCGCATCTTTGGGCTTTCTCGCAGCGCCCAAACCCTTTACTAGAACCAAAATACCTAAACTAGGGCGATCGCAGCTTGTAGGTAATTTGCCCGATCGATCGACTACTTTCACTCCCCTACAAAAGCCCCCAAACAACAAATATTCGCAGTTCCTGGTTAATCCCAAACTTTTGTAACAGTCCGTTGGCGCGCGTGTCCCCGTGTTTATACGTAAGTGTTCGCTGTCGATCGCCCGGACGGTGAATAAAACAAAAAATTAGCAGAAACCAGACCAAAATAAAATTGGCAGATCTACGCTTAGCTGCTTGCCACAGCAAGGTTTCAAGCCACAATAGTTATAATTATTTTGTGTGCTTTTAGGGAGCGATCGCCCAGAGTGCCAATGCGATCGACAGCATTTGTGAAGGATGTGTAAAGGCTTCATAAAGAGTCTGTCAAAATTCACCTCAAGTGCTAAAAACACCAAAAAGTATTGCATAATAAATATATTGAAGCAGTCCCACAAGACAAAAGGAATCAGATTATGAATACCAAAATCTTATCCGCCCTAACAGCTACCGCAGCCATCACAGCTATGTTGGGCGCAGCAGCTCCAGCTCATGCCTTCTCCTTTGGCACCACCGGCATCACCTTCGCCAAAAACCAAGAGGTCGAGTTTAAGTTCAAAGAGTCTCACGGTGCGTTTATTTCCTCTTTGGGCATCTACGAAGTAAACAATTCGGTGGCATCTCTAGCCAAAACCCTGTTTGCGGAAACTAAATCCTCAGACAAAGGTGGCGCCAACGAATGGAAAGGAACCTTGGGCAATACAGTCAAGGGTTCAGGATCGGTAGTATTCAACTTCCTGGCAAATCAAGTTTACACTTTGGGACTCAGCAGCCTCCACAATGGCAATAGCGCGGGCACTGTCTACTCGACCTCTTCCTTGAACGGCGGTAGCCAGCAAGCCGTGTTTGGCGGCTCGCAACTTTGGAACTCACTCAACCAAGAAACAACCAACAGATTCCGAGCGGCTGGAAGTTTCACAAACGGAGTAAGTTCTCTGTTTAACAAAGGCCAAGGCACCCTAATCTCCTTCGACGATCGCGGTAACCGTAACGACGCAGACTTCCAAGACTTCACCGTGACAGCAGAAGCAGTTCCCGAACCGATTACAATGACTGGTTTGGCTCTCGGTTTGGGCGGATTGGTTGCAGCACGCCGTCGCCGCGCTAGCAAAACAGCTTCTTAATTGTGTTTCAACGGGAACGATCGACTAAATTCCGTTTAACAAGCAATCATATAATGTGCAGGCGCGCTGATGGGAAATCAGCTCGCCTTTTGCTTGAATGAACAACAGAAATGGAAGTCGTCAAGGGTGAAGTCGGAAGAAAGAGGATTTTTGCCACTCTCCCAATCTCCCACTCTCCCAATCTCCCAACTCAAAATTTAAAACTCAATCGCCCTCAAGTGTTCGATCTCCCTGAGATGTTGCACCTGTGGCAAAAACCGGGTTTCTGACCAAAAATATAGCATCAAAACCTATATCTCTCGTTCAGAAACCCGGTTTTTATAAATTTATTGAGAATGGTGTACGATATCAGAGCCGACAAATTCAACGGGTACGGGTTGAGGAATTTTAATCTCCGCCCGATCGCGCTCCGCTTGAATCGCCACCGCCGCCCTAGTTTTTGTCCGGCGCACTGGTGCTTAGGGAGGGTGTAATAGCGGATAACTATGCGGATAACTATATCGAAAGAATCAATTATCTACTGATCATGTCCGATCGATCGCGCGTCAGGTTCGCCAGTCCTGCCGTCCGCTCTCGCGCGGAGGACTTGCATGGCGCGCGATCGGTTTTTGTTAGGATAATCGAGCGGACATGATATTAGTTAATTCCCCAGAAAAACAAAAAAATGAATTTTGATTTGCAGCAACTGATTAAAACCTTCGGATATTTGGGAATTTGGGCTATTGTGTTCGCGGAATCCGGATTGCTGTTCGGTTTTTTTCTGCCGGGAGACAGCTTGCTGTTTGCTGCTGGAATTGTGGCTGCTGGGCCCAACTCTCTGAATATTTGGACGCTAATTTTTGGGGCTTTTGTCTGTGCGGTGGCTGGCGATAATGTTGGCTATGCAACGGGACACCGTTGGGCCCGTCGCTTATTTAATAAGGAAGATTCGTGGCTGTTTAAAAAATCATATTTAGAAAAAACCGAAAACTTCTACCAAAAGCACGGTCAAAAAGCAGTTGTACTGGCGAGATTTACGCCAATTGTCCGCACTTTTGCGCCGATAGTGGCGGGAGTGGCGGCAATGAAATACAAAACTTTTATGTTTTACAACCTGATCGGCGGCTTTCTGTGGACGGTGGGGCTAACGCTGCTGGGTTATTATTTGGGAAAAATGATTCCTCCCGATCGAGTTGATAAATATTTACTGCCGATTGTTTTCGGAATAATTGTACTTTCTTTTGTGCCTTCGATTATTCATATAATTCGAGAACGCCGCGCTAACGAAAAAGATTGATGGCGAGGAGTGCCAGACTGGTGTGTGTCAAAAAGGTCGATCGGGCACAAGATAAGATCGATAAATCGGGAAACTTGCAGCGACCTAGGTTAATCTGGTACAACTGATAAAGTTGAATAATTTCCGAGAAATAACGTACATGGTAGCTACATCCGTCAAGATTAAACACGAAGTAAAAGACTTGTCCCTCGCCCCCTTGGGGAAGCAACGCATCGAGTGGGCCGGCCGCGAAATGCCAGTATTGCGCCAAATTCAAGAACGCTTCGCTAAAGAAAAGCCCTTCGCAGGCATCCGTATTTCAGCTTGCTGCCACGTAACCACAGAAACAGCCCATTTGGCGATCGCCCTGAAAATGGGCGGCGCAGACGCTGTACTCATCGCTAGCAACCCCTTGAGCACCCAAGATGACGTAGCCGCTTGCTTAGTTGCAGACTACGGCATTTCCGTCTTCGCCCTCAGAGGAGAAGACGCAGCCACCTACGAACGTCACGTTAACACAGCCCTCGACCACCGCCCCAACATCATCATCGACGACGGCAGCGACGTAGTAGCAGCCCTGATCCAGCACCGCCCTAACCAAATTTCCGACTTGATCGGAACCACCGAAGAAACCACCACCGGCATCGTGCGCCTGCGCGCCATGTTGAAAGACGGCGTGCTGACTTTCCCTGCAATGAACGTCAACGACGCTGACACTAAGCACTTTTTTGACAACCGCTACGGCACCGGTCAATCTACCCTAGATGGCATTATCCGCGCTACCAATATTTTGTTAGCCGGTAAAAATATTGTGGTTGCAGGTTACGGTTGGTGCGGCAAAGGCACGGCACAGCGCTCCCGCGGTATGGGCGCTAACGTAATTGTCACCGAAATCGATCCGATTCGGGCGATCGAAGCAGTGATGGACGGTTTCCGCGTCATGCCAATGGACGAAGCAGCAAAAGTCGGCGATATCTTCATCACCGTTACCGGCAACAAACACGTCATTCGTGCCGAACATTTCGACACCATGAAAGACGGCGCAATTGTTTGTAACTCCGGTCACTTTGACATTGAAATCGACCTCAAATCCCTCGGCGCAAAAAGCACAGGCGTGAAAACAGTTCGCTCTTTCACCCAAGAATACCGCCTCAATAATGGCAAGTCGGTTATTGTCTTGGGCGAAGGCCGTTTGATCAACTTGGCAGCAGCCGAAGGACACCCCAGCGCCGTCATGGATATGAGCTTTGCCAACCAAGCTTTAGCCACTGAATATCTAGTCAAAAACAAAGGCAAGTTAGAAGCAGGAATTCATTCAATTCCTGTGGATGTTGACAAGGAAATTGCGCGTCTCAAATTGGAAGCAATGGGAATTCACATTGATACCTTGACTGCCGATCAAATTGAGTACACCAACTCCTGGACTTCGGGAACTTAATCATATCTTATCGTGTTTCTCGTTCCCAGGCTCTGCCTGGGAATGAGATATTCTGCCTTCTTCCTTATTCCAACTTCGGTCTGACATCCGTTACATCCGTTACATAATCCGTTGCCGAACTTCCTTCTGCTGTACCTATTACCAATTATTAAATCAAAATGGTTGAATGGATAACTAACACAATGCAGTCAATGGGCTATCTGGGCATTGGACTGTTGATGTTCTTAGAAAACCTGTTCCCGCCCATCCCCTCAGAATTGATTATGCCGCTGGCAGGATTCACCGCATCCAAGGGCGATATGCAGTTGTCACTGGCGATCGCCGCAGGGACGATCGGCACAGTTTTAGGGGCACTTCCCTGGTACTATGCGGGTAAATTATTAAGCGAAGAACGATTGAGGGATTTAGCCGACAAATACGGCAAATGGATCGCAGTATCCGGCGCCGATATTGACAAATCAAATAGATGGTTTAACAGACACGGCAACAAAGCCGTGTTTCTGTGTCGCCTCGTCCCCGGAGTCCGCACCCTGATTTCCCTGCCCGCAGGCATCAACAATATGCCTTTAATTCCGTTTTTGATCTACTCAACAGGCGGGACTATTTTGTGGGTGAGTTTCCTCACTTTTGCCGGATATAAACTAGCCGAAAATTATGCGCTTGTCGATGATTATTTGGCTCCAGTTTCTAAAATAGTTGCCGTGACTATTGTCATCGGGTTTATTTTGTGGGTTGTCAAGAAGAATATGCAGAAGGAAAAATATCGCAAGTAAAGATATCCTCAAAATTATCTGCGTTGATCTGTGTTCATCTGCTGTCATCTGCGGTTAAAAAACAATCATCATTGTGACTCGCTTCCACGATGTCCCAAAAAGTAGCATCAAAAGATAGAAATACATAACGGAGAGAAACTTCTGCTATCTTTGCTACTTTTTTTAAATTTAGTTTTAAATTTGCGATCGCCAGATTAGGACAGTGACGGGCAGCCGATCGCTTCTTCCTTCTCTTCTAAATAACTAAAGCCTTCTTTTTTCCTTCCGTTACACCCATTACATCCGTTAAATCCCGTACATTGCTCGTTGCCGAACTTCCTTCTGGTATAATCGTGGCAAAATAGGGAACATTGGTATCCGCACTGTTAAGATATGTACGAAAAGATTGTAGCCCCGACCACTGGTTCTAAAATTACATTCAAAGACGGTTTGCCGATCGTCCCCAACGACCCAATTATCCCCTTCATACGCGGCGACGGTACGGGCGTAGACTTGTGGCCAGCATCGCAGAAAGTCATGGATGCCGCAGTAGAACAGGCTTACGGCGGCCAGCGAAAAATTAACTGGTTCAAGATTTATGTAGGCGACGAAGCCTGCGATGTCTACGGTACATACAAATATTTGCCCCAAGATTCCCTAGACGCCATCAAAGAATACGGAGTCGCCATCAAAGGCCCGCTGACAACCCCAATCGGTGGCGGAATTCGATCGCTCAACGTAGCATTGCGGCAAATTTTTGACCTCTACGCCTGCGTGCGGCCCTGCAAATATTACGATGGAACCCCATCGTTGCACAAAACACCCGAACTGCTAGATGTCATCATTTACCGGGAAAATACAGAAGATATTTACCTGGGAATTGAATGGAAACAAGGCAGCGAAATCGGCATCAAACTAATCGAATACCTCAATAATGAGTTAATTCCCGCAACACCAGAACACGGCAAAAAACAAATACGCCTCGATTCAGGAATCGGAATTAAACCAATTAGCAAAAGCGGTTCCCAGCGTTTAGTGCGGCGGGCCATGACCCACGCTTTGCGGTTGCCAAAAGACAAGCAACAAGTAACCTTGGTGCACAAAGGCAACATTATGAAATACACCGAAGGAGCTTTCCGAGATTGGGGTTACGAACTAGCAACCACCGAATATCGCGCTGAGTGCGTGACAGAAAGAGAATCTTGGATTCTCAGCAACAAAGAACGCAATCCTCAGATTAGCTTAGAAGACAATTCCCGCCAAATCGAGCCGGGATACGATGCTTTGACTCCCGAAAAACAAGCCAAAATCCGCCAAGAAGTGGCAGACGTTCTGTTTGCAATTTGGGACAGTCACGGTAACGGTAAGTGGCAAGAAAAAATCATGGTTAATGACAGAATTGCTGACAGTATTTTTCAGCAAATTCAAACCAGGCCAGGCGAATATTCGATTTTGGCAACCATGAATTTAAACGGCGATTACTTATCCGATGCGGCTGCTGCCATTGTCGGCGGATTGGGGATGGGGCCTGGTGCTAATATTGGCGATGAATGTGCAGTTTTTGAGGCAACTCACGGCACTGCACCGAAACACGCTGGTTTGGATAAAGTCAATCCCGGTTCTCTGATTTTGTCGGGGGTAATGATGTTAGAATATATGGGATGGCAGGAAGCCGCAGATTTGATTAAGAAGGGTTTGGGCGCGGCAATTTCTAATGGTGAAGTTACCTATGATTTGGCGAGGTTGATGGAGCCGCCGGTGCCGGAACTTAAGTGTTCTGAGTTTGCGGATGCGATTATTAAGCATTTCGCTGATTAGGTTTTAAAGATTTTTTAACCGCAGGTGAACGCGGACAAACGCCGATCGCATTTGTGATCTATTTGGGGAACATCTCAGTTTTGCAAAAAGCATTTTTTTGTTATAGTGCGAGCTTAAGAGCTCGCGTATTGTAAAAGTCGCGAGCTCTTAAGCTCGCACTATAAATTCAAAACTGAGATGCTCCCATATCTTTGTCTGTCTGCGGTTAAATTTTTTGATCTTTACGTCGCTGGCACAGTCATGCCGCGCTCAACCGCTGGGCGCTTCTGCAAGGTTTCTACCCAGCGTTTGAGGTGGGGGTGGTTGTCGAGGGTTAATCCTTGAAATTCGTAAATAGCAACCCAAGGATAGGTAGCAATATCGGCAATTGAATAGTCGCCGCAGATGTATTCGTATTTTGCTAGTTGAGTGTCTAATACTCCGTAGAGTCGCAAGGTTTCTTTTTCGTAGCGTTGAATTGCATAGGGAATTTGTTCGGGTGCATAGCGTTTGAAGTGGTTTAGCTGACCGAACATTGGCCCGACACTGGCCATTTGAAACATCAGCCACTCGATAACTTGAAAGTATTTTTCTTTTTCGGTGGGTAGAAATTTGCCGCTTTTTTGTGCTAGATAGATCAGGATTGCGCCAGACTCGAAGACAGTGATGCCGTTATCGCGATCGACTATTGCCGGAATTTTACTGTTGGGGTTGATGGCGATGAACTCTGCGCTAAATTGGTCGTTTTTGCTGATGTCGATGACGTGCGTGTTATAGGCTAAACCTATTTCTTCGAGCATAATCGAGACTTTGCGTCCGTTGGGCGTGGTAAAAGTGTAGAAGTCGATCATAAATTGTCCGCCTTTTCTCTAGCAGGTATAAACTATATTATAATCATTTTAGGCAAATCGCTAATCGTAATGGACATTCTTGAAATTCTCAAAGACGACTATCAAAGATTTCCCCAAAATCAGACGTACAGCATTTATGCAAAAGATGTTTATTTTGAAGACCCTGTGAATCGATTTACTGGAGTCGATCGCTACCGAAAAATGATCGGGTTTATGGGGACTTTTTTTCAACAGATTAAACTAGATTTGCACGATATTTCTCAGTCCGGAGATACTTTACAAACTCGCTGGACTCTGAGTTGGATTGCGCCGCTACCTTGGAAACCGAAAATGGCGATCGGCGGGAGGAGCGAACTGAAGGTTAACAGCGAGGGTTTAATCGTTTCCCACATCGATTACTGGAACTGTTCGCGCTTTGATGTTCTCAAACAGCTTGTGTTTCCCGTCGCAACTAAAAAGTGACTGTCGCTTGCTGCGTTACCTTTACTTGCTATGCAGCAGCTAAAACATTTTTTAATTTGCCCGATTAAAAGCGACAGATGATTGCCGATCGGGCGATCGCACAATTTGCCAGCCACAACTATGACAGCGCCTCAATTTCTCATCTAATCAAACATTCCTGGCAGCAGCGTTATAATGGCAGCTTTGGTGGCGAAACCGCCGATCGAACTCAACCCTTTAGTCGATCGAGTCAAGCCTCACCACCATCATTGGCTCAATTCCTCTGGCTTTGAGCGATCGAACCTAAAAGCCACCCTGTTGCGCCATCATTTTTGGCTTAATAGCGGCAGCGCAGATTGCGATCGCCGTCAACTGCATTCTGTAGCAATCAAACCCAGGTGAGACCTTGATACAAATATGCAATGTGTAGAAAAATGTCTTGCTTGAACTGGATAAATCTTAATTCTCGTCGAACTAATTACCTGTGGCGCAAAATTGCTTTGGCAATTGGTGCATTCATCTTCCTCTTGGGCGCGTCGATAGTGCCAGTGGCCGGACAACCCTCATCTCCAGAACCACAGCGATTATTCAATATCTATTCCGCCAACGATAGCACTAACTTTGTTGTCGGTGATGTTCATTTAGATGGTCGTCAGATATTTGCTTTGACAGCTCCTGCGCTCAACACCAAGCAGCAAGAAGCAATTTCTATCTTACCCATTCAGCAAAGAGTAAAAGCCGTTACAAATCAGCTTCAAGAAATTGCCAATACCAACTTTGAACCGGGGAAATTAGAAGTCGATTACAGCGTAGACCAAACGAGTCAACTTCCCATTATCTCTGTTAATGGAAACTATTTGATGACCGTTACCACTGACGATGCTCGCCTGTACGGAATCGAGCTAATCACTCACACTCAAAACTTGACTCAAATTATTAAGAATGCCCTGCTTGCGTCTCAACGGGAGCATCAGCCAGAGTTTTTAGCAAAGCAGGCATTGCGGGCGGGCGGAGTCATCCTATTTATGCTCCTGCTCAGTCTGGGAATGCGCCTCAGACAGCGCTATATCAAAGCCCGTTATGCAGCAGTCTTAACACAAATCGAACAACTCAATGCTTCCCAAGAGCAAGTAGAAGATTTGTCTGAACAGGAGCAAGATGAAGCTGCAGCGAGTGCTTCCAAACAGCAACAAAAAATTGCTCAGAAACAGCGGATCAAATTTTGGTACGAAGTGCGACAGCGGTTATTGCAACTCGGACAGCTTGGTCTGTGGGGAGGCGGAATTTCATTTTGTTTGAGCCTGTTTCCGCAGACTCGATGGCTGCAATCACTATTGCTGAAGAGTTTGAGCGTCACCTTACTCAACTTAATCTTAATTGGGGCTGCAACTTACCTAATACTTCGCATCAGCTTCGTTTTAATTGACCATTTTGTAGCAGCTCTCAGTCAGGGGCGATTCCTTCCAGACAGTGCATCAGTCCGAACGATTCAGCGACTACAAACCTTTTCCGGCGTGATGAAGGGAGCTAGCGGTTTCTGTTGTATTGCTGCTGGCGGATTGACTGCTTTGTCAATTTTGGGTGTTAATCTTGTGCCGCTTTTGGCAAGTGTGAGTATTTTTGGGGTGGCGATTTCGTTTGGCTCTCAAAGTCTTGTCAAAGACATGATTAACGGACTGTTTTTTCTCTTGGAGGATCAGTATGGCGTGGGTGATATAATCACTGCTAACAATGAAAGTGGAACCGTGGAAAAAATGAACCTGCGGGTAACTCAATTACGGAACCAAGATGGCGATCTAATTAGTATTCCAAATGGCAGTATTACGATGGTAAAAAACCATACGAGCAGTTGGTCTCGTGTTAATTTAGGTATTGAGGTTGCTTATGATACCGATATTGACCGTGCGATCGCCGTAATTAAAAAAGCAGCGACTCAAATGAGTTTGGATTCTGAGTGGCAAGAATTAATATTAGAACCTCCCAAGGTACTGGGCGTTGATGCGTTTGGTGAAAATAGCATTACGATTCGCCTCTTGATTCAAACTCAACCGCTGAAAAAGTGGGAAGTCGGACGCGAGTTTCGCCGGCGATTGAAGCAAGTATTTGATGAAGAGAAAATTTCTATGCCATTCCCCCAGCAGTCCATCTGGTTTAAAAATTCGATGCAAGAAGTCTCAAACGGCGATCATAATTCCAATGGATCGCACGTTTTAGATGGAAAGCATGACCAAAAAACGCGATGAGTTCGCCGTCGATCGGTCAATCGATCGCACACCATATAAATTTTCTGGCTATTGACATCGCACCCATTTCGTGCTATGCCGACAAATTGCTGTGTCCGACGGGCGATCGACCAAATTGATTCCCCGGCTAAATTAATCTTCGTTACACAACGTTACAATATAGGAGTAAACAACATTCAGGCGAGCTAAACAATCAATGCGCTTAATATTAATGACCGGAAAAGGCGGCGTAGGCAAAACCTCCGTAGCCGCTGCTACGGGCTTGCGATGCGCCGAATTGGGATACAAAACCCTAGTGCTGAGTACAGATCCCGCCCACTCCCTAGCCGACAGCTTCGACATGGAACTCGGACACGATGCTCGACTGGTAAAACCCAATTTGTGGGGAGCAGAATTAGACGCTCTCAGGGAATTAGAAGGCAACTGGGGAGCAGTCAAACGCTACATTACTCAAGTTTTGAAAGCGCAGGGACTTGAGGGCGTACAAGCTGAAGAATTAGCCATTTTGCCGGGAATGGATGAAATCTTCGGTTTAGTGCGGATGAAACGTCATTACGACGAGGGAATTTATGATGTTTTAATTATCGATTCCGCACCCACCGGCACAGCTTTGCGATTGCTAAGTTTGCCGGAAGTTGGCGGCTGGTACATGAGAAAATTTTACAAACCATTGCAAGGTATATCTGTTGCCCTCAGACCTTTAGTTGAACCGTTTTTTAGACCACTTGCGGGCTTTTCTTTGCCAGACAAAGAGGTGATGGATGCACCTTACGAATTTTATGAGCAAATCGAAGCTTTGGAAAAGATTTTAACTGACAATACTGTAACTTCGGTCAGGTTAGTTACTAATCCCGAAAAAATGGTAATTAAAGAGTCTCTGCGCGCTCACGCTTATTTGAGTTTGTACAATGTTGCCACAGATTTGATCGTAGCTAATCGGATTATTCCCGAAGAAGTAACCGATCCATTTTTCAAGCGCTGGAAAGAGAGCCAGCAGCAGTACAAGCAGGAGATTCACGATAATTTCCGGCCGCTACCTGTGAAAGAAGTGCCGCTTTATTCTGAGGAAATGTGCGGTTTGCCGGCTTTGGAACGCTTGAAAGAAACGCTTTATGCAGATGAAGACCCCAGCAAGGTTTATTACACAGAAAATACGATTAGAATTGTGCAGGACAATAATCAATATGTTCTCGAACTGTATTTGCCGGGAATTGCTAAGGATCAGATTCAGTTGACGAAAACAGGAGATGAGTTGAATGTTCGGATTGGAAATCACCGCCGCAATATGGTTTTGCCGCAGGCTTTAGCGGCGCTGCAACCTTCCGGGGCGAAGATGGAGGATGATTATTTGAAGATTAAGTTTGCTTGATGTTAAGAAAGAGGAGACGGCATTGCCGTTTCCCTACAATTAATCGGGCGACTCAGAAGCAGGTTAAGTATATCAAGGGAAAGGGATGAAAAGAATTTGACCTTCATATTCATCAGGCTGACTGCAACAAATAAATAGTTCTAAATCATCAATTATCTTACCAATGGGTGCTGTTGCAATAACCTCAACAACTCCAAGCATAGGCAGTCCTTGATTGACTCGCTCGTAGGCATACATCGTAATAGTGGCTACATCATGGGTAAGTAAGATGCGTCCCTCATTAGCCGCCCATTCTAAAATATCTGGATCGTCAGTTTGATACTCCCCAGGGCTGAAGCCACGGGGATTCTTGAATGAATCCGAGAACTCTCAAAGGCGTTATCAAAGCACCTCTATACGCTCAAAACAACTACCAGTACAAAAGGTATTGCAATTGCGCTTACTTTTAAATTGTTTGCTTTCATAATCCATCACTTTTGCCAGATAGGTACGCTTCACATTCTGCCATTATTTGTCAGTTATACAGGCTTACTACTCAATGGTAGTGGGGGCTGCGCTGTTCCGGGATTTCTCCGATACTAGAATGTTTCAACACGTAGATGGTTTTTTTACTTGCTAATCTAATTAGAGAACAACATTCCAATCAATTGTGTAAAGAAATATTAAAGGCGGTTGAAACCGCTACCGAGTTCCTCCCCATGTCTCTCATCCAGGGGCTTCCCTCTCGTTTTTTGGTGAATCAGTCCTACATCTTGGACACGAACAATATCCAATTCAGGCAAACGTCTCACCAGCCCACGCAATATGGCTCCATTAAAATTTTCATCAGTTAGAAGGCGCACTTGGTATCGACTCCCCTTTTGACTGATAACGGGTAAGCAAACGTTGTCTCAGATCGACTAAGTTGTGTTTTTGAGAAAGTTGTTGTCTCAGTTGTTCAGATTGTTGGTTGCGCTGTTCCAAATAACTGTCAATTTCCTGACGATGATTTAGATAATAAGCAATGGTACTATATATGTCTTCTAAGCGAACAACTGAATACTGAATAGCGATTTCTTCGGGAGTGGAGCCATTGTGGTATGAAGCAAGTATGCTATCTAGGGTCACTCGACTCGAACCTATACGGATACCTCCCGCTCCATCCCAACGGAAAGGGGGAGAGGTTGCTGGGAATTTTGCTGGGGCGCTCATTAGGGACATATTGTGCCTGACTTGAACTGTATAAAAATATTGTATCAAGAAGCCTAATGCTTTGCGTCGATTCTAGCTCAGTCGGTTTTTGAGTTATTATTCATAGCATCTGCGTTCATAAGACAGTGACTTTCGTTGAGAATCAGAGATTTACTGCCGGAATGCTTCTCCCCTACGAATATATTTGCAAAAATGAGATGCACCTACTTCACTTTTCAATACGCTGAAGTTCTTCTCGTACAACTCTTCGCAAAGTTTCTTCCAAAGGCTCAGAACTCTGCTGGATATATTGACGCAACGCTTCATTAATCAAGGTTTGGTAATTCCCTCCATCTGCTAAATGAACTTGTTCGCGAAACCACGCTAAAACCTCATCATCTAACCAGATTGCGATCCGAGTTTTCCCAGGTAATGTTGGATCGATCGCCCCTCGCTTACCCTGACTAAAATCATACTCTGTTTCCATGACTATTCCTCCTCGTACTGCTCTAGCTATGCTGGCTTTGCTACGAATGCTGGATAGGTTTTGTGTGCATCTGCATAAATCCTAAGTGCTACAGACATTTGCTGTTGGGCACTTTCTCCTTGTGCCTGAAACCAAGCAAATGTTTCAGGATCGACTTGAACTGGCATAGTAATAGCCGACTGAGGCATTCGTAATTGCCCTCTAGTAAAGAACTCCTCCGATAGTGGTGGAATATCGGAAGTATCGATATCTTCATCGCTCATTGCGTCGATTCTAGCCCAGTCGGTTTTTGAGGTATTGTTCATAGCATCTGCGTTCATAAGACAGTGATTTTCGCCCTGGAGATAATGCGAACTGTTTCCTCATCAGGCTCCGTGTAGACAACAACTACAACTCGTCCATCAAGTAAACCAATACCGATACATCGATCTTCACCATAATCATCCCGCTCATCTAATTCGACAACCATCGGTAGGTTGAAGATACGAAAAGCATCAGCGAAGTCAAACCCATGCTTTGCAAGGTTGCTTTTGTTTTTGTGATCGTCCCACTCAAACTTCATGAACTTAAATCTAGCACATGAGCCAAGTTTAGAGCAAAAGTACCAAGATTTGACCACCAAGCAGAATTAAAATTCGATCGCCCTTTGCTGCTTACCCTGACTCAAATTATACTCTGCTTCCATGACTATTCCTCTCCCTCTTCTTTCCCCTCCTCTGCACCCTCTGGTATAGATGCTATGTGCTTGCACTTTTTGGCTCAAAAAAACCTCAAAACCCATGTACCGCATACTTTTTAATTTAATGCCCTTCTGCACCACCTTGACAGGACGGTTAGGATATATTCGTTCAACCTTAAACAATTGAGAAACAATGGCTAATATCAACATTTCTGATAATAACCCCAATGCACAGGGTACGGATAGTAATGACCGTATCGATGATAATACGAATAGTGGTCGTCGCACCTTTGGCCTCGGTGGCAATGACCTCATCAATGGCTTTGGTGGCAATGATGAGCTGTTCGGGAATCTTGGTCGTGACACACTATATGGCGGGGCAGGTTCCGATACGCTCTATGGTGGCCAAGATGGAGATGAACTATCCGGGGGATTGGATAACGACTTCATTTTCGGCAATCTTGGCACAGACGATCTGACGGGCGATCGAGGTGATGATCGAATGTTTGGCGGACGAGACAATGATCGGATCTCTGGAGGTGATGGAGACGATTTCTTGTCTGGTGATGGCGGGTTTGACTATTTGATAGGTGGCGCCGGACGAGACACATTTGTGATTCAAAATGAGCTAGCTACCAACTCTTTCGATTTCATATTTGACTTCGTTCCCAGTGAAGACAAGATTGCTCTTGGCAGCGGTTTATCGTTCAACGACCTGGAAATTTCGACTGTAACAAGAGAGCCTAGTAGTAGCGCAAGTAATGTTTTACTTGACAGACAGTTTGCTCCGTGGTCGGGGGCAATCTCTATGAATAATTTTTTTGACCTACTCATTACGGTCAGATCAACGGGACGGACGATCGCTCGTTTGAATAATCCAGAAGTAGGATTATCAAAATTTACAGCAGCTAGCGTGACAGCAGCAAATTTCATCGGTATTTAGGGCTTGGTTGCTCATCTACTTAGGACTTATCCGTTGAGATAAACAACCCGGTTTCGTCAATATCTCTTGATTTGGTGTAGGGTTTTGGTTTTGATCGGAAACCGGGTTGTTTGTGGCATATTCTTGAATCTCTGCACCGATGTCACTGGTACGCGATCGCCCCTCGCTTACCCTGACTCAAATCATACTCTGCTTCCATGACTATTCCTCTCCCTCCTCTTTCCCTTCCTCTGCGCCCTCTGCGCCCTCTGCGGTTCGTTCACTCTTTCCTGGATTCAACTCAATCTTTTTCTGCTGGCGTTCCGAAGCAGCTTTTTGCAGCATTTTCAATTTTTCCGGGTCAGCATCCGATCGCCAAAACAACTTATGCCCCTTAATTTTAACGCAATTGTCCTCCAAACACTGCACCCATTCCCGATATTTTTTAACTGCGCCACCATCAAGAAGCCCCAATTTTTCCTCTTGGCGAGTGAGTTTCGCGAACTTTTCGTAATGAGGATAACTAGGACTAACAAAAGCTTCTTTTCTAACTAAAAGGGGCGGATTGTACACATCGGAATAGTCTTGGTAGCTGACAGAAAGGTCGCGCAAATCTATGTGCATAGCCGTGTGGAGGGCTGGATGCGGGTTAGTGTCAAAATCGGGATAAAATAAATAGGAAATTTGAGGTTTGCGAGCGTGAAATTTGATAATTGTAGCGCCGTCAAGCCTGCCAATCGTGCGGTTGGCGCAGCCTTCGTAAAGTCGTAGCAAAGGGTCAAGTTCTTCTAATGCGGAGACGTGCACTGATAGAGAACCATGCTGTTTGTCGCCGATCGCACTATCTTCACAGCAGTCCGCCACAATATCAGGTTTGCTCAGACTATATAGCATTAAATCTGCCAAAGTGCAAGCTTTTTGATAATTGTCAAACAAACCCTTGATGTCATTGCGGATTTGAGCGGGGAGTCGACGCATCGAAGGTCGATCGCCCAAACCGTTGAGAGCGAGATATACTAGCAAGTCCTGGCGGCGCTTGTCGGCGATTTTCTCCCAATCATCCGCATCGGTGGCTTGCAAAATCACCCTCCAAGCGCGATTAAAACTGTGAAATTCCTGCTTAATCGGCGATTCTTCGGCTAATTCGCCTTTAACAGGCAGGCGGCCGCGATCGCTCACAAAGGTCATCAAAGGAGCCAGCATTTCCTCGTAATCCTCAAAGCGCTTGACTTGCGATCGCACTCTGGGAGTCGATAAGTGCGATCGAAACCGAGAAGCCCGAAAACCCTCAGCCTCTGCCGCATCCCGAAACACAAAATAAATCCCCAAAGCGACAGGAATTGCATCAACATTCAAAACTTGATCGATATAAACCTTCAACTCTTCCTGTTCGTAATACTTCTGAAAAGTATTCCGAGAAGTAATCACCCCATCCCCATAAGCAATTCGACCTCTCTTGCTATCATCAATCAAAACCTGAGCCGCCACCACCAATAAATTATTAGTTAATTCCCAAGCATTTAGCAAAGATTCTCGGCGTTCCGCCAAAGATTCAATCACATTAATTACATAACCAATATTCACAATATCCGCACGAATTTGCGGAGTATCCGGCTGATAATATGGATCCCAACCCGCAGCAGCATAACCCTCTTGGGCAATACATTTAACATCGCCGCCGTGACCACAACCGTAATCAAAAAAAGTCATCCCATCAACAAACAAATCGGATTCTAAAACCAGACGCACAGGTTTAGAAATAGAGTTGCGTACCATCGCAGCTTTGTGACGCTCGATTTTGGGAATTGATAACTCGCTATTCTCCTGTTTTAAACGCTCGACAACAGCATGATCTTGGATTTCCACACCGCAATATCCCAAATATTTGAGCCAACCCTCGCGAGTGCCGATCACGCTGGTATTATCCAAAAGTCCCCATCCTTCTTCGCAGCGAGTTAATCGAGCAAACTTCTCGTAGTTGGGATAATCCGCAGTTACAAAAGTTTCCTTGCGGTGCAAAACTGGGGGATTTTCACTGTTGCTGTAATCGAAATATTTAACTTCCCCTGTTTCGAGATTAATTTGGATGCTGGTTTGTAAAGCAGGGTGAGCGTCTGTATCGAAATCAGGGTAAAAAAGATAAGAGATTTTAGGTTGCTGGAGTGAGAATTTAACTAAATTTGCTTCATCAATATTTTCGAGATGCCGTCTGGCACAATTTTCGTAACTTGCGAGGACAGGGTTTAGTGCTGACAAGGCAGAAACGTGAACGTAAAAAGCCGTTGGTAATTTTTTTCCAACCTTGCTTTCTCGACAGCAGCGAGCTACTTTTGATACCAGTTTGTCAACACAGAAATCATTTATTTCGTCGGGCGAATACCGCACTGCATTTAGAGAAGCTTCTCCAGAAAAAGCATTATTTTCAGGCAATAAAACTTCCTGAGCAAAAGCCATCAAAGGCGTTAGAAGTTCTCCATTATTTTCTAATGAATCGCTATGTAAAATAGTGTTTGTATCGGTATCGTAAGTCATAGGTTAACTCATCGATTGTTTATGAAAAACTGGTTGAAACTGAGTCTATACAGAAGACCGGGCGGTTGAAACCGCGTCTATACAGACTCTCACGTGCCGACGCCGGTTGAAGATAATTAGACCGTGCGGTTAAAATTACCTTATTTTCTTGAGTCCGCGGAGGCGGACATCGTTTGTGTAGGGGCGATTTCAATCGCCGACTACAATCGCCGACGTAAGTAGGTGGGTACAAATAAACATTCTTATGGGTCGGGCGGGTTTTGCCTCGACGGGCTGGCTGGTATCATAGATTCTTAGCTAAACCCGCCCCTACAAGATACTATTGTTTTTTTGCAATGACCTACTTATCTAACAGCTAAAAAACAGACATAAATATTACCCAAACATTCGAGTTTCCACAAATTCTTGAACTCGGGCTAAATGACTGGACAAACTCAATAATATGTTTTCAACCCCCTCAATAGTTAACAATTCCTCCCCTGGCGGTTCAGATTGAAAGCCTCGCGCTTGCTGCTCCAATTGTGCCGCTAAATCCGACATCAGAGCAACTCCTACATTAGCAGCAGTTCCCTTGAGACGGTGTGCTTGATATTCCACAGTTGGCCAATCTTCAGCTTCTACGGCAATTTTGGCAGCAGCTACATCAGCCTGTGCGTTTCCCACAAATGCTTGCAAAAGCCGATCGGGCAATTTAACATTAACCCGTCCGAGTT